>ERZ761602.4934-NODE-4934-length-16343-cov-8.408767_pt1 | contig 16343 bp, 15 predicted proteins | sample MGYA00512165_ERZ761602 | MGnify/ENA primary metagenome ERZ761602 (study PRJEB28899, sample SAMN02445085) | bioreactor sludge metagenome | biome: EBPR sludge; isolation source: Thorneside wastewater treatment plant | place: Australia: Brisbane, Thorneside...
GCCGTTGTCGCGTGAGGACGCCGTCGATCCAGAAGAGCTTTTCGTGGCTGCGTTGGCGTCCTGCCACATGCTGTTTTTCTTGGATTTTGCGCGCCGCGCTGGTTTTGTCGTGGACTCTTACGTTGACGCTGCCGAGGGAGACCTTGCTAAGGGCGCGGACGGCAGGATGCAGATGACGGCGGTGCGGCTTAACCCCAAAATCGAATGGAGCGGCGCCAAACAGCCAACGCACGAGGAGGTGCGCGAGTTGCACCACAAGGCGCACGAAGCTTGTTTCATCGCCAACTCGTTCAGAGGGGATGTCGCTATCGCCGACGGGGAGGCGCATTGAGATTTGCCGCGCTTTCGCCGGCCCGGCGGAAGCGGTCAGCGGAGTAGGCGGAGACGCCAGGGACGACTCCGGTCCCATCCAGGGTGAAGCGGCGGCGCCGCTGATGTTGGAGTGAAGATCCATGGCTGAGGCCTATATTTTCGATGCGGTGCGTACGCCCCGCGGCAAAGGCAAATCAAACGGCTCGCTGCACGAGCAGACGTCGCTGCAGTTGGCGACGCAGGTGCTGCAGGCGATTAAGGATCGCAACAACCTCGACACTTCGAAGGTCGATGACGTTTACATGGGTGTCCTGTCGCCGATCGGCGAACAGGGCGGCAATCTTCCTCGCATCGCGGTGCTGAATGCTGGCTACGCGCAAACGGTGGCCGGCGTGCAAGTCGAGCGCTTCTGCGCCAGCGGCCTGGAAGCCTGCAACATCGCCGCCGCGAAAGTGAAGTCCGGCGAAGCGGAACTCGCCATCGGCGGCGGCTGCGAGCACATGAGCCGCGTCCCAATGGGATCGACGGGCGGCTCATGGGCCACCGACCCGTCCATCGCCATGCCGAGTTATTTCGTGCCGCAAGGCGTGGCCGCCGATGCGATCGCCACCAAGTACGGCTTCTCGCGCACCGACCTCGACCAATACTCGGTTCAATCGCAACAGCGCGCGGCGAAGGCCTGGAAGGAAGGACGCTTCAAGAAGTCGATTGTGCCTGTGAAAGATCAGCTCGGCGGCGTGCTGCTCGATCACGACGAGCACATGCGCCCGGACACAACGCTGCAATCATTGGGCGCTCTCGAGCCGTCGTTCAAGATGCAGGGCGAAATGATGCCGGGCTTCAACGCGGTGATCCAACAGCGTTATCCCGAGATCGAGAAGATCGAGCACGTGCATCATGCCGGCAACTCGTCGGGAATCGTCGATGGCGCCGCGGCTGTGCTGATTGGAACGAAGGAAATGGGCGAAGCGCTCGGTCTGAAACCGCGCGCGCGGATTGTCGGCGGCGCCTCGATCGGCTCCGAGCCGTCGATCATGCTGACGGGCCCCGAACACGTCACGCAAAAGTTGCTGAAGAAACTTGGCATGAGCAAGAACGACATCGACCTTTGGGAGCTCAATGAAGCTTTCGCGGCCGTGGTGCTGCGTTGGGTGCAGGCGCTTGATCTCGACATGGAGAAGGTCAACGTCAATGGCGGCGCCATCGCCATGGGTCATCCCATCGGCGCTACTGGGGCCATGATTTTAGGAACCATGGTTGATGAACTAGAGCGCGCCAACAAGGAGCGTGCGCTCGTTACGCTCTGCATCGGCGCTGGCATGGGTACGGCGACCGTTATTGAGCGTGTAAACTAGGAAAATAGCGCGCGGGGACGCCGTCCCCGCGCGCGCAAACGTTCCAATGCGAGAGAGGGTAGGTCCGATGGAAAACTTCAAGATCGACGTCGACAGCGACGGCATTGCGCTCATCACTTTCGACGTGCCGGGCCGCTCAATGAATACGATCACGGCAAGCGTGATCCGCGAACTTTATGACGTCGTGAGCCGCATTAAGACTGACGCTGGCATCAAGGGCGTTGTGTTCGCCTCTGGCAAGGCGAGCGGCTTTTGCGCGGGCGCCGATCTTGGCGAAATGAACGAGCGCGGCGCCGCCGCCGAAGCGGCGCCGAAAAGCGAAGACGAGAAGATCAAGGCGAACTTCGAGCGCGGCTTCGGGTTAAACAAGGTCTATCGCGAACTGGAAACCTGCGGAAAGCCCGTGGCGTTCGCGCTTGAAGGTTTGGCGCTGGGCGGCGGCTTGGAGTTCGCGCTCGCGGGGCACTATCGCGCCGCGGCCGACAATCCGAAAATCAAGCTTGGTTTGCCGGAGGCGAAAGTGGGTCTGTTGCCCGGCGCCGGTGGCACCCAGCGTCTGCCGCGTCTCATCGGCGTGCAGAACGCGGCGATGATGATCCTGCAAGGCCAGGACAAGTCGCCGCAAGAAGCCAAGGGCCTTGGCTTTATCAATGAAGTTGTACCGGCTGGCCAGACGATCGAGGCCTGCAAGGCTTGGTTGAAGGGCAAGCCCAATCATGTCGCGCCGTGGGATGTGAAGGGTTACAAGGTCAAGGACGGGCCGTTCACGCCTGGCGGCGCTATGGCCTCAATCGGCGGCAACGCCATGGTGTCCAAGCAAACCAACCTCAATTATCCCGCGCAGCGTAATATTCTTTCGTGCATCTATGAAGGCATCCAAGTGCCGATCGATGCGGCGCTGCGGATTGAGAGCCGCTACTTTCTGAAAACCGCCGCGACGCCGCAAGCCAAGGGCATGATCCGCACCTTGTTTGTGTCGATGCAAGCGCTTGGAAAGGGCGGCAACCGCCCGCAAGGCGTGCCGGAAAGCCAAGTGAAGAAGGTCGCGGTGATTGGCGCGGGCTTGATGGGCGCGGGCATCGCTTATGTGCAAGCCAAAGCCGGCGTCGAGACCGTGCTGATCGACGTCTCGATGGAGAACGCCGAGAAGGGCAAGGACTACTCGCGCAAAATCGTCGACAAGGACGTTGGCCGCGGCAAGACCACGAAGGAAAAAGGCGACGCGCTGCTGGCTTTGATCAAGCCGTCGACCGACTACAACGACATCAAGGGCGCCGATCTCGTCATCGAGGCGGTGTTCGAAAATCCCGCGCTCAAAGCCGAGATCACCAAGAAGGCCGAGGCTGTGCTCGGCGAGAACGCGGTGATGGGCTCCAATACGTCCACGTTGCCGATCACGGGCCTCGCCGAAGCGAGCGTGCGTCCGAAAAATTTCATCGGCATCCACTTCTTCTCGCCGGTCGAGCGGATGGGGCTCGTGGAGCTCATCCGTGGCAAGGAGACGACGGACGAAACCGTCGCCAAGGCCATCGATTACGTGTTGAAGATCAAGAAGACGCCGATCATCGTCAACGATTTCCGCGGCTTCTACACCTCGCGCTGCTTCGGCACCTATCCGGCCGAAGGCGTCGAGATGCTGATGGAAGGCATTGCGCCGGCGATCATCGAAAACGTCGGCCGCCAGTGCGGCATGCCGATGGGTCCGCTTGAAGTGAGCGACAGCGTCGGCCTCGATACCGCGCTCAAGATCGGCAAGACCAACGCCGAGCTGTCGCAGCAGGACTACAAGAAGGATCCGCGCGCGAACCTGCTTTCTTGGATCGTGGAGGAAAAGGGCCGCGTCGGCCGTAAGGGCGCCAAGGGCTATTACGAGTACGGCGAAGACGGCAAGCCCACCCGCATCTGGCCCGGCATCGCCGAGAAGATCGCGGTGAAAGTAAACGAGTGCCCGCCGTCGCTGAAGGAAGAGCTGACGAAGCGTTTCCTTTTCCGTCAGTGCATCGAGGTGGCGCGTTGCTTCGAGGAAGGCGTGATCACCGATCCGCGCGACGCCGACGTCGGCTCGATCCTGGCATGGGGCTTCGCGCCGTATTCAGGCGGCTGCATCAGCTACATGGACTTGTTCTGGGGCGCGAAGAAGTTCGTGGAAGAGGCCGATCGCCTCGCCGCGCAATACGGCCCGCGTTTCGAGCCGCCGAAACTCCTGCGCGACATGGCCGCGAAGAACGAGAGCTTCTACGAGCGCTTCGGGAAGAAAGACGCGAAGGCGGCGTGAGGCACCGCGTCAACCCTCTCCCCGTTCTCGGGGAGAGGGTGTCGCGAAGCGACGGGTGAGGGGCGCATGAAGCGTAATCCGCGCACCGTGCGTCGCGCTAGGGCCAATCGGAGCAAGCAGACTGCTTGTGAGGAGCGGCTGTGGCATTTGCTTCGCGGGCGGCGCTTCCTCCACCGCAAATTTCGCCGTGAGCACACAATCGGTGTGTTCACCGTCGATTTCGCATGCCCTGCGGTGAAGCTCGTCATCGAGATCGACGGCCCCTCCCACGACGATCTGGAGCAGCAGCGATTTGACGAAGAACGCACCGAATACCTTCAGCGATCAGGCTGGCGCGTAATGCGCATTACTAATGTCGAAATCTATGACGCATTCGAGATAGTCGCGGACAAGATCTCCGCCGCGCTAGGTGAGTCGTGATGAAGCGCCGTGGCAGAAGCCCCTCATCCGGCCCTCCGGGCCACCTTCTCCCCTCAAGGGGAGAAGGGTAAGGACAGGTCATGACCTCCCTTTTCTCCCCACTCTCCTTCGGCTGCGGCGCTCTCCTGAAGAACCGCTTCGTACTGGCGCCGCTCACAAATCTCCAAAGCGCGCCGGACGGCGTGTTGAGCGACGATGAGTACAAATGGCTCACCATGCGCGCCGAGGGCGGCTTTGGGCTGACCATGACGTGCGCCGCTTCGGTGCAGGAGGAGGGCGTCGGCTTTCCGGGGCAGCTCGGTTGCCATGACGACAAACATCTGCCCGGCCTGACGCGCCTTGCCGCCGGCATCAAGGCGCACGGCAGCCACGCTGTCGTGCAAATACATAATTCCGGCATGCGCGCGCTGAAGCGCGATGGGCTGAAGCTGATGTGCCCGTCCGACAATGAGGAAACGGGCGCGCTCGCGATGAGCCTCGATGAGGTGCGGCATGCGCGCGACTGCTTCGTCGCCGCGGCGGTGCGTGCGGAGAAGGCCGGCTTTGACGGCGTCGAGCTGCACGGCGCGCACGGTTATCTCATCTGCCAATACCTCTCCGCCGAGATCAACAAACGCGATGACGCCTATGGCGGTTCGCCGGACAAGCGCGCGCGCTTCCTCATCGAGTGCATCGATGGCGTACGCGCCGCGACCAAGCCGGGTTTCAGTTTGGGCGTGCGTCTGTCGCCGGAGCGCTTCGGCATGGACGTGGCTGAAATTCGCGATCTCGCCCAGCGGCTTATGCGCGAGGCCAAGATCGATTACCTCGATATGTCGCTCTGGGACGTGTTCAAGGAGCCGGCGGATGAGAAATATCAAGGAAAGCCGCTGGCCGCGTATTTCACCGAACTCGATCGCGGTTCGGTGCGCCTCGGCGCCGCGGGCAAGCTCACCGACGGCGCAAGCGTGCGCCGCGCGATGGACATGGGTTTTGACTTCGTCGCGATTGGACGCGGCGCCATCCTTCACCACGACTTCCCGATGAAGTTCGAAGCAAACCCGGCGTTTACCTCAATTCCGCTGCCCGTCAGCGCCGATCATCTGCGCGCGGAAGGTTTGGGCGAGGCGTTCCTGAACTACATGCGGACGTGGAAGGGCTTTGTGGCGGAGGGGGCGTGATCCCCATGTTGCACGAATTCGGCGTCATTATTGACTTCTCAACCATTCGCGCCCATATGACGCGCCAGCGACCGTTCGCGCATCAATGAGCGCTGAACGCGGTCCTCCCGGAACGCCACCATCGACGTTCGGCTTTGAGCGCTTAACCAAGCAAAGCTCGCCGCCTTTCTTCGCCGTCGCATCGTTCCTGAACTAACGAGCCGCGCGCGCGATCGCGGGCGGCTGAAAGAATTCTTGTGACCACATTCAAAGACCTTGGCGTATCTGACGCCATCCTCAAGGCGCTCGACGCCGAGGGCTACACCCAACCCACGCCGATCCAGATGAAGGCGCTGCCGATTGTACGCAAGGGGCGCGACCTTATCGGCCTGGCGCAGACCGGAACTGGAAAAACGGCGGCGTTCGCGTTGCCGATCCTCGATCGCCTCAACGCCAACCGAAAGCACGCGGGAGAGAAGTCGTGCCGCACGCTGGTGCTTGCGCCGACGCGCGAGCTCGCGGCGCAGATCGGCGATAGCTTTCGCAGCTACGGGCGCTTCCTCGGGCTTAGCACCGCCGTCGTTTTCGGCGGCGCCTCGATGTTCAAACAGAAGCAGGCGCTGTTCCGCGGCGTCGACATCCTGGTCGCTACGCCGGGGCGGCTGCTCGATCACGTCGCGCAGCGCTCGGTGCGACTGGAGAACGTCGAAATTCTTGTGCTCGACGAAGCCGACCACATGCTCGACATGGGCTTCATTCACGACCTGAAGCGGATCGCGACGCTCGTTCCCAAGCATCGCCAGACGTTGTTCTTCTCCGCCACCATGCCCGAACCCATCGCGGAGCTGGCGGGGCAATTTCTCACCAACCCAGAGCGTATCGCGGTGACGCCGGTTTCGTCGACGGCGGAGCGCGTGCAGCAGGCGGTGATCCACGTCGATCACGCCAAGAAGCAAGACCTGCTGCACCATTTGCTCGATACCGATCCGGCGATCGTGCGCGCGCTTGTGTTCACGCGCACGAAGCATGGCGCTGACCGCGTCGTGAAAAAGCTGGAGAGCGCTGGGCACCCGGCTGAAGCCATTCACGGCAACAAGAACCAGGGCCAACGGACGCGTGCGCTGGACGCCTTCAAGAAGGGCAATGCGCGCCTCTTGGTGGCGACCGAGATCGCGGCGCGCGGCATCGATGTCGACAATGTCAGCCACGTCATCAATTTCGACTTGCCCAACGTGCCCGAGCAGTACGTTCACCGGATCGGGCGAACCGCGCGCGCGGGGCAGGGCGGTTTGGCGATATCGTTTTGCGCCCCGGATGAGCGCGCGTACCTGAAAGACATCGAGCGTCTGACCAAGCAAGCAGTGCCGGTCATGGAAACCGATTTGTCGCTTCGCACGCCGTCGGCCGAGGAGCGCGCGCCGCGCCCGAAGGGAACGGGAAAGCGTGCGCCGGCGAAACGCGCTGGTCCGCCGGGGCGAAAACCCGCCGCCCAGAAGCATCATGCGTCGGACGCGCACGGCAAGGCTGCGCGTAAACCTTCGCACGCGCGCGCAGAGCAGGGGCGCGATCGCGGCGACCGGCGCGATCGCAAAGGCAACGAAGTGTGGTCGAACGCAGGCCCGCCGCGCCGCCTGAAACGCAAGCCCTCGCGCGCATAGTCGACGGACGGCCGGACCGAGCGCGCGCGTCAGTCGCGCCGGTCGCGGTCGATCAGAACCGCCAGGAAAAGAGCTGGTCCATTGTGCGCCGTCCATGCGTGGCTCGTGCTGCGTTGGATCACGATTTGACCAGGCCTGAGGCGCGTCTCCGCGCCATCGAGAATGAGCGAGGCTTCCCCCGAAATCAGACAGATGACATCAAGCGTTTCGGTTTGATGCATGGCGGGGTGGCGGTCCTGGTCGCGCAATTCGTGGGCTGCGCCGAATGCGGCGAAGCGTTCGCGCGCCGCCGCTTTGATCGCCTCAGGCGGCGCGCCCTCGGGCGGCGGCTCAATCACGAACCAACGCGCCTTCACATGTCCCGCGCCGGGCGAAAGCACCGGTGTTTGCTCGCCGCGATCGCGGGGGTCTTTAGGGTCAAACCGCTCGTTGAGCGCCTCGTGCCAAATCTCGTAGAGACCGCCCAGGCCGGGTGCGCCGAGTTCGCCGGAGGGAGGGCCGTCGACGATGATAAGCGAGCGCCCGTCCTGTCCTTCGCCCGTGATGACGCGACGCATGGCTTCGTGGAATGTGGGGTGGGGCATTAGTTCACTCTCTTGGCTTTGTGAGGGGAGTCGAGCGCGAACAGGGGCACGGCGATGTCGAATGGCGAGCCGCCCGCAAGCCGCATCATGGAATACGCGCCTTGCATCACGCCTGACGGCGCCGCCAGCGGCGCGGCGCTTGTGTAACGGAAACTGGCGCCCGGCTCGATGACGGGTTGCTGGCCGATGACGCCGGCGCCGCGCACTTCTTGCGTGATTCCGTTTTCGTCGGTGATGCGCCAGTAGCGCGAGAGGAGTTGAATGGGCGTCGTCGACCGATTTTCTATTTCGATGGTGTAGGCGAACACGAAGCGGTTCTCCTCGGGCGCTGACTCATGCGCCAGGAATTGCGGCTCAACCCGCACAATTACGCCCTCTGTTTCCTGTTCGTACATGGCCAGAGTCTAGACAAACCCGCTGCCGCAAGCCAGGGGAAGGGGGCATGAGCAACACGCACGGCGTCCTGTCCGATACCGAAATCAAACGCGCGATCAAGCAGGGATGGATCGCTGCGGACGCGCCCTTTCTGGATGACCAGATTCAGCCCGCGAGCCTCGACCTGCGCCTCGGCGAAACGGCCTATCGTTTGCGCGCGAGCTTCCTACCCGGCGCCAATGCGAAGGTTCAGCAGCGGCTCGACGCCGAGCTCGTCATGCATGAGATCGATCTGCGGGGCGGGGCCGTGCTCGAGACGGGCTGTGTTTATCTCGTCCAAGTGCAAGAAGAGCTGGCGTTGCCCGCGCACATTCATGGCGCCGCCAATCCAAAGAGCTCCACCGGGCGAGTTGATGTGTTCACGCGCCTCATCACCGACGGCGCCCAATCTTTCGACTCGATCCCGATGGGCTATCAGGGGCCGATGTGGGCGGAGATCAGCCCGTGCACGTTTTCGGTGCTTGCGCGAACCGGCACGCGATTGAGCCAAGTGCGTCTGCGGCGCGGATCGCCTCATCCCAAGCGCGAAATCAACTTCACGATGGACCTGTCGATGGCCGGGCCCGTTGGTTTTCGGGCGAAACGCCACTCCGGCGTCATCGATCTCGATCGCATCGGCGGTTACGATCCGCGGGATTTCTGGGAGCCGATGGAAGCGCGCAAGGGACGCGTCGTTCTCGATCCAGGCCAGTTCTACATCTTTGCGTCCAAGGAGAACGTGCTCATTCCGCCAGACGAAGCGGCCGAAATGGCGCCGATCCGTCCGGAGTTGGGCGAGTTCCGTGCGCACTATGCGGGCTTCTTCGATCCCGGGTTCGGCGTGGCGCCCAATGAGGGGCGCGCGGTGCTTGAGGTGCGCTCGCGCGACGTGCCGTTTATCGTCGAGGACGGTCAGCCGGTTGGCAAGCTGGTGTTTGAGCCGTTGTCGGGTCCGGTTGAGCGTCTCTACGGCGAGGTTGGGTCCAGCTATCAAGGGCAGGGCTTGAAATTGTCCAAGCACTTCTCGGCTTGGCGCTAGAGCATGGACGGCGACAGATGGCGGTTCTGAAATCGACGGCGTTGTTGATCGTCGCGTTGTTGGCATGCGCATGCGCCGCAAGCACGAACGTTCAAAATCGCAGCGTCGGATCGGTTCCCGCGCTATTCGTCGCGCGCGATACGGACTCCACGATGTACCTGTTCGGCACCATGCACATTCGTCGCGCCGGCAGGCCTTGGGGCGGCGCTCATGCGCAGGCCGGGCTTATGGAAGCCGAGGAGATTTGGACGGAACTTCTGATCTCTCCGGAAAATGACGTCGCAACTCAGCAATTGGCGCTGCAACGCGGCGCGTCTTCTACGCGGCCGTTGTCGAGCTGGTTGAACGCGGAGCAAAACGCGAGACTCGCCGCTGTAACGCAGAGCTTCGGTCTGCCGGCGGAAGCATTCGAGCGTATGCAGCCCTGGCTCGCGAGCTTGACGCTCACGGTGTTGCCGATGATGCGCGCCGGTTTCGAGTCTGATGCCGGCGCCGATCGACAGATCGATGCGGTTGGAGACGCTAACGGCAAACGCATGCGGGCGTTTGAGACCCCAGAACAACAGATCAATCTGATGGCGGGGCTGAACGACGAGGTGCAGCGGCAGATGTTGCTCGAAGCCATCGAAGCGGCGGAGAAGGGCGGCGCGCAGATGGACGTTATGGCGACAGCCTGGGAGACCGGAGACCTTGCAACGCTTGAGCGCTTGGCGGTGACGGATCTGCGCGACGGCTATCCCGAATTCTACAGTCTGCTGCTGGCTGATCGTAATGACGCGTGGGTCGAGGTTCTTGTCGCCGAACTTCAGGGCGCAGGCGTGGATTTCATCGCGGTCGGAGCCGGGCACTTGTTGGGAGAGGACGGTCTTGTCGCGCAATTGCGTGCACGCGGCTATGCGGTCGAACGCCTGGAGTGACTCTCGCTAGCGCGATGCGCGCTAGGCATTTTTCGACGAACCGGACGCCGTTTCGGCGTAAGAAACTGCGACCAGACAAAAACCTGGAGCCCCGATTCAATCGGATCGCAACAGGCTCTAGGCCGCCTGTTGCTCCTGATCTCCCGCGATCGCGTTCGCCGCCGCACGCAACGCCTTCTTTTGGCGCTCCTGCGCGATGTACTCATGCAGCAAGACGACGTGCGGCGAGGCATAAACTCGCGCGACCTTTACCTTGTGGAAGCGCGCGACATTGGCTGGCGTTACTTCCTTTTCCTGCAGGGTGAGCGCGGCGATGGCCTGCCGGATTTGCACGTCGTCCAGTGGCGGCAGCTCCTCTGCCTTCTCGATCAGGGCCGGCGCCTCGGTTTTCTCAGAGGCGGCGATGTCTTGGATCAACATGGCCTTCGAAAACTCGAGCGCGGCAGTAGCGTTTCGGTTGCCGACATGCAGTTCAGGTCCGGGCACTTTCACGCTGAACATGGTCAGGCCGAATACGCTGAAGAAGGCGAAGATCGCGGCGATCGCATATGGCGCCCAATCCGGGTAGGGGGCTTGAGCGTTCACGGTGAGCGGCATGTCGGCGAGGCGCGCGCGCAGCAACGTGATTTGGCGGCGATCCTCGCCGGTCACCAGTTCAAAATTGGCGCGCCATTGCTCCATGCGTTCGGAGAACGTTTCGGCGCCCGGATTGGTGGCTGCGACGCCGTCGACACGAGCCTGTAGCGTGGCGATCTGTTGCTCCAGCCCGCTGCGGGCGGCGTCGAGCGCTTCTTGGTTGGCGCGCCGCTCTGATTCCGCCTGCGCGAAGAACGGCTCGGCGATATGGTTGAGGCCGCGGTGGCCGCCCTCGATATTGACGCTGACCGCCAGTGCAAGTCCGACAAACGCCAGAAACAAGCGACCGTAGTCCCGCGCCTTCTTGTAAGCGACGAGATGCTCGAAGGCGACCAGCGCCATCGCCTCGAAGCTCACGGCGACGACGCTCGCGGCGATGCCGCCTGCGCCGGGCAGTGTGTTCATCCAGCCCACCGCGTTCAATCCGGCGACGACGAGCATGAACAAGATAACGGCGGCGACGCCGATCTTCGTGGTCCAGTGCATCTCTTGTGGCGCTGACGGCGGCGCGTTCGCGGCAATGCTCATGCTGCGTGAGTGCCGATACTTGGTTTCTGCTCGGTAAATTTTGCCTATTCGACAGCTGCCGGCGGCGTTGTTGATCGCGCTATGGCAAAATCAGAGATGCTGAAAAACCGCCGTTTTCGCGGTTTTTCAGCACAAGACGCCCGTTGTGCGCTTCGGCGATGGCTTGTGCGATCGCCAGCCCCAAGCCGGCGCCTTTTGACGGCGTGCGTGATTCGTCGCTGCGGTAGAATGGGTCGGTGAGACGCGGCAGGTCCGATTCGGGCACGCCCGCGCCGTCATCGAGAACTTCCAACACAGCCTCGCCTTGCGCATTGCGGAATGCGCGTACAATGCCGCCATTAGCATGTTTCACGGCGTTCTCCGCGAGATTGCGCAACGCCCGTGCGATCTCAGTGGGCCTGCATTTGGTGACAAGCGGTTCGTGCGCTTCCACACGCAAGGGCATGCCCAGTTCGGCGAGTTCTCCCACAAGCGTGCGCGCGACATCGGCGAGGTCGACTTCACGACTGGGCTCGTCGCTGGCGCCGGCGCGCGCCAGCGAGAGCGCTTGTTCCGTGAGCTGTTCCATGTCGGCGACGGCCGCCAATAGGCGCTGACGCGCTTGTTCGTCGTCGACAAGTTCGGCGCGCAAACGAATTGCGGTCAGGGGCGTGCGCAGGTCGTGGCTGAGCGCCCACAACATGTGTCTCTGCCGGCTGAGCTGACGGCCGAGACGTTGCGACATCGTATTGAAGGCGGCGGCGGCGCGGCGTACGTCGCGCGGGCCGGTCTCGGGCGTTTTGACATCGCTGCTTCCCGAGCCGAGCGCTTCCGCGGCGCTTGCAAGCTGCGCCAAGGGACGGCCGATTTGCCGCGACACGAGCGCCGCGCCGAACCCAACCGCGACCATTGAAAGCAACGCCGCCCACAGCGAGCCCCATGGAGGCGGGCGCGGCGTAGGCAGATGAACGCGCGCGTTGAGCCAGAGGTCGCTGTCCAACCGAACAGAAACCATGACCGCGGTGACGGGGCGATTGGGCGGCGGCCCGTGGTGGGCGCCATGCCCGCGCCAGCGCTCTGGCCAGTCCGCGATTTGGCGGGCGTTGGCGCGCACTTCGGCGCCGTTCAGCGCTTGCGAGACCTCGGCCGCGATGTGGGCGGCTGAACCGGCGCGCGCGGCCTCCACCACGCTCGGCGCCGGCGCTAGCCGAAAACGGGCGCGAAAGTCGCGGTTCGACTCCGCGATCTGCGCGCGCTGTTCAGCGGGCAGGCGCTGCAGGCGTTGCGCCACCGCGACGATGCGCTCAACAGCGGCGGTTTCCGCCGCCTGGCGCAGCGCCGCGCCGCGCTCATGCGCGTAGAAATAGAATGTCGCGGCGTAGGAGAGCGCCACCGCGATGACCGTCACGATCACGAGGCGGCCGGTCAGAGAGTTGAGGGGGTTCCAGTTCACGTCTTTTCCACCGCCGCCGTGAACACATAACCGCCGCCCCAAACCGTCTTGATGAGCTTCGGAGCGGCGGGATCGCGCTCGATCTTACGGCGGAGTCTCGAAACCTGCGTATCGACCGCGCGATCGAATACGTCCGCGCCGCGATCGAACGCCAAGTCCAACAATTGTTCGCGGGTCAGCACGATTTTGGGTCGCTGCAGAAACGTGTACAGCAGCCTGTATTCACCGGTGCTGAGTTCATGAACGACGCCCGCGTCGTCGACAAGTTCGCGCGCTGCAAGGCGCAACGTCCAACGGTCAAATCGCAACATCTCTCCGGTAGGAGCGTCGGCGGTGGGCGGCAAGGCGTAGGTTCGTCGGAGGACCGCATCGATGCGCGCAAGCAGCTCACGAGGGTTGAACGGCTTGACGACGTAGTCGTCCGCGCCGAGCTCAAGGCCGACAATGCGATCAACATCCTCGGCGCGGGCTGACAGCAAAATGACGGGAACATGCTCAGTTTCTCGGATATGCCGACAGAGCGACAGTCCGTCTTCGCCGGGCATCATGATGTCGAGGATCACGAGATCAAAACGGCTCTCCTTTAACGCTTTTCGCGCCGCCCCCGCGTCAGCGACGGCTGTGGCGCGGCGGCCGTTTCGGGTTAGGAACTGGGCGAGCGACTCGCGAATGTCGCGGTGATCGTCAACCACCAGAATGTGGGGATCCTCGATGGGCATATTTGCGGGCATGTTGCGGTCCGGCGGAGCGAGCCTATCGAATTTCTAGCGCGCGCCTTGGTCAGTTTGTGCCAAAGTATGGCATGAATCCAAGAAACCGCGCCAGGAACCGAGGTCGCCTTAAGTCCGCCAAGGTCTCTGGGCTGGTTGGGGGCAAGAATAGGGGAAATGCATGCAGCTGAAAGTGTGGGTCGGGGGTTTGTGCGCGGCGACGCTGGCGGCTTGCGCGAGCGGATCGGGCGGCGCGGCCAATAATGAACCTATTCGCGCATTGCTTTCGGCCGACACGATGATGTTTGTCAGCTTTGATGGCGACGGAGACGCCGCGATTTCCGCCGCTGAAGTGGACGCGGGCTTAGCCCGCGAGTTCGCGCGTGCGGACGCTGGCGCGGACGGCCAGTTGCAGCCGAACGAATTTCAAACCTGGGCCAATCTTGTTCTCGGCGGCGGGCAATTAGGGCCTTACAGGCTGGATTTCGACCGCAACGTAGACAACGTGATTACTCGGGAAGAGTTCGACGCAGAGCTGCGCGCGCGTGTTCGCGACTACGACGAGAATGAGGATGGCGCCCTGACGCGCTCGGAACTCATTCGCCTCGTCGGTCAAGCTCGCCCGCCCGCCCCGCGCCGTCAGCCCGCGCCATCGATAGGCAACTGAGACACACTTTGACGCAGCTGCGACCAACGGGCGAAAAACCGGGCGCTTATGACCGACGCCACGGCTTATGAAGGTCGAGGAGCATCACTATGCGTAAGACAGTTTTGGTTGCGGCGAGCATTGCAGCGTTGGTCGGGGCCTTTGGCTTGGCGGCGGCTCAGGACGGCCCGCCTCCGGGGCCGGGCGGGATGTTCGCGCACGCGGATGCGAACACCGACGGTGTGGTGACCCGCCAGGAGTTCGAAGCGGCGCACGACGCACACTTCGCTCAAGCGGACGCCAACCACGATAGCACCCTTTCGCGCGACGAGATGCGCGCTGCCCACGGCGAACGCGGCCAGCGCATGCGCGGTCACCGGGGACGGCATCACGGCGAGCATCTTGCGCGCGCCGACGCCAATAATGACGGCAATATTACGCGCGAAGAGTTCCTCGCGCGGCCAAGCGAGATGTTCGCGCGCCTCGACGCCAACAACGATGGCGTAATTTCGCAATCCGAACGACCTGCGCGCGGCGGCGGGGATCAATCGGCTCGGCGTGGCCGCGCCGACGCAAACAATGACGGCCAAGTGTCGCGGCAGGAATTCGCGGCGGCGGGCGCCGCCATGTTCGAGCGCCTGGATGCGAACCACGACGGCAGGCTGACGACAGAGGAAGCGCGTGCGGGCCATCACGGCGGCCCTCACGGCGGACCGCCCCATAACTGACCCTAAACAGGCGAATTGAGGCGACGGCGGTTCCTTTCTGGGGAACCGCCGTTGTCTTAATGTCGCGTTTGGAATCGAGTCACAAAATGCCGCTCGCCGATCATGCGATCTTGGCTTGGAGGCTGTGCGTACCAGCCCCTATCTTGGCGGGAGTAGAGGGTGTCCAGGCGACGCCCCGGCGAGGAAGAAGCTTCTCATGCGAACGGTGATGGCGTCATTCGCCGCTTTGATGGCGGTTACGGCTCAGGCCTCTGGCGAGACTCTGACCGAATCCATGGTCTCGGCGGTGGAGTCGAACCCGACCCTGGCGGCCCAGCGGCAACGGCTAAACGCGACGCGCGAGGTGCTGCCGCAGGCGTTGGCGCCGGCGTTGCCGCAATTGACCGTCACTGGCTTGGCGGTGGCGACGGATCGCGATGCGCAGGACCCGCTCCTCGATGGCGACCGGGCCGACACGTGGACTGCGTCGGCGAACGTGTCTCAGCTTTTGTTCGGTTCAGGTCGGGTCATCGCGGGCACGCGCGCGGCGCGGGCGCAAATCGCAGGCGCCGTCGCAGACTATGAGTTGGCCCGCCAAACGTTGCTGCTCGATGTCACGCGCGCTTATGCGAACGTCCGCCAGACCCAGGCTGTCGTCGCCGCTCGCGAAACAACGGTGCGAAATCTCACGCGCTTGCTTGAGTTCGCTCAGGCGCAGTTCGACGCGGGTGTGGTGACGCGAACGGATGTCGCGCAAAGCCAGGCGCGGCTCGCCCAGGCGCGTACTTTGCTCGTCCAGGCGCAGGGCGCGCTCGCGGCCTCGTTCCAAGCCTATCAGCGCTTGGTCGGGCGGCCTCCATCAGATCTGCAGGCGCCGCCAAGCGCGACCGGGTTGCCGAGCGATCTCGCCGCCGCCATGGCGGTGGCCGAGGAGAACTCTCCCGTTCTTGTCGGCGCCATCGCCGACGTGCGCCTCGCCGATGCGAATGTGGATGTCGCGGCCGCGCAAGGGCGCGCGAACGTCACGCTTGAGGCGGGCCACAATCGCGCCGCCGATTTCGACATCGACCAATCCGAAACCAGCGCCGATACACTCGGCGTGCGGGTGACAATTCCCTTGCTGCAGGGTGGCGCGATCCGCTCACGCACACGCGCGCAGCGGGCGCTGCGCTCGGCGTCCAACCTGGATTTGGCGGCTGCGCAGCGCGCGGTCGAGGAAGGCGTCACCAATGCGTGGACTGGCCTAGCGAGCGCGCGCGCGGCGGTGGAGTCCGCGCGTGAGCAAGTCGCGGCCGCTGAGCTGGCTTATGAAGGCGTCACGCTGGAGCAGGAGACGGGGCTGCGTTCCACCGTTGAAGTGCTCGACCAGGAGCAAGATCTTTTGGATGCGCGTTTGGCGCTCGCGCAGGCTGAGCGAGATTTCGTGGTCGCCGAACGCCAGATGCTCGCCGCGACCGGAACGCTCGATGTTCCCCCGATCGGCGGCGCCGCGATGCAAGACAATGACGGTCTGCGCGGACGATAAATGGAGCGGGCGGGGGGAATCGAACCCCCGACATTCAGCTTGGGAA
>ERZ761602.4935-NODE-4935-length-16343-cov-4.474337_pt1 | contig 16343 bp, 11 predicted proteins | sample MGYA00512165_ERZ761602 | MGnify/ENA primary metagenome ERZ761602 (study PRJEB28899, sample SAMN02445085) | bioreactor sludge metagenome | biome: EBPR sludge; isolation source: Thorneside wastewater treatment plant | place: Australia: Brisbane, Thorneside...
CCGCTCCTGCGTCGTCACGGCATCGCGTCGACTTCGCCCTTGTCCTTGGCCGGCGGCAGCAGGTCGACGGGGCTCGCCTTCAGCTCCAGCGCCAGGGCGCTGGCGACGAAGATCGAGGAATAGGTGCCGATCGCGATGCCGATGATCAGCGCCGACGAGAACCCACGAAGGGTCTCACCCCCGAAAAGCAGCATCGCGATGACCACGAGGGAGGTGGTGAAGCTCGTCATGAGCGTCCGGCTGAGCGTCTCGTTGACCGACAGGTTCATGATGTCCTTGGGCGTGCCCCGGCGCACCTTGCGGAAGTTCTCCCGGATCCGGTCGAACACCACGATGGTGTCGTTCACCGAGTAGCCGACGATGGCCAGCATGGCCGCCAGCACCGACAGGTCGAAGGTGAGCCCGGTCAGCGCGAAGAAGCCGAGGGTGATGATGGGGTCATGGAGGGTCGCAACGATGGCGCCCACGGCGAACTTCCACTGGAAGCGCACCATGATGTAAACCAGGATCATGATCATCGCGAAGAGCATGGCAAGGGCGCCCTGCTCCGTGAGTTCCTCGCCCACCTGGGGCCCGACGAACTCGGTACGGCGGAGTTCCACCGCCGCGTTGTCCTGCCTCAGCACGTCCAGCATCTGGTTCGCCAGCGCCTTGCCCTCCACGCCCTCCCGGGGCAGGACCCGCACCAGGACGTCCGTGGAGGTGCCGAAGTTCTGCACCTGGGCATCCGGGAAGCCACCCTCGGACAGGCTGCGCCGGATCTCGGCCAGCCGGGCGGCTTCCGGGTAGGCCAACTCGACGAGCACGCCGCCAGTGAAGTCGATGCCGAAGTTGAGGCCGCGCACCCCGGGGATCAGGAGGATGAGCGAGCCGATCATCAGGACGGCGGAGAAAACGAATGCCAGCCTGCGCCCGCCCATGAAGTCCACGCTGGTCTTCTTGCTGAAGAATTCCATGCCGCTGCCCGTCCGTCAGACCGCCAGGCTCTCGACCTTGCGGTTGCCATAGATGACGTTCACGAGCGCCCGGGTGACCGTCAGGGCCGTGAACATGGAGGTGAGGATGCCGAGGCAGAGCACCACGGCGAAGCCCTTGACCGGGCCACTGCCGAACATGAACAGCACGATGCCGGCGATGAGGGTGGTGAGGTTCGAGTCCGCAATGGTGCCGAAGGCCTTGTCGTAGCCGGCATGGATCGCCGCCTGGGGCGTCATGCCGTTGCGCAACTCCTCCCGGATGCGCTCGTTGATGAGCACGTTGGCATCCACCGCCATGCCGATGGTGAGGACGACGCCGGCGATGCCAGGCAGCGTGAGCGCCGCCTGCAGCATGGACAGCAGGGCGACGATCAGGACGATATTGGTCAGCAGGCCCACGTTGGCGATGAGGCCGAAGGCCTTGTAGTAGACGGTCATGAACACCGCGACCAATCCAAAACCGATGAGCAGTGCACCGAGCCCCCTGTCGATGTTGTCCTGGCCGAGGCTCGGGCCAACGGTGCGCTCCTCGACCTTGTAGATGGGCGCCGCCAGGGCGCCGGCGCGGAGCAGGAGCGCCAGGTCCCGGGCCTCCAGGCTCTCGAGGCCGGTGATCTGGAAGCTGCTGCTGAAAACGCCATTGATGGTGGCGACGTTGATGACCTCCCGGGTCTCCCGGGGCACCTCGATCTTCTGCCCGTCGCGCTCGATGACCTCGCGCTTCTGCTCGACGAACACGACCGCCATCGGCTTCTTGAGGTTGGCCTTGGTGGTCTCCAGCATGTTGCGCGCGCCGTTGCTGTCGAGGCGCACGAACACCGCGGGCTGGCCCTGGTCGAAACCCTGGCTCGCGTCGACGAGCTGGTCACCGGTGACGATCGTGCGGCGCTTCAGCAGCACGGGCTCGCCGGTGCGGGCCTTGAAGAGCTCGCAACCCAGCGGGGCCCGCCCCGTGCGCTCCGCCTCGAAGGCGTTCTCTTCGCCGCACACCAGCCGGAACTCCAGGGTGGCGGTGGCACCGAGTACCCGCTCGGCCTGACCAGGATCCTGGACGCCGGGCAGCTGGACGACGATGCGGTCGAGACCCTGCCGCTGGACGATGGGCTCGGCGACACCGAGTTCATTGACCCGGTTCCGGAGTGTGGTGGTGTTCTGCTGGATGGCGAAGTCCTGGCGCTCCTTGATCTGTGCGGGCGTCATCCGGGCAACCAGCAGCACGCCCTCCGCCGCCGCGCGCCGCTCGAGTTCGATGTCCGGGTCCGCGTCCCGCAGCAACTTCTCTGCCCGATCGGCATCGGCTGCATCGGCGATGCGCACCTGGATCTCCTGCCCCGCGACGGAAACGCTGCGGCGGATGCGCTCGTCAAGCAGCAGCTTGTTGAAGTCGGCCGAGTAGGCGTCGAGGCGCTGCTTGATCGCGGCGGAAACGTCGACCTCGAACAGGAAGTGGACGCCCCCCCGCAGGTCAAGGCCGAGGGGCACCGGCTTCAGCCCCATTGATCGCAACCAGGCCGGGGTACGGGGAGTCAGGGTTGTCGCTACCACGTACTGCTTGTCGAGGGCACTGCGCAGGGCATCGCGCGCCTTGAACTGCTCGTCGACGGACGGGAACCGGACCATCACGCGGCCGTTGTCGGTGTAGAGGGACGTGGTAGCGACCCCCTGGCCCTCGAGGGTGGTCTTCACCAGCTCGATGCCACTCCCCTCCAGGGGCTGACCATTGACGAGACTGACCTGCACGGCCGGCGCGTCGCCGAAGAGATTCGGCAGGGAAACCAGGACCGCAGCGACGAGCACCACGACCACGATGAGGTTCTTCCAGAGCGGGAAACGGTTCATGGGCTCGACCGGGGTCTCGGGGCGGGTGAGGGGCGCCTAGGCGCTCTTGACGGTGCCCTTCGGGAGCACGGCCCCGATGGTGGGGCGCTGGACCTTGATGACCACGCCATCGGCCACCTCGACGTGGACGAAGGAATCGGCCACCTCGGTGATCTTGCCGAGGACGCCGCCGGCGGTAACCACCTCGTCGCCCACCGCGAGCTTGGCGATGAGGTTCTGGTGCTCCTTCTGGCGCTTCTGCTGGGGACGAATCAGGAGGAAGTAGAAGACGACGAAGATGATGACCAGGGGCAGCATGCTGAGCCACGGGTCACCGGCCGGGGCAGCCCCCTGCGCGTAGGCATCCTGGATGAAAAAGCCCATTCCTGACAGCATTCCCGGCTGAATTTGGCGCGCCATTATGGCACAGAAGGCCCGGATTGCTGGCGGGCCAGGAAGTCCCCGGCGAATTCCCCCAGGCGACCCTCGGCAATGCTCCGGCGGAGGCCGTCCATGAGGCGCATATAGAAGTGCAGGTTGTGGACGGTGTTGAGGTGGGGACCCAGCATCTCGCCGCACTGGTCCAGGTGCCGCAGGTAGGCCCGGCTGTAATGCCGGCAGGTATAGCAGGTGCACCCCTCCTCGATGGGCCGGGGGTCATCCCGGTACCGGGCATTGCGGATGCGGACCACGCCATCGCTCACGAACAGGGAGCCGTTCCGGGCGTTCCGGGTGGGCATGACGCAGTCGAACATGTCCACCCCGCGGAGCACCGCCTGCACGATGTCCGCCGGGGTACCGACGCCCATCAGGTAGCGGGGAGTCGCCGCCGGCATCCGGGGCACGGTGCTGCCGAGGATGCGGAGCCGGTCGGCCTCGGGCTCGCCGACCGACAACCCGCCGATCGCGAGACCCTCGAAGCCGATGGCCACGAGGCCGGCCAGCGACTCGGCCCGCAGGTCCTCGTGCATCCCGCCCTGGATGATGCCGAACAGCGCCGAGCCCCGGGCCGGCGCCGGGCCGGCGTCGAAGGCCGCCCGGCTGCGCGCTGCCCAGCGCAGGGACAGGGCCATCGAGCGGTGGGCCTCCTCCGGCGTGGCCGGATAGGTCGTACATTCGTCGAAAATCATCTGGATGTCGCTGCCGAGGCAGGCCTGGACGGCCATTGCCCGCTCGGGGGACAGGAACACGAGGCTGCCGTCGGTGGGCGCCCGGAATTCGACGCCGTCTTCCGAGACCCTGCGGCGCGTCTCGAGGCTCCACACCTGGAAGCCACCGGAGTCGGTCAGGATCGGCCGCTCCCAGTGCATGAAGCCATGCAGGCCACCCAGGGCCTCGATCACCTCGCCGCCCGGTCGCAGCATCAGGTGGAAGGTGTTGCCCAAAATGATTTCCGCGCCCAGGGCGAGCAGATCCTCGGGCGTCATGGCCTTGACCGTGCCGTAGGTGCCCACCGGCATGAAAACGGGCGTCTCGACGGTGCCGTGGGAAAGGGTCAGGCGGCCGCGCCGGGCCGCGCCGTCGGTGGCGAGGATCTCGAATTTCATGGGTTTCGTTCGAGGAACATGGCATCGCCATAGCTGTAGAAGCGGTATCGCCGGGAGATGGCGTGCCGGTAGGCCGCCATGACGCGGCCCGTGCCGCCGAAGGCGCATACCAGCATGAGCAGCGATGAACCGGGCAGGTGAAAGTTGGTGACCATGGCATCGACGATGCGGAAACGGTAGCCGGGCCTGATGAACAGGGTGGTCTCGCCGCGGAACGGGCGCAGCTCGCCGGACTCCCCTGCGGTCTCGAGGGCCCGGGTGGCCGTGGTACCGACGGCAATGACGCGGCCGCCCCTGGCCCGGCAGGCAGCGACGTCGGCGCAGAGTCCGGCAGAGACCTCGAGGCGCTCGGCGTGCAGGCGACCGGTCTTGATCTGAACGGGCCGCAGCGGCGCGAAGGTGCCCGCGCCCACGTGGAGTGTCAACGTCCGGAATGCCACCCCGCGCGCCTCGATGGCCGCCAGCAGGCCCGCGTCGAAGTGCAGCCCGGCAGTGGGCGCCGCCACGGACCCCGGTACCCGGGCGTAGACGGTCTGGTACCGGGCCCGGTCGCCGGCTTCGTCCTGGCGACGGATGTAGGGCGGCAGGGGCACGTGGCCGTGGGCGTCCAGCAGGGGGCGGAGCGGCGCGGAGAACCGCAGGTGGAAGAACTCGTCCTCGCGGCCGAGCACCTCAGCCGTGACCCCGGCCGGGAACAGGAGCACGGCCCCCGCCTTCGGCGCATGGCTGGACTTCAGCTGAACCAGCGCCTCGGCCGCGCCGATTTCCCGTTCGAGCAGCAGCTCGAACCGGCCGCCAGTGGCCTTGGCGCCGAAGAGCCGGGCCGGCAACACCCGCGAGTCGTTGGCGACCAGCAGGTCCCCCGGCCGGAGCAGCCCCGGCAGGTCCCGGAAGTCCAGGTCAGCGAGGGACGGCTCGTCGCCCCCACCCAGCTCGAGCAGGCGGCTGGCGGGCCGCTCTGGCAGCGCCTCCTGGGCGATCAGCTCCGCGGGCAGTTCGAACTGAAAATCGCCATCGTCCATGGGCGATATCGTCGCACACGACGCGCGCCGCGATTCCGGCCCGCGTGGGGGTCATCGTGTAGAATCCCCGCCGGGCCGGAATGGCGGAATGGTAGACGCGGCGGACTCAAAATCCGTTGGTGGCGACACCGTGTGGGTTCAAGTCCCTCTTCCGGCACCACTCCTCGAACACAGAACGCGTCACGGCACCAGCCCCGACGGTCCCGACGGCACTCCCAGCCGCGTGCGGAAGAGCGTCGTGTCCTGGGCATTCACGAATTCGTTGCAATTGAGGTCGGCCTCGTTGTACGTCGGCGGGACACTGGGCTGGCCGAGCTGCTGCCGCAGGAAGATCGTGTCCTGCGCATTGGTGAAGCCGTTGTTGTTGAAGTCGCCGTCACAGCGGTTGCCATAGCCGTCGCCGTCCGTGTCGCACTGCTCGGGATTCGCTTCCAGCGTGCAGTTGTCGAGGGTGTCCGGGACACCGTCGCCGTCCGTGTCGGGCGCGACACCACCACCGGTGCGGAAGGTCTGCTCCGCGGCGCCCACCGCGACGGGCCGCAGCCAGGGCCCATGGGCCTGGAAGGGCGCCGTGGCGGGCCGGTACTTCACCCGGAGCCGCCAGTGGTAGCCCGTGGCCGGCTGCAGGGCCGTGACGACCGCAGCCAGCGGGACGCCCGCGACACCCGAATCCGTCCACCCGGCCGGGGCCCGCTCGAGGCCCGTGCCATCCAGCGGCGTGCCGAACGGCTTGACCTCGTACTCGAGCTGCACCCCGCCACGGCCGAACGGACTCCGGGCCAGCACCTGCAGGTTGATGCCGTTGACCGCGCCGGTGGCACCGCGCAGGGCCACCGGGGCCGAATCATCGACGCGCCGCTGGCGGGCCGGCAGGCCGGCGGCGAAGGTGCCGCTGTTGCGGTAGGCCACGAAGGCCACGCCCGCAGGGGTGGCCTGGTACACCTGACCCGCCGGGATGCCAATCACGTAGTCCGCCAGGTTGTCGCCGTTCAGGTCGCCGGCGCCCGCCACCGCGGCGCCCACCCGGGCACCGGCGGCGCCCGCGATCAGCGTGCCGGCCTCCCCGGGGCCACTTGGGCCGCCAAGGTACAGGGCCGCCCCGCCCGAGTCGGGCGCACCACCCTCGCCAGGCAGCGGCCTGCCGGGGAAGCCGATGAGGAGGTCCGAGTAGCCATCGCCGTTCACGTCGCCGGCAGAGGCCACCGCATGGCCGATTCGCTGGGCCGGCGCCTGGGCACTGCCCTGCAGGTTCCAGTCGGCGGCCGGCGCAAGTCCGGTGGCACTGCCGAGAAACACAGCGGCGTCACCGGAGTCCGCGCCACCGTTATCGAAGCCGGGGGCACCGACGATGACATCCGAGTACCCGTCACCGTTCACGTCGCCCGCCCCCGCCACCGCCTGACCGAAGGCGGCACCCGCCTGGTCCGACTCGGCGGTCCAGCCGGGCGCAATGGCGAGGCCGGCAGCGCTGCCCAGGTAGACCTGGGCCCGGCCTTCGCCAGGCTGGCCGTTGGCGAATCCGGGCGCCCCGACGATGAGGTCCGCGTAGCCGTCACCGTTCACGTCGCCTGCGGACGCGATGGCGCTCCCGAACGCAGCGCCGGCCGCATTGCCCTCGACCGTCCAGGCGGCGGTGGTGGACGGGCCTGCAGGCCCGCCGAGGTACATCACCGCGCGACCCTCGCCGGCCTCGCCGCCACTGAATCCCGGTGAGCCGATGACCACGTCGGCGTAGCCGTCGCCGTTCACGTCACCTGCACCGGCCAGGGATGCCCCGTATTGCACGCCGGCATCGTTGCCGGCGGAGATCCACGCGGGCGCGGGAGCAAGCCCCCCCGGGCTGCCCAGGTACAGCGTGGCCCGGCCCTCCGGACCACCGCCGTTCACGTAGCCGCTGGCGCCGACGAGCACGTCGTCATAGCCATCGCCATTCACGTCGCCGGCACCGGCCACGGCACTGCCCAGCAGGGCGCCGGCCTGGTTACCCTCGACGAACCAGACGGGGACGGTGCCAGGCACCGCGTCCGGGCCGAGGCCCGCCTCGCTGCCGAGGTAGAGGAATGCCGCACCCTCGTCGGTCTCGCCCTTGTCGTAGAGGGGCGCACCCACGACCAGGTCGGCATAGCCGTCACCGTTCACGTCGCCCGCAGATGCCACCGATGCGCCCCAGGCGCCGCCGCTCTGGTCGCCTTCGGACACCCAGGCGTTGCTGGGCGGGAACCCGGGCGGCTCGGCGCCGGGCTCGCCCAGGTAGACATACACGCGCCCCTCGCCAAGTTCGCCATTCGCGTAGGCTGGCGCGCCAACCACCACGTCGGCGAAGCCATCGCCATTCAGGTCGCCCGCGGCCGCCACGACGGCACCGTAGGCGGAGAGCTGTTGAAGTCCGCTGGTCACCCAGTCGAAATCGGCCTCCTGGCCGCCGCGACAACGACCCCGGAACAGGTAGGCGCCGCCCGCCGTGGAGACGATGCCGCTGTAGCCGGGCGCACCCACGACCAGATCAGCGCATCCGTCGCCATTGACGTCACCCGCCGACGCCAGCGCCCCGCCGAAACGGGCCCCCGCGTCGATCTCGATGTGCTCGTCGCCCGGCGTGGTGGGTAGTCCGGCGGGACCGCCGAAGTAGATGCGGACCCGGCCATTGTCGGTGGCCGGGAGGTCGTCATATTGCGGTAGCCCCACCGCCACATCGGCGAAGCCGTCACCATCCAGGTCGCCAGCGGTGGCGACCGCTGTGCCGAGCGCCGCGCCCGCCTGGCCGGACTCCACGGTCCAGGCGGGGGCTGGTGCCAGCCCGGCGGCGCTGCCCAGGTAGACGAGCACCCGACCCTCGCCGGCCTCCCCGTCACCATAGCCGGGGGCACCGATGATGACGTCCGCGTAGCCGTCGCCATTCACGTCGCCCGCGGTACCGACGGACCAGCCGTAGCGCGCGTCAGCCTGGTTGCCCTCCCCGGTCCACGCCGGCGAGGTCGCAAGGCCGGCGCTGCTGCCGAGGAACACGAATGCCCGGCCCTCCACCTCGAGGGTGCCGGGATCGCTGAACTGCCAGGCACCGACGATCACATCCGAGTAACCGTCGCCATTGACATCACCCGCGGCAGCAACCGCGGCGCCCACCTGCGCGCCGGTGCCGGTGGGGGCGAAGACCCAGGCCGGTGTGGTGGCAAGACCGGCAGGCCCGCCGAGATAGAGTACGGCACGGCCCTGACCGGCGCCGAAGCCCGGAGAGCCGACGACGACGTCCGCGTAGCCGTCGCCATTGACATCGCCGGCGGTCGCTGCCGCCGAGCCGAACGCAGCGCCGGACTCATTGCCCTCGGCAGTCCATGCCGGGATGGTCGCGGGGCCCGAGGGACCGCCGCGGTAGAGGCGCGCGATGCCTTCATCGGCCTCGCCGTTGTCGTGGCCGGGCGCACCCACGATGAGATCGCCGTAGCCGTCGCCGTCCACGTCGCCGGCACCGGCGACGGCCGCGCCGTAGCCTGCCCCGGCCTGGTTACCTTCCAGCGGCCAGCCGGCCGGCTGGGGACCGGGGGCTGCCTCTGCATTGGCCAGCAGGGCGAGAAGTAGCATCGTACCGGGGCGGGCACCATCGATCAGCTTGTGCATGGTCTCCTCCAGGCCCCACCCTAGGCGATTTGCCCGCTCCAACCAAGTGAGTGGTCCCCGCAGTCGGCGCCGCACTGCCGCCCGAGGGTGCACATAATCCGCGGCCCGGGTGCTAGAGGGCGGCAGCCACCTCGGTGCCCTGCCGGATGGCACGCTTGGCATCGAGTTCCGTCGCCACGTCCGCGCCACCGACGAGGTGCACCCGCAGGCCGGCAGCCACGAGTGGCGCGGCCAGGTCCCGCAGGGGCTCCTGCCCCGCGCACAGCACCACGTTGTCCACCGGCAGCACGCTGGACTCGCCGTCCACGGTGATGTGCAGGCCACGGTCGTCGATGCGCTCGTAGGTGACCCCGGGGAGCATGTGCACCCGGCGGACCTTGAGCGCGGCCCGGTGGATCCACCCGGTGGTCTTGCCGAGTCCCGCGCCGGGCTTGCCCGCCTTACGCTGCAGTAACCAGACCTGCCGTGCGGGGGCAGGGACCTCGGGCTGCACGCCCTCGACACCACCGCGGGCGATCGCCGGGTCACCAACGCCCCACTCCCTCAGCCAGGCGCCCCGGTCGAGGGTGGGCGACGGGCCCGAGGCCACCAGGAATTCCGCCACGTCGAAGCCGATGCCGCCCGCACCCACGATGGCCACCCGCGGGCCAACGGCCTTACGGTGCAGCAGCACGTCCAGATAGGTCAGGACGCTCGGGTGGTCCTGGCCCTGGATGCGCGGGTCCCGGGGCGTCACCCCGGTGGCGAGCACCACCTCGGCGAAGTTGCCAGCCACCAGCCCGGCCGCCGAGACCCGGGTCCCGAGGTGGACGGTGACCCCGGTCTCCAGCAGCCGCTGCCGGAAATAGCGCAGCGTCTCGTGGAACTCCTCCTTGCCCGGAATCAGCTTGGCCAGGTTGAACTGGCCCCCGATGTCACTGGCCGCCTCGAAGAGCTGCACCGCATGGCCCCGCGCCGCAAGTACCGTCGCAGTAGCGAGGCCCGCCGGCCCCGCGCCGACGACGGCAATCCGCTTCGGCTCGGTCGCGGGCACCAGGATCAGCTCGGTCTCGTGGCAGGCCCGGGGATTGACGAGGCAGCTGGCCAGCTTGTTCTCGAAGGCATGATCGAGGCAGGCCTGGTTGCAGGCGATGCAGGTGTTGATCGCGGCAGCACGGCCGGCGGCGGCCTTGGCCACGAACTCCGGGTCCGCGAGCAGCGGCCGCGCCATCGAGACCATGTCGGCGTCGCCCTCAGCCAGGACGCGCTCGGCGACTTCCGGTGTGTTGATGCGATTGGTCGTGCAGAGCGGAATTCCCACCTCGCCCTTCAGCTTGCGCGTCACCCAGGTGAAGGCGGCGCGGGGCACCGAAGTCGCGATGGTGGGCACGCGCGCCTCGTGCCAGCCGATGCCGGTATTGATGATGGTGGCGCCGGCGGCCTCGACCGCCCTGGCGAGCGTCACCACCTCGTCCCAGCTCTGGCCGTCCGGAACGAGATCCAGCATCGAGAGCCGGTAGATGATGATGAAGTCCGGACCCACCGCCTCGCGCACCCGGCGGACGATCTCGACAGGCAGCTGCATCCGGTTGGCGAAGCTGCCGCCGAAGCGGTCGGTCCGCCGGTTCGTGCGGGTGACCAGGAACTGGTTGATGAAGTACCCCTCGGACCCCATCACCTCGACGCCGTCATAGCCCGCCTCACGGGCCAGGACCGCACAGCGCACGAAGGCCCGGATCTGCCGCTCGACACCCGCAGTCGTTAGCGCCCGGGGCCGGAAGGGCGTGATGGGCGACTTGACGGCCGACGCGCCCACGGACAGCGGGTGGTATCCATAGCGTCCCGCGTGGAGGATCTGCAGGGCTATCTTTCCGCCGGCCTCGTGCACGGCGGCGGTCACCGGACGGTGGGCCCGGGCAGCCGCGCGGGTGGCGAGGCGCGCTGCGAACGGCAGCAGCCAGCCCTCGATGTTCGGCGCAAAGCCGCCGGTGACGATGAGCCCGACGCCACCCCGGGCGCGCTCCGCGAAGTAAGCCGCCAGGCGGGGGAAATTCGCGGACCGGTCCTCGAGGCCGGTATGCATGGACCCCATGAGGACCCGGTTGCGGAGCGAGGTGAAACCGAGGTCGAGCGGCGCAAGCAGATGAGGGTAGTCGCTCATGACGCCCGCTCTAGGCGCGCTTCACGCGGCGGGGCGCGAAGGGCGGTGGCTCTCCCTCGGCGGCGTTACGGCGGACCGCAATGCGCTGATTACGCCCGCCGATCACGCGACGTTGCCAACGGCGCTCGGCCGCGAGGGTGTTTTCCTCGTCGCCGTGCCAGCCCTCCTGCAGAAGGAACTTCACCGCGGCCACCGCGTCGGGGGAGCGGGCAGCGATCTCGGCGGCGAGGGCCCGGGCGTCCTCGAGCGGCGTCCCCGTCACGCGGGTCACGAGCCCGCGGGCTGCGGCCTCGGCGCCGGAAAGGATCCGCCCGGTCATGGCGAGTTCCTTCGCCGTGTCGATGCCGACCAGTTCCCGCAGCAGTGCTGCTCCGCCCATGTCCGGGACGAGCCCCCACTTCACCTCCAGAACCGACAGCCGGGCATCCGGCGTGGCCAGCCGGATATCGGCCCCGAGGGCCAGCTGAAGGCCCGCACCGAGGCAGTTGCCGTGGATGACGGCGATCACCGGCACGGGCAGCTCCCGCCAGGCAAGGCTCCACTGCTGGAAGCGGTTGCGCCCCGGTGCGAAGAGGGACGCGAGGGCGGCGGCGGCGGCAGCTGGCCGGGCCAGCACCGACCGCACGTCAAGGCCGGCGCAGAAGGACGGCCCGTCACCCCGCAGGATGACTGCCCGGATCCCGGGCTGGCGACCGAGGTCCCGGGCCGCGCGCCGGACGGCATCCAGCATGCGGAAATCCATGCCGTTGTGCTGTTCGGGGCGGGCGAGGCAGACGTGCGCAAGAGCCCCGTCCAGCTCGACGCGGACCCGGGGGTTCACCGGAGGCTTCCGCCGGGTGGCACGGCCAGGTCCCCCGCCGCGTGCCGTTCCGGCACGCCCCCCGACTCCACGCTCCGGTTCACCCGCCGGCCACGCTGCACCGCCGGCCGCGCCGCGATCGCGTCGTACCACCGCTTGACGTGCCGGTACTCCGCGCCGGAGAGGAACTCTCCGGCACCGTAGATCTCGCCCCGGGCGAGCGCCCCGTGCCACGGCCAGACGGCCATGTCCGCGATGCTGTATTGATCGCCCGCCAGGTAAGCGCTGTCGGCAAGCCGCCGGTCGAGCACGTCAAGCTGGCGCTTGGCCTCCATGGCAAACCGGTTGATGGCGTACTCGATCTTCTCCGGCGCGTAGGCATAGAAGTGCCCGAAGCCACCGCCCACGTAGGGCGCACTCCCGACCTGCCAGAACAGCCAGCTGAGGCATTCGGTGCGGGCAGCGGATTCCGGCGGGAGGAAGGCACCGAACCTCTCCGCCAGGTAGAGCAGGATCGAGCCGGACTCGAAGACCCGGGTGGGCGGATCCGTGGAGTGATCCATGAGGGCCGGGATCTTGGAGTTGGGGTTGACGGCCACGAAGCCCGACCCGAACTGGTCACCCGCGCCGATGTTGACGAACCAGGCGTCGTACTCCGCGCCGGCGTGGCCGGCCGCGAGCAATTCCTCGAGCAGAACGGTGACCTTGATGCCATTGGGGGTGCCGAGCGAGTAGAGCTGCAGAGGATGGCGGCCGACGGGCAGCAGCTTGTCGTGGGTCGCCCCCGCAATGGGCCGGTTGATGCTGGCGAACTTTCCGCCGCTCGGGGCGGACCAGGTCCAGACCTTCGGCGGCACCCAACCGTCGCCGGCCATCAGAACCACTCCCGCCGCCGGCCGTGCTGCCGCTCGTCCTCGGCATCCCGGGCCTGCTGCTGCTCTTCCCGCCGGCGGACCCGCTCCATGGCCGTCGCGGCCTGGGCGGGCGACGAGGCCGGCCCGATGCGGCTCGTGCTGCCGCAACCGGCATCTTCTTCGACGCGCTTGTGCTCGAGGCACCAGAACCAGGGCATGGGACGAGGATACGGCTTTCAGGGCTCCACCGGTAGGAGCACGGTGCGCCGCAACCTGGTGGCGGCCAGCCGGTCGTTCGGCCCGGCGGCGATGGTATGGTAGGACGCTGCGAGGGGCGCCCGGATGCCCCGGCACGCGCCCCTGTCACCTGCCTGCAGGAACCATCCTGATGTCCACTGTCACCGCCCGCCTCGCCGTTCTGTTGGTTGCCGCGCTCCTCGGCCCCCTCGCCAGGGCCGCGACCGTGACGATCGTCCCCAGCACTGCCGCACCGGAGGTCGGCGACACGTTCACGCTGACGGTGACCGCCGACGTGGGCAACACCTTCGCGGCCACCATGGCCCTGTCCTTCGACGCATCCAAGGTGGCGTTCGTCAGTGGCGTCACCACGGGGGACTGGACGGTCTTCACGAAGAACAGCCCCACGACCGACAATCCGACCGTCTTCGACATCGAGGCACCGGCCGCGACGGCGGCGAACCCGGGCACCTACAGCGCCGCGATCCTCACCTTCCAGGCCATCGCTGGCGGGGCCGCCGGCATCGTGATCAACGACGACGGGGGATTTCTCACGGGCTGGTTCGACGCCGATACCGCCGAGTACATCCCCGTGACCTATACCCAGGCCACGGTGGGCGTTGTGGCCAACGGCCCGGCGATCAGCGTGACCGACAGCGTCTTCCCTGACAACGACCGGGAGCTCGATTTCGGACAGGTGACCGAAGGCACGACTTCCATCGCCCGGACGTTCACGATCACCAACACGGGCAACCTGGACCTCGAGGTCGGCCCGGTCGCAGATGCCGACGCCCTCGACCTGCCATTCACGCTGACAGGTGATTCCTGCAGCGGCAACACGGTGCCACCTGCCAGCAGCTGCACGCTGTCCGTGGACTTCTCGCCCGCCGCGACAGGCGACTTCACCGACACCTTCGACGTGCCGTCCAACGCCCCCGAGACCGTGGTTCTGTCCGTCCTCGGCACCGGCGTCGGGGCGCCGGCCCCGGACGTGGTAGTGACAGACTCCATCATCCCGGGCAGCGATCTCAGCCTGCCCTTCGGGAGCGTGGCAGTGGGCGCGTCTTCCACCGCTACCCTGACGGTCACCAACAGCGGCAATGCGGACCTCACGCTCGGCCAGGTGGCCACGGCCGAACCGCTCGGCGCGCCCTTCAGCGTCGTGACGGACACCTGCTCGGGCCAGACCATCGCCCCCCTGGGTACCTGCACGGTGGAAGTGCGCTTCGAGCCCACGGCCGTGGGCGCCGTCGCGGACAACCTGGACATCCCGTCCGACGACCCGGACCAGCCCTCGTTGATCATCGCGGCCAGCGGCACGGGCGCCGCGGTGCCGGTGCCGGACATCGTGGTCACGGACGACGTGGATCCCGCAGGGGACCTGGAAGTACCGTTCGGGGACGTGCCCGCGGGCACGCCGGCCACCCGGGCGGTGACGGTAACCAATGCCGGGACCGGGGATCTCATCATCCTGACGGTGGCGGGGTCCAACCCCCTTGCAGCGCCATTCAGCCTGTCCACCGACACGTGTTCCGGCCGCACCCTTCCACCGGCGGGCACCTGCTCCCTCGCGATCCGGTTCGTCCCCGGGGCGCCGCGGGGCTTCAACGACAGCCTCAACATCCCGTCCAACGACCCTGACGAGACCACGGTCATCGTCACGGTGAATGGCACTGGTACCGTTCCTGCCGGCAGTGGCGGCAGTTCGGCGGTGGACACCAGCCTCGTGCTGCTCCTGGCCGCGCTGGCCTCCAGGGGCCGGCGGCGACAAGGTCGCGCCTGAAGGCGCGCCTACGGGCGCTACTGCAGCCGCTGGCCGTGCTCGCGGGTGGCGTGAAAGCCGATGGTGGGCCAGCGCTCGAGCGTGAGCTTCAGGTTGTACTTGTTGCTGGCGAGGAAGACCGGGTTGCCGTCCACGTCCTTCGCGAGGGACATGGCCTCGTCCTTCTCGAATTTCTTCCGGGTTGCCTCGTCCGGGTAGGTGAGCCAGCGGGCGGTAAAGATGTCCACGTTGTCGTAGACCGCGTCCACGTTGTACTCGGCCGACAGGCGGTGGGCGACGATCTCGAACTGCAGCCGACCGACGGCCCCGAGGAGGATCTGGGCCCCCTGCCGGGCGGTGAGCACCTGGATGGCGCCCTCCTCGCCCAGTTCCTGAAGACCCTTTTGCAACTGCTTGCTTTTCATGGGGTCCCGAGGCCGGGCTGCCCGGAACAGCTCCGGGGCGAAGTACGGGATTCCCTTGTAGCCCAGGGCCTCTCCCTCGGACAGCGTGTCCCCGATCTGCAGCTGGCCATGGTTGTGGATGCCGATGATGTCGCCGGCGACGGCGCCGACGCTGGTGACCCGCTCGTTGGCCATGAACGTCAGCGCGTTGGCGAGCTTCATGTCACGTCCACTGCGCAGGTGGCGGGCCTTCATGCCCGGCACGTAGCGTCCCGAGCAGATGCGGAAGAAGGCGATCCGGTCCCGGTGCTTGGGATCCATGTTCGCCTGGATCTTGAAGACGAAGCCACTGAAGGCGGATTCGGTCGGTGACACCTGGCGGCCGCCACCGTCCCGGGGCTGGGGAGGCGGCGCCCAGTCCACGAGGGCCTGCAGCACCTCCTGCACGCCGAAGTTGTTGATGCCCGAGCCGAAGAATACCGGCGACTGCTGGCCGGCAAGGAACTGCCGCGGGTCGAACGGCGCGCTCGCGTCCCGGAGCAGGGCAACGTCGGCGCGCAGGCTCGGTACCTCATCCGGGAACAGCCCGGTGAGCTTCGGATTGTCGATGCCGTGGATCTCCTCCACGGCGGTGCGTTTCTCCTCGCCCGGCGTGAAGCGCAGCAGCCGGTCCTCGAGCAGGTGGTAGACACCGCGAAAGGACTTGCCCATGCCGATGGGCCAGCTGATGGGGGCGCACTCGATCGTCAGGGCGCCCTCGATCTCCTCCAGCAGCGAGAGGGGCGACCGCACCTCCCGGTCCATCTTGTTCACGAAGGTGATGATCGGCGTGTTCCGGAGCCGGCAGACCTCGAGCAGCTTCAGGGTCTGGGCCTCCACGCCCTTGGCCGCGTCGATCACCATCACCGCCGCGTCCACCGCCGTGAGTACCCGGTAGGTGTCCTCCGAGAAATCCTCGTGGCCAGGCGTGTCCAGCAGGTTGATCGTGTGGCCCGCATACTCGAACTGCATGACGGAGCTCGTCACCGAGATGCCCCGCTGCTTTTCCACCTCCATCCAGTCGGACGTGGCGTGGCGGGAGCTGCGCCGGGCCTTCACCGTGCCGGCCAGCTGGATGGCGCCGCCAAAGAGCAGCAGCTTCTCGGTGAGGGTGGGCTTGCCCGCGTCC
>ERZ761602.4937-NODE-4937-length-16338-cov-8.670945_pt1 | contig 16338 bp, 20 predicted proteins | sample MGYA00512165_ERZ761602 | MGnify/ENA primary metagenome ERZ761602 (study PRJEB28899, sample SAMN02445085) | bioreactor sludge metagenome | biome: EBPR sludge; isolation source: Thorneside wastewater treatment plant | place: Australia: Brisbane, Thorneside...
CGTGCGCGGATTGCGGGCGTAGGGAATCAGCGCCTCGACCTTGCGGTACTCGACGATGAGCGTGTTCAAAGTGGGTTTCCCAAAAACAAAACCCGCCGAGCGCTGCCGCTGGACGGGTTGGTTGAATCATGTTCGCAGGGGTGGTAACTGCGCACTGGCGGGTGGTAACCGAGGCCGGTAACCTGGCCGGGTGGTAACCTTGCCCGCGCCCTGACGCTAAAAAAGCGTCGCGCTCGCGCCCCCCGCATTGGATTTTGGCGAGGAAGGACCCCTTTTACCTGGGCCCTCCCTCTCGGTCACGCATCTTTCGCGACCATAGCCGTCACTGTATGCCCAATCGACCGGTTTTGTTGCATCAGCAAAATCCGCACTGGGCCTTGGATACGCGCGCATGGCAGCCCATCCGCGCCAAATCACGCCAAATTCCTACGCGATCACGCCAGCATTAAGCTGATCAGCTACTGTCTGAAGCGCCCGCTGCCAACGCCGCCACGCCGTCGTACGGTCGCAGGCGAAGCGGATCGTGATCTCCCTCCAGCCATAGCGCTTGGCCCGCATCCACACCAGATGGCGCTGCTCGACCTCCAGCCACTGCACCCAACGCATCGTCTCAAGCATCCTGTCGATCGCCTCAGGGCTCGGAGGGAAAGGCTTAAACGTCTTCTCATCCGCAGCGAAGGCCTCCCACTCGGTACGGACAAACGCAGGCCAGCAGTTGAAGTAGCCCTGCACACGCACCGGGGGCAGCCGTCGTCCGGTGGTGGCTGCGTCCTCAAAACGTGCGGCCACGTCCTCCATCGTCCACGGGGTTCGGTTAGTCATGACGTTGCCCTCCGTACAGTCGTTTGCCGATGCGGCGCACGAACTCCCTCTCAAGGAAGTCCAGACGTTCATCTGACGCGTTGACCACCAGGATTTCCTGCTCGCGCCACCCTCGTTCCTTGATGGCATCCAGATCCATGGCTTGTGGCTGCAGACGTCCGAGGGGGCAGCGGTATTGATGTGTTGGAACCTTCACGTCACACCTCCTGCGTCTCGATGGCCCAATGCAGGATGGCCAGCGCGTCGGCTTCGTTGTCGTCACCTGGGCTGTGACCGCGTTGCCTGACGGCCAGGATCATCTCGTCCTTGCCAGCGTTGCCTTTGCCGGTCGCGTGCTTCTTGATCGTGCCCACCGGTACGCCTTGGTACGGAATGTTGTGGCTTTCGCACCAAGCCGTGAGGTGCCCCATGAAGCCACCGTAGGCGTGCGCGGCGTCCACCCCAGCGTGGCGACGGACTTCCTCGAAATACACCGCGTTGATGTGGTCACAGGCCGTGAGCAGTTCAGCCAGCCAGCGCTTGAAGCGAAGGAAGCGCATTCCGCCGCCTTCAAACCGCTGCGGCTTGAATTGCTCAGTGCCACTCGTGATCGTCCCGTCCGTGTCCAGTAACGCCCAGCCAGTACGGGTGCCCAGATCGAGGGCCAGAATCTTCGTATTCATTTCTTGCTCCATTTCTGGGGCGAGTGACGGATCTGACGGGTTGGCCGGATATCTCTCTATCGTGGGCGTACGCGCACGCGTAAGGGGTTAATCAGTAGACCTGTCAAATCCGTCACTCGACCCCGCATCAGTCATCTCTGTAGGGATAGCCGCCCCCGTAAGGCTTCGGACGCAGGCTGATACCCGCCAGCGCCCGCGCACCTCCGGTCAAACGGCACTTCTCGAACTTGCGAGTGGCCATGAGCTCTGCGAAACGCTTGACCGAACCGACGTACTCACCGGCCCGTTCAGCCCATTCGCGCCAGTCGGTGAATAACTCGGACACGCCTTCACGGTGACTCTTGGAGAGGAGGCAGCGCTCCTCGATCCACTGACCCAGTGCGTCCTCTGCTTCGAAATACTCCTCGGTGGCCGACACGACACAGGCTGGTGGCCGCAAGCCATCGCGCTGCCATGCCAGGCAGCCATCGACCGCCCACGCCAGGATTCCGTCACGTTCGGCCAGCAACCGTTCGGTGAGTTGGCCATCTCGTCGCTCGGGGGGCACCGTCACCGTGAACGGAATCAGGTGCAGGCGCCGCTTCATGGCCTCGTCGACGTTGCGGATCGAGGGCTTGTGGTTGCCAGCGATCACCAACTTGAACTGAGGGATGTACTCGAAGAAGTCCTGGCGCATGAAGCGCGCCGAGACCTTGTCGCCACCAGTGATGGCTTTGACCTTCGACTCGTTCCAACGGCGCCCCTGTTCGGTTTCGATGGACGCGACAAAACGCGCGCCGCGCAAACCTGCCAGGTCGGTCGGATGGCGATCACCCCGGGCTTCCATGAACGTGTCCATGGGAGCGCTGGTGGCGTAGTCACCCAGGATGGTGGCCAGCGTGTTCACGAACACTGACTTGCCGTTGGCGCCAGTGCCGTACAGGAAGAACAGCGCATGCGCACTGGTCGCCCCCGTCAGGCAGTAGCCGACCATACGCTGCAGGTAGGCCTGCAAGTCCTTGTCGCCACCCGTCACGTCATCCAGGAACGAGCGCCAGCGCGGACAGTCTCCACGTGGCGTGGCCGTCGCCAATTTGGTCATCCGGTCAGCACGATCGTGAACGCGCAGAAGCCCTGTGCGGAGATCGACCACCCCACCGGGTGCGTTCAGAGCGAAGATGTCCGAATCCCACTCGTCTGAGGTTGACGAGTGCCGGCGGTCGGAGCGTGCCAGCCGATCCACACCACCGACCGTGCCGCTGGCCAAGAGCTTCGCAGCCAACCGGTGCGAGTCGACCTTGAGCGCCGCCTCTCGGCAGATAGAGCGGATCAGGTGGTGAGACAGCAGAGTCTCATCGGGCTGCCAGCGGCTGCCGGTCCACACCAGCCATTTACCCCACGCAGCGCAGTACCGCCAATCGTCGGCGTAGCGGGAGGTGAATGCCAACGCCAAGGCATCGTCCGTCGCCCACACCGTGGCTTCCTGCGTCCGTGCGGTGTTGAGCGGCTTGATGCACATGCGCGGGCCAGAGGCGATGAATCCTTGGATATCGAATCCCTCGCCAATGGCATCGGCAGCGTCCCACCCTTCCGGCTTGTCGTCCGGAGGCAGCAGCACGTCGCAGGATGCTGCGCCAGCGGTCAAGACCGCCTGCGCGGCCGACATGGCGTACTCCCAGCCTGGCTTGTCACGATCGGGCCAGACCAAGACGGCCTTGGCTTGAAGCGGCGTCCAGTCGGTCTTATCCACTGGCGCATTGGCACCATGCATCGCCGTGGTCGCCACCACGCCGGCCTCGATGAGTGCCTGCGCACATTTCTCGCCTTCGGTCAGGACGACCGTTTCGGCCGCCACCATCCCGGGCTGGTTGTACAGGGGGCGAGGCTCGGGCGGCGCCGTCTTGCGACGCTTGGCATCCCAGGGGCGGAATTCCTTCTTGCGCCCGGGCGGGTCGTAGCGGTAGACGACCGCGATCAGTTGCCCTGCGTCATCGAGGTAGTCCCACTTGGCGGTGGCCGGGCCGAGGTCATCGACAGGCGCTTCCTTCTTTGCCTTGCGTGTGGGCATGGCAGGCACACGCCCCACAAGATCACCGGCATGCTGGAGCACCCTCGGAAAATCGTGCAGGACGTCGACGCCGAGATAGGCAGCAATGAGAGCGAAGATGTCACCGCCATCGCCTGTCGCGCGATCCGTCCACAAGCCCGCCTTCTCGCCGTCGAGCACCACCTCGAGGCTGTCGCCCGGACTGCCCAGCACGTCGCCGATCAGAAACTTGCTCCGGCGCTTCTTGCCTGCCGGGAACAGAGTGAAGAGCACGGACTCCAGCCGCACCAGCAGATCGGCACGCACGGCATCGCGCTGTGCTCCGAGATCCATGGACGCTTCAGCGGGGTCGTCGTTGAAATCAAGCATCGACGACCTCCTCACTGCTCGTTGTGGCAGCAGCTTGCTGAGACTCCATCCACACCATCAGCTCGCCCAACTTGAAGCGCAGGAGCTTGCCTACCCGGTAGTGCGGAACCTGGAGACGATCGCGCTCCTTCGGATGGGTGAGGAGGTACATCTGCAGGTTCAGGCAGTGCGCCGCTTCCCGAGCATCGACCAGACGCTCACGCAGAACATCATTCAGAGTGCTGTTCGTCATGCTGCGGCCCTCCAGCACCGGTCCTGCCAGGCGCACATGCGGCACTCGAAGTGCGTGGGGTCGTGGAAGCCACGTGCCAACAACTCGCCAGCGTCGGTTGCGGAAATCACCCGCAGACCGCGATCGGACATTCGCTGTGCCAGCGCCGCATCGAAGGGAACCAACTCGGTGTAGATCTCCATCGTGTCGGCGTTGATCGCCGTGAAGATCGCCGGGTGTTCGTGCAACTGCAGATAGGCTTGATAGAGCACGACTTGCGCGTGGTAGATCGGCTTGGCCACGGCCAATCGGTTCTTTTCCAACTCGCGCCATGACTTCGACCCCAGGCACTTGTTCTCCCACAGCGCCGGGTATGAGAAGCCATCAGGCCCCCCGACGATCACGCCATCGATGTGGCCCTGCAGACGACCGTCGATGGCGGAAAACCCAAACTGATCACCGTCGGCCTTGCGCGTGCGCAGGTCAAAGCCTGCGGCCCGCAGCCACGTGACCATGCAGTCTTCCATCACATGACCACGCTCGAAGATGCGCAGGATGCGCCCTTCGGTTTCTCGGCCCGGATCGACCGGTGCTTGGGCGAACTCGTACTGCAGCGCACGCTCACAGGCCGCGCCCAGACGTGATGCGCCGAGATACTGACGGGGCGTCTGCGCCAAACGCGTCTGCTGAAGGCCGGCATCCACCAGCGCAGAGACCTGGCCGGAGATACTCGAAGAGGAGTTGAAGTCGATCATGGCTTCGCTCCTTTCGGCTCTTCCCAGGGCAAGTCGTCCTCCAGATCGGCGAACGGGTTGGCCATGGGGTCGGGCATGGGCGCCAAGCCCCGCACGGGGGGGAACTTGGTTTCCTCGTGGTGTTCAACCATCGCGTCGGTGTAGCAGGTGACGATCGCGTCAATCACCTGGAGAGCCTCCTCTTCGGAGTACTGCCCCAGGGGCTTGTCGAAGCCGATCTCGCCCGCAGCCTCGCCGAATGACTTGAGGCATTTGCGCATCGCTGCGCGTTCAACATCAGACGGATCGATCACTTTGACCTCCTTGATGTCCTTCATGCCGTCCTTCACGCGCGCCCAGTTGCCGTAGAGCGCGTGAAACGCATCCTGGCAACGGCGCGAACAGAAAACCCAGTCGATCGGGTAGCGCTCGGGGTGGCCGACGCCACGACGGTTGTCCGTGTGGCCGTACCCACGAGCCTGTCGTTTGCAGACCCAACATTTCACGCATCCCCCTTACTGCGCCCAAGCAGGCTTGCCCGGCACGGACGGACGCTGTGTCTGTGGCGCAGCAGCTGGCGCTGCAGCCGGGGATGCCACCGGCGCTACCGGCGTGTATGCGACCTGCGCTGGGTGCTGGGCGCTACCAGTCACGCGGGCATAGTCCGGATGATCCGGCTCAACGGGGTTCTTCACGACATTGCGCAAGTCGCCCCGACCATCCTTCTCGACATCGATGCGGGCAACGAACTCCAGCCCATCCAGCTCATGAAAACCGGAGATGCGACGAGCAGCAGTGGCCTGGGGCGAGTTGTCCTGTGGACGGATGTTGCGGGCACTGTTGAGCGCAGCACGCACAAAGGTGCGTCCCATGTTCCCCCAGGCGGGTCCCTTTGCGCTGTGCAAGCCGACGTTGCTCCACATCTTGCGGCGTGCAAATTCCCCCTCCAGGACGACGAACTCGCAGGACAGGTAGATCGAGCCAGTCTCGAAGCTCTGGGTCGCGTAGCCACCGGTCCAGCCCTGATTGGGGTCGTCGTAACCACCGGGCTTGATGGTCATGCGCACCTTGGCCACGGTCCCCTTGGGGATCAGGTCGAAGGTCTGTTGCTGTTCGGCATCGTTGAAATCATTCCAGGCGGACATGGGTTACTCCTTGCTGTTTTTGGGTTGGGTGGCGGCGGCGCATTTCTCGATGAGTGCGCGCAGATCGGGGGGCTCCAGCAGATCGAGCTGACCGGAGCGGTCCTTGGCCGGATAGCCATAGGGATTCATGGTTTGCGTGACGAACGCACGGTACGAAGAGCCGTCCTCCGCCTTCATCTCGGCCAGGGTCACGACCTCGTCGACGATGCCGGGTAGTTCGGCCGAGGTCTTGGCACCTTCGATCTGCGGGACGAACACCTTGCGGTTGAAGTCGTCCATACGCTCATCAAGGATCGAGACGAACACGACGTGCTTGCCGCGTGCGTGTTGCAGGTGCATGAGTGAGCCCAGCATCTCGGTACCGAGCAGCCCGTAGGCGCCACGCGTGTCGGGCTTGCCGGTGCGCTCGGACAGTGCCTGCGGCTGGGTCTTGGCCCAGATCAGTGCGAGCCTGGCCAGCACCGTGATGCTGTCGACAAAGTAGGTGTCGTACTTGGCCAGTTGCGCCGGATCGCCGTAGCGTTCACAGACATGCTGGTAGTGCGCCTCGGAGAACGGCGCCTCAGACGGCAGTGCTGGGTTCGGGCCGGCCAGGAAGACCACCAGGTCGCGGAACTCCGGCCAGGTGGTCGGGCGCACGCAGTCACCGCGCCAATCTTTGACGGCGAGATCACCTGCTTCGAGGTCGACGAACAAGGTCGAGGCTTCGGGCAGCGTTTTGAGCTGGGTGGTCTTGCCGATGCCACTCTTGCCGAGCAGCACGAGCTTCACCCCCTTTTTCTCGCGCAGGCGCTGGTCAGCGGTAATGATCGGAAGTGCCATCACGCCACCTCCTTGAGCTGATCAACGACGGCCGGATTCCAGAGGATTTGGTAGCCGCTGTGTCCGTTGCGCGAGAACGGCATGGCCTCGGCCCACGCCTTGCCGGCGTCGGTGAGTTCCCACTCGTCGCGTTCGTTGCGGAACTGGAAGCCCAGTTGGGCCAGTCGCTGGTTGGTCGCCTTGGCCGACGATCCAGCCAACTTGCCCAGTTGCGTCGCGTTGTGCGAGCAGGTCGGCTCATTGGCTGCCGGCAGCGCGCGGCGCAGGGTCTCAATCACCAGCCCGGTGTTCTCCTGGATGCAGGTGAGCGTGGCAGCCATGGCGATCCCGGCCTTCACACCCGGCACCTTGGCCACGGCGTCGCCGATCAAAAGCAGGGAGGACACGCGGTCCTGCGTCGGCGCAGGTAAGGCTGCCACAGCAGGCGTCGCATAGACGCCGGTCTTTCGGATCGACGGCAAGACCTCACTGGTAACCCAGCGCTTGAACCGCTTTGCGGCATCCTTGGTGCTGCCGAGGATCAGCGCGTACAGGCCCGACTCGTTAACGTGGTTGGCTCGCTGGTTCCGACCGAGGCTGTCGATGGTGTCCAATTTCTGGACGTCATCGGCATCGACGTGAGACTCCAGTGCCTGACGAGCGTTGCCAAGCTGCAGCGCCTCGCACACGTCGTTGGCGTTGAACCACGGCTGATTGGCGTCATCGACCTGCACGCGCAGGGCGTGCGTCTCAAACTGGAAGGGAATGATCGTGCTCATGGTTACTCCTTCCAGCTGATGTCAGAGAGGCGGTCGGCGCCGAGGGCACCGGACTTGCGGGCGTTGATGTAGAGCTCGTCCAGGGCATTGCGGCGGCGGCTGGCCAGGGACTGCTCCTCAGCGGCCATCTGGATGGCGAAGGCCAGTTCATCGAGCGTGGCCGTATGCGTCGGGATGAGCACCTCGCGCCCAGCGCGGTCGCGGTAACGAAGCTGCTCGGGCAGGTGGTCGCCGTAGAACGGCGTGATGTGCTTGCGCAATGCGGAGAGGTTGTTGGTGTTCATGGTTCAGTCCTCGGAATCGATGGCCAGGTCGTAGGACGACTTGCCGGGTTTGACGGTGCGGGCGGGCTCGAACTGCTCACGCAGTGCAGTCGGCCAGTTGTTGAAGCGGGACTCGGGAACGCTGAACTCGATGTCCACGTACTCCTGGACCCGTTCGCCGGAAGCGGCGATCCGCTCGGCAATTGCGGCAAGCTGCTTCTGGTCCCAGCTGACGCGTTTCGGTGTGTCGACGGTGATGCGAACCAGTCCGTCGTTGAAGCGAACGGTGCCGAAGTCCTTACCGGCCTCGGCGCGAACTACGCGCTCCTGCTCGGCGTATCGGCGCTGCATGGCAGCGTGGACCTTGGCTTGCGCCTTCTTGACCCAGTCGACCAGTTGCGCAAGGTTGTGGTGGACCTCGCAGAGCTGGGCCGGTGGCAGGGATGCCAACTGGGCGTCCGACATGGCGGACAATTGCTCGGGGAAGATGGTGATTTCGTTCATCGCCTTCTCCGATCAGCGAACCGAGCGTTCGGACGTCGAGTCGTGCAGCGCGTTGGTCTCGAACTCGATGACGGTTTCCAGCGGGTAGCTGACCCGCTTGGACAATTTCAAGTACTTCGGACCACGACCTTCACTGCGCCAGCGCTGCAAAGTCTTGGGGCTGATGCCCCAGCGCTGAGCCAGTTCGTTCTCGTTGAGCACCCGACGATCGCCAGGTGACATGCTGTTGATCGCCTCGAAGGACGACCGGGGATTTGGGGTTGCCGGTGTCGGCATGGAAGACTCCTTTGACGCTGTTGAGGAACAGGTGTCATTGGAGAATTTGGGTGGCGAACTTAGGAGGGACGCATTGGCGAACCACGCGGAAACTCCCGGTTCGCCAATGGCCCCCTGAACGCAAAAACGGCGAGCACATGGCTCGCCGTCCTGGTGGGGCTGATCCGGTCAGCAGGTCAAATCGAGAATCCGAGCGCCTGGCGCTGCTCCTGCCAATCCCGAGGCATCTGGTCATGCCGACCACGCAGCGTCTGCAAATTGAGATGCCGGGGCTGCTGGCCATCGAGAATCGCTTCGATGATGTCCGGCGCCAGCGTGGTCATGCGAAGCACCTCCGCGACCCAACCCTGTTCGAGCTTCATCGACACAGCCAGATCCCGGATGGTGGCGTACTTTCCCTGATCAAGTAGCTTCTGCCAGTAGAAGGCCTTGCCCAGCGTCCGAATCATGGGGATATCTTCGCCGCCCGCACCGAGTACAGAACGCTCCCCTGGTGGCGGGGTCATGACTTTGCGGTTCTGCTTGCGCCGGATGGTCAGGGGCACCATCGTCACGCGCTGCTGGCCTGTGATGTAGCTTCGCGCCTCCTCACCGATCTCGATGCGTACATTGCGCTGCTTTGGGTTGTCCGGATGAATGACTGGGGTGGTATTCGATTTCATGCGTAAATCTCCTCTGCGGCACCCCTCGTTTCTTCCACGAACGGGTGACTGCCGATGTCTTCACCCAGCCCTAGCCATCCGTCCTCACGCCAGAGGATGTCCAAGCCATGCTCGTGGAGCTGGACCCGTTCGATCAGCAACTGTGTGATTCGCTGCTGCTCTTTGGGGAACAGCTGATCCCACACTGCACCGATGCGCTGCATGGCCACGACCACCTGCGCTTCCTCAAGTTGGGCGCCCCTGGGGTGTCGTTGGCAAGAACGCCAAGTCGCCAGCATCAGCTCCGGCGCACGCAGCGCCTGCTGGATTTGTTCCAGAACTGCCGTTTCGATCTCAGCAGCCGGTAGCGGACCGATGTCAGTAGCCCCAGGTGCGAGCGTCGCCCCTGCATTACGTCGCTTGTGCAGGTAGGGCACGTAGTAGCGATAGAGGCGTCCGTTTTTCTTGCGCGTGTAGCTGTGGATCATCAGTTGACCATCGGGCGCATGGAGCAATCCCGCGAGCAGCGCCGGATGCTGCGTGACGCCCTCGCGTGGACCTTGCTTGCGGCGTTTGACAAAGGCATGCGCAAGATTCCAGAGATCCTGATCAATGATGGCTTCGTGCTGGCCGGGAAAACTGGTGCCCTTGTGCTGGATCTCCCCGAGGTAGATCCGGTTGCGCAGCATTTTGAAAAGGTACTGCTGGTCGATCGGCCTGCCCTCGCGGAACTGACCTCCCTGCGTCTGCCAGGCCTTGGTAGTCCGCCCCTCGATCGCCAACTCGCGCACGATCTCGGCCGCCGACCCATGCTCGGCGTAGCGCCGGAAGATGTAGCGCACCAGGTCCGCCTCCGGCTCGTTGATCTCCAACTTGCGCTCAACGACGTCGTACCCGAGAGGTGGCGTGCCGCCCATCCACATCCCCTTGGCCTTGCTGGCCGCGATCTTGTCGCGGATGCGCTCACCCGTGACCTCGCGCTCGAACTGTGCGAAGGACAGGAGGATGTTGAGCGTCAGCCGACCCATCGACGTGGTGGTGTTGAACTGCTGGGTCACCGAGACGAAACTGACCCCGTTACGGTCGAACACCTCAACTAGCTTGGCGAAGTCCGGCAGGCTGCGCGTCAAGCGGTCGATCTTGTAAACGACCACGATGTCGATGCGGCCGTCCTCGATATCCGCCATCAAGCGCTTGAGCGCAGGGCGATCCAGATTGCCGCCGGAGTAGCCGCCGTCGTCGTAGCCGTCGTGCACTGCAGTCCATCCCTCACTGCGTTGACTCAACACGAAGGCGAGTCCAGCATCCCGCTGGGCCTCGAGGCTGTTGTACTCCTGGTCCAGCCCCTCGTCGGTTGATTTTCGGGTGTAGATGGCGCAGCGCTTGCGGGGCGCGAGCACCGGTGCCGCCGGCATGTTGCGATGGGTTTTCATGCTGCCTCCTTCTTCTTGGTCTTGAGACCGAAGAACAGAGGGCCCGACCACGGACAGCCTGTGATCACCTTGGCCACCGCCGTGAGGCTTGTGAACCGCTGCCCGCGATATTCGAAGTCACGCATGCCGCGCACCAACACCTGATGCTCGACATCGTCATAGACGCGGGTGAGGATCGTGCCCGGCAGCAGGCGATCTGCTTCTCGGCGCAGCCGGGGCGGCAGGATGCCTGTCTCACCGATCTCCTCCAGCTTGCGGCGCACGGATCCCTTGAGGCCGCCAAAGGCACGCTCCTGGATCTTGTAGGCCAGTCGGGTTTCCAGCCAGGTGCGGTGATGGTGATTCGGGCGCTCATCGAAATGGTCGTCCCAGAGTGCCCATAGGCTGTCCATGGGGAGGTGGGGAAGTTGGGCGACCCGTGCCGCCACGCTGGCGGTATCGACTTGTGGTGCGTGTGTTTTCATGCGCAAACTCCTTGTTGCTGATCAGGGTTCGCATTCACGCGCTGGTGGGCAGGAAAGCCAAGGCCAACCGCGTCTTTTATTGCCGAGGCGGTCGAATGATCAAACGCTGAGTCCTTGTCGCGCAGGCGCAGGAGCGCCACGGCGAGCAGATCAGCGATTTCTTGGTGCGGGTGGCGCGGCCGGTCGGCATTCGCGCAGAAGATTGGTTCGTCGTTGTGCATGGCAGGCATTCATGTGGAAAACGCTGCTCATGCTATGAACGAGGGGCACTTCGCGTAACGTGTTTTAGCGGAAGTGCGAGGTTTCGTCGCTATGTCATTTTGGCCCGGTACCAAGCAGCGCGCTGGCCATTCGTTTCACGATACCGAAGCTCGAATAGGCGGGATTCGTGCACAACCTGCCGCCAGCTACTACACCCATACTTGGCCGGCAGCTGATCGGGGTGCTTTTCTGCAATCCATCGTCCAGCAGTGGCAACAGGCGTCCATCCCTCGACTGCCAATTCGCCAGCCGCCTCGCGTAGTGCGCCAACAATTCCGGCGGCGGGCCAATCCACTGAGCCATCCGGCGCTATGCCGTTGACCACCAGATCGTGGAAAGCATCGGACTGGGCAAACTCCGCCGCCAGGCGACGGGCCTGATCCATGTGCTCCGCCCAGCCTCGCAGTTGCTCAAAATGTTGATCGATGCGACTGTAGGCCGCCGCCAAGGACTCTTGCGCACCACGGCATCCGTCCAGATTCCAAAGGTCGTGCTGGTCGATGAAGTGGTGCACGAGGTTGTTCCTCAGCAGTACCAACTCCTTCAGATCGTTTTGCGTCCTGTCGTAATCGTCGGCCGACATACGCAAGCTCATCTTCAGCTTGAAAGAAATGATGTTGTCGGGCGCATCTGTTTCGGCGACCTCTTCTTGTTCGCCGCTGGTGACATACGTTCCGAGTAGCGTGCCAACCAATGTGCCCAGGGTCTTGCTCGCGGCATCCGCAATGCGCTCCGCCTGGTTCGACTCGAAGGGTGATCCTGACGCGGAGATCTCGTGGTGTGCGACGATGGCCTTCATCAATTGTTCGTACTGCTGCAGACGCAAGAGACAACGGCCCAGCATCCGCTGCACCTCGCGTTGCAACGTCTGCAGTTCTTCATCAATGGGTTGGATCGGTAAGCCTGTCATGACGCGGCAATTACCGTATTGGCAACTGACCGTTCGAAACGAACTGGTCAAAGCTGTCGGTGGTTTCTTCGTCGTGCCACGAACGATCCCATGTTCGTGGCTCTGCGCTTTCAAGCAAGAGTAGCGTCAGGACACGGTCACGCGCCCCATAGCTGTGCTTGAACTCGCGCAGTTTCATATGTGGCGCTTCCTCCGCACACCAGGTCGCCGCGGACATCTCTTCACCGTCCCACTCCTGCTCAACATCAGGATCAGCAGCAAGGGTGCCGGGCGGTGGCTCCGCGGGATCACCGTTGCGACGTATGCGCGCCCGCGTTCTGACGGCACTGCTGCTGCGCCACTCGTACTTCACGAAGCCGTTGTCCCAGTACACCAGGATGGCTCGCTGCGGCGTGAACTTGATGAAGCGGATGCACAGTGCCTCAAACGACACCTCGAAGCGCTGAGCGATGGCACTGAGTACGTGGAGGTCGATCCGCTGATTGGAGATCCAGTCGCGCAGCAGATCGCCCGGCATCAGCAGGTTGCTAGCGAAGTCATCCGCCTCCCGCTCAATCGCTCGCATGTTGTCGGCGCCGGAGTACACGCTTTCCTTGTCACAGCTGAAGCTCGGTCGCTGGTTGCGGTGCAGGATGAAGTGGCCAAGTTCATGAGCGATGGTGAAGCGCTGGCGTTCGTAGCTGGCCTTGCCGTTGAAAAAGATCCCCCACTCGGTGGCGTCCTTCGGGTTGCAAACCAGCATGCCTTCGCAGCTGTCGATGCCAAGCGCCATCGGAGTCTTGATCTCGCGCACACCAGCGCCGTAGGGGGTGTCAGGCAACATCTGCCGGACAATTTCCAGGTCGATGGCATCAGGCATGCCCCCCTGATGCCATGCTCGCAACCATTTCTGGACTGTGTTGGCCGCGATCGATCCGGTAAGAGCCTGCGCTGCGTTCAAAGCTCAGTCTCCGCTTTTGCCTTTGTCGGGGAACATGATCTGCAGAGCTTGACGGTAGCGGTCTTTTTCTTCGTCCGTCATGCCTGCGTACTCTCGGAAGAACGCGACATCCTCTGGGCTGGCCTGCGGAACGTCCGTAAGGGGCTCACCCATGATGTCCTCCATCGTTACGCCCAGCACCTTAGCCAATGCACGTACCCGCTCTGCCGAAGGGCGCTGGCCCTCCTTCATCTCCAATTCCCAGACGTAGGCCTTGGTACAGCCGACCGCATCGGCGACTTGCTGCAGAGTCAGATTCTTCGCCTCACGGAAGCGCCGCAGGCGTGCTCCGAATACCGAAGCCATGGCGATGCTCCTATCTAGTTATCAGTAAATGAATACAGCCTGCGAGTATAGCAGCGAGATACCAAATAGCGCCAGATGTGGCGTGCAGATTGACAAGCGGAAATCCGGGAGACACAATCACGCTGTATCTCGCCACTTTACTCTGACGGGATCATTGTTTAGTAACCACCGTCGCCGGCCAGCGCACCAAGACCATCGGTCCGCAGACCTCCGACGCTTCCTCGGAAAGGACCGCGAACGTGAAAAAGACCTGGATTGATCTGCTGCATGAGCTGCCGGTGGACGCCACCCTGCGTGAATTCTTGACTGGCCACGGGCTGACGATGCCCGACCATTTCGCATGGACCGACAAGCCAGAAACCACGCAGGCGCTGATCGAAGCCCTGCTTGCTTGCCCGGACGTCGCTGTGCGCGATGCGGTGGCCGCCAAGTTGCGGGCCAGCGTCGCGCTCGGGGACTCGGCTGGAACGCAGGCGATGTTTCAGGTGGCCACCGGTAATGGTGCCGCTCTGACTGGGTTGGCCACCTGCAAGAGCGACACCCATCGCTCGTTCTGGCTCTACGTGAAGCACCCAGACCTGTTCGATCGGGCCGGTGACGTCGACCACTTTGAGCGCCAGGTCGCTCAGGCCCAGCAACACGACCTTGGCGTGAAGAAAACGCCTGACACCTCGGATGCCGCGCTGGCGGCAATGCGTGCCGACGTCTCGGCCTTCTACCAGCGCGAACTGCAATGTGGCGACCGTAGCAAGGCGTACGTGGTCGAGCGCAGCCCTGGTGTTTACCTGCTGAGCGTTCACGTCAAGGATTTGTCCATGGTCCAACTGGAGTTCCAGGGTGATGACTTGAAGCGCCGCGTCGGCAACCCGAACATCCACTCGGTCCTGGAATATTCCTCCGCCACTGGCGTCACCCGCTCTTTGGTCAAAGGCGGGGCTAAGTACCACCAGATGCTGCTGAAGGCCTTCGCCGAGCACCTGCTGCACGTGAAGCTCGACGCCCACCGCCTGCTGCCGCCAACGCTGGATCTGTCGGTGCTGCGGCTGGGGTTCGATGTGCCGCAGGCGGAAATTGATGGTTTCAACGTGCTGCAGGTGAAGTCGATCAGCCTACTCAGCCCGGATACGCAACTGAAGATCGACTGCACGGCAATGGCATCGAGTGAACACCGCTGCGTCACCGACCTGCTGACGGAGAAGTTGCCCGGTCCCCTGGCAGAGAACTGGCTCGTCACAGCCGCACACATCAACCTGTACTACCCGCCCGAGCCGGGCAAGGCCAGGGCAAAGGTTGTCACGATCGAGGTCACCCGCAAGGGACGGCTGAACCTGCACAAGTTCGACGCTGCCCTGCAGGCCCAGTTGGAGGGATACCTGGTCGCACTGGGCATCCTCCAGAAGGGGCAGACGCTCAACGCGCAGGAAACACCTCCCAGCGCCGACGCGACGGAAATGCAACCGGCCTATGAGCACTGACCGATGTTGGCTCACGAAGCGTGGTCGTTGGTCTGCCGCCTGTTCGCGGGCGGCACGCCGGTTTTTCGGGGAGCCCTGTCACCAACCGAGGTCAGGGCATGCACCGCTCTGGGGCCAGCGATCAAACCGACAGTCATCAACCGCACGTTCACGCTCTGCCCGTACTGCCAGCTACGCAGCGGACAGATCTTTGGCGATGGTCAGGGTGGGCAGATCTGCCAATGTCCTGACTGCGGCCCCATTCCGCTTGCCGCTAACGATCGAACTGCGGTGATGCTGGATGAGAACTGGCTGCGGTCGAGGCTGCGGATGGCTCTGGAGATCGAGAGCCGGGACGGCACCACCGACCTTGGCGATGGCGTCTGGCGCTTGGGCGAGGCGCGCAGGGGGCCGGTACTCCTGGCTCGGGACCTGATCCCCCTGTGCATCAACCCCTCGGTTTTCGACCGCGTCCAGGTCGCTGCAGGCAGCGTCCGTGTCATCACGCCAGCATCGGTTGAAGCGCGGCGGGCACGGCTACCTGCCGGGATTGAGTGGCTGCCCCTGGACGAACGGTTCGCCTTCTACGGTGGCGGGATCTCCTTCTTGCAACCCGGAGAAGAACCTCCCCGGATCGAGGTGGCGGACCCACGAACGCCCGTCCACGGCCCGTTCTCGTCGGACTTCAGGTGGGTAACGCTGGCCGACCGGCCTGAACCAATCCATTGCTCAGAAGGCCAGGCTGCGGTCTTCCGTGCGCTCTGGGGCTTCAAGGGTCAAAAGGTCAAGGCTGAAGCGATCATGACCCGAGCAGATTTAAGCAGCGACAAGCCGAACGACTTGTTCAAGGTGAGGACCCGAGACAAAGGGAAACAGCACTACGAGGACCAGCACCATGCCTACGAAGTGCTCGTGAAGACTCACAAGCGCGACGGTTTGTACTGGATGCCGTGCGCGTCCCCAGACTTCGCTGCGGCCTGATGGTCTGCTACTCCAGACCGGTCGGCGAACTCAAAAAACCGACACACGCACAAGTCGTTGTCGCGCAAGGCGTTGTGCGTGTGCTACGGCGAAAAAGTTGGCAGAGATTCCGAGAGAACAGAGGGCAGAAAAGGGTCGAACCGGCCGCCATAGGCACCGTGTCTGACCACCCCCTGGCACACGCAGAATGTGCGGGAACCCCGCGTGTCATGCGGGAAACGCAAATGAAAACGCCCAACTGAGAACAGTTGGGCGCTGAATTGTGGTGCTGCAGAGAGGAATCGAACCTCCGACCTACTGATTACGAATCAGTTGCT
>ERZ761602.4939-NODE-4939-length-16322-cov-375.561566_pt1 | contig 16322 bp, 1 predicted proteins | sample MGYA00512165_ERZ761602 | MGnify/ENA primary metagenome ERZ761602 (study PRJEB28899, sample SAMN02445085) | bioreactor sludge metagenome | biome: EBPR sludge; isolation source: Thorneside wastewater treatment plant | place: Australia: Brisbane, Thorneside...
CAAACGCCCCTAAAAACGCTTGACTTGGAACACAGTTGCTCATCCCCGGCCCTTCTCCCGCGCACGGGAGAAGGGAGATTCGCGAGTCGCGGACGCGACTTTCACATTAAAGCCAAGGCCCGGCGTGCGAAGGACCGGCTCCGCGATCAACTGCCCCCGGCAATCGAGAGACATCTGTACTATTATGGTCAAGCACCCTGTTCACGGATGCAAAGCGTCTCGTCCTCTCCCCTGGAAGAGTGGATCGTGTCCACGAGCGGCATCAAAGAGAAGCGCCAGCAGTCCCGCCCGGGTTCGCCGTGGCCTGACGACGCCTTGATCGCCAGGCTGGCCGGCAAACTCCGGCACCTGGGGCGACGACTCAGACCAGCGAGCCTCGACGACGCCGAACCGGAGCAGCGGCGCGAGGCGATGATCTTCGAGGCACTCGAGCCACGGATGTTGCTGTCGGCCGATCTCGGTCTCGTTGACGCGGCTGGCCTGACGAGCTATTTCGATGCGGTGCAGACGCGCCTCGACCGCGAGGTGTTTGCCGCGCCCATACCGCTGATCGGCACGCAGCTTGCCACGAGCGAGGCCGGCGGCATTGCCCGCCACATCTCCGACGCTTTGCGGAACTTCTCGACGCCGACGCCAGCGGGCGAGGCGGTGACGCCCGCTGCCGTCAAGGAGGGTCTCGAGGCCGCACTCGGCGATCTGATCGAAGACGATCGGATCGAAGTCACCACGAACGCGGAACACACACGGTACGAGTTCTCGCTGACCCTCGCCGGCAGCGCCAACGAACGCATCGATCTCGACCTCGCGCTCGGTGAGGACCCATTGATCTCGGCACGGCTCGGCACCCGCGACGAGGTGAACCTGAGTTTCGACTGGCACTTCGACCTCGTCCTCGGCGTGCGCGAGGATGCCCAGGGGCAGTCCTCCTTCTTCATCGACTCGGCGTCGGCGAACGAACTGCAACTCGAGAATGTCGTTGCAGTGCTCGACGGCGGCGACGATGGCACCTTCGCTGCCAAGGGAACGGCGGGCATCTTCGGCGCGCTGATCCGGCGGGACGAGGGCGATCCGGACGCGGCCGGCGGCCCCGTGGCGCCGCTGCCGAGCCGCTTCACCGGCAGATTCGACATCGATATCGCCGGTGGCGGCGCCGACCGGCGGCTGACGCTGACGGAGATCCCGGCCCTCGTCGTCGACGCCGCCGTGACCGGCGCCGCCGACATCCACCTCGACGTCGACGCCGCGATGGTGCCCGACTTCGCCGTCGTCGCCGAATCCGACCGGGTCTTCAACCTGGCGGTCGAGGCCGATGTCCACATCGCGCAGGTCTTTACCGCCGCTGACACGGAGGGCGATTCGTTCGGCAATCCGATCACCATTGACTACGAGAGCGTCCGGCTGGACCTCGGGACCTTCTTCTCCGAGTTCTTCGACCCGACGGTCAAGGCGATCCAGACGGCGCTGACGCCACTGCAGCCGATCGTCGACTTCCTCACCTTCCCGATCCCCGTGCTGAGCGACATCGGCCAGGCGGTCGGCTACGGCTCGATCACACCGGTCGACCTCGGCATCACCGCCACCTACTTTGACCCCAGCCTGACACAGCAGCAGAAGGACTCGCAACTCGCCCGGCTGGTCGCCGCGAAGGGGGTGCTCGGCGTCGTCGATGTCTTCCTCGACCTGAAGCCGATCGGCGAGGGGCTGCCGCAGACGGTCGACCTCGGCGACTTCGGGATGCAACTGACGCAGTCAGGCCGTGCCGATGATGATCCGGCAGATGTCGAGCGCAAGATCGAGCTGACGAAGGAAAACCCCTATCCCGATGCGCTCAAGAAGGTCCAGGACAGCAACCAGACCTTCGACAATGTCTTCTCGGACATCAACGGCAACCTCTCCTTCCCGTTCCTGAACGACCCAACGGCCGTGCTCGGCATGCTGCAGGGCAAGACCACGGCATCGCTGGTCGAGGCCGGCTTCGAGTTCAACCTCGGCTATACGTTCAAGAAGCAGTTCCCGATCCCGGCGTTCCCGATCCTCGAGGCCGAGCTCGCGCTGACCTTCCAGGCAGCGCTCGACCTCGACGTCGGCTACGACCTCTTCGGCGCCAAGCTGCTGACCCGCAGCCTCGATTTCTCGAGCGACGCGGCGCTGCAGCAGAGCGTGCGCGACAATGTGCACCGCCTGACCGACGGTCTCTACTTCGACGACCACATCGGCGCCGATCCGAACGACCTGAGCGCCGGCACGCCGCCGGAGCACGTTCCCGACGGTGATCACGATTTCGACCAGCCCGAGCTCAAGCTGTCGGCCAAGATGACCGCCGGCGCGGCGATCGGGCCCGACCTCTACGTTGCCGAGTTGCAGGCCGGGGTGCGCGCGTTCTTCGACACCCAGGTCTGGATCGACCTCAACGACCTGCCCGAACCGCAGTCCCCGGCACAGTTCGACTACGTCCATGACGTGCTCGAGGGCAACTACACACCCGAGGTGCCGACATCACCGTTCACCTACGACGGACGTGTCCGCCTGAACGAGCTGGCGCTCGCCCACGAGGCCGACCCCGTGGGTGTCACCAACCAATCAGGCGCGCTGTATGCGGGGCTCGAGGCCTTCGTCTTCATGGCGGTCGGCTTCTGGCCGTTCAAGATCGTGCTGGTCGACGAAACCTGGACGCTGGTGCAGGCCAACATCTACGACTTCAACGTCTACCAGTTGAGCGACGCGGAGGTGCTCGCCGGAGTACGGGTGAACCCGCCCGTGCTCGGTGAGCTGGGTGGCAATGGCACCCTGAACCTTTTCATGGGCGACACCGCCCACCGGCGAGTCAACACCGGCGTCAATCGCGCCGGTACCGACAGCGTCATCGACGAGGGCTTCAGCATCCGGTCGAGCGGCCTGACGGACGCCACCGATCCCGATGGCGGCGAGACGGTCGTCGTCAAGTTCCTGGTGCCCGATGGGTCCGGCAATCGCGTCGAGCGCGCGCAGCAGACCTTCCGCGGCGTCAAGCGCATCGTCGGACACGGTGGCAGCGGCGACGACTCGATCGTCATCGACCGGACGGTCGGCTCGCCGGTCGAGTTGAGCGGTGACGCCGGCAACGACGAATTGTCCTGCGCTGGCAGCGGCGCCGCGACGCTGCACGGCGGCACCGGCAACGACCGGCTCGTCGGCGGCTCAAGCGACGACCTGCTCGACGGTGGCGACGGCGACGACCGCTTGGGTGGCGGTGCCGGCCGCGACACGCTGCGCGGTGGCGCCGGCGACGACCGGCTTGCGGGCGGCAGCGGCGATGACGACCTCGGCGGCGGCAACGGCAGCGACACCTACGACTGGAGCCCCGGTCAGGGCAACGACGTCCTCTCGGAAGCGCCCGAGCCGGCAGCCAGCGACGCGGTCACCATCAGCGGCACGGCGCGCAGCGACGTGCTGGCGATCGACAAGATCGACGACGGCGGCAACTGGACACCGCGCCTGCAGGTTGGCGACGGCAGCACACCAATCGAGACGCTGCGACTCGGCGACATCGAGCGTCTGTCGGTCAACGCCGGCCGCGGCTCCGACCTCGTGACCGTCGGCGACATCGACGGCACCGGCCTGACGCTGCTGGCGGTCGACCTGAAGGCGCCCGACGAGCCGGTCACCAGCCTCGACAGCGACCGCGTCGTCTTCGCCGGCACGGCCGGTGACGACACGCTGAGCGTCGAAGGTGTGTACGCCAGCTTCAATCGCACCGACCTCGGCGCCGACCCGACCGGCGGCGCCAGCGTCGAGATTTCCAGGCCGATCGTGCAACTGCGCGACCAATCGGCCGGCCGCGACAGCCGCTTCTTCGTCATCAACAGCCGGCCGGCACGCGACACGCTGCTCGTCCAGGGTCTCGGCGGCAACGACACGCTGACGCTCGCCCCCGGCAGCGCCGGCATCGACGTCTCCGAGCTGATCGGCGTCACCCTCTCGGGCGGAGCCGGCGACGACACCCTCGCCACGGTCTACGACGACGCCCTGCTCGACGGTGGCGGCGGCGACGACAGCTTGCGCATCGCGAGTGACGGCAAGCTGATCGACGGCGTGAGCACCCTGCAGCTCTTCGCGAGCGACCTGCTGATCGCGCGCACCGCGGCGAGCGGCGGAGCCGTCGACGATCGCCTGCGCTTCGCTGATGTCGAGTCGCTCCGGCTCGAGCTCGGCTCCGATTTCGGCGGCAATTCGCTCAGCGTCGGCGGCACGATCGCCGGGCCGGTGGCGATCATCACCGGCGCGCGGCCCGACACGATCGCGCTGCAGGGCCTGGCGGGCCCGACGACGGTCCAGTTCGCCGGTGACCATGACACCGTGACCGTCGGCAAGGATGGCACGCTGGCCGGCATCGCCGCGAGCATCGAGGTTCTCGGCAGCGACGGCAGCGACCAACGGTTGCTCGTCGACGCCAGCGCCGAGGTCGCCGATGCGGTCGTGACCGTCGCCGCAGGGGCGATCACCGGGCTTGGCGGTGGCGGAGCGATCCGCTACGACGCTGCTGTCGACACCGTCGGGCTGCGGACCGGCCGCGGCAGCGACCGCGTCGAGGCGCCCGCGCTGTCGACGCGTGCCCTGATCGACACCGGGGCCGGCGATGATCTCGTCGTCGCCAGCCTCGACGGGCCGCCGCTCGGCACCGCCGGGGGACCGAGCCTGGTGACGACGGCTGCAGAAGTCGTCATCTTCGAAAACAGCGGCAACGCCACCGCCACCGACTGGCGGCTCGCCGACGACACGCTGCGCGCGGGCGCGCCGGGCGCTGATGCTCCGGTGCTGCTGCAGACGATCGGCGCCAACCGCGTCGAGCTCGCGCTCGGCGAGGGCGCCGATACGCTGCGTGTCGGCGCGCTGTGGACACCGACGAAGGTCGACCTGCGCGGCGGCGCCGACCTCGTGACGGTCGGCGACTCGCGGCCTGCCGACGCCGCCGTGCGGCGCGACCTGACCGACATCACGGCGACGCTGCAACTGCAGGGCGACAGTGGCGACGACGCGCTGACGATCGACGACACCGCCCATGTGGCCGCGGCAGAGCCCGGTGTCGTCGATGTCGGTCGGGTCCGCGGCTTTGGCATGGGCGCTGCAGGCGGGATCGATTTCAGTGGCTTCGAATCGCTCGACCTGACGCTGGGCAACGGCGCCGACGAGCTGACGCTGGTCGACACCGCGATCGCGACGACGCTGCACACTGACGCGACGGCGGGCGGCCGCGCTGACCGGGTGCTCGTGCGTAACGCCGCAGCCGGCGCGACCATCCATCTCGGTGCCGGTGACGACGAGATCACGGTCCTGGCCGCTACGGCGCTGACGATCGGCGCCGGCGAAGGTCTCGACACCGTCAGCTTTGACGTCAGCGGCACCGCGGCGGCCGTCAAGGGGGCCGTGCTCGGCGGCAGCGGCGGCAGCGGGCAGCTCAGCGGCCTCGGCCCGGTGATCGACGCCACCTTCGTCGGCTTCGACGCCGCCCGGCTGCGCTTCGACAGCGGCAGCGACCGGCTGCTCATCGATGCCGCGCTCGACACCGTCGCCGTGACGGCCGACATGGGTGGTGGTGATGACCAGGTGACGATTCGCCGTATCGGATCGGCGACGCAGGTACTCGGCGACAGCGGGCAGGATCAGGTGGTCCTCGAGATCGCCGGCGCACCCGAAGCGCCGATTCATGCCGCCCTGATCGACCATCTGGATCTGGCCGGCGTCGAGACCCTCGAGGTCGACAACCACGGCCATGACGACGCCGTCGACTGGCAACTCATCGACGGCAGGCTGCTCGGCAATGGCGCGCCGATCGCCTACGCCGATGCGGCCGGCCAACTGCTGTTGCGTGCCGGTAGCGGTGCGTCCGACCTCCTGACGGTGGCGACGAGCAGCAACCCGGTCGAGGCGACCATCGACGGCGACCGCATCGAGGTGGTGGCCGAACCCCTGCTGCTCGTGCGCGACGGCGTCGCCATCGACGTGCGCGGACTGCGGAACGTGATCGATTTCGACGCCTTGGCCACCGGTGCGGCGAGCTACCGCGAAGACGGCTTCGTCGTCAGCGCAGGGGCAGGCGTGCTGGCGCGCGAGCCTGCCGGCAGCCCGAGCCCGGCGCTGCTGATCGGCAGCGGCAGCTTGCGCACCGAACTCGGTGGCGGGAAGTTCAGCGTCCACAGCATCGACCTGTCGGCGCTGACCACCGGCATGCGGACGGTCCGCTTCATTGGCTACGACGAGAACGACCAGCAGGTCGCCGAACCCGTCGTCGTCAGCCTCGACCCGGCTGCCGGCACCGCGAACCGTACCGTATCGTTCGACCCGGCCGGCTTCGGCGGCCTGGCGCGCTTCGACTGGGTTTCCGACGGCGCCGTGCTGATGGATAACGTTGGCCTCGGCGCGGAGCGTATCGCGCGCAGCGAGCCGCTGGCGTCGATCCCCCAATCGATTCTGGTGGCCAACGGTGGCGGCATCGTCACGATCGACACGACGAACGCGACGATCAACGGGCGGCACTCCGGCGCGTCTCTCGACGCCACGCGTCAGACGAATCCGGTCTTCGGAACGTCGCTGCTCAACGGCGTCCGCCAGTTCCGCTTCGACGGTGACCTGATGATTCCGGCGAACACGACGATCGATGTCGTCGGCGACTACGGGCTGTCGCTGTGGGCGACGAACGACATCCTCGTCGGTGACGCGATCGTCGTCGATGCCTCGGCCGGCGGCGGGTTTCGGCCCGAGGGCTCGCTTGCGGCCTTCGACAACCAGAACACCGCCGGAACGTGGACCCTGCAGGTCCAGGACGATGCCCACTTCGACGCCGGATGGCTGAACGACTGGGCTCTGACCATCACGCTGAGCACCGGCGAGGTGTTCACGCAGCGTGGCGGCGGCGGCGCCATTCCCGACCGGCCGCTGATCGGTTCGTCCGGAGTTCTGAACTCGTCGATCGCCCTCGGCGATCTCGGCGCGGTCAAGGACGTGAACGTGACCGTCGACATCAGCCACCCTCTGACACGCGACCTCGACGTCTATCTGATCCATGGCGGCAGGACGGTGGAACTGTTTACCGACATCGATCGCCCGGGCAACCGCTTCTTCAGCGATACGGTACTCGACGACGAGGGCGCGCTTTCGATCACGCAGACGACGATTTCGTCGATGCTCGTCGGGCCTGCGGCGGGCCCGGGCGGCGGCGGCGGCGGCGGTGCCGGCGCGGGTGGCAATGGTGGCGCCGGCGGGGACGGCGGCCTCGGTGGCGCCGGAGGTGCCGGAGGCATCGGAGGTGGCAGCTACTACTCCGGGACGATCGAGTGGGGTGAGGCCGGGGACAGCGGCTGGTACGGCATGGACGGGACTCCGGGCCAGGGCGGCTCCTTCGGCAGCCCGGGCGGGCTCGGCGGACCAGGTGTCAACGCGACGAGCCGTTCGGGGCTCGGCGGCGCAGGCGGCGCAGGCGGCAACCCGACCGGGCCGGGGCCAAGGAATACCAATTTCGGCTGGTACGGCAGCGGCGGTGCTCCCGACGGCTGGGGCGACGGAGAGTCCGGTGGCGCTGGCGGCGCCGGCCATCCTGGCGCGAGCGTGTCCGGCAACACCGGCAGCGCGGGCAGCGGGGGCCTGGCCGGCAGCAACACGGGCTCGGGTGCACTGATCTCGGGCGGCGGTGGCGGCGGCGGCGGTGGCGGCGGCGGTGCTGGTTCCGGCGGCAGCGGCGGTGGCGGCGGCTCCGGCGGTGGTGGCGGTGGCGGCGGTGGCGAGGGCTACAACTACTGGGTGGGCATCGAGCTGCACGGCGGTAGGGGCGGCGACGGTGGGGACGGCGGTCGCGGGGGTGACGGCGGCGACGGCGGCGACGGCGGCGCGGGCGGGTTGGGTGGCGGTGGTGGCGGTGCCGTCGAGATCATGGCCCAGGGCCGGATCGTCATCGGCGCCGCATCGCGCCTGCAGGCCCAGGGCGCTGCGGGCGTGGCAGCGACCAATCTGGGCTCCAACGCGGGCCTGAACGAAGGGCGCGATGCCGGTCTCAACAATGGCCAGAACGCCGGTCTCAACGACTATCTCCACAGCGGCCGGGACTCTTGGGGCGGGTACTACGGCGGGGTCGGAGGCGGCGGCGGCGCCGGTGGCAGTGGCGGCTCGGGCGGCCTCGGCGGCAGCGGTGGCTCCGGCTCGGCCGGGGCCGCGGGCGCCGGCGGCACGATCAAGCTCTCCGGCTCGGCCCTCACCTCGGCCGGGGCCTTCACGGTCGACACCTCGGGCGGCGTCGGCGTCGCGGCCAACGGCGAGAGCGGCCGCTATCTGCTCGAGTACAACGCCATCAATCTCAACGCGTCGCTCGTCGGCACGGCGCTCGAGCCCATCACGCCGGTGCAGCAGCGGCGTGCCAATCCCTTCCTGGCAGGTACGCCGGCGACGCCGCTGATCGCCGGGCTGCGCGGCGGTGCCGAAGCCTACGGCCTGCTGAGCGGTGTCACGGCGGCCGATTTCGCCGCGCTCACTGCCGCTGCGCCGGCCGACGCCGTGGCCGCCGTCGTCCGCCTCGACCTCGGGCCGGTCGGCTACGGCGACGACTACGGCGGCTTCGACATGCTGCTGTTCATCAACCTCGGCGACGAGGAGCTGCGCACGCCGATGCTCGGCGTCGCGACCGCCGGCTCGGGCTCGTCGTACAGCAAGGATCTGCGCATCGAAGGTCTCGGGCCCGACGTGCGCCTGGGCGTGCTCAACGGCCACGAGGTCTGGGCGACCTTGATTCCCGACAGCGCGATCGAGGTGAATGCGACGGTCGGTGGCCCGATCGGCAGCGTGCGCGGCCTGCAGCAGCGCAGCCTGGTCGACGGCGAGGTGGCCTACATCGAGGCCGAGCCGGCCGAGCCGACGATCGCCGGCCTGAGCGGGCTGGCGGTCGCCGGTGGCCAGATCTACGCGGTCAACCCGACGCAGGACGCGCTGCTCGTCGTCAATTCCGCAGACTTCAGCGTCCGTCAGCACTTCAGCAACGGATCCGACGGTGTCACGACGCTGGGTGGCGCGAGCGCGGTCGCCGCCAGTGCCGACGGAGCGAACGTCTACGTCGCCAGCCGCGGCGACGCGACGGTCTCGGTCTTCGCGCGCGACGCGAGCGGCAATCTGAGCTTCGTCGAAGCGGTCGCACCCGCTGCGGGCCTGGCGGTCTTCGACCGCATCGCACTGCGGCCGGTCGGCGAAGACCAGTTGGTCCTTGCCGGCCCGGACGCCATCGTGCAATACCTGCGCCAAAGCGCGGGACCGGATACCGGCCGCTTGAGCATCGGTGCCAGCGCGGCGCTCAGCGGCACGACCGACCTCGCCTACAGCAGCGACGGCCTGCTGCTCTATGCCGCGTGCGCCGACGAACTGCGCCTGCTCGCCGCGAGCGACCTGTCGGAACCAGGCGGGCAGACCGGCATCGCCGCCGCCAAAGTGCTCACCGTCGCCGCCAGCAGCGACGGGTTGCACGAGCAGGTCTATATCGCCGACGCGAACGGCCGCCTGCAGGTGTTCGAGCGCGCCTTCGGCGGCGCCACACTGACGCTGGTGCAGACGCTGCAGGACAACGTGGCCGGCGTCCGCGGACTGGCCGGGGCCGCCGACCTGCTGCTCGGCGCCGACGGAACGCGGCTCTACGTGCTGACCAGCGGCCGCGCCAGCAACACGCTGACGACCTTCGTCCGCGACCCCGCGACCGGGATCCTGCAGTTCGCCCAGGTCCTGCGCGGCGGGCCGGGGCTGGCCGCGCCGGCCGCCCTGGCGCGGGCCGACGACGGTACCGTCTACATCGCCTCCGAACACGGCTTCGGCACCGGCAACGGCGGGCTCGCCGCGTTCGTGCCAGTCGCCGATGCCGCCCTGGAGACGGGGCGCTTCACGGTCCGCTTCGCGGGGATCGAGGGCCTGACGCTCGCCACCGGTGCTTACGACGATGCGATCCACCAGATCGATGCGGCGGCGGTCGCAGCGCTCGCGATCGACACCGGCGACGGTTTCGATGCTGTCGACCTGCTCAACCTCGGCACCGCGACGAGTGTCGCCAGCGGCAGCGGCGACGACCAGATCAGTGTGCGCTCCGACACCGCCGGCACGCTGACGCTGACCGTCGACGCCGGCGAGGGCGGCGACCAGGTCGTGGTGCGCGAGCTGGCGGACGGCAACGCCTTCACGCTGCAGCTCGGCGGCGGCAAGGATACGGTGCAGATCGCCGGCGAGAAGTTCCCGGCAGCGGCGACGATCACGCTCGACGGCGGGTCCGCCGCCGACACGCTGCTGTTCAGCGCCGGCGGCCGCGCAATCGATCCGCCGACCCCCCTGACGCCCGACGGGTCGATCCGGGTCGACGCGGCGGGCTTCGGCACGCTCTCCTATGTCGCGATCGAGGCGATTCCCGGCTTCCATCCGTCGGCAGCGGACGCCGGCGGGCCTTACGGAACCGCCGAAGGAGATGCGCTCACACTGGCAGGCAGCACCACGGCGGCGACCGGCACGACCATCGCCAGCGCACGCTGGGACCTCAACGGCGACGGCCTGTTCGACGACGCGGTGGGCACATCGCCGACGCTGACCTGGGGCGCGCTGCAGGCGCTGGGCCTGGGCGACGACGGCAGCTACGAGATCACGCTCCAAGTGACCGACAGCGCCGGCCATGCGGCCACCGATACCGCTCGGCTGGCGATCGTGAATACGCCGCCGGCACTGACGGTGGCTGCCGGTGAGGCGACGGCGACAGCCGAACTCGGCCTGCCCTTCGCGCTCGCGTTCGCCGCCAGCGACCCAGCCGACGACCGGATCGTAAGCTGGTCGGTCGACTGGGGTGACGGCACGAGGACCGAGCACCTGCCGAGCGACGCCTCGCAGGCCAGCCATGTCTACCTCGTGCCGGGCCGCTTCACGCCGATCGTCGTCGCATCCGATGAGGACGGCAGTGGCGCGTTCGGCGATCCGCCGGTGGCACCGGGCTATACCGCCGTCGGCCCGGAAGTGACGGTGCGCCCAAGCGCGCCGGCGATCAGCAGCGTCGGCACTGCAGTCCCGCTGCAGATTGCCGAAGGTCAGGGGGTCACGCTGCGCGCCGCGGTCGCCGGCAACCCGACGACCGTGAGCTGGGATCTAGACGGCGACGGCGTCTTCGGCGACGAAGCCAGCCATGGGCAAGTCGTCGGAGGCGACCTGGTGCTCGGCGCTGCCGACCTGGCGGCCCTCGGCCTCGACGACGGCCCCGCCAGCCGTCCGATCACTGCCCAGGTCGTTCATGGCGACGGCAGCGGCGGCCCCGGCATCGACACGATGACCGGCAGCGTGCTGCTGAGGGTACTGAATGCGGCACCGACCGCGCGGCTGGGCAACTCGACGCAGGCGCCCGCTGCGGCCATCGACGAGGGCGGCACGGCGACCGTCCGCTTCAGCAATGTGGACGATCCGTCGGCAACCGACCGGGCTGCTGGCTACACCGTCGCCTTTGACTTCGACGACGACGGCCAGCTCGATACCCCCTTCATGCCGCTGGCGCCGGCCGGAATCGAGGTGCCGGCCAGCTACCTGAGCGATGCCGGTGTGCACAGCGTGCGCGGCGTCGTCTTCGACAAGGACGGTGCCTCGTTCGAAGCCTGGACCGGCGTGCGCGTGCGCGAGGTCGCACCGACGCTGACGCTGGACGGCGCTGCCGTCACCAGCGAAGGCCAGCCCTACCGCCTCACGCTGGCCGCCAGCGACCCGGGCAGCGACACCATCCGCCGCTGGAAGATCGACTGGGGCGACGGCACGCAGGAAGTCGTCGACGCGCCGACCGCCGATCTGACGCACGTCTTTGCCGACGACGGGGCGCTGACGATCAGCGTCACCGCGCAGGACGAGGACGGGATCCATCGGGCGAGCAGGCCGGTCGCAGTCGCCAACGTGGCACCCGAATTGATCGTGTCGGGACCGACGACGGTTGACGAGGGTGCCGCGTTCACGCTGACGCTCGCCGCCAGCGACCCCGGCGCCGACACGCTGACCGGCTGGCAGATCGACTGGGGCGATGGCAGCACCGAGACCCTGCGCGGCAATGCCAGGAGCGCTGCGCACCGCTACGCCGACGACAGCGGCGGCACGGCGCTGCAGATCGTCGCCACGGCGACCGACGAGGACGGCGCCCATGCCGTGACGCATGCCGTGACCGTGCGCAACGTGGCGCCCAGAACCACCCTCGGCGGCGTCGGCACCGCGGCCGATCTGCTCGCCGGTCCGCCGCCGGCCGCGACCGTTCTGGCAGTCAACGAGGGCGCCAACTTCGTGTTGCGCATCGCCCCGCCGGACGACCCAGGCGACGACACCGTCACCGCCTACGGCATCGACTGGGGTGACGGCTCGGCCGTGCAGATCGTCAGCGCCCCGCCAGCGTCCGCCAGCGGCCTCGTGCCCACGCTCAGCATCACGCACGCCTACGACGACGGCGCTGCCCTGCGCAGCATCACCGTCACGCTCACCGACGAGGATGGCAGCTTCGTCAATCAAACGACCCTCGACGTCGACGTGCGCAACGTGGCGCCGCTGGCGCAACTCAGCAACTCGACCCAGGGCGCCAGCGGGCCGGTCACGCCGGGCGGCAGGGCGACGGTGAGCTTCACGGCGCCCAGTGACGCGTCGTCGGCGGACGAAGCCGCCGGCTTCACTTACGCCTACGATTTCGACAACGACGGCGACTTCGAGATCAGCGGCTCGACCGCGGCGACGGTCGACGTGCCGCCGGCACTGCTCGACACGGCAGGCATCCTGACCGTGCGCGGCGTCCTCACCGACAAGGATGGTGGGGCCTCCGAGTTCTTCTCGGGCGTGCGGGTGCTGCCAGCGATCGAACCACTGCTGGCAGCCGACGACGGCGCCAGCGTGGCCGAAGACGGCCGGGTGACGATCGACGTCCTCGCCAACGATGCGAACCCGGCCGGCAGCCCGTTCGACATCGAACTGCTGGATGCACCGGCGCACGGCAGCGTGACGATCGACGCCGACCGGCGCATCACCTACAGGCCGTTCGTGGACTGGTTCGGCGGCGACAGCTTCAGCTATGGCCTCTACAACACGAGCGGCACGAGCAACCTGGCGACGGTCCACCTCACGGTGACGCCGGTCAACGATGCGCCGGTGCTCGACGCGATCGGTTCGCAGGCGGTGGACGAAGGCGACCTGCTGCACTTCGTCGCCACTGCCAGCGACGTAGACGGCGATTCGGACCAACTGCGTTACAGCCTCGACGCGGGTGCCCCGGCGGGCGCCGGCATCGACCCGGTGACGGGGGTGTTCACCTGGACACCGTCGGCAGCCGACGGCCCCGGCAGCTTCACGCTGACGGTGCGGGTGACGGACGATGGCCAGCCACCACTCGAAGACTTCGAGACCTTCACGATCACGGTGGCCGATGTCGTACCGACGAGCTTGCAGGTGCTTTCGCTGACGCCGACGGACAGCGGCTTCGACCTGTCGTTCAACCGGGCGCTCGACGCGTCGGCGCTCAACCTGTACGACGCCGCAACAGCGGGTTACGGCCCGGCCGACGTGGTGCTGCGGGGTGCGGCGAGCGGCGTGGTCAGGGGGTCGATGGCGATCGACCCGGCCGGCGGCGTGCTGCGCTTCGTCGCCACCGGCGGACCACTGGCCGCCGACAGCTACAGCGTGACGCTGCGCAGCGGTGCCGACGCCTTCAAGGATGTGCAGGGCGTGCCGCTCGACGGCAACGGCGACGGTACGCCTGGCGACGACGCCTCGCGGCAATTCACCGTCGCCGCGCCGGCTGGCCGGACTCTGCGCGTGCCCGACTTCGCCCGTGGAGCGGCGCAGCCGGTAGACGTGCCGGCAACGCAGACTGGCCTGCCGATCACGCTTTCCGAAGGCAGCGGCGTCGACGCGGTCGAATTTGACCTCGACTACGACCCGACGCTGCTCGTGCTCGACAGCGTGCGGCGCGGTGCCGGCCTGAACGGTACCGCGGTGCTCGACGTCACCAACGCGGCCGGGCGTCTGCACGTGCACATCACCGGGGCCGCTCTGGCCGCCGGTCCGGTGCAATTGCTCTCGCTCGCCGCCCACGTTCCAGCGACGGCCCCGCATGCCGCCAGCCACGTCATCGACCTCCTCAACCTGAGGCTGAACGGCGGTGCCCTGGCGGCTCGCGCCGACGACGCACTCGCGGTCGTCGCCTGTTTCGGCGACACCGACGGCGACGGCACGATCAGCAACGCCGACGCGAGCACGCTCGGCAATGTGGTGGTCGGTCGCGACAGCGGGCTGGCTGCCTACCGCAATGTGGACCCGCGGCTGGTCGGCGACATCACCGGCGACGGTCTGATCAACGTCCTCGACACGGCACGCATCCTGTCCGAGGCGAAATGGATCCAGGGCGGCGCAGCCACGCTGGATCGGCCGGAGATCCCGGCGATCCCGGCGATCCCGGCGATTCCCGCCACCTTCGCAGCGCTGCTCGTCGACGAGCCAGCCCCCTCGCTCAACCCGGGCAACGCGCAGGTGCTGCAGTCGCCGCAGTCCGACTTCAGCGCACCGGCCGCGGTTCCTTCGGTGCCGACCCAGCAGCCTCCTCCGCCGACTGACGGCGATGCCGCAGCCACGCCCGAAGCGGTGGCCGCGGACGACGCCCGCGCCGCTGGGTTGGTGATCGCCGCTGCCCCGCCGTTCGCCGCGGCCGCACCGGCGGCACCCGCCAGCAGCGACTGGCTGCGCGGCTTCCTGGCCACTCCTGCCGCGCAGGGCATCAGCGTCACGTTGCCGACAGCCGCAGCCGCGCCGGCGGCGGCCCAGCCTGCCTCGCAGGCGGCCAGACGCCCGTACTGGGACGGTCTTGGCATTGCGCCGCAGAAAGCCGCGCCACAGGCGCCGGGCCGTTCCGCGAACTGGGTCACGGCCTTCGTGACCAACCTCGCCAGGCCCGTCGAGGCATCTCCGAACGCATCACTGCGCATCACGCTGCTGTGAGAACGACCTTGCCCCCTGCTCGCGTCGCTCACACGACAGGCTTCCATCGACCATCCAGGAACCCCGCCCCATGAACCCGCGCATCATCCTTGCCTCGCTGGCGGCCGCCGCAGCCGTTGGCCTTTCGGCACACGCTGCCGCCGGCTATGTCCTCTCGCTGCACGCCACACCACCCAGCGGGATGGTAGGCGGGCAAGTGGTCGTCGATGTCCATCTCACGCTCGACGGCGGCGATACCCTGCTGGGAATGGACTTCGTGTTGAACTATGACCCGGCCGTCCTGACGTACCGCAGTATCGACCATGGTTCGCTCACCACTCCCAAATGGGATGGGTTCTTGCCCGAAGATGGCTGGTATTCCGATGCGTGGAACGACAGTTCCTCGGGTCAGGTGACGGCGACGTTTCTCGATCTCACGCTGACCGGTCTGGACAGCGCTTCCGGTACCGTCGCCGGCAGCATCGCGAGCCTGACATTCGCGCCCAGCGCAGTGGGAATCAGTGACCTGACCCTGTCCGGCATCGTTCTCGCCAACACCCAGGGCGACCAGCAGCCACCGAGTGCGACGCCAGGCAGCGCCCGCGTCGAAGTGCAGCCGGGCGGCAGCATCCCTTCGCCCGCCTCACCACCCCTCGTCGGACTCGCCTTGGCGCTGCTGTACGGGCTCCGTCGACGTGGAGCAGGCGCTCGTCGGGTCGGTTGAGAATGGGCGCGGGACCGGGTGCTTTCCGACGGGGAACTCTGGAGCCAACTCGAATCCGGAAAGGCGATCTGACCCCAGCCCAGGGCCGTCAATTCTGGCTCAGGGTCTTCGGAACGGGCGATGCGTATACTGTCACCGAATTCGCCGAATTCGCACCCAGGTCAGGCCGCAGGCTTCGCTTCGCTCGTCCGCGACTTGTCGAAGACCGGCTGCTGGTCGCGCAGCAGCAGGACCGGGGCGGAGAACGGTGCCAGGCGCTCGAGGAAGTCGAGCATCTCCATCACCGGCGCGTTGCGGAAGAAGCGCGCGTAGGGAACGGCCATCCACAGCTGGTCAGCGTAGGCATACAGCTCGTGCGGCCGGTCGCCCTGTCCGTCGTGGTCGCGGTCGAAACCCTGGTAGTCGTCCCAGTAGTTGCCGCGCCAGACGTTGTTGCGCGCGCTCCCGGCATCACCCATCGCCACCTGCGACAGGTTGCCCTCGAAGATGTTGCCCTCGACCAGGGTGCCTTCCTTGTCGGCGAGGAAGCTGATGCCGACACCGTTGTAGGCAATGCGGTTGCCGCGGATGCTGATCGTGCTGTCGGGCTCGAAGGGCGACATGTCGAGACCGACGCCGATCGCGCAGTAGATGATCTCGTTGC
>ERZ761602.4942-NODE-4942-length-16312-cov-8.814480_pt1 | contig 16312 bp, 13 predicted proteins | sample MGYA00512165_ERZ761602 | MGnify/ENA primary metagenome ERZ761602 (study PRJEB28899, sample SAMN02445085) | bioreactor sludge metagenome | biome: EBPR sludge; isolation source: Thorneside wastewater treatment plant | place: Australia: Brisbane, Thorneside...
CGCCGTACTCGTCCACGACGATGGCGATGTGGTTGCGGTTGGCGCGGAACTCCTTGAGCAGGACGTTGAGGCGCTTGGACTCCGGCACGAAGACCGCCGGGCGCAGCATGCCGCGGAAGTCGAATTCCGACTCGGCGTAGTAGCGCAGCAGGTCCTTGGCGAGCAGGATCCCGATCACGTTGTCGCGGTTGTCCTCGTAGACGGGGAAGCGCGAGTGGGCCGTCTCGATCACGAAGGGAATGAAGGCCGCCGGGTCGTCCGCGGCGTCGATCATGTCCATCTGCGAGCGGGGGATCATCACGTCCGCCACGCGGGTCTCCGACACCTGCATCACGCCCTCGATCATCGACAGCGCGTCGGCATCGAGGATGCGCCGCTCGAAGGCGGAGTGCAGGAGCTGGACGAGCTGCTCGCGGTCCTCGGGTTCCCTCAGCAGCAGGGACGACAGGCGCTCGAGCAGGCTCGGTTTGGGGGGGTCTTCCATGGCGTGGGAATGGCGGTGCGCGCGCCTACTCTATCAAAACCGCCCGGGGCTTTCCGTGACGGGGGCGTAGGGATCGGGAAAGCCCAGGGCGGCGAGGATCTCGCGCTCCTTCGATTCCATGCGGCGGGCCTCGCCGGCCTTCTCGTGGTCCCAGCCCTGCAGGTGCAGCAGCCCGTGCACCAGCAGGTGGGCGTGATGGGCCCGCAGGGGCTTGCCCTGCTCGCGCGCCTCGCGAAGGACGACGGGCGCGCACAGCACCACGTCGCCGGCGAAGGCGCCGTCCGGGCCGCGGCCGTAGGCGAAGGTGAGCACGTTGGTGGCGTAGTCGCGGCCGCGGAACTCGCGGTTGAGGCGCCGGCCTTCCGTCGCGGCTACGTAGCGCACCGCGACTTGGGCGGGCGCGGCGAGCGCCGCCCGGGCCCAGGCGCGGATCACGCGGTCCGGCGGGATGTGGGCCGCGCGCGAGGCGCGCTGCACGGAAAGCGCCGTCTTCATTTGCCGCGGGGCGCGCGCTTGTCGTACGCGTCGACGATCGCCTGCACCAGCGGGTGGCGCACCACGTCCTCGCTCTGGAAGACCGTGAACGCGATGCCCCGCACGTCCGCGAGCACATGGCGCGCGTCGACCAGGCCCGAGACCTGGCCGCGCCCGAGGTCGATCTGGGTCACGTCGCCCGTCACCACGGCCTTCGAGCCGAAGCCGATCCGCGTGAGGAACATCTTCATCTGCTCGGGCGTGGTGTTCTGGGCCTCGTCCAGGATCACGAAGGCGTGGTTGAGCGTGCGCCCGCGCATGAACGCGAGGGGCGCCACCTCGATCTCGCCGCGCTCGAACAGGCGCCCGACCTTGTCGTAGCCCATGAGGTCGTAGAGCGCGTCGTAGAGCGGGCGCAGGTACGGGTCGACCTTCTGCGCGAGGTCGCCGGGCAGGAATCCGAGCTTCTCGCCCGCCTCCACCGCGGGGCGCGTGAGCAGGATGCGCTTCACCGCGCCGCGCTCGTAGGCGTCGACCGCGGCGGCCACGGCGAGGAAGGTCTTGCCCGTGCCCGCCGGCCCCACGCCGAAGGTGATGTCGTGGGACTGCATCTGCCGCAGGTACTGGGCCTGGCGCGGCGTGCGCGCGGCGAGCTCCGTGCGGCGCGGCAGGCGCAGGGGCGGCGAATCCAGGCCGGCATCCGCGCCCGTGCGTTGCAGCTCCACGAGGCCGAGCTGGATGTCCTCGACCGTGAGTTCCCGGGCCGACAGTTCGTAGAAGCGCGCGAGGGCGCGGGCCGCGAGCGCCGCCCTGTCCGGCGCGCCGGCGATGGTGAAGCGCTCGCCGCGGCGCACGATCGACACGTCGAGCGCGGTTTCCACCTGCCGCAGGTTGCCGTCGAGCGCGCCGCACAGCATCGCGAGGCGCGCGTTGTCCACGGGCGCGAAGGCGATCTCCTGCGGGGCGGTCTTGGGATTCGGGGACGGGGCCATCGGTCGGTCGGGCCGGCGACAGCCGCCGGCCCTTCCATTCTACCGGCGCCCCGGGGGCGCCGCCGCGCTAGACGCCGGCGCGGTCCAGGCGCGCCTCGAGCGCGCCCGAAAGCGTGACGAGGCTTTCGCGCACGTGGGCCCGCGCCTCGCGCGACAGGCCCGGCTTCGCGGCCGCGGCGCGGAGGCGATCGCGCAGGGCGACGGCATCCTCGCGCAGCAGCGCGCGCGCGTCGGCCGGCATCGTCGCCGTGGGACGGACGAGGATCGACGCGACGCGGCGCAGGTGCTCGCGCTGCAGGTTGCGGCGAAGCAGCGGGATGTCCTCGCCCGTGCGCAGCTCCGACCAGATCGCGCCGCTCACGGTGGCGTACACCTCGGAGAGCGAGAGGGGTCGCGTGCCCGCCGGCACCTTGTCGCCCGCGCCCAGCAGGCGGGCGGCCACGCGCTCGTCGAACAGGTGGTCGAGCACGGGCGATTGCACGCGAAGCACCGCCGCCGAAATCGACGTGTCGGGGTTGGACGGCCGCTCGAAGTGGTCGATGCCGATGCGGCTCACGAATTCCGGACGGAAGCGGAAGCTCGCGGGCTTGAAGAGGTCGTTCGCCACGAGCGCGAGGGCCTCGCGCTGGCGCGCGGCCGGCGTGGGCTCGTAGAGCGGCCGGCCGGTGCCGGCGCGGTCGCGAAGCAGGCGCTGTCCGCCCACGAACTTGGCCGCGAGGGGGGCCACCTGGGCCGCCTGCTGGAGACCGGCCGACAGGCTGCGCGTGAGCCGCTCGTAGCTTTCGCCCGGCGCGAGCTCGAGGACCTGGATGCGGTCCCACAGCTCCCGCGAGAGCTTGAGGCGCTTGCGGTAGTAGGCGAGCGGATCGGAGCCGAGGTCGAAGCGGTTCACCTCCGGGTCCATGCCCGGGAAGGGTCCGCCGCCCGCGTCCTCGTCGGTGGCGTAGGCGAGCTGCGGCTCCGTGGAGCGCGCGGCGATCTTCGCGAGCCCCTCGGCCTCGTCCTTCGGCGCGAACTCGCGGTACGCGTATTCGATCGCCCAGTAGTCGTAGGGCCCGATCGTGCCGGAGACGAAATCGCCCTGGCGCTCGCCCTTCGCGGCGATGTTGAAGGGGGCGTACTCCATGATGGAGGCGACGATGCCGCGGTCCTTCGTGAAGGCCGGGTCCTGGATCGCGGCGAGGTCGTAGGCGGCCGACGCGCGGAAGTTGTGCCTGAGGCCCAGCGTGTGGCCGACCTCGTGCATCACGTTGCGCTTGAGGTTCGCCTTGGCGAGGGCGTCGGCCTCGGGGCTGTCCCAGCCGATGCCGCGGGCCTCCAGCAGGTCCATCGCGAACTCGAACTCCCGGGCCGATTGCCACGCGTAACCGCACGCGAGGACGTGGCCGGCGCGGTGGGCTTCCAGCGGATCGCCGATCGCGACCTGCGCCGGGGCCGTGCCGAGATCCTCGGCCACCGTGCGGCGCGGGCCGCGCGTGAAGCCGTAGCCCGTGGCGATGTCCGCATCGAGGATCTCGCCGGTGCGCGGGTCCTTGTGGGACGGGCCGATGGCGAAGCCCACGTCGGCGCCCGTGAACCAGCGCACGGAGGCGTGGCGCGCGTCCATCGTGTCGAAGTCGGCGTCGGCCGGCTGCTGGCGCACGACGATGGCGTCCTTGAAGCCGGCCTTCTCGAAGGCCTTGTTCCACTCGAGGATGCCTTCCGTCACGGCCTGGCGGTACTTCTCCGGCACGTTGCGGTCCACCCAGAAGGTGATGGGTTCCTTCGGCGCCGAGACGGCCGCGGCCGGGTCCTTCTTCTCGAGGCGCCAGCGGCTCACGTAGTGGGTGCGCTCCTTGGGCGAGGTGTCCTCGGTGAAGTCCACGCGCGAGGTGACGAAGTGACCGACCCGCTCGTCGGCGAGGCGCGGGCGCATCGGTTCGGCGGGAAGCTTCGCGAAGCTGTACTGGAAGGTGACGAAGAAGCTGCGCGGATCGGGCGAGGCCGCGGGCGGCGCGGGCATCGGCACGGGCGACGGCGTGAGCGGCGGCGGCGAGAGCTTCGCGAGGGCGAAATGCGCCCGGACCTGCACGCCCGTGAGCCCTTCCGTGTTGGTGAGGCGCGCGAGGCTGGTGTTGCGCCCGTCGAGCGCGAAGGGACGGCGGTAGGCGAACTCGACCCGCGTCGAGTAGCCGGGGATGTCGCCGAAGAGCAGCGCGTTCGCCTCCACCAGGATCGCCTTCGAATCCGGATGGGGGAGCGAGGCGGCCGGCGCCGACGCGAGCAGGCTGTCGGAGAAGGATTCCGACACGAACTGCGCCTGGGGCGTGCCTTCCTTCGCGTGGAACTGCGCGTTCTTCGCGATGAGTTGCACCTGCCCGCCCACCTTGCGAAGCACCGCGAGGCGCGCGCCGCCCATCTGGCTGCCGTACAGGCCCCGCTCGCCGAGGCTGGCGGGGATGTTCCAGGTGAAGAAGAACGGTTGGTCCAGCTGGTCCGGGCGGATCGCGAGCCAGGCCTTCTCGTCCTTGCGGTAGAGGGTGAAGAAGCCCGGAACCTCCTTGGCGTCCTTCACCACGTCCTTGAAGGGACGCGGCGCGGGGGCCGCGGGACCGCCGGCGCCCGGCGCCCCGCCGGGGGGCGGGGCGGGTTGCGCGAGGACGGCGGCCGGCGCCGCGAGGAGCGCCGCGAGCGCGAGGCCCGCGGCGGTGTTCCGGGCCGCGCGCATCAGACGCCCGCGCGCTGCAGCGGGGCCTTCAGGGCCTCGGAGAGCGTGGCGAGGCTCTCGTTCAGGTGCGCCTTGGCTTCCTTGGACAGGCCGGGTTTCGCGACCGCCGCGCGGATCTGCTGCTGCAGCTCCACCGCGTTCTCGCGTTGCAGGGCCCGCGCGTCCGCCGGCGCGGTGGCCGAGGGCCGCACGAGGGCGGTGGAGACGCGGCGCAGGTGCTCGCGCTGCAGGTTGCGGCGCAGGCCGGAGATGTCCCCGCCCGTGCGCAGTTCGGACCAGATGGCGCCCTGGAGGGTGTCGTAGACCTCCGACAGGCGGATCGCCTTGCCCTTGTCGGCCACCTTGTCCTGCGCGCTCAGCACGCGCGTGGCCACGTGGTCGGCCATGAGCTGGTCGAGCACCGCCTTCTGCACGTTGAGCACCGCCGCCGAGATCTGGATGTCGGGGTTCGACGGGCGCTGGAAGTGGTCGATGCCGATGCGGCTCACGAATTCCGGCTTGAAGCGGAAGCTGTCGGCGCGGAAGAGGTCGTTGGTGATGACCGTGAGGGCCTCGCGCTGCTTGGCCACCGGCGTCGGCTCGTAGAGCGGGCGGCCGGAGCCGGCGCGGTCCCGCAGGTGCTTCACGCCGCCCACGTACTTGGCCGCGAGCGGCGCCACGCGGGCGAGCTGCGCGAAGCCGTTGGCGAAGGAGCGCGTGAGGCGCTCGTAGCTCTCGCCCGGGGCGAGCTGCAGGGACTGCAGGCGGTCCCACAGCTCGCGGGAGAGTTGCAGGCGCTTGCGGTAGTAGGCGAGCGGGTCGTCGCCCAGGTCCCAGCGGTTCACTTCCGGATCGATGCCGATGCGGATCGAGCCGAAGCCCGCGTCCTCGTCGTTGGCGAACGCGAGCTGGGGTTCGTTGGAACGCGCGGCGATCTTCGCGAGCTCGGCCTTTTCCTGGCCCTCGGGAATCTGGCGGTAGGCGTAGTCCACCACCCAGTAGTCGTAGGCGCCCAGCGTGCTCATGCCGTACTCGCCCTGCGGCTCGCCCTTGGCGGCGATGTTGAAGGGCGCGTATTCCATGACCGAACCCGTCACGCCGCTCACCTTGGTGGCCGCCGCGTCGTGCATCTGCTTGAGCGATCGGACCGTGGAGGCGCGGTAGTTGTGCTGGAAGCCCAGGGTGTGTCCCACCTCGTGCATCACCACGTCCTTGATGTAGGACTGGGCAAGCGCGTCGGCCGCGGGGCTGTCCATGTCGATGCCGCGGGCCTCGAGGATGTCCATGGCGAACTGGAATTCCCGCGCCGACTCGCCCATGTGGTTGCAGGCGAGGAAGCCGCGGGAGGCGCGAAGCGGGTCCGCGATCGTCACGTCGCGGGCGAGCGTGGCCGCTTCCAGCGGGTGCGCGAGGTCCTCGGCCACCAGGCGACGGGCGCCGCGGCCGAACACGTCGGACATGCCGATGTCGGCGTCCAGGATCTCGCCGGTGCGCGGATCGACGTGGGACGGGCCGATCGCGAAGCCCACGTCCGCGCCGGTGAACCAGCGCACGGAGGCGTGGCCCGAGTCCATCGTGTCGAAATCGTCCTTGTCCGTCTGCTGCTTGACGACGATCGCGTTCCTGAACCCGGCCTTCTCGAAGGCCTTGTTCCACTCGAGCACGCCGTCGGCCACGCTCTTGCGGTACTTCTCCGGGATGTTCTTGTCGAGCCAGTAGGTGACGGGCTTGACCGGCTCGGACACGGCCGCGGACGGATCCTTCTTCTCGAGGCGCCAGCGGTTCACGTAGTGCGTGCGGGTCTTGGGCGCGGTGTCGTCCGTGTAGTCCACGCGCGAGACCGTGAAGTGCCCGAGGCGCTCGTCGGCCTCGCGGGCCTTCATCGGCTGGGCCGGCAGCGGCATGAAGTTGTACTGGAAGCCCACGAAGAAGCTGCGGGGGTCCGGCGTCGCGGTGGGCGGCGGCGGAACGGGAACGGGCGGCGGCGTGAGGGGGCGGGCCGGAATCTTGGGCACCGCGAAGTGCGCGTTGACCTGCAGGCTCGTCGCGATGTCGTTGTTGGTGACGCGCGAGAAGCTGGAATTGCGGGCGTCCAGCGCGAAGGGCATGCGGAAGGCCGCCTCGATCATGGTCGAGTAGCCCGCGAGATCCGCGAAGAGGAAGCCGTTGGCTTCCACGAGCACGGCCTTGGTGTCCGGGTGGGGCTGCGAGGCCACCGCGGCCGAGGCGATCAGGCTGTCGGAGAACGATTCCGACACGAACTGCGCCTGGGGCGTGCCTTCCTTGGCGAAGAACTCCGTGTTGACGGCGATGAGCTGGAGCTGGTTGCCGATCTTCTTCCACTTGGCGACATGGGAGCCGCCGAAGGGCATGCCGAACCACGGGCCGGCCATCTGGCCGCCGTACAGGCCCCGCTCGCCGATGGAGCGCGGGATGTTGATCGAGAAGAAGAAAGGCTTGTCGAGCTGGTCGGGCTTGAGGGCGATCCAGACCTTCTCGTCCTTCTGGTACAGCCCGAAATAGCCGGGAATGGCCTTCGCGTCCTTGATCACTTCCGCGTAGGGCTTGGGCTGGCCCGGGACGGCCGGGCCGCCGGGGCGCGCGCCCGGCGCGGCCGGGGCGGCGGCCGGCGTACCGGCGGCGCCGTTGGGGGCCGGCGTCGGCGCGGGGGCCTGGGCGAGGGCGGAAGTGGCGAACACGAGCGCGACGGCGCCCGCGAGGGACAGCGACGGGTGCGGCATTTTCATGGGACTCCTCGAAGTGTGGGCCTTGCTTGAGCGCGCGACGGTATCACGCGCCCGGCCAAGGGCAATGTCACCGATTGTCACGATGGAACTCAGGGTTTCGGCTGGTAGGCCGGGAGCCCCGCCTGCCAGAGCAGGAAGGCCCACCGGTCCACGAGCCGCGCGATCGCCTGGTCGCGGGTGGCGCCCGGGCCGTGGCCGGCATCGTACTCCAGCCGCATGAGGACGGGCCGTCCGCTCGCCGTGGCGGCCGCGAGGCGCGAGCCCGTCTTGAGCGTCATCCAGACGTCGACCCGCGTGTCGTTCACGCCGTGCTCGAAGAGGACGGCGGGGTACTTCGCGCCGGCCTTCACGTTGGCGTACGGGCTCATGGCGAGAAGCCCCCGGAATTCGTCCTCCTTCGTGACGGTGCCGTACTCCGGGATGTTGCCCACGCCGTTGGCCCGCGTCTCGGAACGCACCGAATCGGTGTTGCCCACGCCCACGACGGCGGCCGAGAAGAGGTCCGGGCGCTCGGTGATGGCGCGGCCCACGAAGATGCCGCCCGCGCTGCCGCCGTAGATGGCGAGGCGGCCCGGGGCCGTGTAGCCGTTCGCCACCAGCCACTCCGCGGCGGCGATGCCGTCCTTCCAGGTGTTGTGCTTGGTGGTCTTCCAGCCGGCGCGGTGCCACGCGTCGCCGTAGATTCCGCCGCCGCGCACGTGCGCCAGGGCGAACACGCCGCCGTTCTCCAGCCAGGGCAGCAGGCGCGGATTGAACGAGGGCTCCTCCACGCTGCCGTACGCGCCGTAGCCGTAGAGCATCGCCGGCGCCTTGCCGTCGAGGGCGAGGCCCGCGCGGTGGATGATCGACACCGGCACCTCGACGCCGTCGTGGCTCTTCACCTTCACCTCGCGCGTGACGAGGCCGGCGGGCGCGTCGTACTTGCCGGGGGCCACGAGGTCCATGGGCCGGGGGGCGGCTTCGCCCGCGCCCAGTTCGTAGTGGCGCGAGGCCCGCGTCCAGCCGGCGAGCGTGAGGATCACGCCGGGGCGCTCGGCACGGGCGTACGCGAGGGACACGTTGCCCTCGAAGGGCAGCGCGATCGTCTCGGGCTTCGCCCCCGGCGCGTGGGCGAGGCGCAGCAGCTGCTTGGCGGCGCCCGAACGCTTCGTGACGTAGAGCCCGTCGGCGGCCGCCGCGATGTCCACGATCACGTCGTCGCCGGCGGGCACGAGCGTCGTCGCCTTCGACAGGTCCGCCGCCGGCAGGCGCATCGCCATCACCTTGTAGCGCGGCGCATCGCGGGCCGTGAGGACGTAGATCGTGTCGCCGGCGGAGCCGATCTCCTTCACCTGGTCGGCCTGGGAGACGATCTTGCGCCAGCGGGGCTTGCCCGCGAGCACCGCGGACTTCTCCGCGAGATAGGCCGAGATGTTGCGGTCCACGCCGTGGGCCACGATCGCCGCGACGAGATCCTTGCCGGGAACGACGCCCACGAAGCCCACGGCGGAACGCTCGATGCCCACCTCGAAGTGCAGGCCGGGCCCGAAGACGGCGACGTCGTTCGCGGGGTCGGCGAAGCGGCGCAGGTACGTGAGCACGTCCTGGAAGCGCTCGGCGCGCGGGCGCTTTTCCCAGCCTTCCGCGAGGCGCGCGTAGAAGAAGCCGCTGCCGTCCGGAAGCCACGAGGCGCCGCCGCCGCGGATGCGGTCGATGGCCGGCGTGACCTCCTCGCCCGTCGCCACGTCGAGCACGCGCATCGTGCCGATCTCGGCGCCGCCGGCCGAGATGGCGACGGCGACCCGGCGCCCGTCGGGCGAGGCGGAATAGCCGCTGATGGCCTGCGTGGCGCCGCCCGTCGTGGGATCGACGATCACGCGCTCGACGCTCGAGCCGGGCTCGCGGCGCACGAGCTTGAACTGGTTGTCCTTCGCCTCGCGCTTGAGGTAGAAGAGCCCGCCCTTGTCGTCGCGGGTGACGGAATTGACCACGCCGGGCGTGGCCGCCTCGATCTCCCGGAGGCGGGCGGCGAAGGCGTCGCGCCCCGGAATGCGCGAGAGGATCGCGGCGGCCGCGTCGGCCTGGGCGCGCATGTACTTCTGCACGTCCGGGTCCTTCGTGTCCTCGAGGAAGCGGTACGGGTCCTCGACCTTCACGCCCCAGTGGGTGTCCACGACGGGACGGGGCGCGGGCGGCGGCGGGACCTCGACACCGGCGAAGCTGGCGGCGAGCGCGAGGGCCGGCCCGAAGGCCGCGAGGACGGCAAGGAGTCGATGCGTTCTGTTCATGCGGAAGTTCCTTCGGAAGTCACGATCTGGCCGCGCAGGCTGTGGGGATAGGCGTGGACGATGTCCACGTCCACGTAATGCCCCACGAAGCGCGGGTTGCCCGGGAAATTGACCACCCGGTTGTCGGCGGTGCGCGCGGCGAGTTCCGTCGCGTCCTTGCGCGCGCGCCCCTCCACCAGCACGCGCTGGCGGCTTCCCACCCGGGCAGCGGAATACGCCTCCACGTGGGATTGGACGAGGGCCTGCAGCTTCATGAGCCGCTCGATCTTGACGGGCTGGGGCGTGTCGTCGGGCAGGTCCGCCGCGGGCGTGCCGGGGCGGCTGCTGTAGACGAAGCTGAAGGCGCCGTCGAAGCGGATCTCGGTGGCGAGGGCCATCGTGGCCTCGAAGTCGGCCTCGGTCTCGCCGGGAAATCCCACGATGAAATCCGTGGAGAGCGAGATGTCCGGCCGCGCTGCCCGCAGGCGCTCGATGATCGACTTGTATTCCGCCACCGTGTAGCCCCGTTTCATCGCGGCGAGCACGCGGTCCGAGCCCGACTGCACCGGCAGGTGCACCTGGGAGACGAGCTTCGGCAGGCGCGCGTAGGCGTCGATGAGGCGCTGGGTGAACTCGCGCGGGTGGGACGTGGTGTAGCGGATGCGCTCGATGCCCTCGACCTTCGAGACGTGGGTGAGCAGGTGCGCGAAATCGGCCGTGATGCCTTCCGGCGTGCGGCCCGCATAGGCGTTCACGTTCTGCCCCAGCAGCGTCACTTCCTTCACGCCGCCCGCCGCGAGGGCGCGCAGCTCCGAGAGCACGTCGGCCATCGGGCGCGAGACCTCCTCGCCGCGGGTATAGGGCACCACGCAGAAGCTGCAGTACTTGCTGCAGCCTTCCATGATCGACAGGAACGCACTCGCGCCTTCCACGCGGGGCGGCGGCAGGTGGTCGAACTTCTCGATCTCCGGGAAATCGATGTCCACCTGCGCGCGGCCGGAATCGCGGCGCCCGGCGATGAGGGCGGGCAGCCGGTGCAGCGTCTGGGGACCGAACACGAGGTCCACGAACGGCGCCCGGGCCACGATGGCATCGCCCTCCTGGCTCGCCACGCACCCGCCCACGCCGATCAGCAGGTGGGGCTTGTCCTTCTTCAGGGGGCGCAGGCGCCCGAGATCCGCGAAGACCTTTTCCTGCGCCTTCTCGCGCACGGAGCAGGTGTTGAGCAGGATGAGATCCGCGTCCTCGGGACGGTCGGTCTTCTCGTAGCCCCCCGCCTCGGCCAGCACGTCGGCCATGCGATCGGAGTCGTACTCGTTCATCTGGCACCCGAAGGTGCGGATGTAGACCTTGCGGGAAGGGGCGGTCATGGCGGCGTCCTGGGTCGCGGAGGGGAATCCGGGCAGGGGAAGGAAGGCCGCGATTCTACCCGATGGCGCGGCGGCGGACCCTTGGGCCGAAGGCCCCCGGCGGCCGTGCTAGATTTCCCTCGATGAACGCGAACGCCACCGAGGCCCAAGTCCGCCGCGACCTCGCCGCCGCCTACCGGCTGGCCGCGCGCCGTGGCTGGGACGACACGGTGTGGACGCACATTTCCGCCACGGTGCCCGGGTATCCGGACCGCTATCTCATCAACCGCTTCGGGCTGCGCTTTTCGGAGATCACGCCGGACAACCTCGTCACCGTGGACGTCGCGGGCCGCGTGGTGGATGGCAGCGGCGCGCCCGTGAATCCCAGCGGCTTCGCGATCCACGGCACCGTGCACGCCGCGCGCGCAGACGCGATGTGCGTCCTGCACCTGCACACGGCGTGGGGCCAGGCACTCGCGGCGATTCCCGAGGGCCTCTTGCCCTGCTCGCAACCAGCGATGCGGCTCTTCAGGCGCCTGGGCCGCCACGCCTACGAGGGCCTCGCCTTCGCGGACGACGAAAAGGCGCGCATCGTGTCGGCGCTCGGCTCGCTCGACGGGCTCATCCTCGAGAACCACGGCATCCTCACGGTCGGCCGCACGGTGGGCGAGGCCTTCGTGCTGATGATGCTCATCGAGCGCGCGGCGCAGGTGCAGCTCACGGCGATGGCGGCGACGGGCGGGCGACCCCTGTGCGTGCCGGATGCCGTCGCGGAAAAGACTTACCGCCAGTGGGTGGGTGACGGCTCGGTGCCCGAGGGTGCCGACGAGTGGCCTGCGCTGCTGCGATCGCTGGACGATTGAATCGCCCTTTCCATTTCAGGATCACTCGACAGGAGAACGCCATGCCCATCATCACCGTCCAGCTCTTCGAAGGCCGCGCGCCGGAACAGAAGCGTGCCTATGCCAAGGCACTGACCGACGCGACCGTGCAGGTGCTGGGCGTGAGCGCGGACGCGGTGGACGTGATCTTCCAGGACGTGAAGAAGAGCGACTGGGCGACGGCGGGGGTGGCGTGGAGCGAGAAGAAGTAGCGCCCCGGGAAAAGAAAACGCCGGTCGGCAGGGCCGACCGGCGTGAATGCGAAACTGGTGGCGAGTCAGGGATTTGAACCCCGGACCAACGGATTATGATTCCGCTGCTCTAACCACTGAGCTAACTCGCCGAAAAGCCGATCATTATCCGGGACTTGCCGCACCCGGTCAAGGAAAGCCCGTCATGAAGCGCAGCGCCTTCGCAGCCATCGCCGCCGCCCTCGCCCTCGCGGGTTGCGCGACCACCCATTCGCCCGCGCAGGGCACCTTCCGGGGCAGCTACGTGTACTTCGCGGATGCCGCCGTCTTCACCGATTGCCGGACCGGATCCAAGCTGCCGGTCGCGCTCGAAGGCGACAACCTCGCCCTCGAGCGGGCCTACGCCGCCGCCCGCAAGGCGCCGGCCGAGCCGGTCGTCGTCGAGGTGAAGGGCCGCGTGGAAAGCCGCCCGCCGATGGAGGGGCCGGGCACGCGCCCGACGCTGGTGGTGGAGAAGTTCCTTCGCGTCGTGCCGGAAGGACGCTGCGAGGCCCGCTAGACGTTGAAGCGGAAGTGCATCACGTCGCCGTCCTTCACGACGTATTCCTTGCCTTCCAGCCGCATCTTGCCGGCCTCCTTCGCGCCCTGCTCGCCCTTGCAGGCGATGAAGTCGTCGTACGCGATGACCTCCGCGCGGATGAAGCCCTTCTCGAAATCCGTGTGGATCGCGGCGGCGGCGCGCGGGGCGGTGTCGCCCTTGTGGATGGTCCAGGCGCGCACTTCCTTCTCGCCCGCCGTGAAGTAGGTCTGCAGGCCCAGCAGGCCGAAGGTGGCGCGAACGAGGCGATCCAGCCCCGGCTCCTTCATGCCCATGTCCGCGAGGAACACGGCCTTGTCCTCGCCTTCCAGGTCGGCGATCTCGCTCTCGAGCTTCGCGCAGATGGCGACGACGGGCGCGCCTTCCTTCGCGGCGTATTCCTTCACGCGATCGAGGAGCGGGTTGTTCTCGAAGCCGTGGTCCTCCACGTTCGCGACATAGAGCGCGGGCTTCGCGGTGAGCAGCTGCAGGGGCTTCAGGAGCTCCATCTCCTCGTCGGTGAGGCCCAGGGCGCGCACGGGATGCAGGCCGTCCAGGGACTTGTGCACCTTCTCCAGCACGGCCACCAGCTTCGCGTCCTCCTTGTTGCCGCTGCGGGCGCTGCCGAGCTTGCGCTCGCGGATTCGGTCCACGGTGGCCATGTCGGCGAGGGCGAGCTCGGTGTGGATCACCTCGATGTCGCTGATGGGATCGACCTTGCCTGCGACGTGCACCACGTTCGGGTCGTCGAAGCAGCGCACGACGTTCGCGATGGCCTCCGTCTCGCGGATGTTGGCGAGGAACTGGTTGCCCAGGCCCTCGCCCTTCGAGGCGCCGGCCACCAGGCCCGCGATGTCCACGAACTCCACGATGGCCGGCAGGATCTTGAGCGGCTTCGCGATGGCCGCGATGGCAGCGAGGCGCGGGTCCGGCACCTCCACCACGCCCACGTTGGGCTCGATGGTGCAGAACGGGTAGTTCTCGGCCGCGATGCCGGCCTTGGTGAGGGCGTTGAACAGGGTGGACTTGCCGACGTTCGGGAGTCCCACGATGCCGCACTGGAGGGTCATTTCGTCTCTTTCGCTTTCGGGGTGGCGGGCTTCGCGCCCTCCACGGGAATCTCGATGTCCTTCTTGGGCGGGGTGTGCAGCCAGGTCACGGCGTCCTGCACGCGGCCGGTGGCGAGCCGCGGAAGCAGCCCCAGGCTGCGCTCCAGGGCCTCGTCGATCGCGAGCTGCTCGTCGCGACGGGCCTCGTGCAGCACGAAGTCCGCCACGGCGTCCTTGTGGCCCGGGTGCCCGATGCCGATGCGAAGGCGCAGGAACTCCCGCGTGCCGAGCACCTCGTCGATGTCGCGCAGGCCGTTGTGCCCGCCCGTGCCGCCGCCCGCCTTCATCTTCACGGCGCCCGGGGGCAGGTCGAGCTCGTCGTGCACCACCAGCATCTCGGCCGGCGCGATGCGGTGGAAGCGAAGGAACGCCCCCACGCTGCGGCCGCTCTCGTTCATGTAGGTGCCGGGCTTGAGCAGCCAGAAATCGCGCCCGCCCTCCTCCACCCGTGCGACGTGGCCGGAGAACTTCGATTCCCGCGCCCAGCGCCCGCCGCGGGCGGACGCGATGGCGTCCACCCACCAGAAGCCGGCGTTGTGGCGCGTGCGCTCGTATTCCCTGCCGGGATTGCCGAGGCCGACGATGAGTCGCGGGACGTGCATGGATGGAATGTTCCGCCGGAAAGCAAACGCCCGCCACGGGGGCGGGCGCCTGGCGCCGGAGGGAAGCTCGCGCTCCCGTCCGGATTACTTCTTCTTGTCGTCCTTCTTGGCGTCCTTGGCGGGCTCGTCCTCCTTGGCCTTCTGGGCCGTGGTGGGGACGTCCGCGGCCGAAGGCGCGGCGGAATCGGCGGCGGCGAGCGCGGCCTCTTCCTCGGCCGTCAGCTGGCGCTGGACGACGATGGTGGCGATCGTGAGGTCGTCGCCCTTGGCGAGGGCCACGGACTCGACGCCGGCGGGCATCTTCAGGCCCGACACGTGCAGCGAGTGGCCGACCTGGAGGTTGCCCAGGTCCACCTCGATGAACTCCGGCAGGTCCTTCGCCAGGCAGCTCACGTCGAGGACGCTGACCACGTGCTGGACCTGGCCGCCGGCGAGCTTCACGCCGGGCGAGACGGCCTCGTTCACGAAGTGCAGCGGCACGCGCATGTGGATCTTCTTGTTCGGGTCCACGCGCTGGAAGTCCGCGTGCAGCACGAGCTGCTTGAACGGGTGCATCTGGTAGTCCCGCAGCAGCACCTGGGACTTCTCGGTGCCGATCTCCATGTCGAGCACGGAGGAATGGAACGCCTCCAGCTTGAGCTTGAAGAAGAGCTCCTTGTGGTCGAGCAGGATGGGCTGGGCGTCCTTGCCGGCGCCGTAGACGATGCCCGGCACCTTGGACTCGCGGCGCAGGCGGCGGCTCGCACCCGTTCCCTGCAGGCTCCGCGGTTCGGCTTTGATTTCGATCTTCATGTTCACTCCGATTGCGGCGGGGGCCCGCGACCAGGCGTCCCGCCCTTCGAGGGGGAAACGGCCCCCTCACCCGATGCCGCGCCCGCAACGGGCCCGGCGGAAACTTCCGCTATTCGACGAACAGGGAGCTGACCGAGCTCTCCTCGCAGATGCGGCGCATGGTCTCGGCGAGCAGCTCCGAGACGCTGATCTGGCGGATCTTGGGGCACGCCTCGGCGTCGGGCCGGAGCGGGATCGTGTCGGTGACGACGAGCTCGTCGATCACGGACTTCTCGATGCGGCTGATGGCCGGGCCCGACAGGACCGGGTGCGTGCAATAGGCCACGACGCGCTCGGCGCCGTGCTCCTTGAGGGCCCGCGCGGCCTCGCACAGCGTGTTGGCCGTGTCGACCATGTCGTCCATGATCACGCAGGTGCGCCCGTCCACGTCGCCGATGATGTTCATCACGGTGGCGACGTTGGGCCGCGGCCGGCGCTTGTCGATGATGGCGAGGTCGCTCTCCAGGCGCTTGGCGATGGCGCGGGCGCGCACGACGCCGCCCACGTCCGGGGAGACCACGACCAGCTTGCCGTAGTTGTGCTTCCACACGTCGCCCAGCAGGATCGGCGTCGCGTAGATGTTGTCGACGGGGATGTCGAAGAAGCCCTGGATCTGGTCGGCGTGCAGGTCCATCGTGAGCACGCGGTTCACGCCGACGGAAGTGAGCATGTTGGCCACGACCTTGGCCGAGATCGCCACACGCGCGCTGCGGGGGCGGCGGTCCTGGCGGGCGTAGCCGAAGTAGGGCATGGCGGCCGTGATCCGCGCGGCGCTCGAGCGGCGCAGCGCGTCCACCATGATCATGAGCTCCATCAGGTGGTCGTTGGTCGGCGCGCAGGTGGACTGCAGCACGAAGACGTCCTTGCCGCGGACGTTCTCGAGAAGCTCGACCATCACCTCGCCGTCACTGAACTTCGAGACGCTGGCCTTGCCGAGCTGGACGTTGAGGTTCCGGGCCACCCGCTGGGCGAGCTTGGGGTTGGCGTTGCCCGTCATCACCATCAGGTTGTCGAAAGGCATCGCCTTTTCTCGCTTCGGTGGTCGCCGGGGCCGGGGGGCACGGCGCGATCCTCGGGAAAGAAGTGGCAGGGGAGGAAGGATTCGAACCCTCGAATGCCGGAATCAAAATCCGGTGCCTTAAC
>ERZ761602.4944-NODE-4944-length-16303-cov-11.980613_pt1 | contig 16303 bp, 9 predicted proteins | sample MGYA00512165_ERZ761602 | MGnify/ENA primary metagenome ERZ761602 (study PRJEB28899, sample SAMN02445085) | bioreactor sludge metagenome | biome: EBPR sludge; isolation source: Thorneside wastewater treatment plant | place: Australia: Brisbane, Thorneside...
GCACTATATGTTAGACAGTAAAGTGATATACAAAATACCTAGAAAAGACAATCTGGAAGTGAGGTGATTTTTGAGAGTCTATGATGTGTAACAAGGCAAAAACCATATAGTAAGTTGAGGTTGGGTAGAGTTGAATTTATTTAATGTCTTAAGAACAAAAATTCGGGGATTTTAGGCTTCTCCAAAGGCAATGACGACGATGTGCTGGTTGAGAAATTTGGGTTTTGAGTTTTCGTCGGCAGTGGTCACTTGCCCAAGTGTGTACCCTCCTGCAATGGGGACGTTTTCGCCGAGAATTTCTTGAATGGCGGTAATTTCTGCGCCAGGCTGGGCTTTGAGGAGCATTTGCCAAGCCACATCAACTAGCACTAGCACGAGGGCGGGTTTTGAATCACCGAGTTGGCGTATGGCTTGTTGAGCGGCATTGCGGGCGGCGGTTTCACAAGCGGCGCGACTACCAACGAGGAGATAAGCATCAATGCCATCTCGAATGGCGGCATTCATGCGGAAACTTCCATCCGCTTCAACCCTAATAGGAGCACGGACTACTAAACCCTCATTTTGTTCTACGCCTAAAGGATATAAACGAGCCAAATAACTTAACGGTGGGAATGCCCAATCACGGGCTGGGTAGCCAAACAGGCTAGCATAAGATTCTGAAGCAGGTCTGCCATCTAAAGTGCGTAACCAAAACCCACGTGAGCGTGTGACTCTTAGTTGGCTTCCAACTGGGTCCCAACCATGGTCTGTGCCGACGCCAATTTTTATGTTGCCACGTAAAAGCGCAGCGACCAATCCGCCGGTGCCGGTTTGATTGCCAGTAATTTGATAGGTATTGCCGGTGTGTAAATCTCCGCTTGAAAGCCCGCCAATAATGTTTAAGTCTGTCGAAATGGCGTTGCAAAATTGTTCGGCATCACCATTGAATCCATCTGCGAAAAATAAAACCGATTGCCGTTCTGCCCGCGCTGAAACATGCGTCTCTATTTTTGAAGCGGTTTCACGTCCAGATTGGGCGTAGCCGGGAAGCCACATCGTTTCGCTTTGAAAATCTCCGCTTAGCAATGCCACTACAACTGAATGTGGATGTTGCCCTTGATGAGTCAGCCCAGCTGGTGAACTGTAACCAATCATAGGTGTATCACCCACCAAACTAGACACACCATTTAACACTTCACGTGGTTGATATTGATGAGAAGAAATGACAATCGCTAAAGTAGGCGCATTTGCCCCTAAACGATTCAAGGCTTGATGTGTAGCTTGAAGCCCCGCTTCACGACCATCTAATGCTTGTGCAGAACCAACAGATGCAAGAATCGCCATGCTTTAACCTTCTGCCACTGGAACAGTGAAATGGAAAGTAGTGCCTTGACGATATTCACTTTCAAACCAAATTTTGCCGCCTTGCATTTCAACCAAACTTTTGGTGATGTTCAAACCTAAACCTGTGCCGGGGGCTTCTCTTGCTTTGGGGTCATCCGAGCGGAAGAATTTTTGGAAAATCTTTTGTTGGTCTTCAAGCGTCATACCAATACCGCTATCTTTGACCCATAAATGAATCACACGTGGTGCGCCATCTAAGTCCCATTGGTTAGGAGTTTCCTCCACGCCGACTTGCACAATGCCTTCTTCAGGTGTGTATTTATGAGCATTGCTTACTAGATTCGTCAACACTTGCGCCACACGCGTTCTATCTGCCCACATGGGCGGTAAACCATTTGGAATCAAAAGTTCAAGCTTTTGTTTTTTATCTTCTAACTGACGCGTAAATGTACGAATGACTTCATCTACTAACTCTGCTGGGTCTGTAGCCTTGTATTCCAAACGCAAGCGACCTGCTTCAATTTTAGAATTATCGTTTAAGTCTGAAACCAACGTAGACATACGTTCTACATTTGATTTAATCGTCGTCAAGAAATTTCCTTGCATATCATTCACTTGCCCCACTGCCCCAGCCGCAAGTAAATCGGTATATCCCTTAATCGAAGTCATCGGGTTTTTCAATTCATGCGCCACAAACGAAACGAAATCACTCTTGGCTAAATTAGCACGTTGCACTTCACCATACAACTGCGCGTTGGAAATAGCAATAGCGGCATGGTCTGTGAGACGAGTGAGAAAATCAATATCTACTTGTGTATCACTCATGCTTTCCAAATATAACAAGCCAATCACAGTGGCTTCACGACGAATCGGAATCACCATCTGTACATGCGATGCAACCAAAAATTTATGCTTTGATGAATCAACCGCCTCTTGCTGAGGGACACCTGTTTCAACCGCGGTGAGCATAGCTGGCAATTCAACTTTCATCAGCATATCCGGCAAGTTTTGCATTTGCTCATCTAAACCCTGATGCGCCATGACGCGCAGTTTATCTTCTTCCAAAATACCAATCAAACCGGCTTCCGCACTTGATTGTCTCAATGCCCAATCTAGTGTGATGCGCATGGCACGGTCCATTTCGAGGCTAGCATTTAACTCACGGTCAATACGTTGCATGATAGAAAGTTCTTCAACACGACTCGCCAATTCTTGGTCGGTCAATGTATATAAACGTGCGTTTTCAATCGCCACCGCCGCCTGACCTGCAAACGCGTTTAATAATGTTTCATCATTTTGTACAAAGGGCAAACCATCACGACGATTGATGACTTCAATTACACCAATCACACGGTCTTTGACCTGTAGCGGTACAGCCATCAACGAACGGCTGACGAAACCAGTTTGCTGATCTATGCCTGTAAAACGTGACTTTGAATTTTGATCTTCGTTTTCAATGACAGCATTACGCGTCTGCACGGCACGCCCAACAATCCCTGTTCCGGGTGGCAGACGTTTCCCAATTAAGTTTGTTGCTACTGGTCCCACCGTCACACGAAAGACCAATTCATCTGTTTCTTCATCTACCAAGAACAAACTGCCTGCTTCACAATTCAAAATGCCGACAGCATTTTCAAGAATGTTTTGTAATAATGGATTTAATTCCAATGTAGAAGTTAATTGGCGTGTAATTTCATTCAACGTAGAAAGTTGACGTGCGCGTTGTTCGGTTTCTTCCAACAAACGTGCTTTCACAATTGCACCTGCAGTTTGGTCTGCAATCGCTTGCAATAATTCTAGTTGACCCCGTGTGTATGAAATCGAGCCATCACGACTGCCAATGCTCAATGTGCCAATCGTTGCCGCACCTGCATTTAATGGCACGCCCATCCATGCAAAAACATTTTCAAGTGCAGGTGTATGCCCACGTGCCTGACATTCACGCACATAATCTTGTGTCATAATCGGTCGGCTCTTGCGGATGACATCTGGGCTTAAGCCTGTATTTGCAGAAAACGGTTGGTTTTCACGTTCTTCAATTCTTTCGTTATTTTCCAAACAAAAGCCATAATAGTAATAATCACTGTCTTTGTTATGTAATGTAATATGAAAATGTGAGGTTGGGATAATTTGTGCCGTTTGTGCATAAATCAATTCAAGCACATCATCAAACGTGAGTGTGACGTTTACACCTTTGGATACACGCGTGAGCGCATTCATTTCTTGAATGCGGCGTTCCAACGTAGAAACAGTTTGTACACGTTCAATGGCAACGGAGGCTTGGTCGCAAATATTTTCGAGGAAGCGTAAATCTCTCGGTGTATAAGGTTGACCTGTTAAGCGTGGTCCTAATGCTAGCCAGCCGTTGAGTCTTTCTTTGCCGGGCAATACTATAAATAATCTAGCGCCTAATAACGCCAAACGAGATTGTTCTGATTGTAATTCTGAGGGCAAAACAGAAGTGTTATCTAAATACAAAGGCAAACGTTCTTTTGTAAAATAATTGACCAATGGACTTGTGGAAGTAAAACGAATGTCACTCGTGGGTCGGCGGTCTTCGCCGGGCAGGGCGGAGAAAAAGTCGTTGAGGGAATCGTATGTATAAATGTGGATTCGGCTTGGCGTCAGGGTTGAAGCGATTTGGTCACGCATGTTGACGCCAATGGTTTCTAAATCTAAAGCGGTAGTTAATTTGCGCGAGAAATCTTCCAATTGTTCTGTAAACACACGCGAGCCACGGAAGAAAATCGTATCCACTAAATTTTGTAAGCGTGTGCGAATGGGTTCGAGAATGACTGCAATCACAAAAAGCCCAAGCCCAACATAAATTGGGCTATTGGAAGGAAGATTACTGCCAAACAATAAACCTGCACCAGCCACCACGAGGGCATAACCAAGTGTGACAAGAATCGAAAGCAAGATATACATCACACCGCGCCGCACCAATTCATCTGTACGCAAAAAGCGGAAACGTAAAATGGTATAGCCAATGGCTAATGGGAAAATTACGAGAGGCAAGAAAAGATACGGCGAAAAATTGGCTGGACCTAAAAAGCCTGCCGCTAACCAAATGCCTACTGGAACAAAAGCAATCAACGCACCCAATAAAATTGTGCGTGCTTGAGTTTTAATGACTGGTGATTGCGCATTGAGAGCATGATAAACATTAAACGAAATATAAAATAAAATACATAAAGCATTAAAGCCATAAATCAAACGCCAATTGTTAAAGTATGCAATCGGCTGATTAAAATTAAACAAATTAGGAAAAGCCGCTACAGCCAAAATTGCGCCAATCAAAATCCCAACCCAACGCAGGTAAGGGCGATTAAACACCAAGCGCGACTCAACCGGGAAAACCAAAGCCAATGCAACTAACCCACCACCAGTTAATCCTAGTGAAAGCGTCCAGATATAAGTAAATTCATGTGTGGTAGCAATGTTGAAATAGGCACCCGTAACAATTGCCAAAGACGAAGTAAATAATGAAAAAGCACGCCCAGCCGCTTCAGTACGGCGGAAGCCAAAAATCCACAGACTGGTCATCAAAAAGATGGCGCTTAAAATTGAAGGAAAATAAAAATAAACTGTACGCCCCGACTCAGGAAACGCATACAAAGTAACATCAAACGTGCGCGTTTGCCCTTCTGCTGTTAAGACACTGACGGTTACGGTCTCTCCAGCAAAGCGCGTCTGCAAAATATTCTGTACATCGCCTGAACTTTTTACAGGCGTATCATTAATCGCAAGCAATTGGTCGCCTGATTTTACTTCGCGTGCCAACGCCCAAGCAGGGTCTGGTGTGCTCGGTTTGGTATCGTTGAATATCATTGTGTGTTCATAAAACACACCTAAAAACGGGGTTTGCAACCAGCCACTAGCATAAATCAGCCCCAACACAAACACCACCACCGCCAATGCCTGATACGCGAACACCACCCATTGCAAAACACGGTTTAACAAATCACTAGAACGCTGAACACTCAGCCCAGCCCCACGTACATCTTGAACTAACATGACCTAAATTTTACTCCACAACCCCCCGCCGAGTATATGGTACTTTCATAACAAAGCCGTAAGGTGGATGAAGTGCTTCGCCTCTTTCTTAGGGGAAAGTTGGTTCTGTTTACCTCAACGTTTTTCTACTATTCCAACAATGCCGCATACACCGACTCAGGTATCTCGGAAACATTGTAGATATAGATATACTCAATGCCATTAATCTCTATTGTTTTTTCAGGGGTGGCATTTTCAAAAGCAGTAAACAGTTTTTCGGTTTCAGGTTGTTGATTTCTTATCACTGGATACAAAACCAAATAATCTGATGATTTTGTTTCTTCTACAATTTGCTCGTAAGATTCATCTACCAAATATACACGTTTGAAGACCAATGTCTCACCGCGAAACATGTATGAAAATGTCCCCATGCCGTTATACACATAAACTTGCATCTCTTCTGCATTCGGCTTGGCAGATAAATACTCTACTGCAAGGTTATAGCCTTCGCCATAACCTAAAGTCGCCGCTCGTTCCGCAAATGGATTCTTATATGTGAAATAATAAGGAGCATACGGAAGCCCAAACCCGATTTGAGTTAATACCAAAGCAACTATAAAAATAATGCTTGCATAAGTTCGATTGAAGATTTGCCATTTGTTTTGAGCAAGCATTAACACAAATCCCCAGCCAATGCCCGCTATGATATCAAATGCTACAAAGCTGTTCATAATGTAATGAGCATGATTCCGCCCTTGCGCCAAACCAAACATCAAAATAAATAAACTACCCAAAATCAATAAACAAACAATCAGTGGTTTTGCAATTTTTAAATTTTCTTCTTTATGTTTTGAAAAGAAAAGAAAGCCGGCAAAAATCACCCCGAGCCATGTAACAAATGTTGTGCCAGAAAACCAATACTTCAAGTAAAGTAAAACACCATCAGAACGATTATCAAGGCTAAAGTTTGCAGGCTCCAATTCTTCTGTCACATCTAGTCGCCCACCTTGAAGTGCATAGCTAAAAGCATTGCCATATACTTCTGAAAGCATTTTGCCGGGTGCTACCCACATGCCAGGCCAGAGGATGACATAAATCAACGCGGCGGAGGCGAGCCAAATGCCGAAGGTTTTTGTAGCAGATGTCAACTTAGAACGAAGCGGGTTTTCATCTTTTTGAATTAATTGAAGCAAAAGCATCAACCCAATAACGCCAATCAAAACAACGGATGATGATTTGGTTAATTGGGCTAACCCAAAAGATATGCCAGAAACAATTAAGTAAATTATTTTTCTTTCTTTATGAAGGTAAACATACATTCCTAAAAACGATGTCAGCACAAACATTGCCAACATCGTTTCCATATTCATTAGCCGTGAGTGACCAAGAAAGAATGGAGATATGATTGCTAAAGCAATAGAAAGAAATGCTGTGATTTCGCCAATTAGTAGACTTAATAAAAGGAACGCAATTACAGCCATTATTGATAGCACAACAGCCTGAATGTATCTGCTATAGCGAACAAGGTCTAAAGTTTCTTTGCCATTTTCACGGAGAAATTCTTCAAAGTGTGGTTTGCGTTGGTCAAAAAAACCTTGGCCAAAACCACGATATTCAGGAAAGTAAAAGTGCATAGCAGTAGAAAAAATCCACATATTCGTTACGCCGGGGTGGTATTCAAAATATGTGTTTGCAAAATCTCTATGAGTAACTGCGTAATAAAAATTAGCACTTGAAATTATCCACCATGGTTCGTCAATGTTAAAGGCACGGTCGTTATTGATAACACGAGATGGAACTGTGATTGCTAGTAAGAGCAGTGCTAGCAAAAGTTTTGTTTTATTAACTTTTAGACTCATAAATTTTCAAACGCTTCAAGGATTTCAGGGGTGAAATCGTCTATTTTATAGATACGAACGTATTCATAACCATTCATCCAAATGACATGAAAAGGTTCAACGTTCGATAATACTTTGAGAAAGGTTTGATAGTGAGGCAATTGTCCTTGGTTGGCGTAATAAACAATTAAATAATCTGAAGCGTTAATATTGTTTAACAAATCAGTAGCATGGTTTCCATCTGCATAATACGGACGAAAACTAATCACCTGACCGGGATAATAATATGAAACACATCCGCGGCTGTAATATGAAAACAATACTGTATTCTCTGCATCTGGTAATTTTGCTAAATATTGACCTGCTTGTTCAAGGGCTTCACCATACGGGAAATGCGGAAATTCGTTATACCAACCCATAGAATATAAAATAGGATTTCGATATGTAAAATAATACGGGAAGTTTGATAAAGCACTCCAGCCTTGAATCAGTAAAACAATTGCTAAACCTGCATATTGAATTTGAAGTTGTCTTACTGAGAAACGAGCATATAACCATTGAATCGCATGAATCCAGCCTAAACCTGCCAGAATATTCAATGAAAGGTAACTTGATAAGATGTAATGCGGGGAATTTCGTCCTTGAGCGATGCCGATTAATAGAATGAATGCGATGGCGGTAATCAGCAAAAGAGCAGATAAAAGTTTGAGAGGGCGAATCAACTCGACTTTAGGGTTGAAGCGGAAAGTTAATCCAAGCAAAACACCAACCCATGTCAGTGGTGTGACTCTGTAAAACAAAATTTTTGCAACATCCCATACATCTGTGGCATTTGTATTTAGGCTAAATTCTTCAACATTTAATTCTTCTGTTACCGTAAGGCGTGCGCCTTGAAATGCAAAACTAAATGCATTGCCATACACTTGATATAGCATTTTGCCCGGAGCCACCCACATGCCAGGCCAGAAAACAAAATAAGTGATGGCAAGAACCGCAAGCCAAATTCCAAAAACTTTGGTTTGATTCAAAAATGCTTTCAGCCAACCTTGCCCGCGTTCTTGATAGATTTGAATTAATAACAAAATGCCAATTGTGGCAAGCATTGCAATCGCAGAAGATTTTGTGAGTTGAGCAAAACCAGCAGCAAAGCCTGAAAGCAAAAGGAAAAATATTTTTTTGCCTTGTGTGAAATAAATCAGTAAAGACAAAATAGAAATAATTACAAATGATGAGACCATGGCTTCATGGTCCATCATGCGAGCGTGCGCCATCCAAAACGGGTCAAGTGATGCGAACACAATTGCAAAAAATGCAATCCATTTAGGGAGTAATTTTTGTAGCAAATAATATAAAACAAGAAATAAAATCAAAAGCACAAAAACTTGAATAATTCTCGAATATTTTAATAAAACCAGTGGGTCTTTGTTATGGCTTTCCATGAAGGATTCAAGTGTACTTTTTTCATAATCAAAGTAACCTTGACCCAAACCACGATATTCAGGGAAATATATGTGCATCGCCAATGAGATGATGCTCATAGTAGTTACAGCAGGCTGATACTCATAAATGGTGTTTTCAAATTCCCTTTGTCCAAGTGCATAATAAAAATTTGCACCTTGGCTCAACCAAGAAGGTTCATCTAATGTTACGACTGAATCAATTTTTGAAAGACGTGGGATTAAAAAAATAGCACCTAAAGCAAGATAAATTGCTATAGTTTTTAAGTTTTCATATTTCATAAAAAAGATTATACCAAAGGGGATTACAACCCATGCTGTATTGCAATCACTGCCGCTTGGGTTCTATCGGAAACATTTAATTTTTCCAAAATCGCGCTGACGTGATTACGCACCGTTCCTTCAGATAAATGTAATTGGGTGGCGATTTCAAAATTAGGCATTCCCTTCGCCAGCAAACGCAAAACATCTAATTCGCGTTCAGTTAATTTATCTTTCAAGATTGAGCTTGGCTGCGTTTGGTTACTCGCCACTTGATTCAATACCTTCCCTGCCACATTTGGGTCGAGGAAAGATTTTCCATCCATGGTTCCACGAATGGCTTCTATGATTTTCTGACGTGATGTATCTTTCAGCAAATATCCAGATGCCCCTGCTCGAATCGCATCAAAAACCCATTCATCATCGTCATAAGTGGTCAAAACTAAAATTTTTATGTTTGGGGATTTTTTATGAATTTCACGCGTGGCTTCAATGCCATTGACAATTGGCATTTTCAAATCCATCAAAATTAATTCGGGTTTGTGTTTTTCGGCTAGTTCAATTGCTTCTGAGCCATCTTGTGCAGAAGCAATTACTTGAAAATCTTTTTCAAGGTTTAAGAGCATTTCAAGTCCATCACGGATTACTGCTTGGTCGTCACATAAAAGAATTTTCATAGTTATATTTTCAATATCACTTTCGTTCCTTTATTTTTTTCGCTTTCAATTTCTAAATTCCCTCCAGCAAGTTCGGCACGTTCTTTCATGCCGATTAAACCAAAATGACCAACAGGTTGTTTAGATTTAACATCAAAACCTAAACCATCATCTTGAATGATTAAATGAATATGACTATCTCGATTCAATAATTCCACTTTTATTTTTTTTGCCCCTGAATGTTTGGTTATATTTTCTATCGCTTCTTGAGCAATACGATAAATCGTCTGTTCTACGTTTGGGCTGAGAGAAGGCATCGGGTCGAGAGACAGGTTGAGGTCAAGTGAGAAGCGTGAAGCCGCAGATTCAGCAAGTTTTTTGATGGCGAGTGTTAATCCTAAATCTTCTAAATCCGATGAACGTAAGGCTTTCAAAGCGCGGCGAGTTTCATCTACGCCTTTGCGAGTCGCGTCAATAGATTTATCTACCAAATCGCGCGTTTGATTTAAGTCCACATCAAAATAGGCTTTTGCAGTTTCAAGCGAAACGGATAACGCTGTGAGCGTATGAGCGACTGTGTCATGCAATTCGCGTGCGAGACGATTCCGCTCCCGACTTAAGGTAAGTTGCTCAAGCGTGGACGCATAATGCGTTAGGTTTGCATTTGCTTCGCGCAAAGATTGTTGTTGCAAACGCGAACGTGTTACTAGTGCGTTGATAAAAATTCCAACGGCAATAAAACTAATGGTGCGGACGATGGCAATAAAGATAAAAATAAAAACATTTCTGAAATCAAATTTGATTAAAAGAATCAATCCCATTTCAATAAAAGCGGTAGCGATGCTAAAAAAGATAACGTGAATAAGTTGATATTCCCATGCTACTAATACCAATGCTACAAATAAAACAGGCAATTGACGTAATGCCATGCCTTCTGCATTTGAAAGCGGACCTTGTGGAAAACGCGGCACGACCAATGTATTGATAATAATTGGCGCAGTAGAAATGACCAAAATCATTAAGGGATAAAAAATATTTCCGAGTTTTTCTCTTACCCAGCCCCAAAAAGAAAAAAGTAAAAATAGCAAAGCCGCAATTCCATTGGTAATGTAAAAAAGATAAATTGGAAGAAATGGGTTTCGCCCCTGAGGTATTTCTCGCGGCAAAAGTGATTGTTGATTTTGTTGCAGTGTCTGAATTCGTTCCGCAATGGATAACATGTTTTGAATGCGCGGCGTGTACAAGGCAAAATCCACAATTGCCATGGCGATTAAAAAGCCGAGCCAAATCCATGCGGCGGTTCGGAGGATGCGAGAAGAATCGTCGTGCATGAATTTATCTTATCACGAAGGATTCACCTGCGGATGTGTGAATAATCATTTCTTCTATTATTAAGACATGACAATTGTCATGGATCTATTTGAGAAAAACTCGAGGCTTATCAAACCTCAGGGTCATTTATTGACGCGGCTCTTGTAATGGACATTGCAATGGATGTTCCGGTAAGCGCTGGTACACATAACTTCCCACTTCAGAATTTATAAAAACAATCACTGCATCAATAAACGGTGCGTAATATGTTGTATTCCAACACCCAAGCACAATCACATCTGACGCATGAATTGAAAAATTCGGTTTATCACCTGCAATCACAACCCCTTGCGCCTGAACAGAATAAGGTCCTATCACAGTAAATACCAAACGTGAAAAATCTAAATAACGGTAATACGTGCTTCTATCTGGTTCACCTTCGCCCATAGGATAATATCGCGGATACAAAGCTCTCCCCTCCACAATCATCGCTTGAGGATGAGATAAAAATTCAAGTAACTCCGTTTGTGAGAAACCTGATTGACTTAACAATCCGCTTTGCTCTAAATCTGTCATAATTAATTCAGGTTCTCGTACTTCATACCTTTTTTCAAATAACAGTTCAGATGCAGGAACAAAAGCCCCTATGATTAATACCAGTCCAAGTGACCAAAACGCTTGACGATAATTAATTCCCTTCGCTTCATTTTTGATTTCAACTTGTTCACTCGCCTTCGGCAAAATCTTTAATAGACGCAAAATCCACAACATAATTTGAAATGCCCCAAGAATATAGTAAAAACAAATAATCCAATCTGCCGGAACAATATAACGCCCAGCAGATGTCATTCCTAGTGCGTTTGAAGCCATATAAGTCAAGAAGATACCTAATGGGAAAATCCCTAGCCATTTATTTTTTGACCAAGCGACTCCAATTCCAAGAGAAACAAAAAAAAGATTGATTAAAAGCAAGATACTTTCAGCAAAAGTGATACCGTCTCCCGTCCAACCTGACTGCCAATATGGTGCACCTTCTTTTACAGTATTCCATAAACTATCGAACATAAATGATGAAGGCAAGAAAAGAAAAGAAGTTATTAAGTTATGAAAAAAATGATTTGTAATATTACAAACTTGAGTATCACAACCAGTTTCTTGAAGCGGGTTCTTAATCAAATTAATTTTCGTGTGTTTATCTATGTTATGGTCTACAATTAGGTTTGGTGAGGAAGACTCGCCTTGAATTTGATAACGTTCATCAAGTATTAATAAAATCCTCGAATAGTACACATAAAACATAGGGTAGCCATTTTTTTGATTCCGTAACTCCCATGGTGTTGTCGCAATCAACATTCCAATTATTAAAACTAGTGAACCTAGCAATCGAATATTCCATTGAGTACGATAGGCAAACAAGAGAATAAATAAAATGGTGGCTGGTAACAATAAAAGAACATGAGTTCGTAACATTAATATCAAGCCAAGAACACCACCCGCGAAAACATTAAAATAAACTTTAGAAGGGTTTTTTATCCACTTGATTATACAAAGTAAGAAAAGAGCAACACCTATTGCCGTTGGGAAATCTGTTGTCATCATTTTTGGACCAGCTAAGTCAATCCACTGAGCTGTTTTAATTGCATTAAGCCCACGTAATGCAATCAAAACAGCAAATGTGATCCCAAATGTGCGGCTATGTAACTCCTTGCCAATTAGATAAATAACTACTGGGTAAACTGAAAATAAAATTGCTTGTACAGTTAGTATTTTCTCAATATCTTGTCCAAGTATTAGATATAAATAGGTTAAAAATGAAGAATATAGTGCACGGTCAAGAAATACATTATTAAAAAGACCCTGCCCGATCAGTGCAAATTGGCTGACTGTATCAAACAAAGCACTATCTGAGTATGGATACATAACATTTTTTGCTGTATCAGGCATAAAGTAATTAGGAACTATAGGTTCGCGTGCCCATAAAAATGCAGTAATAAGAAAGCAACTAAGGCAAAAAGCTATATCAAAATGCAGATTATTTTTTATTCCACTTTTTATTTGGAAGTATGCAAATATCGCTCCAATAAATAAAGAAAATAAAACTTGTGCTCCCAATACTGGTACCCCTGCCCCATACCAATAATCTTCTGGACGGCGAATCCCAATTCCAGTAAAAATAACAATTAGAGTTATAAGCGTGAAAACTATTAATGAAATTATCCCGGCTTTGAGGGATATTCTATTTTCAGTGGTTATAAACCATAGAGTTTTTTGTCTGTGTTCAATAATAAAAATCAATAAAGTGGTAAAAGTAGTAAATGTTAACCAAACTAAAATTGGTTGTAAACGCAGAACATAAGAGGCAAATCTACCAAGCCTGTAAGAGGGGTATAACAAAAATAGAAATAAAAACAAGAAAGAAAAAAAGACCACAAAATATAAATTTTTATTGCTAGTAAATGACAGCCAAAGGCTTTGAGTTTTTTCAGGTTGTTTGCTCAGTTTCCAAGTTAGAAAAAGAAGCGGGATAGAAAATAAAATTATTCCACCTGCTAGAATCAATCTTTCAAGAGAGTATCCAAAAAGCAAGGCATTTTTAGGGTCAGATGGAGAAGCAAGAATTGCCAAACAAGTTGCCCAGGCAGTGATTGCTATGAAGAGAAAGTAAAGGAGTAATTTTTTATTCATCAAGAGTTGGTTTGCGCTCAAGCCAGAGCAAAATAAAGATACCACACACCACAGTAGTTACAAAAACTACTAAAGCTAAGAAAGGTGTAAATGATAACGTAAAGTAAGCCAAACAACTAATACCTAATGAGATAATATGCGTAAGGATAACTGCGATTTTCGGTGTAAAGCCCAAAGCAATTAAGCGGTGATAGGTATGATCTCGCCTTCCGCTTCCAATTGGTTGTTTTCTTTTGAAACGAGACAATACTACTAAACTAGTATCAAAAATTGGTATCCCTAGCAACATGATTGGAACAATCCAAGAAGATTCAGGGTTTTTCTCTAAAGGATTATATAAGATGCCTAATGTAGCAAGTAAAAAGCCAATGGCTTGTGCCCCTGAATCCCCGAGAAAGAAGCGGGATTTTATTCCATTCCAAAAATATAAAGATATGTTGATACTTAGGAGTACTGCTGACCAAATTACAAGTGTAAATTGATTCGCCAAAATTGTTGCCCCCATAAAAAATAAAGAGGCAATAACCCCTATACCTGCCGCAATACCATCCATACTATCAATCATATTAAGCGCATTTGTAATGCCTATTAACCAAAAATAAGTTATCAAAATATTTAATGTCTCAGCAAAAGCTAAAGGTAAATAGCCTTGTAGTGCAAAATTTGTCATAAAGCGAACTTGTATTCCAAGTGAGATTAATAAAGTCGAAGCAACTATTTGGCCAAGTAATTTTGGTACAGCTGAAAGTCCTTGCAGGTCATCCCAAACACCAAAAAGTACAATAATCAATGTACCAAGCAAAGTAACTAAGATATCAAAATTTAGTAATCTATTAAATACAATTGCAATAACAAGCAATGTGAATGAGATCAAAATCCCACCTGCTAATGGGGTGGACCGTGTATGCTTTTTATGTGGAGCAGAATTAGGTACATCAACAATGCCAAGTTTTAATGCTAATATTGTTGACGGTATCCCAAAACTTATACCAATTATTATAGAAAGAAGGAATACAAGCAATAGTTCGTTTAAAAAAGGCTCTGTCATACAAGTAGTTTATCAGAGTTTAATTCCCGTCTTAGCGGTTTCGCAATGCCTTTCGGTACACCACAGATATAAAAAATTGCATCATGCTCCGCAGATGTAAAAATAAATAATACATACTTTTACGGCTAGAGCGTTGCGCATCATGCCGAACTTGAACATGCGTATCAACAGCTACATTCATCCCTTGCAAACGTGCGCGCGTGCAAAAATCTACATCTTCAAAATATAAGAAAAACTTTTCATCCATGCCACCCAATTGTCGATAAGTATTCGAGCGCATGAACAAAAACATTCCTGCAATCCAATCTGGATACATGATTCCGTTTTGGTCTATTACAAAATCCTCAGATGTAGCTACATGCAAACGCCTCTTGATTAATGTGAACAGGTTCGGCAACCTCCGAAATGAATCTTGCGTGACGCCATTCTCATCTACAATTTTAAGAGCAATTATATCTAATGAATGTTTTTCAAGGCTCTCTATTAATCGCATAAAAACTGGCTGTTCAAATACCAAGTCTGGATTAAGAATTGCAAAATATTCTCCAGTGGCAAACTGAAAAGCTCGGTTATGATTTTCTGCAAAGCCTAATTTTTTATCATTGCGAAGCACCTGAACAGAATGCCAAGCTTTCGATTCAGAATCTTGTAAATCATTTCCAAAATTATCAGTCAGAATAATTTGAAATCGTTTCGTTTCTTGTTCATATTTTTGTAAACTGGTCAGCAAACGCAAAACTTCTTCAGAATCCCCATGGCTGACTATAGAAAGGGAAATAAAAGGAGCTGGCATAATTTTCAAGTTAACTTATTTTCTTCCTGATACTTGTGCTTCACGATATGCTGTTATTTGCCCCATCCTGCCAAAGATACCATCAACAACACCAAGAAAAAATGCGAATATCTTCCTTGATTTCTGATCTTCAAATAAAAGCATCTTCATCATCAAATAACATCCAGACATAAAATCATAAATTGCCCAATATGGGTAACGAAAAGCATATAAGCTATGCATAATTATACGATTACGGTTAATGTAATACCAGCGCAGCGGTGAATGAAAAGTTGGGCGAACCTTAAAAATACCGATTCTTTTTAATTTCTGATTCCCCAAACGGTGTAGGAGGTTTGCTTTACATGCCACTAGAATTTTGAACCCAAATTTTTTCGCTCTTAGACAATATTCGGTATCTACATAATCAATAAAAAAATCATCACGGAAATCACCGATTTCTTTATATGCAGAAAGATCGTTTAGTGATCCGGACGTAATTATTAAAGAAACATCGTCTATGAAATCCTGTTTACACTGAACTCTTTCAAAGGAGAATTTATTTTTTTTTCTAAGAAAACGAGTAGGAGTATTAGATTGTGCATCTATTATATTAGGCGAAACAATTGCAATTTTTTCTTTATTGTTTCTGTAATTTTTATACACAAGTAGTAGTTCTTGTATCATATTTGAATCAGGTGTACTATCTTGATCAAACACAACTGCATAATCATATCCATTTATGATACCCCAATTAAAAGCCTGGTTTAATGCAGTTGCTACCCCAAGGTTTAATTGATTAAAGATAACTTCAACTATTGAATCTCTATTATTTAGCTCTTGAGTTAAATAAGTAGAAAAATCTGCATTTGAAGTATTATCAACAATAAGCACTCTGTCAACTTGTTTACAAAGTGCATCTAGGTTTGATAAAAACTCTATAGGTGGATTAAATG
>ERZ761602.4945-NODE-4945-length-16302-cov-4.298024_pt1 | contig 16302 bp, 16 predicted proteins | sample MGYA00512165_ERZ761602 | MGnify/ENA primary metagenome ERZ761602 (study PRJEB28899, sample SAMN02445085) | bioreactor sludge metagenome | biome: EBPR sludge; isolation source: Thorneside wastewater treatment plant | place: Australia: Brisbane, Thorneside...
GTCTACACCCGTTCATTATTCGCTTCGGCCCTGAGTTCCACTCTCCTGATCTTGCCCGACACCGTTTTCGGCAGCGCGTCGCGGAACTCGATCTCGCGCGGATATTTGTAGGGCGCGGTCGTGGCCTTGACGAAATCCTGCAGCTCCCTGGCGAGCGCGTCGCTGGCCCGGTAGCCTTTCGCCAGCACGACATAGGCCTTGACGATCTCGCCGCGCAGCGCGTCCTTCTTGCCGACGACGGCGGACTCGGCGACGGCCGGATGCTCGATGAGCGCGCTCTCGACCTCGAACGGCGAGATGCGATAGGCGGCCGAGCCGATGATGTCGTCGGCGCGGCCGACGAACCAGAGATAGCCGTCCTTGTCGCGCGTGGCCGTGTCGCCCGTGTAGTACCAGCCGTTCCGGAAGCAGCGCGCGTTCGCGTCGGGGTCTTCGTAGTAGCCGGAGAAGAGCCCGGGCGGCCACGGATCGGTGAGCTTGATCGCGATGTGGCCGATCTCGCCGTCGGGCCGCACGTTGCCGTCGTCGTCGACGACGTCGACGGTGATGCCCGGCGACGGCAGGCCCATCGAGCCGGGGCGGATCTCCATGCCCGGCACGTTGGCGACGACGCAGATCGTCTCGGTCTGCCCGAAGCCGTCGTGCACCACGGTGCCGGTCGCATCCTTCCACACGCGGATCACCTCGGGATTGAGCGGCTCGCCGGCGCTGAAGCTGTGGCGCAGCGAGGAAAAATCGTACGCCTTGAGATCGAGCTGCGCGAAGGTGCGATAGCCGGTGGGCGGCGCGCAGAACGTCGTCACCCTGTGCTTCGCGATCAGCTTCAGATGCGCGTCGGCGTCGAAGCCCGGCGCCGCGTTGTAGAGCAGGATCGTGGCCCCGATCTGCCACTGGCCGAAGATCATGCCCCACGCCGCCTTGGCCCAGCCGGTGTCCGACAGGGTCCAGTGCACGTCCGATTCGCGCAGGTCCTGCCAGTAGCGCGCGGTGATCGTATGCGCGATCGCGTAGGAATGCGCGCGCGGCACCATCTTCGGGAACGCCGTCGTGCCCGAGGTGAAATAGGCGAGCATCGTCTCGTCGGCGCGCGTGCGTTCGAGCTTCGCCCGGTCGAATGCCGCCGATGCCGCCGCCGCGGCCGCTTCGTAATGAACCCAGCCCTCGCGCGCCGCGCCGATCACGATGCAATGCTCGAGATGCGGGCACTTCGCGCGCACCGCGTCGACCTTCGCCGCGTGCTCGGCCGTGACGATCGCGAAGCGCGCCCGCGACTTGTTGAGCCGGTACTCGATGTCCTTCGGCTGGAGCAGGTTCGTGCCCGGCATCGCGACGACGCCGATCTTGATGCAGCCGATCAGCGTCTCGTACCAGGCCGGGATGCGCGGGATCATCGAGAACGCGAAGTCGCCCTTCTTCGCGCCGAGCCCGAGCAGCACGTTCGCGAAGCGGTTCGACGCGCGCGCGAGATCGGAGAAGCGGAAGGCCTGCTCGGCGCCGGTGTTGGCGTCGACGTAGAGGAACGCCGTCTTGTCGGCTTCGCGCGCGCGGCGGTCGATGCAATCGAAGCCGAAATTGTAGAATTCGGGAATCGCGAGCGCGAGGCCGCGCCGCGCCTTGGCGTAATCGGGCAGGTCGATCAGGGGCTTCATCGTTTCCTCCGGCGCGCGGCTTCGCCGCTTCGCCCCTTAATGCCGAGGCGCCGCGGCGCCCGCAAGACGGCGCGGCGCGGGCTGGCCTTGCGCTCCGCGGGCGTGCTAATCGGCGCCGCAGACCGGAGAGCGCCGATGATCTGGGAAGGACGGCTGGAGCACATCCACATCACGCCGGCGGCGTCGCAGCCGATGCAGGCGCTGCGCGAGGCCCGGCTCGTCGCCGGCCAGGGCATCGACGGCGACCGCTACAAGCTCGGCACCGGCACCTATTCGCCGCGGCCCGACGTCCGCGAGGCGACGCTGATCGAGGCCGAGGCGCTGGACGCGTTGGAGCGCGACTACGGCGTGACGCTGCTGCCGCACGAGCACCGGCGCAACCTCACGACGCGCGGCGTGCCGCTCAACCACCTGGTCGGACGGCGCTTCCGGGTCGGCGCCTGCGTCCTCGAGGGCGGGCGGCTCAACGTGCCGTGCCAGTATCTCGAGGACCTGCTCGGCAAGAAGGTGTTCAAGCCGTTGATGCACCGCTCGGGCCTCAACTGCCGCATCGTCGAGGGCGGAACGATTCGCGTCGGCGACGCGATCCGCCCGGCTTGATTCGCGGGGCCGCCCGGCCTCATATCGCGCCCGGATAGAGGAGCACGCCATGCCCGAGGGCTCGGTCAACGTCCGCGAGACGCTGAATTTCATCGACGGCCAGCATACCAAGGGGAAGCTGGGCCGCACCTTCGACAACCACTACCCGGTCGATCAGACGCTGGTGAGCCGCGTCTACGAGGCCGGGCGCGAGGACGTGGACGCGGCGGTGACGGCCGCCAAGCGCGCGCTCGACGGCGAATGGGGGAAGATGCCGCCGGCCAAGCGCTCCGAGCTGCTCTACAAGGTGGCCGACCGCATCAACCAGCGCTTCGACGAGTTCCTGCGCGCCGAGATGATGGACACCGGCAAGCCGGTCTCGCTCGCCTCGCACATCGACATCCCGCGCGGCGCGGCGAACTTCAAGATCTTCGCCGACACGATCAAGAACGCCTCGACCGAGTATTTCGACACGGTGACGCCGGACGGCCAGGAAGCGATCAACTACGCGATCCGCCGCCCGAAGGGCGTGATCGCCGTGATCTGCCCGTGGAACCTGCCGCTCTTGCTGATGACGTGGAAGGTGGGCCCGGCGCTCGCCTGCGGCAACACCGTCGTCGTGAAGCCCTCCGAGGAGACGCCGTCCACGGCGACCCTGCTCGGCGAGGTGATGAACGAGGTCGGCATCCCGAAGGGCGTCTACAACGTCGTGCACGGCTTCGGGCCGGATTCGGCCGGCGAGTTCCTGACCCAGCATCCCGCCGTCGACGCGATCACCTTCACCGGCGAGACGACGACCGGCACCGCAATCATGAAGAACGCCGCGGTGGGCGTGCGCGACGTCTCGTTCGAGCTCGGCGGCAAGAACCCGGCGATCATCTACGCCGACTGCGACTTCAACGCGACGATCGAGGGCATGGCGCGCGCGGTGTTCGCGAATTGCGGGCAGGTGTGCCTCAACACCGAGCGCGTCTATGTCGAGCGGCCGATCTTCGGCAAGTTCGTGGAGGCGCTGAAGGCCAAGGCCGAGGGGCTCCGGCGCGGCGACCCGTTCGACAAGGCGACGACGCAGGGCCCGCTGATCAGCCTCGGCCACCGCGAGAAGGTGCTCTCCTACTACGAGGCGGCCCGGCGCGACGGCGCGAGGGTCGTGACCGGCGGCGGCGCGGCGAAGATGGACGGCGCGTTCGCCAAGGGCTCGTGGATCGAGCCCACGATCTGGACCGGCCTCGACGAGGGTGCCAAGGCGGTGCGCGAGGAGATTTTCGGCCCCTGCTGCCACATCCAGCCGTTCGACAAGGACGACGACGCGATCCGCATGGCGAACGACAGCCCCTACGGGCTCGCCACCTCGATCTGGACGCAGGACATCAAGCGCGCGAACGTGACCGCGCGGAAGGTCCGCGTCGGCATCACGTGGATCAATTGCTGGTTCCTGCGCGACCTGCGCACCCCGTTCGGCGGCAGCAAGCAATCGGGCATCGGCCGCGAGGGCGGGCTGCACTCGCTCGAGTTCTACACGGAACTGACGAACGTCTGCGTGAAGCTCTGATTCGACGCGGACCCGGCGCCGTCGCGCCGGGACAGCGCCGCGCGCCCGTTCAGCGCGCCGAGCGCGGCGTCGGGTTCGCGCGATCGAAGATGAAGCCGCCGAGCGCGCCGACGCCGGCGCCGATCGCCGTGCCGCAGATGATGCAGCCGCCGGTGGCCGCGGTGATGACCGCGCCCGAGGCGGCGCCGATCGCGCCGCCCGAGAGCGTGCGCTGCTCGGTGTCGTTCATGCCGGCGCAGGCGCCGAGCGGCAGCGCCGCGGCGAGGACGAGGGGAACGGCGAAGCTCATGGCGGGCCTCCTGCGAAATCCCGAGCCATTAACGCCGGAGGACGGCGGCGGTTCCGTCCGGCGGCGCCGCTCTCAGGGACGGGCAGGCCCGCGGCGCGCGGCCAGCGCGGCGAGGCCGGCCCGCATGTCGGCGATCTCCCAATCGACCTCGATCGGCGTCGTGCCGTCGGTCAGCGAAACGGAGATCGATTTCGCCGCGGCCACCCGCGCCAGCAGCGCGGCGGCCTCGTCGCCCGAAACGATGCACCGGCCGACGACACAGCGGTCGAACGCGACGGCGCGGGCGCCGTCGATCTTGATGCCGCCGCCGAGCCACGTCATCGTGCGCTCGGCGCCGACGTCGAGCCGTGGGCCGGGCGGCCCGAGCGTCCAGGAGATCACCATCGCGCGGAACTTGGGGCGCGGCGAGAGGATGTCGGTGCGCCGGAGATCGCAGATTTCCCGGCGCGGATCGCCGAAATGGCCGCAATAGAGCTCCCACGCGCCGAACGCCTTGAATTCGGTCGGCACGAACGCATCGGGATCCTTGCCGCGCTCCTGCGCGGCGGCGGCGGACGCCAGCAGCAGCACTGCGACTCCGAGCCAAAGACGGCGCATGAACCCCTCCCTGCGAGCCTCGTCGCGCGGCGAGACTAGCCGGACTTCCCCCGGTCGTGGCATCAAGCCTCGGTGAACCCGCAGCACGCCGCCCCTTCGCTGATTGACGCGGCCGGCACGGCGCACGCGCCGGCCGGCGCCGATGCGCGCATCGCGTGCTTCGTGCCGAGCATCACCGAGCTCGTCGTAGCACTCGGCCTCGCCCCGCTTCTCGTCGCGCGCACGCAGTTCTGCATCCATCCGGCCGCGGCGCTCCAGGACGTCCCCGCGGTCGGCGGCACCAAGAAGGTGCATCTCGAAAAGCTGCGGGCGCTGGCGCCGACCCACGCGATCCTCAACGTCGAGGAGAACACGCGCGCGATGGACGCGGCGCTGCGCGAATTCGTTCCGCACGTGATCGTCACCCATCCGCGCCGGCCCGAGGACAATCCGCCGCTCTACCGGCTGATCGGCGGTATCTTCGGCAAGGGGGAAGAGGCCGAGGCGCTCGCGGCGCGGTTCGACGCGGCCCATCGCCGCCTCGCGGCGCTGCGCCCGGCCCTGCCCGCGCGCCGCGTGCTCTATTTCATCTGGAAGCGGCCGTGGATGGTCGTCTCGCGCGGCACCTACATCGCGAACATGCTCGCGCTCGCGAACTGGGACACGCTCGGTCATCGCGACGGCGTCGACTATCCGGAACTGGCGCCGACGCCGGCGCTGCTCGCAGCAGCCGACCTCGCGCTGTTCGCCACCGAGCCCTACCCGTTCGCCGAGGCGGATCTCGACGCGTTCGCGGCGGAATACGATTGCCCGCGCGCGAAGCTCCGGCTGATCGACGGTGAATACGCCTCGTGGTACGGCCCGCGCGCGATCGCCGGGCTCGATTATCTCGCCGAGTTCGCGCAAGCGGTGCGCGGCTAGCGTCCGTGGGACCTTGCGCAACGGCTGCGGGCCAATACGATAGCGCCCAATCCTGCAAGGGAACCGCTCCATGCTCCGCTTCGCCGTGACGTTCGCCGCGCTCGCCCTCATGGCCGCGCCCGCCGCCGCGCAGAATTTCGGGTTCGGCTGGCTCGAGCGCGAGGGCACGGCAACCAGGGACGGCGCGCACGCGCCGCCCTGGAAGCGCACGATGGCGAAAGGCGGCTTCTTCGGCGTGCCGGCGAACAAGACGCTGGCGGGACCGGCCACGATCCTGCCGTTCGACCCGGCCTTGCCGCCGGCGACGGTGCCGATCCAGAAGCTCGGCCCCTACGTCAAGCAGGAATGCGACGGGAAAATGTCGAAATACCGCGACGCGACGTTCCCCGACGTGCCGGGCGAAGCGTATCTCGCCTATGTCCAGCCCGACAAATTGCGCGGCGCGGCCTTTGCCGGGCGCACGCTCATGGTGCACCCGGCGCGGCCCAACGCGAAGACGCTGCCGAAGCAGTCGGTATCGCAGGCCGACATGCCCAAGGGCTTTCCGCTGGCGACGCTCGAGGCGGCGTTCGACATCTCCGGGCTCGGCAAGGCCGACGTCGTCCGCGTCGATTACTGCTGCACCAATCCGGCCTTCAGCGAATCGCAGTGCATCAAGGCCGGCGGCAAGGACGGCGGCTCCAAATGCTTCGCGCTCTACCAGAGGAACAAGGCCGGCTGGCGGCGGCTGTTCCGCGACCGCGACGACTCCTGCTGAGCACTGGGGGCCTGCCGATCAACGAACACCGTAGGGGCGGGTCCCCGACCCGCCCGTGCTGCCGCGGGCAAAGCCGACGCGTACCGGCGCGGCGCCGCAATCGTACGCTCGCGGCTGACCCACGTCCCGTGTCGACACGGGCGGGTCGGGGACCCGCCCCTACGATGTTGCTCCGCGTCTCTGCGCGCCTCGTGCGGAAACGAAGAGGGGCGGGCTTGAAACCCGCCCTTACGCTGCCCAGGCGCTGCGCTCAGCTGCCTTCCTTGTAGTGGATCGTGCAGCCATAGGCGACCGTGTCGGCATCGGCGACCGGCTTGCCGCCCTTGATCTCGCCGAGCGCGGCGGCGACGTAGTTCTTGGCGTTCGGAATGTCGCTCTGGCGGCTCGAGCGGATCGAATCGATGGCGCCCTTGTAGAGCAGCGCGCCGTCGGTGCCGACGATGAACATGTGCGGCGTGACGCGCGCGGCGTAGAGCCGGCCGATCTGCCCTTTGGGATCGAGCAAGACGTGATCGGGCTTCGCCTTCCTCTCGACCGTGAGCTTGTTCGCCTCGGCGGCGTTCACATGCCCCTGCTCGCCCGGCGCCGACGAGATGATCGTGATCCAGGTGACGCCGAGCGCGCGCGCCGCCTCCTGCGTCTTCTGCATGTTGCCGGCGCCGTAGTGCTTGCGCACGTAGGGGCACTGGTGGTTGCTCCATTCGAGCACCACGAGCTTGCCCTTGAGGTCCGAGAGTTTCACCGGCTTGCCGTGCGTGTCGGTGGCGGCGAAATCGGGCGCGGGCTTGCCGAGATCGGGGCCCATCGCGAATGCGGGCACGGCGAAGGCAGCGGCGGCGAGTGTCGTCGCGAACAACTTCAGCATTTCCAGTCTCCCTCGGGTTGAACGGCGCGGCGTCACTGGCCGGCCCGCTGGTTGGCGGGGCGGTCGGGAAACGCCGCGAATTCGGCCAATACGGCGGCTTCGGTGAGGATCTGCGGCAGCAGCGCGGGCGCGCCGTCGCCGGGCGGATAGAGCGCGTAGACCGGCACGCCGTTGCGGCCGAGCGCGGCCAGCGCGCGCGTGATCGCGGGATCGCGCCGCGTCCAGTCCGCCTTCATCGCGACGATGCCCTTCTTCTTCATCGCGTCCCACACGGCGTCGCCGGTCAGCACCATCTTCTCGTTGACGATGCAGGTGACGCACCAGGCCGCGGTGAAATTCACGAACACCGGGCGGCCCTCGCGGCGCGCGGCCGCGAGCCTGTCGGGGTCGAACGGCGTCCAGCGCGCATCGGCCGCGGCGGTATTGCGCGCCGGGGTGCCGCGCTCGGCCCAAGCGACGAGCGCAGCCGCGCCGGCGAGAGCCAGCAGCGCGAACGCCGCCGCGACGCGCCGCCCGCGCGCGCCGGCGTTGCGCGCGGCGCTCCACGCCCAGAGCCCGAACGCGATCAGGATCGCGCCGGCGAGCGCCGCCAGCAGTGCGCCGTCGCCGGCCTGGAGGCTCAGCACCCAGGCGAGCCACGCCGCCGTGGCGTACATCGGGAACGCGAGGAACTGGCGGAAGCGCTCCATCCACGGGCCCGGCTTCGGCAGCCGGCGCAGCAGCGCGGGGCTGTAGCTCAGCGCGAGAAACGGCAGCGCCATGCCGAAGCCGAGCGCCAGCATCACGGCCATCGCCGCCGCCGGCGGCTGCGCCACCGCGTAGCCGATCGCGGCGCCCATGAACGGCGCCGTGCATGGCGTGGCCACGACGGCGGCGAGCGCACCGGTGAAGAACGCGCCCGGAAGCCCCTCGCGGGCGGCGAGCCGGCCGCCCGCGCCCGCGAACGCGCCGCCGATCTCGAACAGGCCCGAAAGATTGAGTCCGATGACGAACGTCAGATACCCCATCAGCATCACGAACACCGGCTCCTGGAGCTGGAAGCCCCAGCCGATCTCGGCGCCCGCGGATTTGAGCGCGACCAGCGCGGCCCCGATCGCGGCGAACAGCGCGAGCACCCCGCCCGTGTAGGCGAGGCCGTGCGCGCCCATGCGGCCCTTGGCGCCGTGCGCGGCGAACGACAGCGCCTTGATCGACAGCACCGGGAACACGCACGGCATCAGGTTGAGGATGATGCCGCCGGCGAACGCCATCAGCAGCGCGAGGCCGAGCGTGAGGCCGCCTTCGGCCGGCGCGGCAGCGGCTCGCGGCGGAGCCGCGACCGCGAAGGCCTGCGTCGCCGTTCCGCCGTCGAGCCTCTCCTTGATGACCAGCACGCCGGCGAGCGATTTCTGCGCCGCCGCCTTTCCCGCCGCCGCGAGCGCGAGCGTGAAGCCCTTGCCGTCGTGGGCGACGGCCTGGCGCGCCGACGGCGTGACGACGCCGGGCTCGTTGGGAAAGAACTGCAGCGACGCGATCCGCGACGCATCGAGCGCGGCGCCCTCCACGCGCAGCGTCAGGGTCTTGCCCGACAGCGTGAAATGCGCCGGCCACGGGCTCGGCTTCGGCAAGGCCGCGCGCGCCGCATCGACGATGTCGGCGGCGGCGCCGTCGACCGGCGGCGTCGTGCCGGCGGCCTGAACCGGCAAGGGGAGCCGGAATTTCCCGTCCTTCTCGCAGACCAGCCAGCGCGCTTCGGCCGCGAGCGTCACGCGCTCGCCGGGCTTGGCGTCCGCCGGCACCGTGATCGGCACGAGATGGGTCGCCGAGCCGGTGTAGCCGTAGACGGCGATGTCGCCGGGCTCGACGAGCCGCTCCGGCGCCGGCCACTGGATCGCGCCGGCCGAATAGCCGGGCGGCAGCGTCCATGCGATTTCGGTGGGCTCGCCGGCATCGCCCGGGTTCAGCCAATAGGTGTGCCAGCCGGGCCGGATCGCGAGATGCAGCGCCACCCAGGCCGTGCCGCCGGGCACCAGCGCGATGCGCTCGCTGACGAGGCGGGCGGTGACGTTCTCGGTTTTTACGGAGTCGGATGGCGGCGAAGTCTGCGCGAGCGCCGGCGCAAGCCACGCCAGCGTGGCCAGCCACAACCCAGCGGCGATTACCCGTCGCGTCCTCGCCAATTCCGACTCCCCGGCCGATAGCCGCTAAGTGGCGCGCGCGGGGGCGCCGGGTCAAGCCGCGGCGCAGTCGCGCGGCGTCACGATTCCGTTAGCGCGATCAAGCGCTTGGGCGGAAAACGCGTTCCTTGCCAGCCCCCGCCGGGGCGCATATCCTCCCGGCCCGTCAGAGGGAGCGGGTTCGATGATCGAGCCGACGCGCCTCGTTCCGCTCAACCTCATGAAGTGGATCGAGGACCACAGGGACGTGCTCAAGCCGCCGGTCGGCAACGCGCAGATCTGGCGCGATGCCGATTTCATGGTCACGATCGTGGGCGGGCCCAACGAGCGCACCGATTATCACGACGACCCGCTCGAGGAATTCTTCTATCAGATCAAAGGCAACATGACCCTGCGCCTCTGGCACGAGGGCGGCCCCAAGGACGTGCCGATCCGCCAGGGCGAAATCCTGCTGCTGCCGCCGCACGTGCCGCATTCGCCGCAGCGCCCCGAGCCCGGCTCCTACGGCCTCGTCATCGAGCGCGTGCGCCCGGCCGGCATGAAGGACGCGTTCCTGTGGTTCTGCGAGAAGTGCCGCGCGGTCGTGCATCGGCGCGAGGTGCAGCTCCAGAACATCGTCACCGACCTGCCGCCGGTCTTCAAGGAATACTACGATTCGCCCGCGCTCCGGGTCTGCCGGCGGTGCGGGCACGCGAATCCGGGCAAGCCGGCGGCGCGCGCCGCGGTCGCGGCGGCGATGTGACCGGTCCTCAATCACCACCTGCGCCGGCACAGACGCCGGCTTCGCATCGGCTGCCGCGGGGGATGCGGCGGCCCTTCGAGGGGAGACGTTTTCCATGAGCGTGTTCGTGCTGCCGCTGTCGCGCATCCTGCTGTCGCTGATCTTCATCTTCACCGGTTACGCCAAGGTGTTCGGCTGGGGCCCGGCCGACAAGCCGATCATCAACATGGACCTGTGGAAGACGCGCGTGCAGGGCCTCAAGATTCCGGGGACGCAGGACGCGCTGCCGAACCCCGACCTGCTCGCGCAGATCGTCGCCTATGGCGAGCTGGTCGGCGGCATCCTGCTGCTGCTCGGCATCCTCTCGCGCGTGACCGCGTTCGGCCTGTTCGTGTTCACGATCGTCGCCTCGGTGCTCGGCCACGCGTTCTGGAGCTTCGCCGACGCCGGCCAGCAGTTCCTGCAGATCCAGCAGTTCCTGAAGAACATGGGCATCGCGGCCGGCCTGCTGATGATCGTCGGCGCGGGCGGCGGCGCGGTCGGCATCGACGGCATGTTCCGCCGCCAGCCGTAAGGAAAGGCGCGCCGTGACCGTCGTCGATCTCCACAACCACTTCTTCCCCGAGCGCTGGCCGGACTGGGACGCGCGGTTCGGCGGCGCGCCCTGGCCGACGATCCGGCACGATGGCGGCGGAAAAGCCACGATCATGCTCGGCGACAAGGAGTTCCGGCGCATCGACGAGCGCTGCTGGAACGTCGCCAGGCGCATCGAGGACATGGACCGCGACGGCATCGGCCTGCAGGTGATCTCGGCGACGCCGGTGCTGTTCGCCTACGGGCGGCCGGCGGCCGAGGCCGCCGAAGTGGCGAAATTCTACAACGACGCCGCGCTCGAGATGTGCGCCCGGAGCGGCGGGCGGCTCGCGGCGCTCTGCCAGGTGCCGCTGCAGGACCCCGATCTCGCCTGCAAGGAGCTCACGCGCGCGATGAAGGCCGGGCACCGCGGCGTGCAGCTCGGCAACCACGTGGGGCCGAAGGATTTCGACGACCCCGGCATCGTGACGTTCCTCCAGCATTGCGCGGCCGAGGGCGCCGCGGTGCTGGTGCATCCCTGGGACATGATGGGCGGCGAGCGCACGCGCCGCTTCATGATGGCCTGGACCGTGAGCATGCCGGCCGAGACGCAGCTCACGCTCGTGGCCATGATCCTCGGCGGCGCGTTCGACCGGCTGCCGCGCTCGCTCAAGATCTGCTTCGCGCATGGCGGCGGCAGCTTCGCGTTCCTGCTCGGCCGGCTCGACAATGCCTGGCGCAACCACCCGGCGGTGAAGGGCCAGGCGCAGAACCTTCCCTCCTCCTATTGCGACCGCTTCTATCTCGACACCGCGGTGTTCAGCCAGGACGCGCTCGCCATGCTGCTGAAGACGGTCGGAGAAGACCGCGTCGTGCTCGGCTCCGACTACCCGTTCCCGCTCGGCGAGCAGCAGATCGGTTCGCTGGTGCGCGACTCCGCGCTCGGCACGGCGCAGAAGCAGAAGCTGCTCGGCGGCAACGCTCTGGCGTTCCTGGGCCTCGCCGGCGCGAAGGCCGCGGCACGCGCGGCGGAGTAGGCGTTCCCCGCGCGATGGAGCCGTTCAGCACAGCCCCCTCTCCGGGCCGTGGGGGGGCCAAGAACGCCGGCTGGCTGACGCTGCCGCTGATGATCCTGCCGCTGTTCGGCGTCGATCTGATGCTGTCGTCGATGCCGGTGTTCGGACGCGATTTCGGCGCGAGCGCCACGGCGACGCAGGCGACGCTCAGCGTGTTCGCGCTCGGCTTCGCGCTGATGCACCTGATCCTCGGGCCGCTGGCCGACCGCTACGGCCGCAAGCCGTGCCTGATCGCGGGCCTCGTGCTGTTCGCCGGCGCCAGCGTGGCCTGCGCGCTGGCGGCCTCGATCGAAATGCTCATCGCCGCGCGCTTCGTGCAGGCGCTGGGCGCCGGCGCCGGGCCGCTCGTGGCGCGCGCCGTGATCCGCGACGTCTACGGCGCCGCCGGCGCCGGGCGAATGATGGGCCTCGTGATGGCCTTCTTCGGCGTCGGCGCGATCGTGACGCCGATCCTGGGCGGCCTCGTCGTCGACACGTTCGGCTGGCGCGCGAATTTCTACGTGGCCGCGGGCTACGGCGCCCTGCTGCTCGCCGGCGGGTTCCTGCTGCTGCCCGAAACCATGCCGGCGCACGCGGCGGGCGCCCCGCTCGCGCGCTTCGGCCGCGGCTTCGGCGCGCTGCTGGCCGACCGGCGCTTCATCGTGGTGGCGGCCAGCGGCTGCCTGATCGCGTCGGCGATGTTCACCTGGATCGCGGGCTCGTCGTTCGTGGTACTCGACGTCTTCGGCCACTCGGCGACGACGCACGGCCTCGTCTACGCCGGCACCGTGGCCGGATTCGTGGTGACGAGCCTCGTTTCCGCGCGCCTCGCCCCCAGGCTCGGCTCGTATCGCCTGCTCGGCATCGGGAGCGTGATCGCCGCCGCTTCCGGCGTCGCCGGCGCGCTGCTCGGCGCGAGCGTTGCGACGACGCTGATCCTCGTTCTGGCGCCGATGACGGCGATGGCGATGGGCCACGGCTTCACGCTGCCGCAGAGCATGGCCGCCAGCGTGGCGCCGTTTCCGCAGCGCGCCGCCACCGCCTCGGCCCTGTTCGGCTTCCTGCAATACGGGTTCAACAGCGTCGTCGTCATGGTCAACGGCGCGCTCTACGACGGCAGCGCAGCCCCCATGCTCGCGATCGTGGCCGCGCTCACTGTTGCGGCGGCCCTGCTCTATGCTCTATTCCGCCCGCGCAGCGACTGAAAGAACCGATGGCTCCACCAAACACATCGAACGCCGCCCAGCTCGAGTTCTGGAACGGGCCCACCGGCCAGCGCTGGACGCGCCTCGCGCAGCAGATCGACGCGAACCCGCGCCCGTTCACCGACGAGCTGATCCGCCGCCTCGCGCCGCAGCCGGGCGAGCGCGTCGTCGACGTCGGCTGCGGCGCCGGCGACACCACGCTCGCGCTCGCCGAACGCGTGCAGGGCCACGGCTTCGTGCTCGGCGTCGACATTTCGCGGCCGCTGCTGCAGCGGGCCACCGCGCGCGCCGCCAACACGCCCGAATATCCGATCCGGTTCGTGGAGGCCGACGCCGCCGGGCACGGCTTCGAGCGCGGCAGCTTCGACGCGCTGTTCTCGCGCTTCGGCGTGATGTTCTTCGCCGACCCCGCCGCCGCCTTCGCGAACATGCGCCGCGCGCTGAAGCCGGGCGGGCGCCTCGCCTTCGCCTGCTGGCGCGACCGGCGCGAGAATCCGTGGGTGACGCTGCCCGTCGCGGCCGCGCGCAAGCACCTCGCCGAGCTGCCGCCGGCCCCCGGCCCCGACGAGCCCGGCCCGTTCGCGTTCGCCGACGAGGCGCGCATCCAGCGCATCCTCACCAGCGCCGGCTTCGGCGCGATCCGGTGCGAGAAGTTCGACCCGCTGCTGAGCTATGGCGACGGGGTGCGCGCGGCCGCCGACTACCTGACGCAGATGGGACCGATCGGCTCGGTGCTGCAGGAGCATCCCGAGGCGCTGCGCCAGCAGGTGGCCGACACGCTCGCCGGCATGCTCGAGGAGAAGCGCGAGGCCGGCGGGCTGCGGCTCGCCGCGGCCGTCTGGATCGTGACCGCGCGCAGCGAATAGACTGTCCCAAGAGCGAGGAGGAAGACGATGGCGATCAAGCGAATCGACCCCGGCCCGCGCCTCAGCCAGGCGGTGGTGCACGGCGATACCGTGTATGTGGCGGGCCAGGTGGCCGCCGACACCGGCGCCGATTGCGCCGGACAGACGCGGCAGATCCTGAACCAGATCGACGCGCTGCTCGCGCAGGCCGGCTCCGACAAGTCGCGCATCCTGTGGGCCAACGTCTGGGTCGCCGACATGGCCGACTACGCGGCGATGAACGGCGCCTGGGAGGCGTGGATCCCCAAGGGCCAGACGCCGGCCCGCGCGACGGTGGAGGCGAAGCTCGCCCTGCCCCAGTTCAAGGTCGAGATCGCCTGCGTGGCGGCGGCGGGCGGCGGCGGCGCGAAGCGCGCGGCGAAGAAGCCGGCCGCGAGGAAGAAGCGGCGCTGACGCGGCGGAAGGCGGCGGCCCGCGCCCAGGCGACGCGGGCCGGTTTTACGCATCCTTAACCTTAACGGCCTTTGATTCCCACGGCTCGCTCGAGCCGGAGGGAAACCGATGCCTGCCGTTGCGCCGTCGTCCTGGACCTTGCCCACGACCGCCCCGATTCCGAAGCGCGCGCATCGCGGCTCGCAGTGGCGGCCGCGCACCGCCGCTCCCGCCGAGGTGCAGCTCGCGCTGGACCTCGCGGACCGGCCCCCGGTGGTCCCGCCGCAGGCCCCGAGCGAAACCCCGGGCGAGCGCGCGCTCCCGCCGGCCGCCCGGCCCGGCCTGCTTCGCCAGTTCGCGCTCGGCCTCGGCGTTTTCGCGCTCGTCCTCGCGGTTGCGGTTCCATTGGCGCTGATCTCGGAGGGCCTGGCGCTCGCCGGCGCTGTCGCCGTGGGTGCCGTGGCCGTGGCGGTGTTCGCGCGCCGCCTGCTGATCGCGCCGCTGGTGGCGGCGCTGCTCGCCGTGCTCGGCGCTTTCGCCGTAGCGCATTCGATCGATGTCGCGCGCCAGGATGCGACGGTTCCGATCCGCTTTGCCGATCTCGCGCCGGCGGCCGGGCTCCAGGCCGGCGGCGCCCCGCCGGTCGTCGCCGCGGTCTTGCCGACGCGCGCCGAGATCGGGGCCACGCGCGTGCCGATCGCCGGCTGGGCGTTTCCGGCCGCGCTGTTCGCGCTGTGGGCCGCGGGATTCGCCGCGATCCGCGCGGCCCACGCGTCGGCACGCTGGCTCCTGCGGCACGCGGCGGCGCGCACGGCGCCGCTGCCGGCTTAGCCCGACGCCGCCCTATCCGATCACGTTCTTCTCGACGACGGGCCGGCCCGCCGCGATGCGCGCATAGCCGAAGATCGAGAGATCGAGGCTCGCGAAGCGCCCGTGCGCGATCAGCTCGGCCGCCGCGCGGCCGGCGGCCGGCGATTGCTGGATGCCGTGGCCGCTGAATCCGTTCGCGAAAAAGAAATTCGCGATCTCGGGATGCGGGCCGAGCACCGCGTTCTGGTCGAAGGTGTTGTACTCGTAATAGCCGGCCCAGGCGTTGACCGGCTTGATCGCCTCGAACGCCGGCACGCGCGCCGCCAGCGCCGGCCACAGCACGTCGTCGAACAGGCGATGATCGACCTCGAGCGGCAGCTCGTGGAGGTCCTCGTCCTTGGGCGGCGAGGTTCCGGCGATGAAATAGGCGCCCTCGGCGCGGAAGAAGACGCCGGACGGATCGATCACCAGCGGGCAATCGGGGAACGTGCGCCGCGCGTCGAACACGAAGATGCAGCGCCGCCGCGCCTCGACCGGCAGCGGAATCCCGGCCATGGCCGCCACCGCGCGCGCCCACGGCCCGGCGGCGTTGACGAGCGCGCCGCAGGCGATCTCGTCGCCGTTCGCGAGCCGGACGGCGGTCACGCGGCTGCGGTCCGTGCGAATCGCGACCGCCTCGGCGTCGAGGTAGACGGCGCCGAGCGACTTCGCCTTGCGGCGGAACGCCTGCATCAGGCCGTAGCCGTCGAACCATCCCTCGCCCGCCAGGCCGAGCGAGCCCAGCGCCACGCCGTCGAACGACATCCAGGGAAAGCGGGCCGCGAGCTCGGCCGGCGAAAGCAGGGCGATCTCCGCGCGCTCGGCGCGCTGGATCGCGTGGTTTTCGCGCAGCGCCGCCGCGTGGCCCGGGGTCGCGAGATAGAGGTAGCCGCGCGTCGTGAGGCCGATCTCCGGCGCCTCGCCGCCCACCGCGAGATGGCGGCCGACCTCCGCGAGGAACGCGAAGCCGAAGCGCGACATGCGGATGTTCTCGGGTGTCGAGAACTGCTGGCGGATCGAGCTTGCCGACAGCGCCGACGACGCGCGCCGGTACGTCGGATCGCGCTCGACGACGGTAACGCGCCCCTTCCACGCGGGATCGCGGAGCAGGAAGTACGCGACGGCGCTGCCGATGGCGCCGCCGCCGATGATCGCCACGTCGGTGGTGGAAGGCATGGGCGGCCGTCTGACGGTTCTGTGCGGCGCGACCGTATCAAGCCTGCCGCCGCCGCGAAAGCGCGGCGCCTTCTCGCCCCTGAGCGCGGGCGTTAGGTGTCG
>ERZ761602.4946-NODE-4946-length-16300-cov-5.111480_pt1 | contig 16300 bp, 15 predicted proteins | sample MGYA00512165_ERZ761602 | MGnify/ENA primary metagenome ERZ761602 (study PRJEB28899, sample SAMN02445085) | bioreactor sludge metagenome | biome: EBPR sludge; isolation source: Thorneside wastewater treatment plant | place: Australia: Brisbane, Thorneside...
GGCGGGGTCAGCCGCCGACTTCTCGACCCGGTCGGCGGGGTCAGCCGCCGACTTCGTGACGCTGGAGCGCCGCGCGTCGCGCACCGACGCCGCCGTGATCTTCCTGCACGGCTCGATGGGCAACGTGACGCTGGAGTGTTGGCAGGTCGCGCAGGCCGCGGCCGCGCACGACCTGCCTACGTTCTGTCCCTCCACCGACACGAGCGGCCGCTGGGACGCGCGCCGCGGTCGCGCGATCCTCGAGGTGACCCTGACGCGCTTGCAGCGACGTGGCGTGCGGCGCGTGGTGATCGTCGGCCTGAGCGCGGGTGGCATCGGCCTCTCGCGCCTCGCGCCACGCCTGCGTCTCCCCGAAGGCATGTCACTCGAAGGGTTGGTGCAGCTCAGCGGCACCGCGGCGCCCACGAGCCCACGCCACGTGCCGACGCTGATCCTCCAAGGCGGTCGCGATCGCATGACGCCACCCGCGCCTGCGCGCCGCCACGCCCACACGCTCGGCCGACACGCGCGCTACGTCGAGGTGCCGGAGGCGGGGCATTGGTTGCTGCTCTCCCACCACGAGCGTGTGCACGACGAGCTGTCCCGCTTCTTCGCGCGAAGGCTCCCCGACCACCGAGCTTCGGCTCCTCGGCGCTGAACGCACCTCTCCGACACCGAGGCCACACGTCACCAGACGTGCTCGAGTCCGTGACCTTCGTGCATGCGAAGGTTCACGGAGCGTGTCGAAGCTCTTCGAGAAACCGCGTTTGAGCCAGTCCGCGCCATGAGGTTCGGGATTCACGCTGGCCGCGGCCTGCACGCGAGGTGCAGCGGCCGCGGCACACGAAGTGTCGAGGACGCTCACGCGCTCGATTCGCGTCGACCTGGCGAATCTTCGGAAAAAGTCGTCGCAAGAGCCCGCGTAGCGCGATGCGGTCACGGCTCGCGACGTGTCAGGCGCCCCGGGCGCGCCCCCACGAACCGCTTGGTACGCCGAGTGCTCTACCGCGGGTCATGCGCACTCTCGCTCTCGCCTTCGTCGTCTTCTTCTCGGCTCGGGCCGCCGCTCAATCGCCCGAGCGCGCCGACGAGCTGAACGCTCCTCACGCGAGCCCGGCTCCCACCCTCGCGGTCGACCTCGCCGAGCTCGAGCTCGACCTCCACGCCGACGACGTCGCTCCCTCGCGCTGGCGCGTCTTCGGGGGCGCCCTGCTCGGCAGCGCCGTCGCGACCGGTGCGTCGATCGGGAGCTCCGCGCTCTTCGCCCTCGCGGTGCACCGCCGGTGCGATCCCGGCTCGCTCGGAGAGGAGTTCCAGTGCGCCTACGAGGCCTCGTCGGCCGTCCTCTTCCCCGCCGCCTTCGCCTACGCACCGACCATCGCGGGCGGTGCGGTCCTCGGTGCACGCCTCGCAGGAGGCGTCGGTCGGTACGACCTCGCGCTCCTCGGCTCTTCGATCGGCACGGGCCTCGGCTTCCTCGCGCTCACCGGGCTCGCCTACAGCGACAGCGACCGCGCGTTCACCGTCGGCATGGTGTTGCTCCCGGTTCTGCAGTGGCTCGGCGGCGCGATCGGCGCCTCGTCGGGCTCGCTCCGTCGCGAGCGTTCCCTCGGGCCCACGCTCTCGCTCGGAAGCGACGGAGGAACGCTCGGCCTCGCCGGACGCTTCTGAGGTCGCTGCGCCTCACGCATCGATCTCGATCGGACCCCCGCGCTCGATCGCGCGCGCGTACGCCGGCCGCGCCTGCAGGCGCTCGTGGTACGCGCGCAGGTTCGGGGCCGGCGCGTTCGATCGCGAGAGCAGCGCCCACACCGGATACGACATCTGAACGTCGGCCGCCGTGAGCTCGTCGCCCGCGAGGAACGGACGCGACGCGAGCTCTGCTTCGAGGAAGGCCACGTTCGATTGGAGCTCCGCGTTCGTGAACGCGCCGTCGATCTGCCCCGCGATCGCCTTGCCGATCGGCCGCACCAAGAACGGCACCTTCTTCCCGCGGAGCTGGCTCGTGATCAGGCTCACCAGCAACGGCGGCATCAGCGAGCCCTCCGCATAGTGCAGGAAGAAGCGGTAGCGCCGGTGCGCCTCCGTCCCGGGCTCCGGCCGCAGCGCGCCGTCCGCCACGTCGACGAGCTGCTCCAGGATCGCGCCCGACTCCGCGAACACCACGCCGTCGATGTCGATCACGGGCGACTTCCCGAGCGGGTGCACCTTCTTCAGCGCGGCCGGCGCGCGCATCGTCTCCGGATCGCGCCGGTACTCCACGAGCTCGTAGGGCAAGCCCAGCTCTTCGAGCATCCAGAGGACGCGATGCGAACGCGAGCGCTCGAGGTGGTGCACGGTGATCTTCATGACCGCTTCGTAGCTGCCTCGGCGCGAGCCGTCACCCGAGCGGTATTCGCGCCCGCCGCGTGCGTTCGACTTCAGCGTTCGTGTGCTCGGCCCTTCGTTCTCTGCTCCGATTCGTCGCGCGTTCCGCCGTACGCTCGCCGTATCCTCCGCGCGATGTCGTTGCTCTCTCGTTTTCGTCTCGACGGTAAGGTCGCGATCGTCACCGGCGCTTCGAGCGGCATCGGCCGCGCGTCTGCGCTCGCGCTCGCGGAGGCCGGCGCGTCGGTCGTGCTCGCCGCGCGTTCGGCGGAGCGGCTCGAGAAGGTCGCGCGCACGATCCGCGACGCGGGCGGCCGTGCGCTCGTGGTGCCGACCGACGTCACCTCGGCCGACGCGATCGAAGCGCTCGTGGCGCGCGCGATGGACCCCGCGCCTTGGCCGGGCGACGAGGGCGAAGTACGTGCGACGCGGCTCGACGTGGTCGTGAACGTCGCGGGCGGCTCGCCTCCCAAGACCGCGCTCGCCACCAGCGACGCGGAGCTCGAAGCGGCGTTCCACTTCAACGTCACGTCGGCGTTCCACCTCTCCCGCGCGTGCGCGCGCCATCTCGCCGCGACGGGGGGCGCGATCGTCAACGTCTCGAGCGCGATGTCGCATCGCGTCGACTCCGGCTTCGTCGCGTACGGCGCCGCGAAGGCCGCCCTCGATCACCTCACGCGCCTTCTCGCGCACGAGTGGGCCCCGAAGATCCGCGTGAACGCGATCGCGGTCGGTGCCACGCGCACCGAGGCGCTCACCTTCGTCACCTCGGTGCCCGGCGTCGAGAAAGGCATGATCGACGCGACCCCGCTCGCGCGCCTCGGCGAGCCGGAGGACATCGCGCTCGCGGTCCTCTACCTCGCCTCGCCGGCGTCCGCGTGGATCACCGGCCAAGTGCTCGCGGTCGACGGCGGCGCGCCGACCTCGGTGTGGCCGCTCCGCATCCCGAGCGGCCTGTAAGACATCGCTCGGCGTGAGCGTGCGGTGTGATCGTGCGTGATCGTGCGGGTGTGACCGCAGCGCGGCATGACCGCGGGCGACGTGCGCTCGCGCGCAACACGATCGAGCTCGCGCCACGCCGAACGCTCGCTCCTCACGTCATGTCGGGTCCCACGCCTTCGATCAGGCACTCGTCGGGGCTGCGGAACGTGAGCGTGTGGACGAAGCCGAGCGGCGTGTAGTTCTCGGGCAGCGGGTCGCCGTCGAGGCTGATGTCGCCGCCTTCGTCCTCCCACTCCTGCACCACGAAGTCGTTCCACGACGCGGCCTCCGCGAGCTGCTCGACCCAGCGATCGTCCGAGACCTCGGTGCCGGGCGGGAGGATCAGCTCCAGCAGACGGCGACGCTGCGCGCGCACGAAGACCGCGTCGTACACCGCGACGTTGAGCTCTCCCTCGTACACGATACCGCGGTTGTTCTTGTTCGCGCTTCCGACGCTGAGGAACACGTCGTCGACGATCAACATCTTCGAGTGAACGTCGACGTCGGTGAAGCGTTCCTCCGTCTCGTCGATGCCGAAGGTCTCCTGCACGTCGAACGCGCGGAGCTGGTAGTAGAAAACCCGCGTCGGGAAGCGCGTGCGCAAGGTCTGATACGCGAGGTGGGTCCACTCGCAGCCCGGATCGGCGAGCTCGCTGACCGGCTTGGTGATGATCACGAGCTCGAGCCCCGGCACCTCGGTCATGCGCTCGATCAGGAGCTCCTCCAGCATCGGGATGCGGAAGTACTGATCTTCGATGAACACGTAGCGTTCGGCCCGCGCGATCGCGTTGAACCACGTCTCCGCGATCGCGTGCTCCCAGAACGGCTCCGGCAGCGTCGCGGTGATCTGCGCCTGCACTCCGTCCGGCAGCGCCGCCGGCACGTCGCCGAGGATCACGTCGGACGCGTTCTCCGCGCTCTCCGCGCCCACGTCGAGCAGGTGGTTCCAGCGCGTCGCGAACACGTCCTGCACGTCACGCACCGCAGGCCCTTCGATGCGCATCATGTAGTCCTTGCGCGGGCCGGTGTCGGGCAGCTCCTCGCGCGCCGCGACCGCCTCGCGCTCTTCGAGCGTCGCGTCGAAGAGCATGCGCCGCGGCTCGAAGACGAGGTGCTCGTCGGTGTCCCAGTCGACCCGGCGCAGGTTCATGCCGCCCACGTACGCGACGGTGTCGTCGACGACCGCGAACTTCTGGTGGTAGCTCGCGACCGGTACGTCGATCGCGATCGGCCACTCCGTGAGGTCCACCGGACGCGAGGGCACCACCGACGCGATCTCGTCCTCGTCCTCGAAGGTGAGCCCCGCGGTGTCGAAGAAGAAGGGGAGCCGATCGCGGAAGCGGAAGGGATCGACGACGAAGTCGAAGGTGCCGCTCGTCTCGTTGGCCTGTCCGAGCATCTCGAAGCCGTCGCCCGCCGCATCGCCGCGCGCGCGCACGTCGGAGTCCGCGGTCACCCAGCTCAGCGAGCCGTCCTGCGACACGAACTGTCCGATCAGCACCCGCTTGGTGGCCGCCGAACGATCGAGCACCCCGAGCACGGTGTTCGCGCGCCGTTCGCTCTCGCTCAGCGTCGCGTGTGTCTCGAGCGGTCGCACCATCTCGAAGCTCGACTCCCACCACCACGTGCTCATGTGCACCGACTCGGTCGCGTCGAGCACGTCGTCGTGCACCGACTGCCACGCGGCCTCGCCGCTCGTGAAGAGCTCGAGCCGATTGCCACGACGCGCGGGCCGCCCCTGCGCCGAGAACCACTGGTGGCGCAGCCCGAGCGCGACCACGTGCACCGGATAGGTCGCCCCGAACGCCTCGCGCATGCCGTGCCCGAGCGAGATCGCCTGGTTCACGTGCGTCCCGTCGCGCTGGAGCTCGACCGCGTCGACGCCCGCGCTGCCGTCGAACGAAGCGTCGATCGTGATCGGATCGTGCGCGTCCGCTTCGAGGGTGATCGAGAGCTGCGTGGCGGCGTAGAGCGGGATCGTGATCACCGGCCAGCCGCTCGTGGTCAGCGGCGCGTCGTCCTGCAGAACGCGCAGGCTCGAACCCACCTCCGGCAGCGCCTGTCCCCACACGTCGCGCGCGTGGATCTCGAGCAGCGCGACCGGCGGCTCGGTCGAGCCGTCTGGACCGACGAAACCGCCAGAGTCCGTCATGCCTCCGTCGACGTCGGGCACCCCGTCGTCGTCGCCGCACCCCACGAGCCCCACCAGGCTCACGCAGATCATCCACTGCCCAATCCGCTTCATCGCGCGACGGTAGAGCAGCGCGACCGTCCGTGGGAACAGAGCGTCGTGCGGTCGCCGGACGCTGGTCCAGAACCGATCGACCCGTCGGTGTCCGAAGTGGCGGCCGCCACCCTTCCGCCGCCATTCCGCCGCCACCCCTCGCGCAACCTCGCGAGATCGTTGGAGCGACCTCCCGGCACACGCCCTGCTCTACCTCCGCCGCGCCGCGCATGGCGGCGAGGAGGTCCAATGAATCCGACGAATCAGAAGAAGAACCACAAGGTCGTCTTCGCGCTCACCGAGCGCGACGGGAAGACCCATTGGACGCGGGTCGGCGTGGCGTGGCCGAACCGCGACGGAAGCCTGACCCTGCAGCTCGACGCGATCCCGGTCAGCGGCAAGCTCCAGGTGCGCGAGCCGCAGGAGCGCGACGAGGTCGGCTGGGAGCCGCGCAAGCGTCCCAACTTCGATCTGCCCTCGCAGCTCACCGGCTCCGACTGATCGCGCGACACGGCTCGGCGCGCTCGCACGCCACCACGTGAGCACGTGAGCGCGTTGGCGCGTGAGCGCGTGAAGCGCGTGAGCCGCCTCGGAAGTCGAGACGACGTGCGCCCCGCGGCGCGCGAACGACGACGCGTCCCGCGCGCGAACGACGACGTGCGTCCAGCGGCGCGCGAACGACGACGCACGCCCGTCGACACGCGAACGACGCACGTCCATCGAACGAAACACACCGAAACACAAACATCGAACATTCACCCGATCCACACCCTTCAAACCAAGGAAACGACCATGAACAACCTCTCCCAGACCCTTCTCCGCTGCCTCTTCTCCGCCGCCCTCGCCCTCGGCCTCTTCGCGAGCACCCCGAGCTTCGCGCAGGACGTCGACGACGAGGTCGCCACGGAGACCGCACCCGCCACCGGCCCGCTCCTCGATCTCAACAGCGCGACGGAAGCGCAGCTCGTCGATCTGCCCGGCATCGGCCCGAGCAAGGCGCGCGCGATCCTCGCGTACCGCGAGCAGAACCCCTTCCGCCGCGTCGAGGACCTGATGCGCGTACGCGGCATCGGCCGCGGCACCTTCCGCCAGCTCCGCCCCCTCGTCACCGTGAACGGCGCCGCGCAGCCCGCGACCCCGAACGGCAACGCCCGACGCCCGGCCCGCCGCGCCTCGCGCTGACGAACACCGCGCGCCCGCGAGCTCCGAGGGGAGCTCGCGGGTGTCCGCGCTGCATGTCGTCGACACGATCACTGGGCACCGTCTCCGTCTTGGACGCCGTCTCCGTCTCGGACACCGTCTCCGTCTCGGACACCGTCTCCGTCTCGGACACGGACAGCTTCAGCTCAGGTCGAAAGCAGGCGATCTCGATGCGTCGCCAGCTCCGCGCGTTTCTCTTCGCTGACCTCCGGGAACCGGATCGGGAGCGACTCCATCGCGCGGCGCACGATCTCGGCCACCTGCTGGCGCATGTAGTCCTTGTCGTCCGCCGGCACGCAGTACCACGGCGCCCAAGGCGCGGAGGTCTCGCGCAGGGCCTCTTCGTAGGCCTTCATGTAGTCGTCCCAGCGGTCGCGGGTGTCGAGATCGCCCGCCTCGAACTTCCAGTTCTTCGTCGGATCGTCGATCCGCTCCAGCAACCTCTTCTGCTGTTCTTCGCGCGAGACGTTCAAGAAGAACTTCAGCATCACGGTGCCGTTCATCGCGAGGTGTTTTTCCCACGATCGGATCGACTCGAAGCGTTCCTTCCAGATCGACTTGCCGATCCGCGGCAGCCGCTGCCCCTGCAGGTACTCCGGGTGCACGCGCACCACGAGCACCTCCTCGTAGTGGCTGCGGTTGAAGATGCCGATCCGCCCCCGCTCCGGCAGCCGCCGATTCACGCGCCAGAGGAAGTCGTGGTCGAGCTCTTCGTGGCTCGGCGCCTTGAACGCGCTGACTTGGCAGCCCGCGGGGTTCACGCCCGTCATCACCGCGCGGATCGTCCCGTCCTTGCCCGCCGCATCCATCGCCTGGAACACGAGCAGAAGCGAGAAACGATCGTCGGCATAGAGCTTCTGCTGCAGCTCGTAGAGCGACGACACGTGCTCGCGCAGCAACGCCTCGTTCTCTTCCTCCGCCTTCTTCCCGCGGTGCTCCTTCTTCGGCTCGGTCCGCGCCTTCCCGATCGAGAAGCTTCCGTCGAACGGCACGAGCCAAGGGCTCTTCGGCGCCGTGAACACCGTCGCCCGCTCCTTCTTGCCCTGGTCGGCGGGGTCAACCGCCGACTTCTCGCTCCCCCGCTCCGACTTCGCCCGCTTCTTCTTCGACATCGTTCCCCTCTACCTCCACCGCTGCGTTCGCGCGCGATGGGCTTCGAGGGTAGGTCGTTCCACGACAAAGGGGGGAACGAGATCGTCCATGCAGGGCGCAAGCGCCGACGAGGTCTTCAGAACCCGCGCAGGTGCCGGTCCACGTGGCGGAAGCGCGACTCGAGGAACGCGTTGCCAGGCTCGATCTCGCAGGCGGACTTCAAGTAGCGCCAGGCCGCGCGCCAGTCGCCCTCGTGGGCCGCGCGAACGCCTTGTTGGAAGTACGCGAGGGCCTGCGGGCTCTTGATCGGCTTGTCGTCCTTCTTCGGCGCGGGCGGATCGCGGAGCGCGCGGTCTTGTTCTTCGGCGGAGAGGCGCACCTTGCCGGAGCGCAGGGCCTCGTCGTACGCGGCGCGCGTCTTCGGGTCCGAGAGCACCTGGATCGCCTCGCCGCCGCGGCGGTAGATGCGCGCGGCCTTCTCGACCTTCTCGGGCTCTTGGCCCGCGAAACGATCGGGGTGGTAGCGGCGCGCGAACTTGCGGAACGCGCGCTGGATCTCCTCCAGCGGCGCGTCGTCCGCGACCTGGAGGAGCGTGTAGTAGTCGAGGCGTTCGAGCGGATCGCTCATGACGGGACTGCGTCGGGAAGAGGGCGCCGTTGGGTCGGCGCGGGGAGGGTTTCATGACGTCGAGAGCCGCACGTGCTCGGGTGCGACCGCGAGCTGGACTCTCGTCAGGAAGGATCGAGCAGCGCGCGCTGGCGCTGCATCATGCGCGCGATCTCGGCGTCGTCCGAGCCGCCGAGCAGGTTGATGCGGATGGTCTGCTGCGCGCCGGTGTCGGCGTCGATCGCGCGCACGTCGAGGGTGCCGCTCGCGTCGAGCAAGAACGTCACGTCGATCTTCACCACGCCGCGCGCGGCCGCGCGCAGGCCCGAGAGCTGGATCTCACCGAGCGTCTCGTTCTCCTTGAACACCCGCGATTCTCCCTGACACACGCGGATCGTCACCACCTGTTGTCCGTCGGACGCGGTGCCGAACACACGCCCTTGTTCGGACGGAATCGGCGAGTTTCTCCGGATCAAATGCTGGCAGTAGCCGCCCACGGTCTCGATGCCGAGCGAGTGCGGCGTCACGTCCATCAGGAGCGGCGCCGCGCGATCGGGCATCTTCAGCGAGGCCGCGGCCGGCTCCGGCGAAGCCTCGGCGAGCGACGCGAAGTCGAGGGAGCGACGGCCCTCGTCGTCGTCGAGCGCCGGCAGATCGGAGCCGAGCTCGAAGCCGCTCGTGGTGCCGCCGAAGTCGAACGCGCCGGTGGCGGGCGATGCGGGTGAGGCGGGCGCACGTGGCGGCGAGGCAGGTGAGGCGGGCGCGCGGGCCGGGCTCTTCGCGGGGCTCGCGATCGGCGCGTCGAAGTCGAAGGGATCCGCGGGACCGACCTCGAGGGCCGGCATCTCGTCGCTGAAGGTCGCGTCGAACGACGCTTCGATCTCGTCGCTCGGCGGACCGTCGTCGAAGAGCGAATCGTCGACCATCACGCTCGGGAGCGCGGTCTGCGGTGTGGGCGCGGTTGGCTTCGGCGGCGGCGGCGGCTTCGGCGGCGAGCCGACCACCACGCTCGGCGCGGTGACCACGACGGCCTTCGCGGCCGGCGGCACGCTCTTCTTGCGCAGCTCCTCGGGCGTGACCGCGATGCGCGTGACCTCGCCAGAGTCGAGGCCGTCGGGACCGTCGAGGTCGTCGAGCGAATCGAGCAGCGAGTCGCGCACCTCGAGCGGATCGTCGAGCGAGTCGCGCGGCCGACCGACGAGCGGATCGTCGAGCTCGAGCCCGGTCGGCACGACGGAGGGCTTCGCGGGACGACGGATGCCGCCGGAAGGGGTCGCACGCGCGAGCGGATCGTCGAGCTCGAGGGGGCTCGGTCGCACCGACACGTCGCGTGGCGCGGCGTCTTTCGGCGCGACGCTCGGCGAGGCGAGCGGGTCGTCGAGATCGAACGAGCCCGAGCGCGGCGTCGGCTTCGCCTGGGTCGCACCGATCGGCGAAGGCAACGCCGGCCCCGCGCCGATCAACGTCGCTTTCTTCTGCGGGCGCGGGGCTTCGAGCGAGTCACCGCCCGCCGGAGGTCGCAGCACCTCGAGCGAGTCGTTCACACGCGCGCCGCTCGTGACGCCCGCCGCGACCGCGCCGACTGCACCGACTGCGCCTGCACCGCCTGCGCCTGCACCGCCTCCTGGGACACCCGGTGCACGCGGCGGCGCGGGAGGCTTCTTCCCCGCGAGCAGATGCGCAGGCGGAGGAGGAGGCGGCTTCGGCACGAACGCGGGCTGCTTCGGCAACGCGGCCTGCCGCGCCTCGCGCTCCGCGCGCAGCTTCTCGAGCTCGCCGTGCGCGATCTTCTTGATGCCGACCTTGCCGAGCGACGTCTTCGGCGCGCCCTGACCGCGCAGCGAGTAGCCGTGAATCGCGGCGCCCTGCGCGACCACGAGGTCCGGGTCGAGGCCCGTGCGGGGCGGCTTGCCGAAGTACTGCTCGACCATCTGCCGCACCAGCGGCGTGCGCGTCGAGCCGCCGACGAGCACCACGCTCTCCACGTCTTTCGGCTTGAGGTTCGCGCTCCGCAGGGCCTCCTGGCAGACGTCGAACGCGCGCGCGAGCAGCGGCCGGATCGAGTCCTCGAAGGTGCGCCGATCGAGCTGGAACTCGAGATCGAGCGCGCGCCCGTCCGGGGAGTACGTGAGCTCCTCCACCGTGAGCTGCACCGCGCCTTCGTCGGTGAGCTGGCACTTCGCCCACTCCGCCGCCGCGCGCAGACGCTCGAACGCTTGATCGTCTTGGCGCGGGTCCCAGTGGTAGCGCTCGAGGAACGCGTCGCACATCCGCTCGGCCACCACGAGGTCGATGTCGTCGCCGCCGAGGAAGCTGTCGCCGGCCGTCGCGCGCACCTCGAACACGTCGTCCTCGAGCTCGAGGATCGTCATGTCGAAGGTGCCGCCGCCGAGATCGAAGACCGCGACGCGTTCTGCGCGATCCTTGCCGAGCCCGTACGCGAGCGCGGCCGCGGTCGGCTCGTTGACGATGCGCGCGACCTCGAGCCCCGCCACGCGACCGGCGGCCTTCGTCGCGCTGCGCTGCAGCTCGTTGAAGTTCGCCGGCACCGTGATCACCGCGCGCGATACCGGGTGCCCGAGGTTCAGCTCCGCAATGCGCTTCACCTCGCGAAGCACGAACGCGCTGATCTCGGTGAGCGTGTACGTCTCGCCGCGGATGTCGACGACGACACCGCCGTTCGGGCTCTCCACGAGCTGGAACGCGAAGCGCTGCTCCGCGCGCCGCACCTCGGGCGATTTGAAGGGCCGTCCGATGAGGCGTTTGACCGAATAGACGGTGTTCGCGGCGTCGACGAGCCGTCGCTCACGCGCCTCTTCGCCGACCACGATGCGCCCGTCCGCCTTGAACGAGACGACCGACGGAATCAGCCGCGCCCCGAGCTCCGTCGGGAGCACTCGAGCCTCGGAACCGTCGGCCACCGCGACGACGGAGTTCGTCGTCCCGAGATCGATGCCCAACACCACGTCGTCGCGAGACACCGAGGCGAATCCTACGGGAGACGAGCCGCTCGGAGCAACCCTCGCGTGAGCCGGCGTCGCGGAAGAAAACGATCGTAATCTCGATTGTTTGCGTCGATCACGAGAATCCCGCGGAGCGAGCTGCCCCGTCCCGCGCTCGGCCGCATTCGATGGCCGACGGCGAGGAGCTCCTCACCGTCTTCCGAGGTGCGCTCCGCCCGTTCCGTGAAGGCTCCGCTGGCTCCAAGAAGTGCACCCCTCCGCGAAGGATCCGCCCGCTCCGCGAAGGATCCGCCCTCTCCGCGAAGGATCCACCATTCTTTCCGCCCGTCCAGGACACCGCGAGAAATCGAATGAAATCAGTTACTTGCAAGAAATGCTAAACAAACGCTCCCCACTGAATGCACGAAACTGGACGCGCGATCAGTGTCAGGTGCACAGTGCTTCGCATGACCCACGAAGCGCTCGTCCTCGGCCTCCTCGACCTCCTCCTCACCCTCGCGGATCGCCCCGCCACTGCTGGTCGACTCGGTGCGCGGCTCGGGGTGTCACCGCTCCGCGTCGCCGAGGGGCTGATCCACCTCGAGCGGCGTGGCCTCGTCGATGCCGGCAAAGCACGGCTGAGCCTGCACGGCCTCGCGATCGCGACCGCGCTCCGCGCCGCGCGTGAGGACGAGCGCGTCCGCACGAGCGCGCACGTCCGTGCGGCGTGAGCGGTCCGGACGACGAACGTCCACCGTACGCGTCTGAACGACGACCGAACCCGCGCGCCGTGAGCACGGGCCGACGAACCTCGCGGTTCCTCGAGCGACACGAGCGACACGAGAGAACGAGCGGTACGCGCGAGCGGTACACGCGGTGCGCACGAGCTCACGAGCCGGGGTGGGCTCGCGAGCTCACGCCTCGCTCACTCCGCGAGCTCACGCTCGAGCGCGTCGAGCCCACCGGCGGCTGGCTCCGTCGTGTCCTGCCCACCGCTCCCGTTCAGCTCCTGCTCGAGCGCGTCGAGCCCACCGCCGGTGCCGTTCAGCTCCTGCTCGAGCGCGTCGAGGCCACCCCCGCCGCCTTCGAGCTCCTGCTCGAGCGCGTCGAGGCCGCCGCCGCCTTCGAGATCCCCGCCCTCGTCGAGCAGACCCTCCAGATCGTCGAGCCCACCGCTCGGCGGCGGCTCGATCGGCGCGTCGGGCAGAGGCTCGACGGGATCGGGCGTCTCCACTTGGCTCGCGGGCACGTTGTCCCCCGCGCCTTCGGGCAAGAACATCAGCGAGAGGCTCGGGATGTACGTCGTGACCGCCAGCGCCACGAGGAGCAGCGCGATGAAGGGCAACACCGCCTTGTAGAGCACCGTCACCGGCTTGCCGAAGCGGAAGCTCGAGATGAAGAGGTTCAACCCGACGGGCGGCGTGAGGTAGCCGATCTCGAGGTTGAGCAAGAACACGATCCCGAGGTGATAGTCGTTGACCCCGAGCTGTCGCGCGACCGGGAGCACCAGCGGCACGACCACCACGATCGCGCTGAAGATGTCCATCAGCATTCCCACCACGAGCAGGAAGACGTTCAGCACGAGCAGGAACATGATCTGCGCTTGAACCGGATCGCTCGTGTCGATGAACGACTGCATCCACGCGAGGATCTTCATCGGGACCTCGGCCTGGATGAGGTACCCGGTGAAGCCGACCGCGGTGGCGAGGATCGCGAGGATCGCGCCGACCATGGTCATCGACTCCTTCACGATCGGCTGGAGCGCCTTGATCTTCACGTCCTTGTAGACGAAGACCTCGATGATCAGCACGTAGAGCGCGGTGAACGCCGCGGCTTCGTGGATGCGGAGCACGCCGAACGCGAGGGCGGCGATCAGCAGCACCGGCAAGAGCAGCTCCCAGAACACCGCGACCAGCGACGCCCAAGCCTCCTTGGCTTCGAACTTCTGTCGCGGAATCTCGGGGCTCTTCACGCCCACGAAGGCCGCGTACACCGCGAGGGCGAAGATGGTCACCACGCCGGGAAGGAGCCCCGCGAGGAACATCTTCTCCACCTCGATCCCCGCCACGACCGCGAAGAGCACGATCGGAAGTGAAGGCGGGAACAAGAGACCGAGCGAACCACCGGCGGTCACGAGGCCGAGCGAGAATCTCTCCGGATACTTCTCGCTGAGGAGCGCCGGGAAGAGCAGACCGCCAATCGCGACGATCGTGATGCCGCTGCCGCCGGTGAAGGTCGTGAAGAACGCGCTCGCGACGAGGCAGACCATCGCGAGGCCGCCCGGCATCCAGCCGAACCACGCGCGGCTCACCCGCACGAGGCGCTGCGGGGTGCCGCTCTCCGCCATGAGGTAACCGGCGAAGGTGAAGAGCGGGATCGTCACGAGGAGCGGCGACTCCGCGAACTTCTCGCTGAAGATGTCGGCCGCAGCGCCGGTGATCGAGGTGTCCTCGAGACCGGCGAAGAGGATCATGGCCGCCGCCGCGAAGATCGCGAGCAAGGGCGAGCCGAGGAGCGCGAGCAGGATGAGCCCGACGACGATGAGGACGTCCATGGTTCAGCCCTCCGCCTTCTGGGCCGACTTTTTTGCCGTGTCGGCGGGGTCAGCCGCCGACTTCTTGGCCGTGTCGGCGGGGTCAGCCGCCGACTTCGCGAAGGAGCTCGAATGATCTGGGTCTACGTCTGTGGTGGCATCGTGGCCGTGAGCGCGCTCGCCGCGGGTGCGCTCCTGCTCAAGACGAAAGCGGACGTGGCGGCGGAAGCAAAGGTTCGCGGCGCGAGCCTGGGCGACTGGACCGTCTACTACGACGTCCCCGGCGCGCGCATCGGCCTCGTCGCGAGCTTCGGAGACACCGAGCTCCTGCGCTACCTCGTCTTCCGGCTCCACGATCTCTTCGACTACCACCAAGGCATGGAGGGAGAGATCCGGCGCATCGCGGACTCCGTTCGAGCCGCCGCGCACGGACGCGCCACGGAGTCGTGGAGCTTCGTCTTTCCGCCTGCGAAGGGCGACTGCTACCACGCGCACGAGTCTCCCGACGGCAAGCTCTTCAAGTTCTTCGAAGGCACCCTCTTCGAAGGCGGCATCTCGCGCCCGCGGTTCATCGGCGGAGACTCGATCGCCAAACAAAAGGGGTTGGTCGGCGAGTGCATCGCGATCGCGGCTCACCTCGCGCAACGTCCCGCGACGGCATCGAAGGTAGCGCGTGCGATCGACTCTCTGGTCGAGCGTCAGCTCGCCGAAGGGCGCGCCGGCACCGGGCCTCGCTTCTGGACCCGACCGAACGACGCGTTGCGCGGGGCTTGAAGGATCGGCCCGACGCGCTCGAGCTCCAACGGGACCCTGCGAGACGAACGCGTACTGCGGCGCTCGACGACCCGCAGCTCCCGTCGCCGTAGCTCAGGGAACGTTCGTGCACGCCTCGACGTCTTCGGCGCACACGCACGCGCAGCTCCGCTCGCATCGCTCCCCGCGCTCGCGATGCTCGGCCTCGGCTTCCGCGTCGGGGAACGGAACGCCCATGCAGACGAGCGCAGGTTGCCACGTGCAGCCGCGCGCCTCGCACGCTGCCGCTTCCGCCTCGAAGTCGGTTCCGTCGCGAACGGCGCAACACGCGTTCGTATCGATCGCGTACCGCACGCCGCCCGATTCGAAGTGCGTACGAGTGCACGCCGAAGCCGCGAGCACCGTGAACGACAGGACCGACGCTCGCACCCACGACGACGAGACTCGAGATGTCCGCACGTTCGTTCTCTCCATCAGCGCCGAATGCAGATGTGAGCCACGCACGCCACCTGGGGACGCGGCGAAGACGTGGATGCCCTACACGAACGGTTCGCGGCGACCATCCGAGCGTGCGCCCCGGCTTCGCGCTGCTTCGCCCGCGCGACCGCCCACCAACCTCCGCACGACCAACGAATCGCGACGCAGTCGCTCGCGGCCGCGCAGGTGCGCAGCTCCGGGTACTCGACGACCCGCGCGCCACACGCGCCGGACTCGCACACAGGCTCGACGGGTGCGTAGCCGACGGGCGGACAGGGCTCCACCGGGTCGACGGGCTCAGCCGCCGACGGATCGGGCGCGGCGGGGACGTCGGGGGACGCCACCGCCCGAGCGTGCGGCGCCCCGCATGCGTCGGTGACGATCGTGCAGTCGAGGTCGTCCACACACGGGGCCGTGCGCGTGGCTTCGTCGGCGCGCGGAGCGGCTTCGTCGCGTGCTTCGTCCGGCTCCGCCGCGACGGTCGCGGTGTCGACGGAGCTCTCCGCCTCGACGACGTGCTCGCGCGCCACGGGATCGGCGACCGAGCTCGTGGAATCGGGAGGGGTCGACCCACACGCGACGAGCTGCAACATCCACGTCGCGAGAAGCGCGCTCGATCGGGACACCCGGTGATGAAGGCGCTCGGCTCGCACACGAGGAGCGTATTCGTCTGCACGATCGGGGGGAAGCACCCGCACGCGTCTCGAGCCGGGCGCCCCGTGCGAGGTGCTGATGGACGACCGGCACCCCGAAGACCCGTGCCGCTTGCCCGCACGCTGCGACGATCGCATCTGCGTCTCGCCGCCCGAGCCACTGCCGCGTGACTACGCCGACGTCTCCGAAGCCTGTGACCTCACCGACGACTGCCGTCGCGGCCTCGCGTGTGTCGATGGTCTCTGCGCGCCGCTCGTCTGTGGCGGCAACACGGGCGACCCGTGCGAGCCCGGGACCTGCGCGCACGACCTGCTCTGTCACGAAGAGAAGAACCGCTGCGAGCCGCGCGGCGAGCCTTGCGACGACCTGAGCCCCGACTGCCCATCCGAGACCTATTGCTCCAGCACCACGCTGACGTGCCAGAGTCGATGACACGCCTAGTACACCCGCCCGCAAGTTCGTTCCGGGTTGCCGTGGATGATCGGCGTGGA
>ERZ761602.4947-NODE-4947-length-16298-cov-6.325802_pt1 | contig 16298 bp, 11 predicted proteins | sample MGYA00512165_ERZ761602 | MGnify/ENA primary metagenome ERZ761602 (study PRJEB28899, sample SAMN02445085) | bioreactor sludge metagenome | biome: EBPR sludge; isolation source: Thorneside wastewater treatment plant | place: Australia: Brisbane, Thorneside...
TCACCAGCAGGCCGATCATCAGCATCGAGGCAAGTTCCTCACCGAAGCCGAGGTCCGAAGCCAGCGCTGCCAGTCCGAGACCGGCGGCGAGACCGGCGAGCGGACCCATCCACGAGCGCTTGGGCTGCGCTTGCGGCGCAGCGGCTGCTGCCGGCGCCTTGGCGGCACCGGGTGCCCCGGCGGCGGACTTGTCGGCGCTGATCGAATCGCGCTGCATGCCCGATGATTTGCCGGCGCCGAGGCGCTTGCCAGCGGCGTCGGCATCGCCGACACTCAGCGTCAGGCCGAGAGCCAGCACGGCGGCCAGCAAAGAGAAGGTTTTCATGGTCGTTCCTTGAATCCGGATGGAAGAGAGAGCCACCATAGACCGAGGGAAGGCGACATAAAAGCAGAATTATTTACACTGACACTTCGAAAATAATGAAGTGTTTGCGGGCTTCCGCGGAGCGGCTCAGGAGTCCTTGCCCGGCGACCGCGAGCGGGCGCGGGAGGCTGCCGGCTGAAGCGATGTCTGTGCCTGCTCCTGCGGAGCCTTGCTCGAGCGTCGTGGCGCACGCGTCGTGGCGCCGAAAACCTGATCGCGGGCCACCTGAATGATGGCAACGATGGCCGGATGGCTCAAGCGACGCTCGGTGGTGATCGCGAAAAGCTGTTCGGCGATCGAATCGATGCGCCCGACGGCGCGCACGCGATACTGATCGCTGACGAAGGCAGCGATTGCCGTCGGGGCGACGAAAAGGCCGGCTCCGGCCTGCCCGAAGGACTTCAGCAGCGCGCTGTCGTCGAATTCGCCGACGATGCGCGGATGCAGGCGAGAGCCTTCGAACCACTGCTCGAGCCGCAAGCGGATCGCCACGTCGTCGCCGGGCATCAGGAAGGGGGCGCCGTTAAGCATCTCCGGGAAGCTTGCGTCGAGTTTGGCGAGCAAAGCCGGCGCGGCGAAGACGGTGAGGTCGCTCTCGCCCAGCGGGTGGCTGTAGCCACGGACATTGAGATTTGCCGGCATCGGTCGGTCGGCGATGACCATGTCCAGACGATGCACGGCGAGGTCGGCGAGCAGGCCGGTCAGGCGCCCTTCACGGCAGATCAGGCGCACTGCCTCGGGCAGATGCAGGACCGGCTCGACCAGCCGCAGGGCAACCGACTTGGGCACCGAATCGGCAATTCCGACGGCGAAAGGCAGGCTCTGGGTCATCGTCTGGTCGCGAGCGACCTCGAGCAGCTCGTCACCGATGGCAAAGATCTCCTCGGCGTAGCTGAGGATGCGCCGCCCCGCGTCGGTCAGTTCCAGGCCGCGGCCGGCGCGGCGAAACAGCTCGACGCCGAGTGAATCCTCCAGCTCGCGCAACTGGCCACTGACCGCCTGCGGCGTCAGGTGCAGTTGTTCGCAGGCGCGAGCGATGGCGCCGCACTTGGCGACCATCCAGAAATAACGCAGGTGCTTGTAGTTGAGCGAGGCCATGACCGTCCGCGAAAAGGGGTCATAGAAAGGCAATAAAAACCGATCTGTTGAGACAGTATATTCGATTTGTCGGATGTCTCTGCATATTCTAGACTGGCTCTTCCAATCAACGCCAAAACAACGCAAGAGAGGAAACCTTCATGCACATCGTCACCCAAGCCAGGGGCTTTGATCTCAGCGAGGAAGTGCGTCAGCACATCCATCGGCGCCTTGGCTTTTCGATCGACTGGGCGCACGACCGCGTCAGCCGTGTCCTCGTGATTCTTTCCGATATCAATGGCCCGCGTGGTGGCAAGGACAAGCGCTGCCGCATTCAGGTCGTCTTGTTTGGCGCGGGCGACGTGCTGGTCGACGACACCCAGGGCGATCTCTACGTAGCCATCGATCGCGCCGTCGATCGCGCCGGGCGGACGCTGGCACGCCGCGTTGCGCGGCAGCGCCAAAGGCACCCTGGCCGCGCCAGCGAGGCTCGCGCAGAGCTGACTGCCAGCGCCGAGGCGGCCACCGTCAGCATGGCGCTTTGAGCGGCTTGAAATCTTTTTATTACAGGAGTTCTGAATGAGTACCTTCAATATCCAGCCTGCGGCCCGTACCGCAACGAGCAGTGGCCAGTCGGTCATGGCCACCAATACGGTGATTCGCAACACCTACCTGCTGCTGTCGATGACCCTGCTGTTCTCGGCGCTCACCGCCGGTGTCTCGGTGGCACTGAAGCTGCCGCATCCCGGGCTGATCGTGACCCTGATCGGTTACTTTGGCCTGCTCTTCCTCACCAACCGGCTACGCAACAGTGGCTGGGGCGTGGCCTCGGTGTTCGCCCTGACCGGCTTCATGGGTTACACCCTGGGACCGATCATTGGTCACTACCTTGGCCTGGCCAATGGCGGCCAGACGGTGATGATGGCCATGGCCGGCACGGCGACGATCTTCGTCGGCCTGTCGGGCTACGCGCTGACCACGCGCAAGGACTTCAGCTTCATGGGCGGCTTCCTGATGGTCGGCGTCCTGCTCGCTTTCCTGGCCGGTCTGGGGGCGATCTTCTTCGAAATCCCGGCGCTGTCGCTGACCGTCTCGGCGGCCTTCGTGCTGTTGATGTCGGGGCTGATCCTCTACGAAACCTCGAACATCATCCACGGCGGTGAAACCAACTACGTGATGGCCACGGTGACCCTCTTCGTCGCCATCTTCAATCTCTTCACCAGCCTCCTGCACCTGCTCGGCTTTATGAACGGTGACGATTGAGCCGGGGCGTGGGTAGGCCGGGGTGGTCCATCTGTGCTGACTGAAGCAGGCGGCGTGGGCAGCGCGCTTTCCTTGTCGCTACCCGCGCGGCCATCGCTGTTCGGCAGGGCTGCCGCAAGTCCCTGCTGGCCACCCTGGGTGGCCAGTTGCGCTGAGCGTGGCGCGTCGGGGTAGGCCAAAGTTCGCTATAATCGGCCGCGAACCGTTCTCATCTCGTCACCTCTTCTCGCCGCCACAGGCAGGCCCCAGGGAGCCTCTCCCATGCGCAATGAATCGCTGACCCCGGAGGCAGTTCCGGATTCGCTGGTCGGCTTCACCCCGCCGACATCGCCGGCGAACTCGCCCCATGCCGACGGGACGCTGGTAGACAGGTACGGGCGCCACGTGACCTACGTTCGCCTGTCGATTACCGACCGTTGCGACTTTCGTTGCAGCTACTGCATGGCCGAGGAGATGACTTTCCTGCCACGGGCGCAGGTGCTTACGCTCGAGGAATGCCTGCGCCTGGCCAGTACCTTCGTCGATCTCGGGGTGACCAAGCTGCGCGTCACCGGCGGTGAGCCGCTGGTTCGCCGGAACGTGATCTGGCTGCTCGAACGGCTCGCCGTGCTGCCGGGATTGAAGGAGCTGGTGCTCACCACCAACGGCTCGCAGCTCGATCGCTTCGCGCCGGCCTTGCGGGCTGCCGGCGTCGCACGCATCAACATCAGTCTCGACACCCTGCGTGCCGACCGCTTCAGAGCAATCACCCGTGTCGGCGACCTGGCCAAGGTGCTACACGGTCTCGATGCAGCGCAGGCGGCCGGTTTCGAGCGCCTAAAGCTGAACACCGTCATGATGCGCGGCAGCAACGACGACGAGTTTCCGGCGATGGTCGGGTTCGCCGTCGAGCGCGGAATCGATATTTCCTTCATCGAGGAAATGCCGCTCGGCGAAATCGGCCATGGCCGCCAGTCGACCTACATCAGCAGCGAGGAAGCGATGGCCCGACTGGCTGAACACTTCGTGCTCGTGCCTTCCACCGAGAGCTCCGGCGGCCCGGCACGCTACTGGCGGATTCCGGGGTCCGCGACGCGGGTCGGCTTCATCTCGCCGCACAGTCACAACTTCTGCGACAGCTGCAACCGCGTGCGCATCACCGCGCGCGGCGAACTCTACCCCTGCCTGGGCAACAACGACGCCAGTCAATTGCTGCCCCTGCTGCGCGCGCATCCGACCGATGACCGCCCGCTGCGCGCGGCGATCATCCACAGCATGGGCATCAAGGCCAAGGGCCACGACTTCAGTAATCAGATGGACGCCCCGCAGGTGGTGCGCTTCATGTCCATGACCGGCGGCTGAACGCGGCTCGCCGCGTGCCCTGGCCCGTTTGCCGCGAGCGTCGCCGAGCCCAAGCACCGCCAGTCACCCCCAACGATCTTCGAAGCGAGTCGACATGAGTCTCACTGCCCGTTTCAGCTGCCTGAGCGATAACGACCCCGACGCGCTGTCGGTCGAGCAGGCGCGGAGCTTCATTCGCAGCCAGCTCACCCCTGTCGGAACGCACGAGCGCGTGGCGCTGCGCAGCGCCCTGGGTCGCGTGCTGGCCAGCGACGTCATCGCGCCATTCAATGTCCCGGCGCACGACAATTCGGCGATGGATGGTTACGCGCTGCGCCATGCCGATCTGGCGAGCGGTGGCGAGACGCGTCTGCGCGTGATCGGTACGGCGCTGGCCGGGAAGGTTTTTGCCGGTTCGGTGGGCGCCGGCGAGTGCGTGCGCATCATGACCGGCGCGCTGCCGCCGGCGGGGACCGATACCGTCGTGATCCAGGAGCTGGTCCGGGTCGACGGCGATCATCTCATCATCCCGGCCGGCCAGCGCGCGGGCCAGAATATCCGCCTGGCTGGCGAGGATCTGGCGTCCGGCCGGCCGGCGCTCGCCGCCGGGCGGCTGATTCGCCCGGCAGAACTCGGCCTGATGGCTTCGCTCGGCTGTGCAGAGGTCAGCGTCTACCGCCGTCTGCGCGTGGCCTTCTTCTCGACCGGCGACGAACTGTGCTCGATCGGTAGGCCGCTTGCCGACGGGGAAGTATATGACAGTAACCGCTACACGATTTTCGGCATGCTCACGCGCCTCGGCTGCGAGGTGCTCGACCTCGGCGTCGTCCGCGACGATTCGGCAAGTCTCGAGGCGGCGTTCCGCGACGCCACTGCCGCGGCTGACGTGGTGATCACCAGCGGCGGCGTCTCGGTCGGCGAGGCCGATTTTGTCAAGCCGCTGATGGCCAAGCTTGGCGAGGTGCTGTTCTGGAAGATCGCCATGAAGCCCGGGCGGCCGATGGCCTTCGGCCGCATCGGCGGTGGCGAGCGCGCCGCCTGGCTATTCGGTCTGCCGGGCAATCCGGTCGCGGTGATGGCCGCTTTCTACCAGTTCGTCCGTGACGCGCTGTATGTGCTGATGGGCGCCGACCCGGCTCCCGCTGTGCCGCTGCTGCCGGCGGTGAGCAGCGTGGCGATGAGAAAAGCCCCCGGCCGCACCGAGTTCCAGCGCGGCATCGTCAGCCAGGTGGATGGGCAATCCTGTGTTCGCCCGGCAGGCGGCCAAGGCTCCGGCGTCCTGCGCTCGATGTCGGAAGCCAACTGCTTCATCGTCCTCGAACACGATCGCGGCCAGGTCGCCGTCGGTGATCTGGTTCAGGTGCAGCTGTTTGACGGGCTGGTCTGAACAGCGTCGTCAGTCGCGGTGACACCGATCCACTTGCGTAGTCCGCCTGTCTGCTCCCGGTGATGCCCGGCAGGGGTCCGGTTTGCGCCGGCTGCGGGAGCTGAAGCGGCAGCAGGGATTCGCGCCGCGTGCGCCCGCCGGGCTTCCGTTCTCCGATCCGCGCCTGGCGCGGCTGCTGACTCGACGAGGGCGAAGCGATGGAACGTATCATGAGCAAGATGCTCACGCATTTCTGGCTACCCGAAACAAAATACATCATTGCCGCGGTGGTCATTCTGGCGCTGCTCTGCTTGCGTCTTCTGCCCAAGGAACGTCGGCGCATTGCCAACACGGTGGCACTGTTTGTCGTCTGCGTGGCGGGGCAGGCATTCGGCGCATGGCTGCAGGCGCTCGACTATTCGCGCGCGGCGGTGATGGTGCACGAGGTTTTCGTCATCGGTTCGGGCATGGCGATGCTTCGCCTTGCCGCCTTGTTCATCTTTCGCGTCATCCTGCCGAAAGTGGGCATCGTCGTCGTGCGCATCGCCGAAGACATCACGGTGCTGGCCGTCTACGCGGCCTTCCTGCTGGCACGACTGCATATCGTCGGGCTCGATCCGTCGAGCCTGCTGACCACTTCGGCGGTGCTCACGGCGGTACTGGCCTTCTCGATGCAGGATACCCTCGGCAACCTGCTTTCCGGCGTCGCTCTGCAGCTCGACAACTCGCTTCGTGCCGGCGACTGGATCAAACTCGACGACATCAGTGGCCGCGTGCTGCAGACGCGCTGGCGACAGACAACGATCAGGACGCGCAACGGCGACGTGGTCGTCGTTCCCAACAGCCAGCTGATGCGCGGGCGGTTCACGCTGTTCGGCCGCGCCGACGTCCCGAGCTGGCCGTGGCGGCGCTGGGGGTGGTTCAACGTGACCTACGAGTCGCCGCCGGCCGCTGTCATCCAGAAAGTCGAGAAAGCGATCAATGGTGCCGAGATTCCGAATATCGCCCGCGAGCCGCCCGCGAGCTGCGTGCTGATGGAGTTCGGCGCTGGCTACGGGCGCTACGCGCTGCGCTACTGGATGCTCGATCCGCAGCCGGACGATCCCACCGACTCGGTCGTTCGCGTGCATATCTTTGCTGCTCTGCAGCGCGCCGGGATGCGTTTGGCGGTCCCGGAACAGGCGCTGCACGTCACCAAGGAGAACGACAGGTATCGCGAATCGGTGCACCGCCGTGAAATCGAACGCCGGATCGCTGACCTGCGCAAAGTCGAGCTGTTTGCCGGGTTGCAGGACGACGAACTACGGACGATCAGCGAGCGGCTGGCCTATGCGCCGTTTGCTCGCGATGACGTCATCTTCCAACAGGGCGACGCGCCGCAGTGGCTCTATCTGCTCACCGTCGGCGAAGCGGAAGTGTGGATGGATTTTCCCGGTCACCCACGGCAGCTCTTCCGGACCATTCAGGCCGGCGGCACCTTCGGCGAGAAAGGCGTGCTGACCGGCGAGGCACGACGCGCCACCGTCACCGCCAAGACCGATGTCGTTTGTTACCGGCTTGACCAGACGACACTGGAAGATGTTATCCGCTCAAGACCAGCCATCGCCGAAGCGATTGCCGAAATTCTCGCCCGCCGTGAAGCGCAGATGGACGAATTCCACAACCAGTTCCTTGACGCTCACGCTGATCGCGCAACGTCGCCGCCGAAGGCCGGCATGCTCAAGCTGATGCGGAATTTCCTCGGGCTGTGAGGGGCGAGTCGCGTGCTCGCGTGTGCGAAAAGCGTCGTTCCGTGAGCGTCGTGCATGCGCCAAGCCGTGAAAGCGCCACCGTCGGCACGACGTGATCGAGCCTGTGATCGTCAGCGACGCGAAAACCCGAGACCATCATCGGAGCGTCGCTCATGCGGGCAGCGGCGCCGGCACGAAGGGCGCTCGGCCGCTGCTCAGGTAGGCCGCGCAACGCTCGATGTATTCGCTCGTGCTTTTCGGCATTGGCGTACGTGCGCGCGCGATATAGAAGACGAGGTCGCGGCCGTTGCGCAGCAGCTGCAAGCCATCGGAAACGCTGTGCAGCGCGCTGCCGCTTCGCTTTTCGCTCGCTTCTCCCGCCGCTTGCGGCGTGAAGCTGGCCAGTCGTTCGCCGGCGGTGACCAGGTGTGCCCAGACGTCGAAGATCCCCGGGTCGGTGCGCAGTGTTTCGGTCTTTATCCTGGCCGCGTCGGCGAAATCTCGAATCGGTGCCTCGACGGCCTCAAAGGTCGGAATGCGGCAGAAGGCGCTGACCATCGCATCCGCGATCCGGTCGATGTCGCGCATGCTCTGGCCGATCTTGACGTAGCGGCTTTCATAGAAATCTTCGACGGGAATCGAAAAAGCCCGGAAAGGTTCGCCCCACAACTCGTCGATTCCTTCCTCGCCGCTGCGGTGGAGAACGAAGCGGCCGAGCTGCATGGCTTCGAGCAGGCATTGGCCGCATTCGCGCATCAGGGCATTGTCACTGCCGACCTCGACGCCATCGGCCTGCAACTCGACCAGCCGTCGGAAAATGTCGGTCGCGCGATTGAAGAGGGCGCCGGCGAGCATCCCGGCCTTGACCCGCCGCCGCCCCGGGTCGGTTTCCGCGACGAAACTCTGCCGCGTTTCGCCGAGGCGGCAGCCGGGAATGTTGAGCCCATGCTCGGTGTGGTTGAACAGGCGCCGGGCCAGCGCTTCGATCAGCGACTTCTTTCCCTGCAGTGAATCGGCCGGTACCGGGTAGGTCTTGATCCAGTAACCATCGTAGAGCACACGCTCTCCATCGTCGAAGACTCTTCGCCTTCCCTCGGGCGGCAGTGGGTCAATGGTCGACGGCGGTTCGAGGCGGAAAACATTGTTCATCAGGGTGATTCCCGGAAAGCGGATGTCTTACCCGGAGCAAAAATCGTGCTTGCCTTGCAGCGTTGCTCGCGATTCCCAGGTAACTGCTTTTATGGGCAAAATTTTCTTGGAGGATCGCAGTGCAGTCAGGTGCGCCACGACGAGGTGCATCGCAGGCCGGGAAACGGAATTTTCTGCACCGCGCTGGCGCGTCGCGATGCGCTTGTCGACGACCACTCTCGCCTCGTCGGCACGAAGGGCGGGCAGGGCACGGGTGATCGCCACGCGCTCGCATCCTGAATCTCGAAGCGCGTTGAACGCGCGGACCGCGGACCACTGCTGCGCCTCGTATTTTCGCCCCTGGGTGATACGATGATCTGTCGATGTTGCGCCACGGAAGGCAGGCGAAACCATACAGACGGGAGGAAATACGGATGGCCGCATCTTTGATCGTCGATACCTTGCTCGAAGACCCGGATCAGTACGAAGAGTACAAGTTGAAGGCCAAACGCTGATCGAGCAGCTTGGCGGCGGTGGCAGCACCTTTCAAGGCCATCTATGCGAAGGCGTTGCCTGTGGGTTTCGGCGGCGACGGTCAGTCACGTGGGGTAGAGCGGTCGCGGTAAACATTCGATCCGGTTCGCAGATGAAGTCTCGGGCCGCCTCGTGGGAGACGGCCCGCGTGTTTTCCGGTCGAAGGCTTAGTCCGTGGCTCTCTTGAGCCCTTCGGCTGCAGCCTTCTGCGCCTCTGCCGTCATCTGCGATTGGCCGAGCTTGAAGGTCAGCTTGTCAATCGTGCCCGTGAACCTGAATGGCAACTCGTAGCTGTCGTCTACTCCCGATCGCGTATCCAGGCCCACGTCCAAGGTCTCGTCGATGGACATGAGGATCGGAATCGTGTGCTTGATCGTCTTGCGATCCAGTTCCTTGCCGTCCACCGACAATACGCCGGTGCCGCCCTTGGCGGGACCGGGGCCGTCATACTTGAAGTCGAAAACGATCGTGTGCTTGCCGGGCTTGAGCGCTTTGCCAAACAAGTCCTGGTCAACGATCGCGCCGACGCCGCCTTCCCAGCGGAATCGTTCGAGATCAAGAAGGTTGTATACGAAGACCGGCCTGCCCTTTTGCAGGAAGAGGCCGTAGCCGCCGAAGCGGCCGCCCAGCGTCACGATCATGCCTTCTGCGCCGCCTTCAGGGACGGTGATCTCGGCGGTGATGGTGTAGTCCTTGTTCAGGATGCTGGGCGCGTTTCCGACGGGAATGCCGGCCTTCTCACCGGTGTAGGTGAAAACGGTCTGGCCCGCGGTGGCGCTCGGTCGTGGCGTCAGGAGACGCGGCAGAATCGAGTTGTCCAAAGGCAGGACCTGGTATTTCTTCGCCTCAGTCAGGAACAGGGCCTGCATCTCCTTGAGCTTGGCCGGTTCTTTGGCCGCGAGATCGTTGTTCTGCGAGTAGTCATCCGCGATGTTGTAGAGTTCCCACTTGTAGTCGCTGATGGGCGGCAGTGGCTTGCCGCCGAGGAGCCAGACCGGCTCGGGTGGCGTAGTGCAGGCATACCATCCGTCGTGATAGATGCCGCGGTTGCCGAACATTTCGAAGTACTGCGTGTCGCGTTTCGACGGGGCCTTGGCGTTTGCCGCATCAAACGTGTAAGCCATGCTCACACCTTCGATGGGCTTTTGCTTGATGCCGTTGACTTCCTCGGGGGCCTTAACGCCGGTGACTTCCAGGATTGTCGGCACGATATCAATGATGTGATGGAACTGCGTGCGGATGCCGCCCAGGTCCTTGATGTGGCCAGGCCACGAGATGACCATGCCCTGCCGGGTGCCGCCGAAATGCGATGCAATCTGCTTGGTCCACTTGAATGGCGTATCGAATGCCCAGGTCCAGCCCACCGCCATGTGCGGGTAAGTCTTAGCCTGACCCCAGTCCTCATAATGCAATAGCTGCTCGGCCTCGGGGAGAGTCAGAATGCCGTTATAGGCAGTCATCTGGTTGAAGGTGCCCTCTAAAGTGCCTTCAGCGCTGGTGCCGTTATCGCCGCTGATGTAGATGATGATCGTGTTATCCAGTTTGCCCATGTCCTCGACGGCTTGAATGACACGGCCGATCTCATGATCCGTATAGGCGACGTAGCCGGCGAAGTTCTCCGCTTCGCGGGCATACAGTTTCTTCTGGATTTCGGTTAGCGAGTCCCACTTCGGGAGCTTCGCGCCGGCGTACTCGGCCTGGCCATCCGGCCACGGAGTGAGTTGGGTGTTCGCCGGAATTATGCCGAGCCGTTTCTGGTTGGCGATGATTTGCTCACGCGTTTTCTCCCAGCCTTGGTCGAACTTACCCTTGAACTTCTCGCGCCACTCCAGTTTGGGCTGATGCGGCGAGTGCGTGCCGCCGGGCACGTAGTAAACAAAGAACGGCTTGTCGGGCGCGGCCGCGTTCAGGTCGCCCATGTATTTGATGGCCTCGTCCGCCATGTCGGTAATGAGGTTGTAGTCCTTCTTGCCGACGAACGGAAATATCTGGGTGTGATCGCGGAACAGGTACGGCGTCCATTGGTCAGTTTCGCCGCCCATGAAACCGTAGAAATACTCAAAGCCCATCCCGGACGGCCACTGGTCGTAGGGGCCGGCCACGCTGTACTGATAAGTGGGCGTGTTGTGGTTCTTTCCAAACCACGAGGTGGCGTAGCCGTTGTCGCGCAAGATGGTGCCGATGGTTGCCTTGTCGGGAGTGATGACGGAATCGTAGCCGGGAAAGCCGGTAGACATTTCACCGATCACCCCAAAGCCCACCGAGTGATGATTACGACCGGTGATCAGCGCCGCCCGCGTCGGCGAGCACAGCGCGGTAGAGTGGAACTGCGTGTAACGCAATCCCGCCTTGGCGATACGATCCATGGCGGGTGTAGGAATTACGCCACCGAAGGAGCCTGAAACGCCATAGCCCTGGTCATCGGTCATGATCAGCAGAACGTTGGGTGCGCCTTTTGGCGGCACCACGCGGGGCGGCCAATACGGCTTGGAATCCGGGGCCGTTTCCTTGATGACGCCGCGGAACTCCAAAGGCGGGGGCGGCAGTTGGTTTCCGTTGATGACTTGCGTGGCGCTGGGCGAACCTGGCGTGCCGGTGATTTGTTGGGCCTGCACGCTGCTCAGCGCCAGCGCGCTTACCAGCGCCGCCATGAGGAAGCTTCTTGTTTTCATGTCGTTCCTTTCGTTTTGCCAAGGATAGGGATGCCAGCCGCTTGCGCGGAGTATCGCTATCGAGCGGCGACAGGTCAATCATAAGTTTTCGGCACGAACAACCCCAAGGCAGCGAAGTTCTTGGCGTCACTGGCGGTCTGGCCAACCCGAACCACTGCTTCGTTTTCGCCTTCGGCGACACCGATCTCGGCGGCTCAACCTTCGTTCAGCAGTCGATCCGCGCTCTACCCGAGCGGCCAGTTGGGCGCTGAGGGCCGGCGGCCTGCTCGCGGTGGGTGGCATCCGGCGGCGCCGCGTGCCTCCTCGGGCCTGAGGGAGGCTGGCGGCGGCGACATGGCGGACCTGCGCTGGAGCAGGATCAAGCCCCTACAGTTGCAGGCGGCCGGCGTAGCCGGTCATTTCCAGGTAGCCGCGGCCGCTGAGGCTGCCTTCGAGACGGACCAGGCCTTCCCAATAGACGACCGGCGCCGGCCGGCTGGTCGACAGTTCCTGGTCGTCGAGTACCGGTCGCGTACGCAGCGTCAGCTCGCCGAGTCGTATTTCGATCTGCACCGGGTAGCTTGCGCCGCTGCGCGGCGACGCCCAGTGGCGCAGCGGGTGGAAGGCGACCTCGCCGGCGGCGAACTGGCGTACCTGGCCACCGGCATCGCGCCAGGCGGCGTGCGCAAAAAGCGTTGCGCCCTGTGAATCGCGCATGCGGAAAGCCATCAGCGCGCCACCGTCGTCGAGGTTGATTCCCACCCAGTCCCAGCCGACGGCGTCGCCGCCGAGGATGGCTGTCGACCACTCGTGATCGAACCAGGCGCGGCCGCTGGCCGCCCGGCGCTGGCCGTCGAAGAGCAGTGAGCCGGCGACCTGCAGCTGCGGCCAGCTGACGTAGTAGCTGGCCAGGGCCGCCGCCTGGCCCTTGCGTGAATAGCCGCCATCGCCTTGCAGCAGTAGCGGCTGCGATGGGGTCAGTGTGAAGTCGTACGAGAATTGCGGGCTGTTCATTTGCAGGCGCAGGACTTCGCCGGTGCTGCGCTGTTCGCGGTTCATCCGCCAGGCGCCGATGTGGATGTCGCAGTCGCTGCTCGAGAACGCGGCTCCGAGATTGGCGCGCGCGGCGCGTTCGCTATGCAGCAGACGCTCGCCGGGGAGCGTCAGAGCGGCGTGGGCGAACAGGATCTGGCGCGCAGCGAGCGGCGATTGCAGGTCTTCGGCGTTGCCCGGACGGCTGCGAAAGAAGGTCAGCTGAAAACCAATGTCGGCCTGCGGTACGTCGAGTGCGCCGGTGACGTACCACCATTCGGTGCGGAAATCGGGATGTGCGCCGTGGTCACGCGGGAAAGCGAGTTTGATGCCGGGGGTGACCGGCGCGTAGGTGACTGGCGCTCGCGCGGGCGCCGCGAGCGTCAGCGTCGGCAGCAGCAGGGGAGTGCACAGGAAGCTGCGGCGGCGCACTGTTCGCTCTCCTTTCGCCTACTGCGCGCTGGCCAGGACCTGCGCGACCGGCAGGCGGGTCGCCTGACGCGCCGCGTGGCGACTGGCGAGTACCGCCGCGGCCAGGGTAATCGCCGCGCCGGTAACGAGCGCTGCCCAGGGAATGGCCAGCGCCATTCGCCAGTGAAAGGCTTGCGGATTGACGACGTGGGTCAGGATGGCGCCGATACCGACGCCGCAGGCGAGGCCGATCAGCACGCCGACGGTGGCGATCAGCGCGCCTTCGAGCATGACCGCGCGGCTCAGCATGCGGCGGTCGAACCCCAGCGCGCCGAGCGTCGCCAGCTCGCGCGCGCGCAGCCAGACACTGGCGGCCAGCGTCACCGCCAGTCCGAACAGCCCGATCAGCATCGCCGCCGCTTCGAGCGCGTAGGTCACGGCGAAGCTCTTGTCGAAGATCGACAGGCTCAAGCGGCGAATCTCGGCGCTGTCGGCGACTTCCAGTCCGTACTGGTCAGCCCACGGCGCCAGCCAGGCGCTGGCATGCGCTTCCTCTCCGGGCCGCGGCCACAACGCCAGGTCGGTCGGCTGGAAGTCGCCGCCGAGTTGCTGATAATCGTGGCGGCTGATGACCACTGCGCCGAATTGCCGGCCGTAGTCGCGCCAGACGCCGCCGATGAAAACTTCGATCTCGCGTCCCAGAAGTGGCAGGCGCAGCGTTTGGCCGGGTGCCAGGCGATAGATTTCGGCCATCGGTTCGCTGATCCAGACGGCGGGAAGGGCGGCCGGCGGCGCGAGCAGCGGCCCGGTGACCGGCAGTCGTGCGGCCGGGTCAAGGCGATCGATTTCGCGGACCAGCAGCGCGACCTGGGGTCGCTGCGGGTCGATGATCAGCGAAGCGTTGGCCATGCGCTCGACCCTGGTGAACGGCGCATCGGGCTGTGCCAGGGCAGCGAGCAGGTCCTGCGGCAGCGGTGTCGCCTTGCTGCGCAGGTAGAGCGGCGCCGGCAGGACGTGATCGAGCCATTGGTCGACGGCGACGCGGAAGCTGGAGACCATGATCACCATGCTGGCAGTCAGCGCGAAGCTGACGATCAGCCCGCTGGCGGCGACCTGGGCCATCAGCGGCGCCTGCGCGACGTTCTGCAGGGCGATGCGTTGCGGTGCGGGCAGCGCTTGCGCGCTGAGCCAGCCGAAAAGAAGTTGCGTCAGCAGCGGTGCGCTGGCGATGCCCGCGACCAGAACCAGCGCGATCGCCGCATAGCCGGCGAGCGGCAGTGCGAAGAGCGGCGGCAATTGCGCCAGCGCCAACGCGGCCAGCGCCAGGAACAGGGGCAGGCGCAGCCGCGGCAGTCTGGCGCGCGCCGTGTCGGCGTGCGACTGCTGCGCAAAGCCGGTTTTCAGCGCCTGGGCGAGCGGCTGCATGCGGTTCAGGTACGCCGGGTAGCTCGCGCCGGCCAGGCTGGCGAGGCAGCCCAGCGCCAGGAAGACGAGGGCCGGTGCCGGCAGGGGAATGATCGGCGGTGCGCTGCCGGCGAAGTAGCCGCCGCCGAGATCGCCGCCGAGCAAGCGCGTGAAGGTGACGGCCAGCGCGTAGCCGAGGCCGAGTCCGAGCAGCGCCCCCGGTACGCCGATCGCCAATCCTTCGAGCAGGACCTGCAGCAGGCGCATGCGCGGTGACAGGCCGAGGACGCCGAGCAGGGCGAACTGGGTCGAGCGTTGCGCGACGGAGGTCAGCTGCGTGGCAAAGACCAGGAAGGCGCCGGTGAGCAGGGCGACGAGCGCCAGGACGTTGAGGTTGACGCGATAGGCGCGCGAGAGGTTGGAGACGCGTGCGCTGTCGTCGTCGGCGACGCGGATGAGAAGACCCGCCGGGAGTTGCTGCGCCCACTTCTTGCGCCAGGTCGCCAGGTCGCTATCCGGCGCCAGGCGAACGCGGCCTTCGCTGACCGCGTCGACCGGGCCGAAGCGCTCCTGCACCCAGGCAATGTCGGCGACCAGCAGCAGGTCGTCCGGACGCGCCGCCGGCAGGTCGCCGGCAAGCGTCGCCGGCCACTGCTGCTCGCCGCGCACCAGGGTCAGCGTGCGGCCCGGGCGCGCGCCCGAGTCGCTGTCCGGGGCGCGTTGGGCAAGTTTGGCGAGCAGCGCCGGCGAGGCATAGACGCCGCCGTTGAAGAGGTTCGGCGCCGCCGCCTGCTCGTTGTGTCGTGGCAGCAGGTCGGGCATGACCGCGGCGGCGCTGAAGACGTCGATGCCGATCAAGGTGACCGGGGTGCGCGCGTTGTCGATGCGTACGCGCGTTTCGATGACCGCAGCGATGACCAGTACCGCCGGGTCGCGCGCGATCGCGTTGAGCGTCGCGAGAGGCACGCTGCCGGCGCTGTCGCGCGCGGCGATCACCGCATCGGGGTCGCCCTGGACGCTCTTCATCGCCCTGGCGAAGTCGGCGAGCGCGGCGTCGTTGATCAGATGAATTGCGTAGCCGAGCGCGACGCCGAGCGCGACGGCGAGCATCGAGAGCAGCGTCGCCGCGCGCCGTGTCGTGAACTGGGCGCGGATCAGCCACCACGAGAGCCTGCTCAGCGCCTGCATCGTGTCCTCGCTGCACTCATTCCAGGAGCCCGTCGGGGGTCAGTGTCAGGATGCGGTCGCAGCATTGCGCGACGTGCTGCGAGTGGGTGACGACCAGCGCGCTGGTGTGCTGCTCGCGGACGCGTTCGAGGAGCAGGGCAAGGACCTCGCCTGCGGTGCGCGGGTCGAGGTTGCCGGTCGGCTCGTCGGCCAGGACCAGCGCCGGATGGTGGACCAGCGCGCGGGCGATGGCTACCCGCTGCAATTCGCCGCCCGACAGTGACGCTGGCCAGCGCGGACCGAAGCTCGCCAGGCCGACGCGCTCGAGCAGCGCGCGCGTGCGCGCTGCATGCTCGCCGGCAGGCAATCCGCAGAGCAGCAGCGGCACGGCAATGTTCTGCGCCACGGTCAGCGTCGGCAGGATGTGAAAGGCCTGGAAAACGAAGCCGATGCTGCGCGCGCGCAAGGCCGCGCGCGCCGTCTCGTCGAGGGCGACGATGTCGAGCGCCTGGGGGCCGATGGCGATCGAACCGCGGTCGGCCGTTTCGAGTCCGGCGATGCAGTTGAGCAGGGTGCTCTTGCCGACGCCGGACTCGCCGACCAGGGCCACGATTTCGCCGGCAGCGATGGTGAAGCCGAGAGCGCTGAACAGCGGCCGGCTGGCCCGGCTGTGCTGCTTGGCGAGGTCGGCAACGTGCAGCATCGATCAGCCTCGGCGTCCGGCGGCTACCTGCCCGCCGCGCCGGCCCGCAAGCTGGTCAGCAGCTTCTGTCCGGCGCGACCATCGGCGGTCATGCCCAGGCGTTGCTGCTCGATCTTGATCGCGTCGCGCGACTTGGCGCCGATCATCC
>ERZ761602.4949-NODE-4949-length-16294-cov-5.797832_pt1 | contig 16294 bp, 14 predicted proteins | sample MGYA00512165_ERZ761602 | MGnify/ENA primary metagenome ERZ761602 (study PRJEB28899, sample SAMN02445085) | bioreactor sludge metagenome | biome: EBPR sludge; isolation source: Thorneside wastewater treatment plant | place: Australia: Brisbane, Thorneside...
TTGGCGATGGCCATCATTTCTTCCGACGGCATCTGGCGGATCACTTCCTTGGTCGAGCGGTCGATGATCTTGACCACCAGCTGACCGGTGTCGCCGTCCACGCTGAACTCGAGATTGCTGTTCGTCGGCTTGACGAACTCGCGAACGCTCTGGATGGCGCTTTCGAGCTTTTCGCTGTCCGGCGGCGCCTGCACCGGTGCCTGCGCCTGCAAGTGCGCCTGCACCTGCTGCAGGGCCTGCGCCGCACTGGCCGGCGTCGCCGTGTTGCCGCCGCTGGCCGTTGCCCTGGCTTCGCGGGCGGCCGAACTGATCGCCTGGTGGCCCTGCGGCGCTGGCGAGGAAACTGTCGGTGGAATATTCATCTCACACTCCTTGGTGAAGAGACGCCGGGGCGCGGTCACGTTGCCGCGAGCGCGCCCCGATGTTACCGCTAATCAAACCCTTCCGCTTAGCCGCGCAACAGCGAGAGCACGTTCTGCGGCAGCGAGTTGGCCTGCGCGAGCATCGCCGTACCCGCCTGCTGCAGGATTTGCGCCCGCGTCAGGTTGGCCGTTTCCGCCGCGAAGTCGGCATCGACGATGCGGCTGCGTGACGCCGAGAGGTTCTCCGACGTCGTTTGCAGGCTCGAAACCACCGAAGCAAAACGGTTCTGGTACGAGCCGAGCGAAACGCGCGCTCCGCTGACCGTCGCCAGCGCGCCGTCGATCGCCGAGAGGGCGCTGGTGGCGGCGGTGGCGGTGAGGACATTCACGTTGGCGATGCTGGCCACCGTCGAGGATACCGTGGCACCCTGGGTTCCGGAGGCAGCGAGCCCGGCATAGGCGGCGTGCGCCCCGCCCCAGACGATCCCGTCGGAATTGGTACTGCTCAAACTGACCGTGCCGTGATTGGCGGCGGCCGTTGCCGCTGCCACCTGTGTGCCCAATTGGGCTGCGCTGAAACCGGTCTGAAGGGAGATCGCGGCGGTGTTGGCGGTGGCAGCCGCTGAATCGGTCGCGGTCAGGCCGAGACCAAGAGTCATGGTCGTGTCTGTCCCCGCGGTGTAGGTGAGCGTGCCCGATGAGTTGGTAACGACGCCGTTCAGCCCAGCACCACCGGGCGCAGCGGCCAGAGCGGTATTGATTGCGGTTAAGATGGCGGTACCGTTGAGGGTGGCGCTTGTTCCAGCCAGGGTGATGGCGCCTACGGAAATGGTGCCAGCCGCGCCGGTGAAGGTGATCGCGCCCGCCGCGATGGTGCCAGCGGCTCCATTGCCAGCACCCGCACCTACAACGGTACCGACGGTGCCACCCAGGACTTGCGCGGCAGCTTGCGTACCCACTACACCGGTGGCCAAACCCGTCTGAGTTAGCAAAGTTGCTTTGGCGGCTGTGGCGGCTGCGGCCGTTGTGGCCGTACCTTCCAGTTTGATGCTGATGTCGCGGCCGTCGGCTGCCGTCAGTGAAAGCGCGCCAGTCGTGGCACTGGCCGAGGCGGTGACGCCGGTTTGCGTGGCTATGGCATTGATTGCTGCGGCCACGTTGGCGCCCTGACCGGCGGCAGAGGTGCCGGCGGCAACCGCGCCGACGTTGATGCCGTTGATGCTGAAGGCGTTTGCGGCGATGGCGGTAAAGGCCGTCGCCGCTGAGCCGGTCACGCTGTTGGCATTGGCGGTCGCGGTGACGCCCGAGTCGGACGAGATGCCGTTGATCGCCGCGGCGATCGAAAACGCGCTGGCGGCGCTCTGGCCCGGGCCGGTACCGAGCGAAGACGCGCCGACCTGGAAGCCGTTCAGCGTCAGGTCGCCGGCGGCCAGGGCGGTGGTCGTCGCCGTGCCGGTGGTGGTCGCGGCGTAGCTGGTGCCGGTGCCGCCGAGGGCCGTGGTGCGGGCGCTGCCAATGCCGGTGATCGCCAGGCGGTCGTTGGCCGTGCCGTTGGCGCCGATCTGGAAGTTCTGCGCGACGAAGGAGCCGTCGAGGAGCTTGGTGCCGTTGAACGACGAGTTCTGCGCGACGCGGTCGATTTCCGACGCCAGCGACTGGACTTCGGCGTTCAGCGCCTGGCGGTCGGACGCCGAGTTGGTGGCGTTGCCCGCCTGGACGGCGAGTTCGCGCATCCGCTGCAGGTTGTTGCTGATCTGTTCGAGGTCGCCTTCGGCGGTCTGCGCCAGCGAGATGCCGTCGTTGGCATTGCGCGTGGCCTGATTCAGGCCGCGGATCTGGGAATTCATCCGGTCGGAGATGGCGAGGCCGGCGGCGTCGTCCTTGGCGCTGTTGATGCGCAGGCCGGACGAGAGGCGTTGCAGGGAAGTCGCCAGTGAGGTCTGCGACATGTTGAGGCTGCGCTGCGAGTTGAGCGAGGCAACGTTGGTGTTGATGACTTGGGGCATTTTGCTTCTCCTATCACGGTCAAATTGACTTCAGACTTCAGACTTCAGTTTCCGGTGACTGCCTGGCGAGGCTCTTGCCGGTCCATCCTGTGTGGCGATTTGTTCGCTGACAACTTTACTTACGACGGGCCTCGGGAAAACTTGAGTGATTTTTTGTCTGGCCGCCGTGTAAGACCTTTAGCGGCAGGCGGTCGGGAAAGTTGAGGGTGTCGAGACAAGAAAAGCGGTGTTTGTGCGATCGCGGGCCGGCGGCCGGCAACGCGCGGCGAGCGAAGCCGATTGCCTCCCACCCCCCGCGCCGTCATTACGAAGACGCACAGGCGTTGCCTCCCACCACCCACGCCGTCATTGCGAGGAGGCGCAGCCGACGCGGCAATCCAGTTCCATCGTCTGACTATTTCGGCGGCGGCCGCATCGGCAATGCGCGTAGAGCCAAACGTCTGGATTGCCGCGTCGGCTGGCGCCTCCTCGCAATGACGGGCGGGTTGACCTGCCGCACCGCTCGCGTCTGCCTGCACAGCACACCGGGTTTTCTTCTTGCGCAAAACGTCAACGGGCGCGATACTTGGTTGCATCTGTAATACCAACCTATCGATACAAGCATTGTGCGTGTGGTTCTCGACACTTCTGTCCTGGTCGCTGCTGCTCGTTCACGCAAGGGCGCCAGTTTCCAACTGCTCTCGATGCTGCCGAGTAGAGACTTTGAGATCGCGCTGACGGTGGCCTTGTACACCGAGTGGCAGGCCGTTCTGACCCGTGCCGAGCACCTGCCACCCGGCGCCAGCGCCGACGTTGCGCTGGGCTTCGTGCGCTATCTGGCAACGATCGCTCACCTGCAGGAGGTATATTTCTTGTGGCGACCTTTTCTGCGCGACCCGGACGATGACATGGTGCTCGAGTGTGCGGCATCGTCCGGTAGTGAATTCATCATCACGCACAACATGAAGGATTTCCGCCGCGTGGAGGAATTGAAGATCCAGGCGATCACGCCGGGCGATTTTTTGCAGCTGCTGAGGAGAAAACCATGACTGCGCTGACTGTTCGTCTGCCCAACTCTGTGCACCAGAAAGTCAAGGAACTCGCTGCGCGCGATGAGATTTCCGTGAACCAATTCATCGCCAGCGCGGTATCAGAAAAAATGGCATCGTTGATGACGCTCGATTTTCTCAGGGCGGAAGCCGCCAAAGGCCAGCGCAGCGACTTTGAGCGCTACCTGGGAATGGTGCCGGACGCGCCCGCGCTTCCTGGCGACGAGACCCCGTGACGCCAGGCAGCTGCGAAGGCGCGGCGGCGCCAACGAGCATGCGAGGATACGTGCAAGCCGCCGCCACTGTTTGAGCTGGCCTTGGGCCACGACACGTAGGGCATTCCCACACCCCCCACCCCCACGCCGTCATTGCGAGGAGGCGTTAGCCGACGCGGCAATCCAGTTCCATTCTCTGACGGTCACTGCGGTCGCAGTCCGCATGGGCAAGGCGCGTAAAGCAATACCCCTGGATTGCCGCGTCGGCTTCGCCTCCTCGCAATGACGGGCGGGTTGACCTGCCGCACCGACTGGCGCCTTCTCGCAATGACGGGCGGGTTGACCTGCCGCACCGGCTTCGCCTCCTCGCAATGACGGGCGGGTTGACCTGCCGCACCGGCTGGCGCCTCCGCGCAATGACGTGCTGGCCAGGCGGGTTTCGGGGGCCAGCAATCCCGTGTTCGCGGCGTGCCAACTCAGTTTTCAGCGATACGCGCGGGCGGTTATAATGGGCGTCGGCGTGATGGTGGTCGGGTGGCACGGAATGGCGCCGGAAAAGGCGTTTTCGAGCCACTTCCCGGTGCTCGATGGCGCGCCCCGGGCGATTGACATGCGTCCCGCCGATTTCGCGAAGGCCGGCAGCTTGCCGGTTTTTTTGTCCGTTTGCCCGTGTTCGTGGATTGATGATGCGGATCCTGCTCTGCAATGATGATGGTTACTTCGCACCCGGGATCGAGCACCTGGCGCGGGTGCTGGCGGACGTCGCCCAGGTCACCGTCGTCGCTCCCGAACGCGACCGCAGCGGGGCGAGCAACTCGCTGACCCTCGATCGGCCCCTGTCGCTGAAGCGCGCCGCGAACGGTTTCTACTACGTCAACGGGACGCCGACCGACTGTGTGCATCTGGCGGTCACCGGCATGTTCGACGAGTTGCCCGACATGGTCGTCTCGGGAATCAATATTGGCGCCAACATGGGCGACGACACGATCTATTCGGGAACCGTCGCCGCAGCCACCGAGGGCTTCCTGCTCGGCATTCCGGCGCTGGCGGTTTCGCTGTGCAGCAAGGCCGGCGAGCATTACGACAGCGCGGCACGGGTGGCCCTCGAGCTGGTCGCCATGCTGCAGAAACAGACGCTGCGCGAGCCGGTGCTGCTCAACGTCAACGTCCCCGACGTGCCCTACGAGCAGTTGCGCGAGCGCGTCGTCACCCGCCTTGGCAAACGGCACAAGGCGGAGCCGGTGGTGCGCACGCTGTCGCCACGCCACGAGACGGTTTATTGGGTGGGCGCCGCGGGCGAGGCGCAGGATGCCGGCGAGGGAACCGATTTTCACGCCGTGCTGAACAATCAGGTGTCGCTGACGCCGCTGCAGGTCGATCTGACCCACAATGCCCAGTTGTCGCTGGTGCGCGGCTGGCTGGTAGAATGAATCGCGTCGTTTCCGGGGTGGGCATGACTTCGCAGCGCACGCGGGCGCGAATGATCGAGCGCCTGCGCGAGCAGGGAATCGACGACGAGGACGTGCTGGCGGCGATTGCCGCCGTGCCGCGGCATGTATTTGTCGAAGAGGCGCTGGCTTCGCGGGCTTACGAGGACACCGCACTGCCGCTGGGTTTTTCGCAGACGATTTCGCAACCCTATGTCGTGGCGCGGATGATCGAGGCGCTGTGTGCCGGCGGCCGCCGGCTCGGCAGGACGCTGGAGATCGGCGCCGGCTGCGGCTATCAGGCGGCGGTGCTGGCGCAGTTGACGGACGAGGTCTTTGCCGTCGAGCGCATCGCCCCGCTGCTCGCCAAGGCCAAGCTCAACCTGCGCGCGATCAAGCAGCTCAAGGTGCGCTTGAAGCACGCGGACGGTCGCCTGGGGCTGCCGGAAGCGGCGCCCTTTGACAGCATCATCGTCGCCGCGGCGGCGGCGCGCGTCCCCGCTGCGCTGGTGCAGCAACTCGCACCCGGCGGGCGCATGATCATGCCGCTGGGCGTGGCGACGCAGCAGCTGACGCTGATCGAGAAGCAGGGTGAGACTTTTGTCGAAACCCGTCTCGAGGCGGTGCGTTTCGTTCCGCTATTGACAGGAGTCGAATGAACGATCAGGGCTTTTTCTGTGGCTACGGGGCAGTGCCGGGACGCGCGGGGTGTCTGGCCGTGCTCGCCGTGCTCTTGCTCGTCGGTTGTGCCAGCAAGCCGCCGGCGGCGGTCAGCACGGGCGCGACCGCCGCCGTCGGCAAGGACCTCTACGTCGTCAAGAAGGGCGATACCCTGCATTCCATCGCCGCTGCGCATGGCCTGGATTTTCGCAGCCTGGTGATCTGGAACGGAATCGAGAATCCGAACCACATTCTTGTCGGCCAGGCGCTGCGCACGCGGCCGCCCGGATCTTCGTCGTCGGCTTCTGCGTCGGTTTCGTCGTCCGCGTCCTCAGCTTCCTCAGCGTCCAGCGAGGGGACGGTGGTGCGCCCGATAGACACTCCCTCGGCGGTCGAGCAGCGCAACCTCGGCGGCAGTGGCGAGACGCTCAAGCGTGAGCCGCAGGTGGGCAAGGAAGCCTATTCCGAACAGACGCTGGCGCGGGCACGCGCACAGGTCCAGCAGCCTGCTGCAGCAGCCGGCGCTGCGCCGACGCCAGCGGCAGCGGCCAGGGAAGAAAGCAGGCCGGACGCCACGGAGCGGGCGGACAGCAACTGGATCTGGCCGGCCAGCGGCAAGGTGGTCGGCACCTTCAGCGAAGGCGGTGCCAAGGGCATCGACATCTCCGGCAAGGCGGGCGACCCGGTGCTCGCCGTCAGTGGCGGCAAGGTGGTGTATAGCGGGACGGGCTTGCGCGGCTACGGAAAACTGGTCATCGTCAAGCACGACAGCACCTACCTGACGGCCTACGCGCATAACCAGAGCATCCTGGTGAAGGAAGGCCAGAGCGTTGCCAAGGGGCAGAAGATCGCCGAAATGGGCAACACCGACGCCGACCAGGTCAAGCTGCACTTCGAGGTCCGGCAGCAGGGCAAGCCGGTCGATCCACTGAAGCATCTGCCGCTGCGCTGAGCATCGATGTCGGCGCCCTTCGATTCCGATTCGGATCACGCGGACCGCCTGGAGAACTATCTCGACGAGCCCGAGTTCGCGGCTTCCGAAGGTCTGCCCTTCGCCGCCGCGGAGCCCGAAGAGGCCTTTCAGTCGCCTGAAGCCGAACTGCTCAATGACGTCACCCAGCACTACCTGAACGAGATCGGCGCCAAGCCGCTGTTTTCGCCCGCCGAGGAGGCGGACTGGGCGCGCCGCGCCAGGGCCGGCGAGTTCCCGGCGCGGCAGAAGATGATCGAGCACAACCTGCGCCTGGTGGTGAACATCGCCAAGCACTACCTCAACCGCGGCATGCCCCTGCTCGACCTGATCGAGGAAGGAAACCTCGGGCTGATTCACGCGATCGAGAAGTTCGACCCCGACCGCGGCTTCCGCTTCTCGACCTACGCCACCTGGTGGATTCGGCAAGGCATCGGGCGGGCGATCATGAATCAGGCGCGGACGATCCGCCTGCCGGTGCATGTGGTCAAGGAAATCAACGTCGTGCTGCGCGCCATTCGCCACCTCGAAGCGGCGAACGGGCGGGAAATCTGCCTTGAGCAGATTGCCCACCTGATCGACCGGCCGGTCGACGACGTGCGCCGGGTGATGGCCCTCAACGAGCGCATCGCTTCGCTTGACGCGCCGCTGCAGGTGGACCCCAGCCGGACCATCGGCGAGGTGATCGCCGACGACAGCCTGGTCGATCCTGACGAGCTGTTGCAGAGCAGCGAGATCGGCGACCTGCTGCGCACCTGGGTCGGGCAGCTCGGCGAGAAGCAGCAGCAGGTGCTCCTGCGCCGCTATGGCCTGGGCGGTGGCGAGACGAGCACCCTCGAGGAAATCGCGCTCGATCTCAACCTGACCCGCGAACGCGTCCGCCAGATCCAGATCGAAGCGCTCGATCAGTTGCGCCGCATCATCCGCCGCGGCGGCGTGACGCGCGACAATCTCCTCTAGCGTTGCACCGTCTTGACGAGACGCGCAGCGCCGCCGAGAGCAGCGTGAACCGCGCGGGTCGGCTGGATTTCACCCGCTCCTTACGGCTGTCCTCGTCGCCAAAGCGCAGGCCGGCATTCCCCAGTCCCCGTCACTGCGAGGAGGCGGACAAGCATCCCCCAGCCCCTGTCATTGCGAGGCGGGTGCGCCGCTTTTCGATGCGACTTTCAGCCAGCCGGACAGCGGCTTGAAACCATGCCGTCGCGGGAATTCCTAGCTTCCATCGTGCGTGCAACGCCACCCTAGCGCGTCGCCGCCAGGCGGTTGTTGCGCACTTCGCGGAGCACTTCGGCGAGCTGGAAGACCGACATGGCGTAGAAGCTCGAGCGGTTGTAGCGGGTGATCACGTAGAAGTTGTCGAAGCCCAGCCAGTATTCGGTCGCCTGACCCGGCGTCTCGAGATCGATCAGCGCTGCCGCGCGCTGCGGGTCATCGTCGGCGGCACTGAAGACGCCGCGCGCGAGCAGTTCCTTGACCGTCAGCACGGGTTTGATTCCGGCCGCGATGAGTGCCGCGGGGTCGCCGTTGACGCGCGCCGGCACGGCCACCGGCGCGCCCTTCTGCCAGCCGTACTGCTGCAGGTAGCGGGCGACGCTGCCGATCGCGTCGGCGGTACTGTTGCGCAGGTCGACGCGATTGTCGCCGTCGAAGTCCACCGCGTAGCGGCGCTGGCTGCTGGGCATGAACTGCGGGATGCCCATGGCGCCGGCGTAGGAGCCCTGGACGGCGAGCGGATCGACACCGTTTTCGCGCGCCAGGAGGAGAAATTGTTCGAGCTCGCCGCGAAAGAATTCGGCGCGCGGCGGGTAGTCGAACGCCAGCGAGGCGAGGGCTTCGAGAACGCCGAAGTTGCCGGTGTTCTGTCCGTACTCGGTTTCGACACCGATGATGGCGACGATTATTTCGGCCGGTACGCCGTAGATCGCTTCGGCGCGCTGCAGGAGCGCGCCGTTCTCGTCCCAGAAGCGCTGCCCGGCCGCTTCGCGGCGCCCGTTGACGAAGCGCGCGCGGTAGCGTTGCCACGAACGCTGCTTGCTGGGGCTGGCCGGCGGGCGGATCAGGCGCAGGACGGTGGCGTTCGAGTGAATGGCCGCGAACTGGCTGGTCAGGTGGCTGATGTCGAAGCCGTGCTGCTCGTGCATGGTGGCGATGAAGGCCTGCACCTCGGCCTGCTCGCTGAACGGGGGGCCCTGCTGGGCGTGGCCGGAGACGGGCAGCAGGGTGGTGAGCAGACCCGTGAGCAGGGCGCAGAGCAGGCCGGTGAGTGTTCTTTTCAAGAGCGTTTTCTCCTTCGCGGTGGCAGGCGGCGTACGCATTGTTGCAGGCAGCGCAGTTTATGGTCCCGACCCTCGCCGCGCGCGTAGCGCAGCTCGGCATAATAGCCCGCCGCTTCGTCGGTGAGGGCGGCAAGATCAGGTCTTTCGCGCGCCACCCGTTGCGCGAAAGCGAGCGGCCCTTCCCAGTCGGCGCGCGCGATTCCGCGGCGTTTGAGCTCGGCGCAGTATTTCAGCCAGGCGCGCTGTACGGGATCCACGGCGAGTCGGCGCGGCAGTGTCCACAGCGTGACGACGAGCAGGGCGATGCCACAGAGGACCGCCAGCGATGCGCTCATGCTGCGCCAGTCGGGGTCGCGCCAGCCGAGGCGCGAGAGCACTTCGCGCTGGCGTTGCGGATTGTAACCGAGGACCCACTGGTTCCAGCTGTTGTTGGCGGCTTCCCAGCGGTTGCGCAACTGGCGCAGCCAGTCGCTGTCGAGACGGACGAGAATCGGCAGGGGCTCGCCCTGCGGCAGGGCGGCGACGATTCCCTGCTCGATGCGCGAGGGCGCGACCGCGGCGGTCGGATCGAAGCGTACCCAGCCTTGTCCGGAGAGCCAGATTTCGGCCCACGCGTGGGCGTCGGACTGGCGCACGACGAGATAGCCGTCGACCGGGTTGACCTCGCCGCCCTGGTAGCCGGCGACCACCCGTGCGGGAACGCCGGCGGCGCGCATGAGGAAGACGAAGGCCGAAGCGTAGTGTTCGCAGAAGCCGCGGCGAGTGCTGAAGAGAAACTCGTCCATGGCGTTGGCGCCGAGCAGGGGCGGCTGCAGTGTGTAGTAGAAATCCTCGTTGCGAAACATCGCCAGCGCCGCTTCGGCGATCTTTTCGGGGGGGCGCGCCGCCCACTCGCGGGCCAGCGCGCGGGTGCGCGGATTGATCTCGTCCGGCAGGGCCAGCGCCTGCTGCAGGATGGCCGGCGCCTCGTTCACGTTGGCCCGATAGGCGATCGCCGAAGCAAAGGAAAAGCGCGCGCGCACGCGCAGCGGTTCGCGCGCCAGGGCCTGCAGCGTCGGTGCCAGCGTGCTCTCGGGCGGCAGTAGGGTGGCGACGTCGAGGGCCAGCAGCCAGCGCTGGTTGTGCGCTTCAAGGATGCTGCTGTAGGCAAGCGGCTCGCCGATGCCCTCGACGACCGGCGGCTGCCCGGTCGCGCTGGCCGGCAGCGCGCGCGCGCGCCAGGTCTGGCCGTCGTACTCGTCGAACACCGGTCCGCGCCAGTAGAGGTCGGCTTTCTCCGGCGCTTCGCCGGCGAAGCGGCTGCGGAAGGCGATCGCCCCGGAGACGATCAGGCCGCTGATCGAACCCGGCGACATTTCGTCGGAGAGGCCGCTGAGTCCGGAGTAGGCGTCCTGCGGCAAGCCCCACAGCGGCCCGGAAACGCGGGGGAAGAGGAGGTAGAGAATGAGCATGAAGGGCAGGGCCTGGGCGAGCAGCAGGCCGGCATGGCGGAGCACGGCGGCGACCGGCTGGGGGCCTCCGTGCAACCGGATCAGGGCGCCGGTGAGCAGGCCGATGGCGGCCAGCAGCCAGGCGCCGGTGGGGATGCTCTGCGAGTACAGATAGTGGGTGAGGAGGAGGAAGTAACCGAGCATGACGACCACCAGCGCGTCGCGCCGGCTGCTCATTTCCATCGGTTTGAGGGCCATGAAGACGACCAGCAGGGCGACCCCCGCGTCCTTCCCGAGCAGGGTGCGGAATTGCCAGGCAATGGCCGCGATGCTGCCGACGACGAGCAGCGCCAGCGCCCAGCGCGGCGGCAGCGGGCGACGTCGTTGCCATAGCCAGGCGCGCCACAGCAGCGTGCCGCCGACGAGCAGCGACAGCCACCAGGGCAGGTGCGCGAAGTGCGGCCCGGCGGTGGCCAGGGCGACGCCGAGCAGCCAGGGCACGGCGCCGTGTTCGAGCGCGGCGCTGGACCACGCGGCAGCGCTACTGCGGCCGATCGTTTTCAGGTTTCTCGCCATACAGCGCCAGGGCTTGCAGGCAGCTCGCCCGGTGCGCGTCGCCCTGCCCGGCGGCGATCCGGACGCCCGGCAGGGCGAGGCCGTAGCGCGCCTGTTGCTCGTCGGCGGCGAGGACCCAGCCGGTGAGTATCGACAGCCGTTCTTCGGCGCCGCACCCGGCCGGGGTGAGCGACCAGGCCAGCCACAGTTCTTCGCTGGCGCCACCGGCGAACTGCTTGACCAGATGGGGCTGCTCGTCCGTGCGCCGGGCGACCGCCTTCCAGGCAATGTGCCGCGTCGAGTCGCTGATCTGACGTGGCCGCAAGCCGGCAAAGTCTTCCTGGCCGTTGTCGCCGTGCAGACGATCGGCGTGCGCGGTCGGCGAGCGCGCCGGTAGCGGCGTGCGGATGGGCTGCGGATAGACCACGCACGACCAGTGCGGGTGCGGATAGCTCCAGGCACGAAAGAGCCCCAGCGGATAGCGCGTGGCCAGCGTCACCCGGCCCGGGTCGAGGCGACCACGGCGCTGCGTCGCGCAGCTGACGGCGACGGCAGCGCGTCCCTGCGCCGGCAGGTGGACGCAGCTCGCGGTTTGCCCGGCAAAGGAAAACTCGAGCGCGCGGCGCGCCTGCCGGCGCGGGTTCTCGAGCTGCAGCGGGAAGTACGCCGGATCGCCGGCGAATACCGCTGCCACCCGCCCCGGGGTCAGGCGCAGGCCAAAGAGGTTGTGAAAGGTATGCACCATGGCCACGATGCCCAGGCCGGCGAGGAGAAAGATCAGCGCGTGGCCGAGACTCAGGTTGTAGTTGATGGCCCCGACGAGCATGACCACCAGGACCAGGGCGAAGAGGAGGCCGGCGCGCGTCGGGACGATGAAGATGCGCCGCTGGCCGAGGACGATCGGTAGCTGCTCGTCACGCCGCAGGCGAAACAGCCAGCGCTGCAGGGAGGCCAGCACCGGCATCAGGGCAGTGGCACGGCGCGGATCAGCGCCGCGATGTCTTCTGCGCTGGCGTGGTTGCCGCTGAGCAGGCGTAGCCGGTGGCGCGCAACCGAGGGCAGGACGGCCTGCACGTCTTCGGGCAGGACCATCTCGCGGCCTTCGGTAAACGCCCAGGCGCGCGCTGCCGCGAGCAGCGACAGCGCGGCGCGCGGGCTCAGGCCGTGCACCAGACGGGCGTCCTGGCGCGTCGCGCCGACCAACTGCTGCAGGTAGTCGAGAACGGCGGCCGAGGCGTGCACCGCGCCCGCCTGCGCTTGCAGGGCGGCAAAATCGCCGGCGTTCAGGCGCGAAGTCAGCGTCGGCAACTGCTCGCGACGACCGCCGCTTTCGAGCAGCGCGCGTTCGGCGCCATGGTCCGGGTAGCCGAGTTCGATGCGCATGAGGAAGCGATCGAGTTGCGATTCGGGCAGGGGGAAGGTGCCAATCTGGTTCGACGGGTTCTGCGTGGCGATGACGAAGAACGGTTGCGGCAGGGGGCGGGTTTCGCCTTCGGTGGTCACCTGTCCCTCTTCCATGGCTTCGAGCAGCGCGCTCTGCGTCTTCGGCGTCGCGCGGTTGATTTCGTCGGCGAGCAGGACCTGCGCGAAGACCGGGCCGGGCAGGAAGCGGAAATCGCCGCGCTCGCGGTCGAAAACCGAAACGCCGAGGATGTCCGCCGGCAGCATGTCGCTGGTGAACTGGACGCGTGAGAACTGGAAACCGAGCAGGCGAGCCAGGGTATGCGCCAGCGTCGTCTTGCCGACGCCGGGCAGGTCTTCGATAAGCAGGTGCCCCCTGGCGAGCAGGCAGCACAGGGCCAGGCGGGTCTGCCGGCTCTTGCCGAGAACGACCTGGTTGGCGGCGGCAAGGATTTCGTCGAGCGGGGATTGTCGGGTGAGGGGTCGCATGGCTTGTCGTGGCGGCGCAATTGCGACGATAATAAACCATCATCAGATAACTTGATTTCCCGCAGATCCCGGTGCCCGTGGCCAGCCCCGATTGCGGTAGAGAGGCAACAGTGACCAGTACCGCATTCATCAGCCATCGAGATTGCCAGTTGCACGACATGGGTTCGTATCATCCGGAGTGTCCGGAGCGCCTCACCGCGATCAGCGATCACATGATTGCGCAGGGTCTGGATTCGTACTTTGCCTACCACGATGCGCCGCTGGCGAGCTTCGAACAGCTGCGCCGGGTGCACTCGGCTGCGCATCTGGAACGTGTCAAGCGTGCCTCGCCCGAACTCGGCATCGTGCACCTCGACCCGGACACGGCCATGAACCGGCATACCTGGAAAGCGGCGCTGCGTGCGGCCGGGGCGGGGGTGCTGGCGGTCGATCTGGTGATGGCCGGCGAGGTGCAGAACGCTTTCTGTGCGGTCCGTCCGCCCGGCCACCACGCCGAGCGCGCGGCGGCGATGGGCTTCTGCTTCTTCAACAACATCGCCGTTGCCGCGGCGCATGCGCTGGAAGCGCACAAGCTGTCGCGGGTGGCGGTGGTCGATTTCGACGTGCACCACGGCAACGGCACCGAGGACTGCTTCAAGGGCGATCAGCGCGTGCTGATGGTGAGCACTTTTCAGCATCCCTTCTACCCCTATAGCGGGACCGAGAAGCCGGCGTCGAACATGCTCAACGTGCCGCTCAGCCGGGACACCGACGGCGAGGAGTTCCGGAACGTGGTCAGCGAGCTGTGGATGCCGCGCCTGCGCGAGTTCCAGCCGGAGATGATCCTCGTTTCGGCCGGTTTCGACGCCCACTACGAAGACGAGATGGGCGGCTTGCGGCTGCTCGAAAAGGACTACGCCTGGGTCACCGGACAACTCACCGAACTCGCCGACGAGTGCGCACAGCGGCGGATCGTGTCGATGCTCGAGGGCGGCTACGCGCTCTCCGCGCTGGCGCGCAGCGTGGTCGCCCACCTGCGGGTGCTGGCTGATTTCTGACGCGGTTTTTTCCGGCAAGCGGTGCTTTGCATTCTCCGCTCCGAGGCCATTCCCATGGCCAAGGCGCTTGCCTTCGGGTAACATTGGAAGCTTGATTTTCCACGGCCGAATGCTTTCGGCTATTGCTCGGGCGCTCTCCCATGACCATGATTACTGGATCGATCGTCGCGATCGTCACCCCCATGCACGTCGATGGCAGCCTCGACTTGCCGGCCCTGCGCCGCCTGGTCGACTTCCACGTGCACGAGGGGACGGACGCCATCGTCATCGTCGGGACGACCGGTGAGTCGCCGACGGTCAATGTCGACGAACACTGCGAACTGATCAGGCTGACCGTCGACCAGGCCGCCGGTCGCATCCCGGTGATTGCCGGCACCGGCGCCAATTCCACCGCTGAGGCCGTCGCGCTGACCCGTTTCGCCCACCAGGCAGGGGCCAACGCGGCGCTTTCGGTGGTGCCTTACTACAACAAGCCGACGCAGGAAGGCCTCTATCGCCACTTCCGGGCGGTCGCCGAAGCCGTCGATATCCCGGTCATCCTGTACAACGTGCCGGGTCGCACCGTTGCCGATCTGGGCAACGACACCGCGCTGCGCCTGGCCGAAATTCCGAATATCGTCGGCATCAAGGACGCCACCGGCAACATCGAGCGCGGGACCGACCTCATCGCCCGCGCGCCCGAGGGCTTTGCCGTGTATAGCGGCGACGATGCCAGTGCCTGTGCCCTGATCCTGATGGGCGCCCAGGGCGACATCTCGGTGGTGGCCAACGTCGCGCCACGTTTGATGCACGAGATGTGCGCCGCGGCGCTGGCCGGGAACGCCGTCGTCGCGCGCGCGCTGCACGCGCGCCTGCTCGGGCTGCACCAGCAGTTGTTCTGCGAGGCGAACCCGATTCCGGTCAAGTGGGCGTGTCAGGAACTGGGCCTGATCGAGGCCGGATTGCGGCTGCCGCTGACGCCGCTATCGGTGAATTGTCACGAGCGGGTTCGTGTTGCCATGCGCCAGGCCGGCGTACTCGTCTAGATGCGGGGTTGCCAAATGCCTTCTATCGTTGTGCGCGTTCGACTGCTCGCCCTGCTCCTGGCGCCGCTGCTGCTGCTGGCCTGCGGCACGACCTTCGAGACCAAGAAGATCGACTACAAGACGGCGTCCAAGAGCACGGTCCCGACGCTCGAAATACCGCCTGACCTGACCTCGCCGACGCGCGATGATCGCTATGCCATCCCCGACACCGGTGGCGGCAAGGGCACGGCGACCTACTCGGCGTACAGCGCCGAACGTTCGCCACAGGCGCAGGCGCAACAGAAGAGCGACGTCCTGCCGGAGGTTGACAACGCACGCATCGAACGCGCCGGCAACGAGCGTTGGCTGGTGGTCAAGGGTTCTCCCGACAAGCTCTGGGGACCGGTCAAGGACTTCTGGCAGGAATCCGGTTTCGTCATCAAGCTCGACTTGCCCGACGCCGGTGTGATGGAGACCGACTGGGCGGAAAACCGCGCCAAGATTTCGCAGGATTTCATCCGCAACATCCTCGGCAAGGTGATCGATTCCGTTTACTCGACGGCCGAGAGGGACAAGTTCCGCACCCGTCTCGAGCCCGGCATCACGCCCGGCACGACCGACATCTTCATCAGTCATCGCGGCATGTACGAGATCTTCATTTCCGAGGGCAAGGACCAGACCAAGTGGCAGCCGCGCCCGGCCGATCCGGAGCTGGAGGCCGAGATGCTGCGTCTGCTGATGATTCGCCTGGGCAGCGACGAGAAGCGCGCCACCGCAGCCATTCAGGCGGCCAAGGAAAAACCGGTCGAGCGTGCGACCCTGTCGCGCGGTACCGACGGCGCCGGCACGCTGGACGTCGATGAACCCTTCGATCGTGCCTGGCGGCGAGTCGGCCTGGCGCTCGATCGGGTCGGCTTTACGGTCATCGATCGGGATCGTTCCCGCGGCCTGTACTTTGTTCGCTATGTCGATCCCGAAACGGACGGCGAGAAGGCGGCGGACGGCTTCTTCTCCAAGCTGAATCCGTTCAAGTCCAGTCCGACGGAGAAGCAGCAGATCCAGTACCGTATTTTCATCAAGGAAGCAGGGAGCCGGTCTGCTGTCCAGGTGCTGAGCCCCGAGGGGGGCGTAGACCAGTCGCCGACGGCAAAGAAAATTCTCAATCTGCTTTACGACCAGTTGAAGTGATGCGTTTCGCGTCGCTGGGCAGCGGCAGTCGGGGTAACGCCCTGATTGTCGACGCCGGCGAGACGAAGGTGATGGTCGATTGCGGTTTTTCGACGCGCGTCGCGACTGCCCGGCTGGCCCGGCTGGGCACCGCTCCCGAGCAGCTGGCGGCGATCCTGGTCACCCATGAGCATGGCGATCACCTTGGCGGTGTTTTTTCCTTCGCCCGTCGCCATCGGCTTGCCGTCCATCTCACCCACGGTACCC
>ERZ761602.4950-NODE-4950-length-16294-cov-4.648562_pt1 | contig 16294 bp, 13 predicted proteins | sample MGYA00512165_ERZ761602 | MGnify/ENA primary metagenome ERZ761602 (study PRJEB28899, sample SAMN02445085) | bioreactor sludge metagenome | biome: EBPR sludge; isolation source: Thorneside wastewater treatment plant | place: Australia: Brisbane, Thorneside...
CGCCGCGGCCAGCGCAGTCTGGGCCGGGATCGCCGAATTCAGAACGAGATCGACGGCGTGTTCGTTGCGTCCGAAAAGGAAGCGATAATAGTAGAAAAACCATTCTGTCGGATACGAGCCCTTACCGATGGCTTGCGCCTGAATCAGGAGCGATCCGAGCGTTCCGCGCCAATAGGGCACGCAGACGACGAGCGCGGCGGCCCCCGCAAGCGCCGGAACCCGCATCGCCTCGATCCACGGGCGCCGATCGCGGACGAGCAGCCAGCCCAGGGCCGCGCCCGCAACCGCGGACGCCGCGATGGGCCCGATCTCGGGATAGACGTAACACACGCCTGCGCCGCCCGCCGTCAGCGGAAAGAACAGCGGCGCGCGCGCCGTCCGGCCGAACGCCAGCGCGACGAGCGCCGTGAGCACCAGGACCAGCGGCGTCGCGGCCAGCTGGCTCCAGGCGTTGATGTCGAAAATCAGTTGCAGGTAGGTGCCGGCCGCCAGCGCCGCCGAAAGCAGAAGCGCCGGAATCGGCGAAAGAGCGAAGACCGCGCGCAGCACGAAAGCAGCGGCGAAGAACGTCAGCGCCTGCAGCAGGGCGAGATAGGCATAGGCGGCTTCGAAGGTCGTGTCGAAGAACGGCGCGCGCAACGCCGCGAGCGCGAAGCCGACGGCGGGCCGGGATCCGAGTTGCTCTCCGGCGAAGTGATTCTAGGTGTTCGCGAGGACGTTGGCCGGCGAGAGACGGGCAAGTTCCCCGTAGCTCAGCTTGGCGAAGGCCGAAGCGTTGGCGATGTAGGTCGCCTGATCGTAGTGATTTCCCTGGAAGGCAGCGAACTGGTGCCCGCCGATCCATTTCGGCGACAAGACGAGCAGCCCGACCGCGACGACGGCGACGGCCGAGATCGCCGCCGCGCGCGCATCGGCCGCGGGTGCGGCGCGCCGGCGGACGCCCGGCAGCGCGCACGCGACCGCCGCGCAAAACAGGCCGGCCAGCGGCAGATAGGGCAGCGGAACGCCGCCGCGATAGGCGAGCGTCGCGATCACGCCGAACAGCGCCAGCCCCAGAACGGGAGCGGCCCAGAACCGCCCTCGCACCTCGGCCGGAATCGCCGCGGAGACCGGCCAGCCGATCGCCGCGAAGCAGGCAAGGCCCGCGGCGAAAAACGACACGTCGACGAGCGCATCCATCGCTTCACCTAGCAGCAGACGGCGCCGTGAAGAAAGCCCTGCGGCGCCTGCGCACTGCGGATCGAGCTCGTCCCGAACTTCGTCGGCAGATGGCGCTCGTTCCGGGCTGGCATATCAGCGCGCGCGGCGGGCCGGAAGCCGCTAGCTTCCGGCCCAAGGCATTTTCGGAACCCGCCATGTCCGCCGCCGCGCTTGGCATCGCCCGGCATCGTAAGGAGCGCTAGCGGCATGGCCGGCGCCGGTCTCCCCGGCTTTTCGATCGTCGTTCCGTCCCTCAACCAGGGCCGCTTCATCGACGACGCCCTGCGCAGCGTTCTCGACCAGGCCTATCCGAACGTCGAGATCATCGTCGTCGATGGCGGTTCGTCCGACGACACCGTGGAACTGCTACGCCGGTACGGCAACCGTATCGTGTGGACGAGCGAGCGAGACGAAGGCCAGGCGCACGCGATCGAGAAAGGGTTCGCGCGCGCCACCAAGGAATGGCTCGCCTGGCTCAACTCGGACGACATCCAATGCAACGGCGCGCTGTTCGCCGCCGCGGACGCGATCGCGCGGCGGCCGGACGCCGACGTGGTTTTCGGGCGAGGGCATTACATCGACGAAGCGGGCGCGCGTCTGCGCGACTATCCCACGATGCCGATCGGCCCGGAAACGGACGCTCGGCGGGGCTTCTTCGAGAGCGGCTACGTGGCACAACCCTCCGTCTATTTCCGGCGCGAGGCCTATCGGCGGGCAGGCGGAGTCGATCGATCGCTTCATTACGTGATGGATTACGAGCTGTGGATCCGCCTTGCCCGCGCCGGCGCGAAATTCGCCGCGTTCGATCGCGACATCTCCGGCAATCGCTGGCACGAGAATGCCAAGACCGTGGCGGGCCTGCCGAAACTCTACGCCGAAGCGGTGGCGGTCCAGGTCCGGCATTACGGCAAGGTCTCGCCCTATTTCGTGCAGGCGATCAGCGATCACCACTATCAGATGCGGCACGCCGCACGCGCGGCGCCGGCGCGGTCCCTGTTCTGGCGCTGGCTCTATTTCAAGGCAGCCTGGATCAGGCTCAACGCGCGCCGGCCGGGATACTGCCTGCGCGGCCTGTTTGCCGAGACCATCGCGAAGTCCGGGCCGATCGAGGGCGACCATATCCGCATGTTCGGGTGGCTGCGGGCCGAGGCGCCACAGGGGCGGCGCACGCCGGCCGAATAGCTTCGCGGGCGGCATGGCCTCGACGCGCACGACCGACGCGCCCGGCGGAATGGCGAGCGGCTGCGAGATCTGCCACCGCGACGCCTCGTTGGCCTCGATCGGGTAGGATCGTTGCGCGATCCCGAGGCGCAGCGGGCGCCGGCTCTTGTCTTAGAATCTCGGGCGTGGCGAGACCTCGGCGCGATGAGCGGCTTCGATGGGCCGATCCGAAATGCTCCGTATCGTGTGCCCGCGAGACGGATTTCGACGACATCTTGTGATAGAGAACTCCGGCTTCCACCACCGCGACGGTGACTCGAGCCTTGCCCAGAGCCGCACCGCGAACCGTGCATTTTTCGGCCGAAGAACTGCTGCCGGCGGCATGGCGCGATCTTGCCGGGCGCGGGCCGTTGCGCGCATTCAATCCGGCGCTTCTCGCCGACGGGCCGGGCTGGCTGTTCGCCTATCGCATGGTCGGCGCCGACGGCCTCCGGCGGATCGCGATCTGCCGCCTGGACGGCCGGTTGCGCGTCGAGCCCGGCTCGGCCGTGCCGTTGAGCGATGCGATTCGCTTCGCCGAGGGGCGCACCTATCCGGACGCCGTGCGTGCGTGGTTTGCCGATCCGCGCCTTTACCGGCTCGCGGGGCGCCTGTTCGTCTATTGGAATTCCGGCTGGGATCCGCAGCCCAATGTGCAGTTCGTCGCCGAACTCGACGGCGGCACGCTGATGCCGCGCGGGCCTGCACGCGAGCTTCGCCTCGCGGGCCACCGTCGGCCGATCGAGAAGAACTGGACCTTCTTCGGCGACGATCCGCTCCGGGCGCTGTATTCGCCGATGCAGCAGGCGATTCTCGACGTCGCGTGCGGCGAGGCCGCGGAGATCGAGCTGCGCCCGCGCCATGCGGCGCCGTGGGACCTCGGGGACTTCGCGCTGCGATACGGCGAGTTGCGAGGCGGCGCGCCGCCGCAGCGCCTCGGCGACGGTTACTATGCGTTCTGCCACACGGTTTACCCCACCCCGCTCGGCTACGACTACGCGGCCGCCGTCTACCGGTTCGGCGCCGCGTTTCCGTTCCGGCCGACGGACGCGCCGTTGCACCCGCTGCGGCTCGAGAACCCGCTCGGATCCGACACGCTCGGCGACCGCCTCAATCCGCATGTCGGCGCCGTCGTCTATCCCTGCGGCGCGGCCTACCGCGACGGCACTTGGCTGATCAGCTACGGCATCAACGACGCGCGCGCCGCGATCGCCCGTCTTTCCGCCGCCGAGGTGGAAGCGGCGATGCGGCCGTTGGCGGCGGTCGATTAGGGGCGCCGCGATGGACAGCGGCGCCATGGGCGAAGGCGGCGGCCCGATCGGGCGGATCGGACCCGGCGACCGGATCGTTCTGCTGCAGATGGGCGGCCTCGGCGATCTGGTCATTACCGGCGAGTTGCTTCTCGCCTTGGCCGCAGCCGGACACCGCGAGCGGACCACGCTCGTGTGCCGCGCGGAGTTCGCCGCCGTCGCGGATTTGTTTCCGGCGCCGCCCGCGAGCGCGATCGGACTGCCCTTCGATCCGCATCGATGGCACGAGCCGTCCGAGCGGCTCGGGGCGGAGCTGAAGCCGGTCGCGGCCGCGCTCGCCGGACTGGCCGCCGACGTGCTGATCGATTCCGGCCATCGTCCGCTGTGGTTCGCTCCTTTCGTCGCCGCGCTTTGCCGGCCGCGTGCGGCGGTGTCCTGCCACGTGGCGACCGAACCGCGGCGCGAAGCGCTCGCATGCATCCTGCTGCGCGATTTCGGCCTGGCGTGGCACCCGATCCATCGCATCGCCGTGCCGCCGCGCCTGCGGGAGCGCGAGCGGTATCGCCATCTGCTGGGCGCGTTCGCGATCGAGCCCGTGCCCGCTCCGCGCTGGAGCGTCGCCGCCGCGCCGCGGGAACGGGCCCGCGCGTTTCTGCGCGAATCCGGCTTGGAGCCGGGCGGCTTCGTCGCGTGCTTTCCCGGCGGTAACGAAGCCGCCCGGCTCAAGCGCTGGCCCGAGGCAAGTTTCGCGGCGGCCTTGCGCGCCGCCGGGCGGCCAGCCGTGCTGATCGGCTCAGCCGAGGAAACCGGGGTGCTCGCGCGCGTCGCGGCCGCGCTCGGCGGCACGCCGAACGCGATCTTCGCCGGCGCGCCTGCGGATATTGCGACGGTCGCGGCCCTTCTCGCCGAATCCCGCGCCTGGCTCGGCAACGATTCGGGCTTGATGCACCTGGCGCAGGCGCACGAGGTTCCCGGCGTGGGCATTTTCGGCGGCGGCGGCCGCTGGCCGAGCTACGCGCCTTGGGCGCCGGGCGCGGCCGGGATCGTCCATCCGCTGCCCTGCTTCGGCTGCGACTGGGACTGCATGCTCGGCCACGCGCTGTGCGTCGAGAGCATTCCCGTGACCGCAGTTGCGGCCGCGCTCCGAAGCGCGCTGGACGGGCAGCCAACCGCGCCGGCCATCGTGGCGCTCGACGAGACGCCCGCCGGCACGCGCGAAATGCTCGACGATGCGAGCCGCTCCTACCGTGCGGTCCAGCGCGATCGCGAAGAGCGGCTCGAGACGATCCTGCGGGGCGAACTGGCCTACCGCGAGCAGAGCGCGGCACGGACCATGTTCGAAACGGCGGCGCACGAGCGGCTCGCTTCACTCGACGAAGCCGCGCGGATCGCCGGGCAGCACATGGCCGAGATCGCGTCGTTGCGCGAGCGCTTGGCGCTGCGCGACCGCGAGCTCGCCGATGCGAAGGCGCGGCTTGCCGCACAGGGCCGCGTGCGCGCCTTCCAGATCGGCCTCGGGCTCGGCGCCGGCAACATCGGCGACGAGCTCATGGCGCAATCGTTCTGGAGCCGGCTGCCGGACGCGATCTCGCTCGATGTGGCGCTGTTCCCCGAATCCGCACGCTGCCGCGAGCCCTATCCGGCGCGGCATCGCTACCTGCCGGTCGACGAAAGCGGCAACGAAAACGCGGATGCCATGATGCCGGGCCTCCTGGTCGGCGGCACGCCGGTGACCGACGCCGAAGGCGTGCACTGGCCGCTCCGCTTTCTCGCGCCGCGCCTTGACCACTTCCACCGCCATCGCCTGCCGGTCGACGCCGTCGGCGTGGGCGTGGAGCCGCTGCAGACCGAGGACGGGCGCGCGCTGTTCCGTGCGGCGTTCGGACCGATCCGCTCGTGGACCGTGCGCTCGGAGGCCTGCCGGGCGGCGCTGCTCGACCTCGGCATCGAGCCGGCCCGGATCCGCGTCGGCGCGGACTGGGCGTGGCTCCACGCGCCGCGGCGCGACCGCCGTCGCTGGGCCGAGGAGACCTGGCGCAGGCTCGGCATCGACCCCGCACGCCCGTTGCTGGTCGCCAACGTCGTCAACATGCTGTGGCGTGACAGCGACGCGGCGAAGCGCGCGATCGCGGACGCCATCGCGCGGGCCGCCGCGCTGGAAGGGCTCCAGGTCGGCTTCCTCGGCAACGAATGCCGCGACGGCGAATTCTTCGATCACGCGGCGGCGCGGGATATGGCGGCACGACTGGGCATCGCCGCCGCGGTGGTGCCCAACGCGTATTTCAGCCCCGACGAGGCCGTGGCGCTGCTCCGGCATGCCAGCGTGACGCTCGGCCAGCGCTATCATTTCGCGATCCAGTCGGTTCTGGCGGGTTCGGTGCCCGTGTGCATTCCGCGCGGCGCGAAGATTCGGGATCTCGCCGGCGAGCTGGGAGTCGCCTGCATAGGCTCGGCCGCCAGCGTCGACTCCGATGCGCTGTTGGCGGCGATCCGGCGCGCGGTCGAGCACGGCGCCGCCGAGCGCGCCCGCCTCGCGCTCCGCCAGCGCGCGCTGGGCCAGCGAGCCGCGGCCAATATCAGCTTTCTCGAGGAGCTGCCGCCCTACCGCGACTGCTGGCCGGCCCGCGAGTGAGCCGCCGGGCCTTCGCCGCGCGGCCGTGCTTGCCCTGCGCCGGCGGCATGGACAGCGGGCGGGCGGCCGATGGATAATTCTTGCAGGCCATCCGAAGGATTCGAGCCATGACGGCGGCAAAGCCCGTTCCGAAAATCCGCGGCGTCCACCACACGGCATTCCGGTGCCGCGACGCCGCCGAAACGCGGCGCTTCTACGAAGGTGTGCTCGGCCTGCCGCTGGCCGCCGCGCTGTCGTTCGACGAAGAGCCCGGCACCGGCGCGCCGCTGAAGTACATGCACCTGTTCTTCGAAATGGGCGACGGCAGCTACGTGGCGTTCTTCGATCTGCCCGACTCGGCCGACGAAGCGCGTTTCAAGAAGAAGTCCGGCTTCAACCTGCACATCGCCTTCGAGGTGGCGACCGAGGCCGATCTCGAGGACTTCCGCCGCCGCTTCCGCGAGAACGGCGTCGAGAACCACGGCCCGATCGACCACCATTTCGTGAAATCCATCTATGCCTGGGACCCCAACGGCATCCAGATCGAGATCACCTGGCGCGAGCCGGCCCACGACCGCATCCTGGGCGAAGAGCGCGCGAAGGCCCAGGGCGCGATGCAGGCGTGGGACCGCGACACCGCGCCGATCAAGGCCGGGAAACTGAAGCTCAAGCCCGCAAGCGCCGCGTAGACGCGGCGCCTCCACCGCACCGATCTCGGACGCCGGGCTTTCGGCACCACCGGCGGGCCGGGGACCCGCCGCCAGGCGATGAAAGCGTGAAAACCACGATGCAGTCCTCCCGCTCCTTCGACTACACGCGCGAGCCGTTTCTCATCGTCTCCAAGGAAGAGCAGCCGATCAAGGAGACCTATGCCGGCGAGATCGGCACGGTGGTGATCGAAGGCCAGCGGCTGCGCCCGGCCGGAGTGGAATCCAAGACCGTCGTCGTCTTCATGCACCCCATCGGCGGGACGCAGTATCTGCCGCTGCCCACCGCGCTGGCGCGCGCCGGGCTGCACGTCATCTCCTGCAACAGTCGGTATCCGCGCAACGACACCGCGCTCATCATGGAGAAGGTGGCGCTGGATCTCGGCGCCTGCGTCCGCCATGCGCGCGAGAAATTCGGCTATGAGCGCGTGATCCTGGGCGGCTGGAGCGGCGGCGGCTCGCTCTCGACGTTCTACCAGTCGCAGGCCGAGAGCCCGACCGTCACGGGCACGCCCGCCGGAGACCCGCCCGATCTCACCCGCGCGAAATTGCAGAAGGCCGACGCGATCATGCTGCTGGCCGCGCACACGAGCCGCGCCAAGACGCTTACCGAGTGGATGGACCCATCGATTCTCGACGAATCGAAGCCGCTTTCGCGCGACCCCTCGCTCAATCTCTTCGGCCCCGATGCGCCGAAGCCGCCCTATTCCCCGGATTTCCTCGCGCGCTACCGCGAGGCGCAGATCGCGCGCAACCGGCGCATCACGGAGCGCGTCGAAAGCCAGCTGCGCGCCGCCCGCAAGCGCGGCGAGCCCAATTTCGAGCACTGCTTCGTCGTGCACGGGACCATGGCCGACCCGGCCTGGCTCGACGCCGCGATCGAGCCGAATGGGCGCCGCCCGGGTTGGTGCCTGATGGGCGACCCCAGGATGGTCAACGACGCGCCGGCCGGGCTCGCGCGGTTTTCCTCACTGCGCAGCTGGCTATCGCAATGGAGTTACGACCGCTCGAACGCCGACGGGCCGGCCAGCGCGGCACGCATTTCGGTTCCGGTGCTGGTGATCGAGAACGGCGCCGACGACGGCTGCCTGCCCCATCACAACCGGCGCTTCCTCGCCGCGATCCGGTCGGAGAAGGAGCACCGGGTGATCGAGGGCGCCAATCATTACTACTTCAATCAGCCCGACAAATGCGCCGAGGCCGTCGCCGCGATCCGCGACTGGCTCGCGCGGCGCAAGCTGATCGAATCGTAGGGGCAGGTCCCCCGACCCGCCCCTGCGAAGGCAACGTCACTCGCCCAGCGTGCCCGTGACGCGCGCGAACTTGCCGTCCTTGATCTGAGTCAGCACGAAGGCGCGCGTGCCGAGGCGGCGCTCCGGGCCGAACGTCATCGGCGGCGAGCCGAAGATGTTTTGCCAGTTCTTGATCGTCTCGCTCGCGGCGATGAACTTCTCGACCGTGAGATCCTTGCCGGCCCGTTCGAGCCCGAGGACCGTCATTTCCATCATGTCGTAGCCGATGGCAGCCGAGACATCGGCTGGCTTGCCGAACCGGTCCTGATACCGCTTCATCCAGGCCTTCACCGCCTCCGACTCGCCCTCGGCCGCGAACGGCACGTACTGGCACTGGACGTAGAATCCGTCGACCGCCTCCTTGCCGATGCCGGGAACCGCCGCGTTGCAGGCGGCGGCGGAAGCGAGCACGTCGACCTTCCAGCCGACCTTCTTGAGCTCGAGGCCGAGGCCCGCCGTCTCGCGCACGACCGTGCCGGCGACGATGAGGTCGGGCTCGGCCTGGCGCATGCGCGCTACCTGCGAGGAGAACGACGTGTCGCCGCGCTTGTAGCTGGTGACCGCCACGACCTGGACGTTCGACGCTTTCGCCTGCGCCTCGGCCGCCTCGCGGAGTTCCTTACCGAACTCGTCGTCCTGGTACATGATCGCGATCTTCTTCCGCCCCTGCTTCTCGATCATGTACTGCACCGCCGCGCGCATCTGGTGATCGTAGGGCGCGGCCATGCTGAATTTCAGCTTGTTGAACGGCTCGAACATCGCGCGGTGATTCGTGCCGGGATACATGAACGGCACGCCCGCCTCGAGCACGATCGGCATCGTCGCCATCGCGATCGGCGTGCCGAGCACGCCGACCATCGCGAAGACCTTGTCTTGCTGGATCAGCTTCTGCGCGGCCAGCACGCCCTTCTTGGGATCGTAGCCGTTGTCTTCGCCGATCAGCACGAGCTTGCGGCCGTGCACGCCGCCATTCGCGTTCTGCTCCTCGATGCGCAGGATCTTGCCGTTGCGCATCGGCTGGCCCCAGAACACGATCGGCCCGGAGAGATCGTCCTGCGTGCCGAGCCGGATTTCGGTGGCGGTGACGCCGCGCACCTCCTGGCCATTCGCTCCGCCGCCGACCGGCAAGGCCATGGCGAGACCCAGGACGGCAATCTTTGCTCTCATCGTCTTCCTCCCTTGGACGGCCGTTCGCGGCCTTGCGGTCATTCTAGCAGCGGCCCGGGCCGCCGCAATCGAGCCCCGGCGTCATCCGCCGTACATGGCCTCGATTTCCTTCTTGTATTTCTCGTTCACGAATTTCCGGCGCAGCTTCAACGTCGGCGTCATTTCCTCGTCTTCGGCCGTGAGCAGAATGTCCAGCAGATGGACCTTGCGGATGCGCTCGACGTTCGCGAGCTGCTTGTTGACCTTCTCGACCTCGGCCCAGACGAGATCCTTGATCGCCGGCGCGCGCGTGAGGCTCGCGTAGTCGGTGAACGGAATGCGGTTCGTCTGCGCGTATTTCGTCACGTTCTCCTGGTCGATCATCACGAGTGCGGTCAGATAGTTGCGCCGGTCGCCGATCACGATCGCGTCGGTGACGTAGGGGCTGAACTTCAGCTTGTTCTCGATTTCCGAGGGCGTGATGTTCTTGCCGCCCGACGTGATGATGATGTCGCTCTTGCGGTCGACGATCTTGAGCCGGCCTTCGGGCGTGAACGCGCCGACGTCGCCGGTGTGAAGCCACCCGTCGCGAATCGCCTCGGCCGTACGCTCGGGCTTGTTGAGGTAGCCCTGGAAGACGTGCGGCCCGCGGATGACGATCTCCTGCTCCGCGGAGATGCGGACTTCGGTGCCGGAGAGCGGCTTGCCGACGGTGCCGAGCGCGAACTCCTCTGGCCGATAGAACGTCGCGATGCCCGAGCACTCGGTCTGGCCGTAGATTTCGAAGATCGGGATGCCGAGCGCCACGTACCAGCGCATGATGTCCTGCGAGATCGGCGCGGCGCCGCTGCCGATTAGCCGGGCGCGCGACAGGCCGAGCAGCCGCTTCGTGTTGCGCAGGATGGCGAGCTCCGCGAGCGCGTAGAGCGCGCGCAGGCCGAACGGCACCGGCTTGCCGGCCATCCTGCGGTCGGCGACCGCGTGCGCGACGGCGCTGGCCCGGTTGTAGAGCGCGCGCTGCAGCGGCGTCGCGTCCTGCAGGGTCATCGTCACCAGCGAGTGCAGCTTCTCCCAGATGCGCGGCACGGCGAAGAAAACGGTGGGCGAGACCTCGCGGAGGTTCTCGAGCACCGTCTCGGGGCTTTCGGCGAAATGCACGACACCGCCATAGGCGAGCGGGCGCATCGCCGTCATCATGCGCTCGGCCATGTGGCAGAGCGGAAGGAAGGCGAGCGTATCGTCGCCGTCGTGCGTCGGCGCCATTTCGCCCCAGCGGTCGATCGCGAAGACGAGATTCGCGTGCGAAAGGACGGCACCCTTGGGCGGCCCCGTCGTGCCGGAGGTGTAGACGAGTATGGCGCGGTCCTCGGGCCGCGTCGCGTCGACGAGCGCATCCCATGCGCCCGGCGCGCGCTCCGCCGCGGCCCGGCCGAGCGCGAGCAGCTCGTCGTAGCTCATCACCTGCGGATCGGAGAAGCGCTTGAGGCCGGTCATGTCGTAGACGACGACGCGCTCGAGCCGCGGCATGCGCTCGCGCCGCTCGAGCACCTTGTCGAGCTGCTCTTCGTCTTCGACGAACAGAAAGCGCGCGCCGCTGTCGTTGACGATGTATTCGACCTGCTCGCGCGAGCTCGTGGGGTAGAGGCCGACCGAGACGGCGCCGGCGCCCATGATCCCCATGTCGGTGAACAGCCATTCGGGGATCGTCTCGGCCAGGATCGCGGCGACTTCGCGCGGCCGCAGGCCGAGCGCCGCGAGGCCGAGCCCCGTGTGGCGCGCCTGCTCGGCGTAGCCGCGCCACGTCGTCGCCTGCCAGACGCCGTAATCCTTGTGCATCAGCGCGGCACGCTCGCCGCGCGCCGCGGCCGTGTGCCGGAACAGCTTCGCGACCGTGTCGCAGCCGGCCGGGATGCGCGCGTCGGTCAGCGCCACTGCTTCCTCCGCTTCCAGCGCCGCACACCGCGCACGCCCGCGTCGCGGATGCCGAGGTAGAACTCCTTGACGTCTTCGTTGCTGCGCAGGCGCTCCGCGCTGCCGGCGAGAACGATGTGGCCGCCCTCGAGCACGTAGCCGGAATCGGCGACGTCGAGCGCCATCTTGGCATTCTGCTCGACGAGGAGCATCGCCACGCCGCTATCGGCCTTCACCCGGCCGATGATGCGGTAGATCTCCTGCACGAGCAGCGGCGAGAGCCCCAGCGAGGGCTCGTCGAGCAGGATGAGCCTGGGCCGGGCCATCAGCGCGCGCCCGATCGCGACCATCTGCTGCTCGCCGCCCGAAAGATTTCCCGCCATCTCGCGGACACGTGCGCGCAGCGCGGGAAAGTATCCGAAAATGCGCTCGAGATCGGCGGCAATACCGCCGGCGTCGCGCCGCAGGAAGCCGCCCATCTTGAGATTGTCGGCGACCGAGAGATGGCGGAACACCTCGCGGCCCTCGGGGACGTGCGCGATTCCGGCGGCGGCCACGTCCCATGCCGCGCGCTTCTGAATCTCCGCGCCGGCGAAGCGGATCGTGCCGGCCTCGGGATCGAGCGCGCCGGAGATCGTCTTCAGCAGCGTCGTCTTGCCCGCGCCGTTCGCGCCGAGGACCGCGACGATCGCGCCCTCGTTCACGTCGAGGGTCACGCCCTTCAGCGCCGCGATCGGGCCGTAGTATGCCTCGACGTTGCGAAGCTCGAGCAGCGCCACGTCAGCCTCCGAGATAGGCGGCGGCGACGCCGGGATCGCGCTGCACCTCGCCCGGCGTGCCCAGCGCGAGCATGCGGCCGGAGCTCATGGCGAGCACGCGGTCCGAGACCGCGGATACGAGACTCATGTCGTGCTCGATCATGATCACCGTCATGTCGAGATCGTCGCGCATGTCCTGGATCCAGAACACCATGTCGCGCGTCTCCTCGACGTTGAGCCCGGACGAAGGCTCGTCGAGCAGGATCAGGCGCGGCTCGGCGGCCAGCGCGCGGCCGAGCTCGACGATCTTGCGCACGCCGTACGGAAGGCCGGCCACCAGCACGTCGCGATACTTCCCGAGCTCCAGGAAATCGATCACCTCCTCGACCTTCCGCCGGTCGGCGAGCTTCTCGCGCCGCACGAACGGCGTGAACAGCGTCTGCCGCAGCACGCCGCTCCGGTGATGCCGATAGCGGCCGAGCATCAGATTGTCGAGCACGGTCGCGTTGTCGAACAGGTTGATGTTCTGGAACGTGCGCGCGATGCCGGCGCGCACCACGTCGTGCGGCGGGATGCGGGTGATGTCGCGCCCGTCGAAGACGATGCTGCCGGTGCTCGGCTCGTAGATGCGGCTGATGACGTTGAACAGCGTCGTCTTGCCGGCGCCGTTGGGCCCGATGATCGCGAAGATCTCGCGCGGTTCGACGCCGAACGAAATGCCGTCCACGGCCCTCAGGCCGCCGAAACTGATGCCGACGTCGCTGACCGATAGCACCGCCATCACCAGGTCTCCGACTTGGCGAAGCTCTTGGCGCGGCGCAGCGAACCTTTGCGGTAGAACGGGAACATCGAGAAGTAGTGCTTGATCTTGCGCCAGATGCCGTAGAGGCCGGTGGGCTCGGCGAGGATGAAGGCGAGAAGGACGACCGCATAGACCGCCGCCTGCAGGCCCGACTGCTGCGCGACGGCGGCCGGCAGGTAATCCTTGGCCACGGCGACGAGCTGCGGCAGCGCGATGACGAAGACGGCGCCGAGCACGATGCCATGCATCGACCCGATGCCGCCGATGAAGATCATCACGAGGAACTCGATCGAGACTAGGATCGTGAACTGATCCGGATCGATGAACTGCAGCTTGTGCGCGTAGAGCGCGCCGGCGAGGCCGGTCAGCAGCGCGCTGATCGCGAAGGCGGCGAGCTTCACGCGCATGAGCGGCACGCCCATGCTCTGCGCCGCGGTTTCGCTGTCGCGGATCGCCATCATCGCGAGGCCGAGCGGCGCGCGCACGATGTTGCGGACCGCCAGCATCGCGGCGAGCGCCACCGCCAGGACGATCGCATACAGCTTCGGCTCGCTGTCGGCGACCCAGCCGGCGATGCGGATTTTCGCCACGTTGAGTCCGGACGCGCCGTTGGTGACGCTTTCCCAGCGCACGATGACCTCGGTGACGATGAACGACGCCGCGAGGGTCGCGATCGCGAGATAGAGGCCGGAGAGGCGCAATGCCGGCAGGCCGATGACGAAGCCGACCACGGCCGAAAGTGCGCCCGCTGCGGCGAACGCCGCGAGGAACGGGACGCCGTGCTTCTCCAATACCGCGACGGTGAAGGCGCCCACCGCGAAGAACGCCGCGTGGCCGAGCGAAATCTGGCCGCAATAGCCGGACAGCAGCATCAATCCCGCGCCGGCGACGACGTAGATGCCGATCAGCACGAGCTGCGAAAGATAATAGGCGGGAAGAACGAACGGCGCGGCGACCAGCGCCAGACCGAGCAGCGCGTACCAGAACGCGGCCGCGCCGTCGCGGAACAGGCGGAAATCTTCCGTGTAGCTCGTCTTCTTGTAGAACTTCATGCGCTACACGCGAACGCGCTTCGAAATGCCGAACAGGCCCTGCGGGCGCACCATCAGCACCGCGAGCAGCACGACGTAGGCGGCGACGTTCTTCACGCCCTCGGGCGCGTAGAGCCCGGCCAGTTCCTCGACCACGCCGATGATGAGCCCGCCGACCACGGCGCCCGGCAGGCTGCCGAAGCCGCCGAGCACGGCCGCGGGAAACGCCTTCAACCCGATATAGCCCATGTTGACGTGCACGAACGCGGCGGGCGCGAGCAGCACGCCGGCGAGCGCCGCCACCGCGGCGCTGATGCCCCAGATCAGGCCGAACATGCGCCGGATGTCGATGCCGGAATAGCCGGCGGCGAGCTGGTTCTGCGAGGTGGCCTGCAGCGCCACGCCGACGCGCGCGCGCGAGAAGAAGAGATAGAGGGCGCCCACCAGCACGACGGTGACGGCGATGACCATCAGATGCTCGGCGCTGACGACGAGCTTGCCGATGGGCACGACTTGGCCGGCGAGCGGGTTGGAAAGCCGGTGCGTCTCGACGCCCCAGCCGGGAATCATCGCGACCACGGCGCGCAGTAGCGTCGAGACCGCCACCGTGGCGAGGACGATCGTGAACGCCGGGCTGCCGATGAGCGGGCGCAGCAGCAGGTGATTAAGGATAACGCCGAACGCCGCCGTCGCCAGCAGCGCCAGCAGTACGCCGGGGACGAACGGCACGCCGCCCAGATCGACGAGCGTGTAGGCGAAGAACGCGCCCACCATCATCAATTCGCCCTGGGCGAAGTTGACGACTTCGGTTGCCTTGTAAATGAGGACGAAGCCGAGGGCGACGAGCGCGTAGATGCAGCCGATCGAAATGCCGCTGACGACGGCCTGAAGGAAGACGATCAGCGGATCCATTGACGGCCGGCTACAGGCGTTCCCCTGGGCGCCATTGTACACGCGCTCGGGTGTCTGGGAAGGATGCTGGAAGGGCCGTAGCGCGCCGGCCCAGGCGTCCCGCGGGCCGCCTTCGGCGACGCCGCATCAATCAATCTTCAACCATGTCTCCTCAGCGTTTTTGAACCACCCTTTGCTGGAATGCGCCTGGCCATCAGCCGCCGCGCGCCCATGCCCTCCCCCAACCGCCCGCCTCGCCGCTCCTGGCGCCTCGCCGCCGCCGCTGCCCTCGCCGCGGCGCTTTTCTGCGCGCCGTCCGGCCCCGTGGGCGCCGCCGAGCCCGCCGAAGTTCGGCTCTTCGGCACCTCGGAGAAGGTCCATCACGACCTCTCCCAATTCCCGAAATGGGCCGGAGTCCTCGAGCGCTATGCGCGGGAGCGCGCCCTCGAAGAAGCGCCCTGCCGCGGCGCCTGTCCGCTCCAGCGGTGGCGGGGTTTCCTGCTCGGGCTCAAGGGCAAGACCGCGACCGAGCAACTCGCCGCGGTGAACGACTACGTCAACCGCACGCCCTATGCGACCGACCAGCAGCGCTTCGGCGTCGTCGATTATTGGGCCACGCCGGCCGAGTTTCTCGGCCGCTCGGGCGATTGCGAAGATTACGCCATCGCCAAGTATCTCTCGCTGCGCCACCTCGGGTGGGACGAGCGCAATCTGCGCATTCTCGTGCTGAACGACCAGAACCGGCGCGAACTGCATGCGGTCCTGATCGCGTATCACGGCGGCACGGCCTATGTTCTGGACAACCAGGTGCCCGAGGTCCTCGAGCACGGTTCCATCGCCCACTATCGCCCGATCTTCTCGATCAACGCCGCGGCGTGGTTCTTCCACGAGGGCTGGTCGCCGGTGCCGCCGCCGGCGGTCGCGTCGCGCGCGCCGGCGCCGGCCGATCTCGCGGTGCGCCCTGCGCTGGCGGCCGCGGCGCTCGGCCGCGAGAGCCTCCGCTGATGCGCGCTGCCCCGCGGCGCCCGGCAGCCGCTTCTTTCAAACCCGGATAAGTGCGACTATCGTCGCTTTCTCAACGCTCGCCGCCGGCGCGACATGCGCTCGACGGCGCGGACAGGGACATGACAGATCAAGCCACATCGCAAGCAAACCCGGCGACGAAAGCCGTCCTCCCGGTCTTCTACCGGCAGCCCGAGCTGCTCTCGAGCGAAAAGCACGCCCGCAAGTCGCTGGTGACGAGCGTCGACCACCGCTTCGCGAAGGACACGAACGCGGTGCCGCTCAACGGCGTCGAGATGGAGCTGGCGCAGCGGCACTATCCGATCGTGTTCAGCGACGAGGCGACGCCGTTTCCGATGGCGATCCTGGGCCTGCGCACGTCGGAGAACCTGTTCCTCGATCCGTCGGGGCGCTGGACCGAGGGCATCTACGTGCCCGCCTATGTGCGGCGCTATCCGTTCGTTTTCATGACTGCGCCGGACCAGAAGCAGTT
>ERZ761602.4951-NODE-4951-length-16293-cov-10.465698_pt1 | contig 16293 bp, 12 predicted proteins | sample MGYA00512165_ERZ761602 | MGnify/ENA primary metagenome ERZ761602 (study PRJEB28899, sample SAMN02445085) | bioreactor sludge metagenome | biome: EBPR sludge; isolation source: Thorneside wastewater treatment plant | place: Australia: Brisbane, Thorneside...
GGTACAGGATGGTGCTTCAATGAGGCCGAGGTACGAGGCCTCGGAAATCGGCTGTCGGGCTGGTGACAGCGGCTTCGTTCAAGGTGCTTCAATGAGGCCGAGGTACGAGGCCTCGGAAATCAGCCCCCTCGCACGCGCAGGAGCCGACCGCATCGTAGCGCAGGGTTGCGAGCGCTAGGCCCGCAGCGCGGCGCCTTGCCTCGGGCGCGGGGATGCTCTGGTGCGTGCCGGTGAAAACGTGCTGGATTGTCAAAGAGCTACGCACCGCGAGCGCTCGCCGGGCGCACCTTGCGCACGGCAGCACTCGCATCCCTTGCGCGGCAGCCGGCGCGCTCCCGCACATGATGTCAGACGATCACCGGCGCGCGCTCGACCGCCGCGAACGGCCGCTTGCCGAGGCTGCTGACGCGAGGCTGCACCTGCTCGGCTGCGCCGAGGTCGACGATCAGCACGTGATCCTCGGCATGGGCGATGGTACTGCCCAGCCGTGCCGTCAACTCGGCATGGCGGCTGCGCGTCAGCCGGCACTGGAACACCGACAGCTGCAACCATTCGCCATAGCCGTGCATCAGCTTGAACACCCGTCGCCAGCGCCGGTCGTCGGCGATGTCGTAGGTGACGATGTACAGGTGCTCGTCGCCCGTCATCGCGTGGTGAAGTTGGGATAGCGGTCGATCTCGCCCAGCAGGTGGCGGCCCAGCAGCCGGCACTGGATCTCCACGATCTGGCGGTACTGCGCGGCGTAGCCGAACACCGGGTGCGTGATCTCCTGGCTCATCCGCCGTTCGAACGCGGCGATGAAGGCGCGACGGCCGCGCTCGTTCAGGTTGACCGCGCCGCCGGCGCGCACGAAGTCGGCTGCGCCAACCTCGCCGTTGTTGATGGCCATCAGCACGGCCGAATCGGCCAGCAGCGGGCGGAAGGGTTCCATCACGTCCAGCGCCAGCGCCGGCCGGCCGTAGCGGCTCTGGTGATAGAAGCCGCGGTACGCGTCGAAGCCCACGGCGGTGAGCGTCACCGCCACGCTGCGCGTGAGCAGCGAGTAGGCATAGGACAGCAGTGCGTTCACCGGGTCGGTGGGCGGCCGGCGCGTGCGCCGCTCGAAGTCGAAGGGCCAGTCGTCGGCGTGGTTGTCACCCGGCAACGACAGCATCTGGCCGAAGTGGCGGAAGTAGCGCGCCGCGGCGTTGCCCTCGGCGCCCAGCAGTTGCGGCAGGTCGTGCGCGCGCTCCGCGGCGTCGATGTCCTGTCGGAAGCCGGACAGCAGCGTCTCGGGCAACTCGCCGCGCTTCCAGTTGCGACGCAGCAGCGTGCGCTGGTTGCGGATCTTGGCGGCCACCAGGTCACGCGCCAGCATCAGGCAATGACGCTCGTCGAAGCTGGCGCGGAACTGCGCGCTGCGCAGCTCGACGTTCTTGTGCCCCAGTCCCACGGTGTGGCCCAGGAACCAGCCACCGTGCGACAGCCAGGTGACGGGAATGCCGCGCGCCATCAGCTCGTGCAGCGCCGGGCCGGTGAGGTACACGCCGCCCTGCAGCACCAGCTGCGACACGTCGATCAGCCGCGCGCTGGCCAGCTTCTCGTCGTCGACCGACACCTCCAGCACCTCGCCGCTCTTGGCCACCTTGGCGCCGCGCGCCTGCACGTACACGGGCAGCGCCGGCGCCTGGCCCACGGCCAGCGGGCGCGGCGGTGTCTGCTGGGTGCGCAGGTAGTGCAGCTCGTCGGGCAGGCAGATGGCGGCCAGCGAGCAGCGCGGGCACTTGGGGCTGTTCTCCAGCGGCGGCGGCAACTGCGCGCCGCTGGCGATCAGGCGCAGTCCGGCCGCAGCCTGCCGGGTGGCGGCGCGCAGCTCGTCGTCGAAGGGCACCTTCACCCGTTCGCGCGAGGCGACGAAGTACAGCACGCCCTCGGGCGCGTCGTAGCCGTGCTCTTCCAGCAACAGGCCTTGCGCGCAGAGCTGCACGCGCTCGGGGTCGTAGGCGCCACGCGCCACGTGCGGACGCTTGCCGCGCTTGGTGTCCACCGGCACCGCGCGCCGGCCCTCGAATTCCGCCAGGTCGAGCCTGGCGATCAGGCCCAGCGCGTCGGACGACAGCTCGAGCGAATGCACGTGGATCTTCTCGGCCGGCTCGTCAACATCGTCAGCCGGCACCGCGGCTTCGGGCGGGCTGCCGCGGCGCTTGTCGACGCGTCGGTGCACGTGCCGGCCCTCGACCGTGTCGGCCGAGTCGGCCCACTCGCCCTGCACCCACTCCAGATAGGCCAGGCGCGGGCAGTAGACGTACTCGTTGAGCATGCGCGCGGGCAGCAGCGGGGCGCCTGGCGGCAGGGGCGGGGCGTCGAGGGGGAGCGACGGCTGCTCGGGCGCAGCCGCCAGGGTGTCGTCGGCGTCGGACGGGAGCAAGGCTTCGGAGGGCATGACGGACTACAATTGCGTACTCATTTGAGTACCAAGGGATCCGCAATGGACTACGTGACGGTGCGCGAACTGCGCGAGAAGTCGGGCGAGATCTGGCAGCGCGTGGAGGCGGGCGAGGAGTTCGTCGTCACGCGCAACGGCAAGCCGTTTGCGCTGCTGGTGCACACCGAGCCGCAGGCGGTGGAGGACCGCCTGCGTGCGCTGCGGCTCAGCCGCATGGCCGAACTTGTGAAAGCCATCCAGGCCGACGCCCAAGCCAGCGGCGCCAGCCTGCTGACCGACGAGGAAATCCAGGCCGAGATCGATGCCGCGCGCAGGGAGCGCCGCGCGCGACTGGCTGCGTATCCACCCGCTGCGACGGTGCCGCCGCCGAAGGCCGCCGAGCCTGCGCCCAAGCGCCATGCGCGCCGTCGTTGACACCAATGTGCTCGTGTCTGGCCTGATGGGCACGACCGGCCCGCCCTGGCAGGTGGTGAGGGCCATCCTGGCGGGCCAACTGCGCCCGGTGGTGTGTGCCGACATCGTGGCCGAGTACCGCGACGTGCTGGCCCGCCCGCGCCTGCGCATCCGCACCGAGTACAGCGCAGAGCTGCTGACCTTGATCGAGCAGGTGGCCGACTGGTTGGCCGTGCCCGCGTACGCTGGCATGCCGCCCCTGCCTGACCAAGACGACTGGCCCTTCTTCGCCGCCGCCCGCGTGGCGGCGTGCCCGCTGATCACGGGCAACGCCAAGCACTTTCCGGCGGGGCTGGGGGTGAGGGTCATGACGGCGAGGGAGTGGGCAGGCGGCGATTGGTTGGACTGAACGGTCCCCTCGCGTCTCAGGTCATGTGGTTGATCAGCTGGTCACCGAGGAGGGCCCGAAGTTGCCGAAGCCCTGACTCGTTCTTCGAATCTCGGAACTGCAGATCGCAAAGATGCCGCGCGCCGCGCACTCACTTGGGCGACTCTTCCAGTCCACCAGAAGCACCGACCGCGTTGTGTGGAGAGAGGACGGAACGCGCCAGAGCGGCCAAGTGAATGTCATGTCGTCACCTCGTCCCACCACACCGGTGGTGATGACCCGCGAGCCGCGCGGGAAGCTCGGCAGCAGCGGCAGGCCCTGAAACGCGAGCCATTCCAACGGGGCGTTCACTCGGGTCCCATCGGCGCTGGGGTCGCCAGCCATCAGCGCCCAGTTGCGCTCAGCACTCGGGTCCCACCGAAGGTTGCTGCCAGGTCGCTCTGCGTGTCCGTTGAACAGCGATGTCTCCACCCACTCTTGCGTTACGGACGCACGAATGCCCTCCACGGCGCCTAGGAAGGTCTGCTGCGCTGCCGTGAAGTGGAACGCCGTGGGCTTGGTGTTGCCCTTGCCATCTAACGCGACATCGGTGGCATAGGCTGCGGCGTACGCGACCGCGTCACTTCTGCCCTTCAACCAGGCTTCAACGCACCTCGCAAGAAATTTCTTGAACTCGCCTGGCGGCGGCTTCAGATCGGCAACCCGCTGCGGACCTTGTTTCTTGGTCGCAGCCTTCTCGTACGTGAACCGCCAAGGTGAACTCTGACTCCCCGCGACCTCGGCGTCCCGGACGACTTTGGAAGCGAGATCGGACTCGCAACCATTGAATCCATCCACAAAGACCTGAAAGGCGCCGTCGTCCAAGAAGCCGAGCCTCACACCTGGGATTATGCGAACCAACCCCAACACCGCCAGAAACCCAAGAGGGTTGGAGCCGTCTACGCCCAGGAGGTGGAGCTGTCTCATGCTGGGACCCCCTTCATCTGCTCCTCCTCGCTGGCGCGGTGGTCCGCGAGGCGCAGGATCGCCTCCAGCCAGCACAGTTCGTGCCAGCCGTACCTTTCGATCAACGCCCAGAAGCGATCGGCCAGCGGCGAATCGAGCCGGTGCAGCTCGTTCTTCGAAGTCGCGGGCGCGAAGTCGATCGTGCCGAAGGTCGTGCTCGCGTGACCGGCAAGGGCCACGTCGACCGGGTTCGCATCGACAACCGCTGGCGCAAAGGGGCGGCAGTAGCCGTGGTGGCTCGCCACGAGATGAAGCACCAGATCGAGGTCGGGCTCCTTCGTGGCATCCACCTTCTTCAGCCTCTCGCTCAGCGCCTCCAGCCGCCCTTGGAGCATCGCCAGTGACTGCACTTCATGGCGCGCCCCGGGCGGATATCCGCTTCTGCGCTGGGCAACGCGATGCGCCTCTCGCGCCCCCGGCGACATCGCAGACTTGGCCCACGGCGTCTCGTCCTTGTACAGCTCGATCTCGCTGCCGCCGCGAAGCATGAGCTGGAAGCGCCGGTCGGCCTTGCCGATGTCGTGCACCCATGCGGCAAGCGCGACGTGCTCGGCGAGCCACGCCCCGAGCCCGCAGCGCCGAGCGTATTCGCGTGCGAACGTCTCCACGTCGGCGCTGTGCTCGGCCAGCGAGACGGCGCGCCCTGCGTGAAACGAGTCGTCGCCGTCGGTCGTCAGCTCGACGCCGCCCTCGATCGTCTCCTCGGGCAGGACGAGCCCCCGGAGCGTGGCGGGCGGCAGGCGCCCGGCCTCGATCACGGCCCAGGGTTCCTCGCCGGGCACCACGAGCGAGCCGCCCCGCCTGGCGAGACTCTGTGCCCAAAGGCGCCTCCACGCCGGCCAGTCGGCACTCGATGCCAGGCGCCCGAGCGCGGTGCGTGCGTCGTCGGGGTCGTCGTGCGGCAGGGAGAGCCCGAGCTGGCCGATGACGGCGGGATGCAGCCGAAGCACCGGGCGCGCGCGGGCGAAGAACTCGGCCTGCTCCGCACGATCGCCGACCAGCTCGGTCGACTCGGGATCGAAACAGCCGTTGCGAATGCCGCCATAACAGGCAGGAACGACGATCGTGTCGCCCGGCCGCAGCGAGGGCTGGGAGGCGGACTGCGCGCAGACGATCTCGCTCTCGTCGCCCAGCCAGCGCAGCGCGCGCCGCCCGGAGGTTTGGGGCTCACTGTCCTTCTCGTCGGACGTTGCACCGTCCGTGTCGCCGAAATCGCCCGTGCGCTGGCGCGTAAGCCATGCGCGTGCCGCTGCGAAGGGCAACGAGATCGCCTCGAGGTTCGACGGCCTGACCGCCGCGACGGCTGCCGTCGCGGCCTCGAGTTCGCCTTGCTCCAGCAGCTCTTCAGTGAGGTCGGCGCGCCAGACCACCTGCACCTCGGCGGGCCCCGAGGCCGGTCCATGCAACCACAGACTGACATCCGGCAGCTGGCTCGGTGCAGGCGATGTCTGTGCCCAGAGGTCCAGGTACGCGGGAAGGAGCGTTGGCGCGTTGAGCTTGGGTGCGAGAAGCTTGCCGACAGTGTCGGCCGTGGGCACTTCGATCTCCAGGATGCCGAAGTCCACACGGGCCATCCTGTCGATCTGTGCCTCGACCTGCAGCTTCGCGTCGCCGGCCAGCCTCTTGGCCTCGGTTTTCAGACGCTTCAGCTCGTCCTTGACCTTCTTCGGGCGCTCCTTCTCCTGCTCCCTGAGCCACCGGACCGTCTCCGCGATCGCCTTGCCGTAGGTCGGATCGTCCTTGTCGGACTTGTCGCAAACGATGACGCCTTCGGCGTTGCCGTACTGGCCCAGCCGGTCCACACGCCCGAAGCGCTGGCGCAGGCTATCCAGGCTCGACGCTTCGGTGACGAGCGCGTCGAAGTCGAAGTCCGCGCCCGCCTCGATGCATTGCGTGGCGACGACCGCGCGCTTCGGGCTGTCGTAACGGCGGTCGCGCCCGGTCTGCACGGCCGGGCGCAGCTCGCGAAGCACGTCGTCCCGGTCGAGCGGGCGCATGCGACCCGTCAGCAGCGTGACCGTGGCGTCGGCGCCGAGCTCTTCGGCGAGATCGCGCGCGATCGCACGGGCACTCGCGACGCGGTTGACAACGACGGCGATCGTGCGATGGCGCCGCAGCAGATCCTTGGCCTGATCGACACAGGCGCGCTCCAGGGCGGGCCTGTCGTCCACCTCGACGAGGCGCGTGGGCTTGCTTGCGTGCAGGCGCGGCCCGAGCGGCGATTCGGGCTTCTTCTCGTCGTCGAGCAGCGCAAAGCTCTCTTGGTTCTCGGTGCCGGGTGTTGCCGACAGAAAGGCGTGTACGAAGCGGGGCCTCACGCCGCCGCGCGAGAACCGCGTTCGCAGCCGCGCGAGTTGCTCGAGCGTCTGCCGGAACGGCTCGGACAGATGCACCTCGTCGAGCAGCAGCAGCGTGTCGTTGGCCAGCAGCCCCGCGTGCACGGGCTTCATGCCCTGGCTCACACCGTAGCCTTGCATCAGCATGCGGGAACCGATCTGATCGACCGTCGAGGCGATGACGAGCGGCTGATCGGGCGTGCGCGCCCAGCCGTCGTCCTTGGGCATGCCGCCGCGCAGGGTGAACACGCCGAGCGGCTCTTCGCCGGCGCGCGTCAGCGAACGCAGGCGCTCGGCGACCTCGACGACGACACGGTCCTGGCTCGTCGTCAATGCGCGCAAGAGGGTGCGCCCGCGCTCGGCCACCTGATCCACGACGACCCGGCGATCCACGACCATGGCGATGCGGCGCGGGCACCAGCACGCGATGTCGTCGTTCGGTGCGTCCAGAGCGAGCGCGAACAGCGCAATGTCGATGCAGGTCGTCTTGCCTGCCCCGGTCGGCAGGTCCAGCACGCGCGGCCAAGCCCTGTCGCGGACGATCTCTTCGAGCAGGCGCTGCTGCCAGGCGAACGGCTCCTTGCCACCGTGCACGGCGGCGTGAAAGGCGCCGAAGTCGGTTGTGGTGAGGGTCATCGGTCCTCCACCGGAAGACACAGCCCGAGGCCGAAGAAGCGCCCGGCACCAAGGAGGAGCGGGCCCTCGACGGGCGCGTCGAACCGGATGTCGGCATGGACGCGGACGCGCGGTGTGCGACCCGGGCGCCCCGGCCAGGGCAGGAAGTCGCGCACGTGTTGCGCGCCGGGCAACAGTGGCGCGAGCGACACTTCCACTGACGAGGGTCGAACTCCGACGACGCGCTGGCATGCTTCGCCGATGCTGCGCTGCGCTTCGACAGCGGCCTTGTGCGCGGTGCCGTCCCGGTTGCTGCGCAGCTTGCCCGGGTTCCTGTCGAGGGCGATCGGCGTGGCGGTGACGAAGCGCGCAGAGGCGCGGCACCACCGCATCGGATCGAGTGCGGTCTTCGCCGACACGTCGACGCGGCGAACGACGAAGGGCGCAAGCGTTCCACCGGCAAGGACAAGGTTTCCTCGTGGGTCGGCGCGCTCCTTCTCCCACCGTGCAAGGAGACGAAGCAGCAGCTCGCGGTCGCCGCTGGCGACCGAGCGCGGTAGCACCAGCGCGCAGCCCATGATGGCGCCATCGGCATGCTCGTGGCCCACGAAGGGCAGCGGAACGAATGCGACGTGCGGTGCTTCCGTGGGGCCGCTCTCGCCGTGGCCCGAGAGTGTCGGCGGCAGGTCCTGAGCACCGTGGAGCTCGATCAGTGCGCCGCGCAATGCCCGCGCGAGGTCGGTCGCACGGGAGGCGAGCGGCCGCGATCCGCCGACTCGCTCGAGCAGGACCCAGTCTGTCGAGGAAAAGGCGCTCGCGGGCAGCGGAGAGTGCCTCGCCATCTTGGACGCCGGACCATACCTCTGCGGGCGCGCGGGCAGCACACGGCTCTGCACACCCCGATGGCCCGCATCCTCGGGGTCGGTGGGCAGCCCGAAGGCCCTGTCGAGACGCTCGAGTTGCCCCGGCCCGACCACCCGGAGGACAAGGACGCCCTCGTCGCTGGGCACGAGCGTCGGCACCAGATCGTGCCCAACGATCGTGCAGCGAACCAGCGACGAGGAGTGACCGAGCCTGGTCACGCGGGCGCAAAGGCGCGTGAGCGCATCGCGATATGGCGACGGATCGGCCCCGGGCCAGAGGAACGAGAATGTCGCAGTCTCGGGCAAGACGACGGGGAAGGTGCGTACCTGGCGAGTCCGGCCCTGCTGGCGCTGCACGCGACCCTCTTTCTTACCCCCGAAGCCAACAAATGGCGCGGGCATCAGTGCCGTGGCCGTTGCGAAATCCTTGTCCGAGGGCCGCGGATGGACTGCGACAGCGTCCCTCCTCGCCGCGTCGAGCGCGGCTTCCGCCTTTCGCCTTTCCGTTGGGGTCGTGGCGTCCTGCAACTTGCGTTCGGCCTCGCGGATGGCTATGTCGCCACCGAGCGTGATGTCGTTGACAGGCACATAGACATCCTGCACCTGGCGCCGGCCGACCATCGGCTCCGGATCGACGCGCAGCGATGGGGCATCCTGCCGTTCGAGCCATAGGAGCGCCTCTCGCTCGGCTTGATCGACGGGGTCGTGATCGTGCAGCGCGGCGACCAGCGCCGAGAAGAACCGCGCGGGGTGGGGCGGCCACTCGGCGCGCCCGCGGTCGTTGTGCGCGGTCGCTGCATAGCGCCCCGTCAGGAGCTCGACCTCGATGGCCAGCATCACGCGTCTCCAGAGTCAGCCTCCGTGGCCGCCAGTGCGCGGCTTCGCGTCACGAGATCGGCGAGCTTCGGCGAGGGCTGAAGCTCCACGAGAGGCTCTCCGGCCGGCTTCTCGAACTTGAGGCCGTCAGGAAGCTGGCCGACTGCCTCTGCGTAGAGAGCAAGCGCTGCTGGGAGATCGAGTTCCAGAGGGGTCTTGTCTCCATCCCGCGCGACCGCCTCGAGCCGGAGGGCGGCGCCCTCCTTCGGCACGAGCAGGCAGCGGGAGCGCAGATCGTGCCCGCGGGCTTCCGCGGCCATCACGGCCAGGAGCCCGAGCGCGGCCAGGACCACGCGGGCCTCGAGTGCCCCCGTCGCAAAGCCGAGGCGGCGCAAGGCCGCGAGCGACAGCACCACCGTGTGCCGTGCCTCGTCGATGGTCACGCCGCCGGCGACCGTGTCGATGGTTGGAGTCACGTTGCCGTGATTCACTTCAGAAGGCTTACCCTCCTTGCCGAACTTGATCGGCTCGCCTTTCTCGTTCTTCTTCGCCTTCTCGGGGTCAGTCGTCCATCGCTCGTCGCCTTCCGCCTCGTAGATGTCGGCGGCCTTCTTGAGAACGTTCAACGGATCGATCCGGCTCTCGGTCTTGTTGCCGGGCGCAGCGGTTATCCCGACGATCTCCGAGACCAGCGCCCGCTGGAACTTCGCGCCGAGGCCGCCCTTGGGGCCCGTGCTGTCCCACAGGCCGAAGACGAGCCCGGTCGGGCAGACCTTGAACAGTGCGGTCGCGTTCCTGGTGCTGGCGTCGGTGAACGACTTGCCGACTTCGGAGAGGCGAAAGAGCTGGCCGTCGAGCAGGCTGTCACGCAGCAGGGCATCGGCGATGCGGTGCGGCGCGCTCAGCGACGTGACGCGCCGGACCTCCGGCGCGACCGACGAGAAGTCGACGCTGACGACGGGCAGCGCGATCTTCTTCTCCTCCCACAGCGCCTCCAGCGCTTCCTCCATGCGGTTCGCCTGGCTCTGGACGGAGTCGATCAGCACGCATCGAACGTCCTGCCCGCCAATGCGCCGCGTCTCGAACGCGTACTTGGCGCCGGGCTCGGGTCTCTTGTTCTTGTCGTCGAGCGCATGGGTCGGCGGAAAGATCTTGTCGCCCGGCCCACCTGCGGGCTCCAAAGTCGCCGTACCTCGGATAGCGACCGTGTCGCCCGCAACGAGATCTCTGAGTCGATCAATGTTCAGCATCGGTTCTCTCCTGTTCTTCGCCTTCCCGTGCCAGGCCGCCAAGGCGATCGCAGGGCTCCGCCTGGTTGACCTCGAGTTACTCGGGTTGCGGATCGGGTTGCTGCGGGTTTGCAACTGGTCTTGCTGGCGCACGCAGCGTCACCAGACGCGCAAGCTCCGCCTCCAGCATCGCCAAGTCCACCGGCTCGCCTTCGAACGCGCAACTGCGCGCGACCTTGCGCGGGAGGTTCTCTAAGCGGCGGCGACGCTTCTCCTCCTCAGGAAGCGCCCGCCACTGTCGTGTCGCCTCTTTCCAGTCCATCCGCGTTCTCTCCTCGTTCATGGCTTGCGTCCAAACCAGCGCATCGCTCTCATCATGCCCGCGCCCCGGTTCACCCGATGACCCTGCGAAACCACTGAGCGCTGTTCATTCATCCAGCCTCCCGATTGCCTCCACCAGCTTGACCTTCACTGCCGCCGCCAGTTCCTCGGGCCACAACACCTGCACGTGCGGCACGTGGCGCAGGATGTCCATCACCAGCTCGCGCGGGTCGGCGTAGGGCAGGTCCAGCATCCAGCGGCCCTGCGCGTCGAAGGCGCCGCGCTGCTTCGGGTGCCAGGTCTCGGCCGCCACCCAGCGCGAGCGCTCGGGCGCGAAGCGCAGCCGCGCCCAGGTGACTTCGCGTCCGGCAAAGATGCCGTAGCCGCCGCCGAGCACCTCGTCCAGCTCGGCCTCGGCGATGTCGATCGCCTTCTGGTCGAGCACGCGCACCTGCTCGACGGCGTCGACGCTGAAGCTGCGCAGCGCCTTGCGCCAGTGGCACCACGCGTCCAGGTACCAGTTGTCACGGTAGTGGACCAGGCGCTGCGGCGAAAGCTCGCGCTCGGTGCTGTCGTCGCGGCTGCGGCCGCGGTAGCGGATCACCGCGCGCTGACGCCGCAGCAGCGCGCTGCCCAGCGCCTGGAAGTGCGGCAGGTGCACGCGCCGCGCACCCACCGTCTGCACGCGGATGCGCCGCGCCACGTCGGCCTTGGGTGGCGCGCCGCTGCCCAGCAACTGGTGCAGCCGCTTCATCAGGGGCTCGATGTGCGGCCCCAGCAGGCCGCCGGCATCCAGGTTGGCCAGCAGGTGCTGCATGGTCAGCAGCGCATGGATCTCTTCGGCGCTGAACCACAGACCCGGCAGTTCGTTCTGTTGGCCGATGCTCGGCGAGCTGCGGTCGAGGTACCAGCCGCCGCGCTCGGCATCCCACTGCACAGGGGCGTTGTACTGGTCGCGCAGCTTGGCGATGTCGCGTTTCAGCGTGGATGGCGACACCTCCAGCTCGCGCAGCAGTAGCTCGCGGCTGACGCAGCCGGCCCCGTCGAGCCAGCGTTGGATCTTGAAGAGGCGATCGGTCTGCGACATGGGCCGTCGGGGATTGCCGCGGTGCCTGCGCTGCCGCGTTAGCGCCAGACTATCCCAGAACCGGGCCTGCAAGGCCGCTTCAGCCGCAGACCCCCTAAGTCGCCACAGGCGGCCCGCAAGCACACGGATCGCCGAGGATCGGCGTGCGGCAGGACAATCCGGTCGCCACCCAGTCGGCGCGAGACGGCCAGCGGCTCGGGCGCCGTCGCAACCACCGAGATCCGATGCAGCAGACCCCTCGCCGCCACAGCCCCGCCGCCGATCGCAACAAGGGCCCGCTGCTCGCCGTGCTGCAACGCGTGCTGCCACGCGCCGGCGCCGCGCTGGAGATCGCCGCCGGCACTGGACAGCACGCCGTGCACTTCTCGGCCGGCCTGCCGGATTGGAGCTGGCAGCCCACGGACCCCGAACCCTCGGCGCTGGCCTCGATCGCCGACTATGCGGCCGAGGCGGCGCTGCCCAACCTGCGGCCGCCCCTGGCGCTGGACGTGCTGGCCGCGCCGTGGCCGGTGGAGGGGCCCTTCGACGCGATCTTCTGCGCCAACCTGCTGCACATCTCGCCGTGGGCCACCTGCCCGGCGCTGATGCGCGGCGCAGCCCGCGTGGCCTCGGCCGCCGGCGTGCTGCTGAGCTACGGACCGTACTTCGTCGAGGGCCAGCCGCCGGGTGCCGGCAACCTCGCGTTCGACAGCGAGCTGCGCGCGAGCAACCCGGCCTGGGGCATCCGCTGGCTGCACGAGGTCGAAGCGCAGGCGCGGGCCGCTGGCTGGCGGCTCGACGAGACGGTCGCGATGCCGGCGAACAACCTCACGCTTGTCTGGCGTCGGGAGGCCTGAGGCTGCAGGCCGCGGACCGGCGTCCGGCCTGCGCGCCAGCCGCTCGTCGAAGCCCGGGCCGTCGGTGGCGGACCACAGGTGCCGGAAACCCATCGCGCGCGTGGCGCGGCAGCGCATGCACCAGCGCCGGGCCGGTGCACCCTGTACTGCCGAGTCGCCCCTGACGAGCGCCTGGACCCGCCGTTCGACTCGATCGACGCGCAGCGCGAAGCCGGCCGCGCGACCTCAGGCGCCGTCGAGCATCGACCGCAGGCCGCTGACGCGCCGCGTCAGGCGCGCGCTCGCCCGCGCGAGCAGCTCGGGCTGGCGCGCCACCAGCGTGATGGCGAGGCGGGCCCGCGTGATGCCGGTGTAGACGAGCTCGCGGCTGAGCACCGGGACGTCCTCGTCGGGCAGCACCAGCGCGACATGGCCGAACTCCGAGCCCTGGCTCTTGTGCACCGTCATCGCGAAGGCCGTCTCGACATCGGCCAGCCGCCCGACCGAGACGCTGCGCAAGGCCTCGCCGTCGAGGAAGAACACGCGCAGCGCGTCGCCGCGGCCGGCGGGCGGGCGCAGCACGATGCCGATGTCGCCGTTGAAGACGCCGAGGGCCGGGTCGTTGCGCGTGACCATCACCGGCCGACCCTCGTACCACTCGCCGCGTCGCACCAGCAGGCGGGCGTCGACGAGCGCGCGCTCGATCGCCGCGTTCAGGCCGGCGACGCCCCACGGGCCCTCGCGCAGCGCGCACAGCACGCGGAAGTCGTCGAAGCGGCGCAGCACGCGGCGCGCCCAGTCGTCGAAGGTCTCGGGGTCGGCGCCGTCGGCCGGCCGCTGCGCGAGCTGCTGCAGGTACGCGCCGTAGCCGCCGACGGCGCCGTCGCGCCCGTGCAGCGCCAGCGGCAGCAGCCCGGCGGCGTCGCGCGGCTCGAGCAGCGCCAGCGGCCCGCCGGGGGCGCCCTGCAGCAGCTGCAGCGCGGCCGACGCGTCGCCACGGTTGACGGCCGTCGCGAGCTGGCCGATCGGCCCCTCGAAGCGGTGGCTGCGCCGCAGCACCACCGTCTGCTGCGCCAGCGCGGGCCCGTCGCCCTGCGTCTGCACCGGCAGCTCCTGCCCGGTGAGCGTGCGGATCCACTGCACGGTGTCCGGCCGGTAGCCGCCGTCGCGGCCGCCGCTGCCCGCGCCCTGGCACAGGTCGCCCAGCACCGCACCGGCCTCCACCGAGGCCAGCTGGTCGCGGTCGCCCAGCAGCACGAGGCGAGCGCGCGGCGGCAGCGCCTCCAGCAGCGCGGCCATCATCTCCAGGTGGATCATCGAGGCCTCGTCGACGATCAGCAGGTCCACCGGCAGCGGGTCCGCCGCATCGTGCCGGAAGCGCCGGGTGCCGGGGCGTGTGCCGAGCAGCGCATGCAGCGTGCTGGCGGGTGGGGGTGTCGGCGGCAGGGCTGCCGGCGACAAGGCTGTCGGCGGCAGCAGCGCGGGCGGAGGGGGTGCAGCGGACGTCGATGACGGGGCACCGTCGCGTCCCGCGTCACCCGCCGGCCCGTCCGCCAGATCCGCACGCAGCGCGTGCAGCGCCTGCCCGATCGACTGGCGCAGCCGCGCGGCGGCCTTGCCGGTGGGCGCGGCCAGTGCCACGCGCAGCGGCTGCGCGCCGCGGTGCAGCGACTGCAGCAGCACCAGCACACGCGCCGCGGTGTAGGTCTTGCCGGTGCCCGGGCCGCCGGTGACCAGGGTCAGCCGCCCGCGCAAGGCGACGGCGCAGGCCACCTGCTGCCAGTCGACCTCGGTGCCGGCCGCCGGGAACAGCCGCTGCAGCTGACGGCACGCCGCCCCGGTGTCGACCACGTCGGCGGCCGCTGCACTGCGGGCCCGCACCTGCGCGGAGATGCGCGACTCGTAGCGCCAGTAGCGGCGCAGGGCGAGCAGCTCGCCGGCCAGCACCAGCGGCGAGGAGCCGCCCTCGTCGAGCGGGTCGATCTCGAGCGTCGGGCAGCCGCCCCAGGCCTCGCGCCGGGCCGCGGCGTCTGGCGGCGCCCCGGCCAGCGCCTCGCGCAGCTCGGCGAGCGCCGGCGCGGGCCAGCCCAGGGTGCCGGCCGGGTCGGCGGCGAGCGCCGGCAGCGGCAGGCCCGCGTGTCCCTGGCCCTCCAGGTGCGCGAGCAGCGCGGTGGCCAGCAGCAGGCTCGGCGGCGCCGCCGGGTCGGTCTCGTGGACGAAGCGGGCGAGCGCCAGGTCCAGGCTGCGCAGCCAGCCGGCATCGCGCCAGCGGCGCAGGCGCTGCAGCATCGCGGCGGCGCTCACTGGACTACCCTCCGCCCAGCGGGCTTCGGCATGAGCGCTTGGGAGCGGCCCGGCGCGCTCACTGCCGCCAGCCTCCGCGCGGTGCCCGCCGCGGCCGCTGTCGCAGGGCATCGGGCCCCGTTCACCGGGCCTCCGCCGCCAACCGCGCCGTGCCGCGCGGCAGCGTCGCGTCGAGCTCGCCGATCAGCTCCAGCGGCGGCGCCACCGTGCAGCAGCCGGCGCTCGGCGCGTGGATGCCACGCAGGAAGAGGTAGAGCGCGCCGCCGAGCTGCCGCTGCGGCTCGTAGGCGGCACCCAGGCGCGAGGCCAGCAGCCGGTGCAGCGCCAGCAGGTACAGCGCCGCCTGCACGTCGTAGCGGTGCTCGAGCATCGCCGCGTCCATCGCCTCGGGCGTGTAGTCGGCGTCGCGCGTGCCCAGCGCGTTGGACTTGTAGTCGAGCACCCAGAAGCGGCCGTCGTGCTCGAAGACCAGGTCGGCGAAACCCATCAGCAGCCCGGCCAGCGTGCGCGGCGGCAAGGGCGGGCGCTCGCGCCCGGGCTGCAGGTGGGCGCGGCAGAGCGCGTCGATGCGCGCCGCATCCAGCCCATCGCTCGGGAACCAGAACTCCATCTCCGGCCAGCTGCGCTGCAGCCCGGACAGCGGCACGCCCAGCGGCGGCAGCGGCGTGGAGCCGACGCGGCCCAGCCAGGCCAGCAGGTCGTCGGCGCGGTGGCCCCAGCCCTGGCGTTCGCAGCGGCGCACGAGGCCCTGCTGCAGCGACGCCGACGAGGCCAGCGCGAAGCCCTCGCCGGCCAGCCACTCGAGCTGCTCGTGCAGCAGGTTGCCGGCATAGGCGCCGCGCGGGAAGCGGTGCCAGGGTGCGTCGCTGGCGGCCCCCGGCAGGCTGCCGGCGGCCTCGAGGGGTTCGTCCTCGCGCAGCACGCGCGCGGGCACGATGCCGGCCGGCGCCGTACCGCGCGCGGCATCGCGCACCAGCGCGGTGTAGCTGGCGATCGCCCACTGGCGATCGAAGACCGCCGTGTAGGGCGGCGGCGCACGCCGCATCGGCGGGCGCGCGCGCGGGCGCACGCGCGTGGCGGGGGGCAGCGGCAGCGCATCGCCCTCGGGCACCCTCTGGACGGCCACCTGCGCGCAGCCCGCGGCCAGCGCCTGCAAGTCCAGCGCGCACTGCGCGGGCGTCACGGGATCCGGGCCCGACAGCAGGTAGCCGAAGGCACTGCGATGCCAGTGCGGCGCCGCCGACGGTCCGATGCGCTGCACCGACAGCCCGACCCACAGCAGGTGACGCGCGCGGGTCAGCGCGACGTAGAGCAGGCGCAGGTCCTCGCGCCGCTCCTCGTGCTCCTGGGCCGCCCGCTGCTCGGGCGTGGGGGACAGGACGAGCTCGCGCCCGCCCGCCGGGCCGGGCAACAGCAGCACGGCATCGCGCGCGCTGTCCTCCTTGCGCACGAGCGCGGCGAAGGGCAGGAAGACCAGCGGGTACTCGAGCCCCTTGGACTTGTGCACGGTGACCACCTGCACCAGATCGGCATCGCTCTCCAGGCGCAGCACGCGTTCGTCGCCGGCCACTCCCGCGTCCTCGTCCTCGGCGATCTGCGCGGCCAACCAGCGGATCAGGGCCTGCTCGCCCTCGGCCTGCTCGCTGGCCGCCTGCAGCAGCTCGGCCAGGTGCAGCACGTTGGTCAGGCGCCGCTC
>ERZ761602.4952-NODE-4952-length-16289-cov-10.425403_pt1 | contig 16289 bp, 14 predicted proteins | sample MGYA00512165_ERZ761602 | MGnify/ENA primary metagenome ERZ761602 (study PRJEB28899, sample SAMN02445085) | bioreactor sludge metagenome | biome: EBPR sludge; isolation source: Thorneside wastewater treatment plant | place: Australia: Brisbane, Thorneside...
CTCGACCCGCGTCCAGATAACCAATATCAGCTTTGGCGGCGGGATCAGTTTTGTCATCAAGGATCCGAGCAATGTCCGGGGCTACTGGGGAGCCTTTGCCGGTGAAAAGGCCGGCATTGTTCGCTTTTTCACCAAAAAAGATAAGAAGATCACCGCCGCCGCCGAGCAGATTACGGCCGGAGCAACGACGCAGACGGAGAAACTCCGCAAACTTTATGATTTCTGCCAGACCGAGATAAAGAATCTTTACTATGACCCGAATATCTCCGAAGAGCAGCGGTTGAAGATGAAGCCGGTCAAAGAGATAGGTGACGTACTCGAGCGGAAGGAGGCCTCGCGTCCGCTTTACGTGGACTATCTCTTCGGCGCTCTTGCAAACGCGCTAGGTATGGAAGTGAGGATCGCCTATGCCGGTAATAAGGCGAACATGTTCTTCAACCCGAATATGACGAATGAGCGCTTGCTGCACCTTGCGGCTATCGCCGTTCGCGAAGGCGATACCTTTACATACCACAATCCGGGCGACCCTTTTACTCCGTTCGGAACGATCCCGTGGCATGATGAGGGCTCATATGCATTGCTTGTCAGTGCGGAAAACTTCCTATGGCACAATACGCCGTCGCTAAAGCACAGTGAGAACCTGTATCGCCGCTCCGGCAAGTTCAAGCTGCTTGAAGACGGCACTCTGGAAGGCGAGGTGAGCGTGGAACTGCATGGCCAACCGGCTTTGACGTTCCGTCAATCCTACTGGGACGAGACGGAAGACAAGCGTACTGAAGCTGTGACGAACGGCGTCACCTCAAGGATGTCTTCCGCTGAAGTAACGCTCGTTTCGGTCGAGAACATGCGCGAGGTGAGCAAGCCTGTTCTGCAGCGATATAAGGTACGAGTTCCGAATTACGCCCAAAAGACAGGCAGACGGCTTTTCATCACCCCGGGTTTCTTTGAACACGGAATTCCGCCCGTGTTTTCAGCAAGTTCCCGGCAATATGAGATCTTCTTCCCGTATCCGTGGTCTGAGAACGATTCGATCGAGATACAGCTTCCGGCCGGATATTCCCTTGACAATGCAGACGCCCCACAGCCGTTCAGCGATCCCGGAAAGATCAGTTCGCTCGCCATCAACGTACGATACAACACCGGAACGCGGACCTTGCTCTATGAACGAAAATTCCATTTTGGGGCGAATGATGGACTTAGTTTTGAGGTGAAGAACTACGATCCGCTTAAGAACATCTTTGACATCTACCACAAGATGGATTCGCACTCCATCTCGTTGAAGCAGGATTAGGTTCCCGTTTGGGTTACAGCTTGACAGCAGGAGAATTACCTATGAAGACCGCCCACCGCCGCCCTCTTTTTTTGTTCGCCGCACTTTGTTTTTTCTCGGCCGGAGCATTTGCCCAGGGCAATGCCCCCGGCTGGCTTCGGCAGGCGGCAGCAATGCCGCTCCCGAGCTATGAGAAGGACGTTCATGCGGTCGTGCTTCACAATGAAGAGGTCATTACCGTTGATTCTTCGGGAAGGCTTACGACGACCGAGCGAAGGGCCGTCAGGATCACGCAAAAGGACGGGAAATCCGATGCAGTTGCGACCGCGTTCTATCTTTCAAAGTTTAGCAACGTCAAGGACCTCGAAGCTTGGTTGATCGCCCCGGGCGGGGCCGTTACGAGCTTTGGCAAAAAAGAGACGATCGATCGAATTTCCGACCCGGATGATATCTACGACGAGGGCCGCGTGAAGATCATCAACGCATCCTCGCTGGCGGACGTCGGATACGTTTTCGGCTACACGGCGACGGTCGAGGACAGGCCGCTCTTCTATCAGCACCAATTCCATTTTCAGGATACTCATCCGGCACTTCGGTCGCGGCTTACACTGAATCTCCCCTCGGGCTGGAAGGCGACGAGCCTTACCTTCAACCGCGATCAGGTTCAGCCGCAGGTCAGCGGTACGACATATACCTGGGAGCTTACAGGGCTGCCGGCGATCAAGGATGAGCCAATGAGCCCGAGCTTTTATAATGTTGTCCCGCGTATTGCAGTGAACTACGGCCCCGAGGGAACAACTGCATCGGACAAGGTCTTCTCAAGCTGGAAGGATGTCTCTGTATGGGCCACACGTCTCTACGAACCAAAGGTCGTGATAAACGAAGCTATCCGGGCGAAGACGATGGAGTTGACCGCGAACGCCAAAACGGAGCTCGAAAAGATCCGGGCGATCGGCACCTTTGTCCAGAATCTTCAGTATATTTCGATCGACATCGGCGTCGGGCACGGAAATGGACTGATCCCGCGGGCGTCTGACATGGTGCTCGGAAGGGGTTACGGCGATTGTAAGGACAAGGCGAACTTGATGCGGGCGATGCTCAAGGTCTTGGGCATTGACGCTTTTCCGGTCATCATCTACTCAGGTGACCCGACCTTTGTCCGGGCCGAATGGCCATCGCCGCGGCAATTCAACCACTGCATCATTGCGGTCAAGGTCTCAAAAGAGACCGAAGGGCCGACCGTGATTGAACACGCCGGGCTCGGCCGCCTTCTGATCTTTGATGCTACCGACCAGTTCACGCCGGTCGGTGACCTTCCGGATTATCTGCAAGGCAGCAATGGACTCGTGCTTGCCGGCGAGCAAGGCGGACTTTTTGAGATGCCGGTCACGCCACCCGACTTCAACGCCTGGAACCGCGAAACGGAGTTTTCACTTAGTGAGAATGGCGCCATCAGCGGCAAGATGGTCGAACGCATAACCGGACAGGAATCGCGAAGGCCGCGAACCATGCTCAGGAGCATCTCGAACGACGACTTCCGTCGATCTGTCGAATATTGGCTCACGCGAGGTGCAACGGCGGCGAAACTGGTTGACCTGAAACCCAACGACGACCACCAGAATGCCTCGTTCGACATGGAGATCGAGTTTTCGGCACCGCTTTACGGCCAGCTTATGCAGAACCGCCTGCTTGTCTTCAAACCGGTCGTTGCGAACCGCAGCAGCTCGGTTTACCTTACGGAAAAGTCGCGTGAGAATCCGATCAGCCTTGAATCGAATCTGTTCCGGGAAAAGGTGGTCATTGATCTTCCGGCCGGGTTCGATGTTGACGAAATGCCCGAGCCGGTGAAGATCGCGACCTCTTTCGGTTCGTACGAGACGGCCTACGAGGTAGTTGATGGTAAGCTCCATTTTTCTCGTTCGATGATGACGAAGCGGACGGTCGTGCCGGTGGAGAAATACGAAACGGTTCGAGACTTCTTCACCAAGATCCGCGACGCAGAACAGAGCCCGGTCGTTCTTATTCGTAAGTGACGAAGGCGATCGATCAAAGCAGAAAGGGCCGGGAGCGTGTGCTCGCGGCCCTTTGTTATTGAAATGGAGAACTGAACTTACGCGGAGGTCTTCGGAGCCTCGATCTTGGCTGCGGCCGCGATCTTCTCACGCTTCGAGACAACAACACCGCCGGGTTTCTCGATCGTGATGGCGAAGAGAGCCGGATTCTTTGCCTTTAGCTTAGCATTGATCGGGACGACCACCTCGCCGTTCTCGTTCACGTCAAAGACACCGCCGTCGATCGGGGTCTTGTCGCCCTGGTTCTCTTCGAATATCCAGAGCTGATAGGTCTCTTTGCTCGCGTCGTTCGCAGGCAGCCCCTTAAAGGTCATATAGCCTGTCTGCTTCTCGTCGCTCCAAACTACCTCGCCACCGATCTGGTCGATCTCCTTGACGTTACCAGGTGCCCAAGAGGCCTTGATCACGTCGCGGGCCGAGGCAAGTAGCCGGTCGCGTTCCTGTGCCGGAGTAAGCTTTTGCTCGACCTGCGGCTGTACCTGCTGCTGAACAACCGTCGGGTTCGGATCGTCGGTCATCACGTTGACTGCAAGTGCAACGCATGCGGCTGCCGCCACCGCCCACGGGAAATAATTCCAGAGCGACCATCCACCCGTTTCCTCGGATGCCGGCCGCCTTTCAGCGCCGGACGTCGTAGCCGTCTTCGCGGCTGATGACGCCCTTTCGGCAAAGAAACGGTCTGCGTCCAAAAGGATTCGAGCCTCGAGATGCTGCGGCATCGGCTCGACCTTTTCAAGCGAGGCAATACTTAATGCCGCCGCCGTAAGCTCGAACGCTTGGCCGTCAAAATTGCTACCACCTTGTAAATCTAACTGTTTCAACTCTCTCGACTCTTCCTCGGTCAAACCGTAGATGGCCTGCTTTACCAGGAGGTCGAGCCGAGCTTCTTCACGCTCTATGCTCATACTGCCACCTCCTTCTGTGAATCCGGCGAACCGATACCAAGGTATTGCCTCGCTTGGATCAGTCCTCGCCGTGCGTGGGTCTTAACCGTTCCCAGCGGCATCCCCGTGGCATCCGCTATTTCCTGATGCGAAAGCCCATGGATGATGGACATCTGAAGGACCTGTTTTTGCTCCGGACGCAGGACGTCTAACGCCTTAAAAGCCTCTTTGGCCTCCACCACGGTCTGAATGTTCTGATCTGAGCGGTCGGCCGGTTCGGCCAGGACATCTTCTAGCGAGTCGGCGGAGATGCGACGCTGGTTGAATCTCAACCTGTCGATCAACCGCCGGCGGGCGATCATTGCGACGAACGTGGTTTCTGACGACTGTGAGGAGTCAAACCGTCCTGCGTTCTTCCAAATATCTAAAAAGATCTCTTGAACCGCATCCTCCGCGTCTTCCTGATTGCGGAGCATACGCTTCGCCAATGACCAAACCAGACCACCATAGGTCTTGAGCGCGGCCTGTACCGCGTCTTGGTCGCCTTGTGCGATTCTCTGTAAGATAGCTTCTGCCACTATTCGGTATTCTTAATAATATTTAAGCTACCTTATTTCAAAGTATCTTGCCAAGTGGAAATGGGCCTTCCGGGCGGCTCATTTCCCGTTCATAACTAGTTTTCGTTTGAAGCAGGAAAGCGGTTTCACCTATTCAAGTGTTGTTTTTTTCTTAACCAGGGCCGATGCGATAAAGATCAGGAAGAGCGTCAGCGAGGTCGCCGCTGATATTAGGCAGAACTGGCAAAAGGCCCCGATAACGAAGGCTTGCAGGAAAATAAGCCAAAGCGAAAAGCCCGCCATTGCGGTGACCAAGCCGCCAAACATCTTCCAAGCTCTGCCATCGCCGTAGGCTGCCAACACCGCCAAGGCGAAGGCAGCGAAATACGCTAAAGCCCCCGCAGCCGCGATCGGGACGCCAGCGACCTCGGCATAAGGACTCGTCAAAACCTTCTCACAGCCCTCGACCAGGCTGCAGGGCACCGGCTCGGCGGTGAAATGCTTGACCGAAAGATAAACGGAATCCGCAAGCCCGACGAGGGCAATAACGCCCGCAGCTAACGGTAATTTCCGCAGCCCGGGCGTTTCAAGTTCTGGTACTTCCTGTTCGGACACTTCTATTGATTGGCGTTTGCTGCGGGAGCCGAGTTCGACTGCTGTGCACTTGCCATCGCAGCGATCTCGGCATCGACGATCCGCCTGAGCGAGTTAATATTCAGCTCGGAAAACGGCACAAGCTTTCCGTTGACGAAAACGCTTGGGGTCGAGCTTACGCCCAGGGCCCGGCCGCGTTCGAGATCTGCCTGAACGCGGTTCTTGGTCTGAATACCTGCGAGGTCGGCCTGAAACCGCTGGACGTCCATCCCGAGGTTCGTTGCATATTCCGACCAGATCTGCCGGTAATTCTGGTTCGCGGTCCAGGCGGCCTGATTGCGGAAAAGCTGATCCTGCATCTGCCAGAACTTGCCCTGCAGTCCGGCGGCTTCGGTCGCGACGGCCGCTTCGTAGGCCTTATCGTGGGCCGGTATCGCCAGCGGATAGTGGCGAAAGATGAAGCGGAAATTTCGGTTGCCGGCATAGGCCGAGGCTAGTTCCTTCATCACCGGATGAACGGCCGCACAGCCGCCGCACTGATAATCGGCAAACTCCTCGACCGTTACGGCCGCCGTCTGCGAACCGAGCATATTGACACCGACCGGAGCTCCGGCCGGGGCATTTGCCATGTTCGGCGTCGGCCTTGCCGCGGTCGAATTGCTCGTTGCGGTCGATGACGAGCTCGAACCTGAGCCAGAGTTATAAAGATAGATCGCACCGATGATTGCGGCCACGAAAACGAGGCCGATGATGAGAAGCGGCATGCCGCTTTTTGGCTTTTCTTGTTTCTTCATTACAGAAAATAGATCTAAGAGTTATTTTACCGCCCGGAGCCGCGTTCGCAAGCTCTTCTTCGAGGCCGGTATCTCGGCGAGCGTCTTCTTTGCCATCTCGCTGATGCCGTCGGCATCGAGCCCATACTTCGCGAGCAGCAACTTTGCATCTCCGTGCGTTACGATGCGGTCCGGCACGCCCATTCTCACGACCCGCAACCCCTCGAGCAGATTTTTGTGCTCGTAAAGCTCAAGAACCGCCGAGCCGAAGCCGCCGGCAAGGTAAGCTTCTTCGACCGTGATAACGAGCCGGTGTGTCTCGGCGATCTCGGTCAACAATGCTTCGTCCAGCGGTTTAACGAATCTTGCGTTGACGACCGTCGCATTGATGCCGTCGGCTTCGAGAGTTTTCGCCGCGTCGAGCGACGGCATGACCATTGAGCCGTAAGCGATAATGGCGACGTCCTCGCCTTCGCGGACGATCTCACCCTTGCCGATCTCGATGAGCTGCGGCTTGCCAGAAATGTCCACGCCGATGCCGTTACCACGCGGATAGCGGAGTGCCGCCGGCCCGGGGTGCTCGATCGCCGTGTGCATCATATCGCGAAGCTCGCCTTCATCCTTCGGCGCCATAAGCACGATGTTCGGATAGCCGCGGAGGTATGCGATATCGAGCAGGCCGTGGTGCGTCGGGCCATCGGCGCCGACAATGCCGGCACGATCCATTCCGAACGTCACGTTCAGGTCCTGCAGGCAAACGTCGTGGATGAGCTGGTCAAAGCCACGCTGCAAAAATGTCGAGTAGATCGCGGCGACCGGCTTCATTCCCTCGCATGCCATTCCGGCCGCGAATGTGACTGCGTGCTGTTCGGCAATACCGACGTCGAACGAGCGTTCCGGGTGGCGTTCGAGCGCTAGGTCGATCCCGGTGCCGTCCGGCATCGCAGCCGTGATCGCGACGATCTTGTCGTCCGTGTCCATCAGCTCGCAGAGAGTTTCGCCGAAAACTTTTGTGTAGGTCGGTGCGGGAGCTGCCGAGGTCTTGACGGCCTTACCGGTCTTCGGGTCAAATGGCCCGGTCGCGTGGTATGCGTAATAATTTCGCTCCGGGTTCGGGAAGCCCTTGCCCTTGGTGGTCAGCGCGTGGACGATCACCGGGCCGTCGTCTATCTTCTTTGCTTCCTCAAGTGCCCGGACGAGCATCGGCACATTATGGCCGTCAACGTAGCCGATGTATTTGAAGCCGAGTTCGTTGACCAATGCACCCGGAAGCACCGCGGCGGCGATCGCATCCTTAACGTGCTTTGCAGCACGGCGGAGGCTGTGGCCAAAGCCCGGAACGCTTTCGAGCGCGTCGCCGATCTCTTCCTTGAGGTGCTGATAGCTCTGCGCTTCTTTGATGCGATTGAGATATCTATTAAGCGCACCGACGGCCGGTGCGATCGACATCTCGTTGTCGTTGAGCAGAACGATCAGCCGAGACTTTAAGTGGCCGGCCTGGTTTATCGCCTCCATCGCCATGCCGCCCGCAAGCGACGAATCGCCTATCAGGGCGCAAACGTGATGATCCTCGCCCTGCTTGTCGCGGGCGATCGCCATGCCGAGCGCCGCCGAGATCGAGGTCGAGGCGTGGCCCGCCCCGAAAGTGTCGTATTCCGATTCGTCACGCCGAAGAAAGCCCGAAAGCCCACCATATTGCTTTATGGTATGAAAGCTATCGCGGCGGCCGGTCAAGATCTTGTGCGCGTATGCCTGATGGCCGACGTCCCAAACAAGCCGGTCATTCGGCGTATCGAACACATAGTGCATCGCAACCGCAAGTTCGACCGCACCGAGCGAGGCTCCGGTGTGGCCGCCGATGCGGGCACATGTATCGATTATGAACTGGCGGACCTCGTCGGCGACCTCTTGAAGGTCTTCTACCTTTAACTGCCGCAGGTCGGCCGGTGAATTGATCTCAGACAAAAAACGCATTTAGCTCCGTGGTTTCGGATAATTTCCGCAAACTCCGCATTTTAGCCTTTTATTTCGGCAATGTTCAATTCGCCCGTTTCGCCCATGTGGTTTTCGCGGGCGCTCGTTTACACATCTTTACGAGCTTTTTTCGGCTAAATGCTCAGACGCTCCGTCTAAGCCATTGTCGTAAGAAATGCGATAAGGAAATCATCCGAATACTTGATATAGAGGTCAAAAATATGAAATTGAGAAGCAAATTGGTGTCGCTCGCAGCCGGTGCGGTGCTCGTTACGGGTTTTGCCGGAGCGGCGGCCGCACAAACCACCGATGACGGCGGCAAAAAGGAAGGCCAGCGTTACGAACGCCGCGGCGGCAAGGACGGCTTTGGAAAAGGAATGCGCGGCAAAGGCGGCATGCGCGGAATGCGGGGCGGTGCGATGCGCGGGCTTCGCGGCATTGACCTAACCGATGCCCAGAAGGAGCAGATCCGCGGCATCATGCAGGCGAACCGGCCGGACGAATCCGTTCGCGAAGAGATGCGGACCATTATGCAGGCCCGCCGCGACGGCACCATCACCGAAGACCAAAAGCAGCGTGCCGAGCAACTCCGTGCGCAGGCCCGACAGCGTGCTGAGCTCGTCAAGACTCAGGTCGAGGCCATTCTAACGCCCGAGCAAAAACAACAGATCGAGCAGAATCGGGTCGAACGCCAACAGCGGATGCAGGAACGCCGCCAGCGTTGGCAGCAGCGTCGCGAGGAGTTTCTTAGGAAGAAAGAAGCCGGCGAGACCAAGCCCGTAAACTAGCCCACACTTGTCCTGCGAAAGGTGCCCTCCAACACCTGACAGAACGGCCGAGAGGAGTGAGACCTCTCGGCCGTTCATTTATTTGCCAATTCCAAGGCTTTGGGTGATTCGCGGGTGTGCTACCGGATTCTCTGTACCGCCTGTCCGAGCCACTCGGCCCCCGAACGCCTGAATTCACGATTCGATTATCCGGATGTCCCGCCGGGCGAGCTCGGCGACGAACTTTTCGGGGTCGATGGCCTTTTCTTGCGGGGTCGCTCCGCGGGCAAGGACGTCGCCGCGAGCCATCATTTGGGCGATGATGGATGCGGGAAAGGCGGTGGTTCGCATCATTGCGGAAAGGCCCGTCTCGGGGTCTTGCTTATCTACGATGTCGTAGCGGAGACGCTCTAGCCCGGAATCGTTCGTCGCGGAGGATTCCGTACCGCCCTTACTTACGTGCGGGCCTCTGCAACCAACCCCGACGAATTCGAGCCGGACGAGGACATAATCGGGGCCATCAGCGGGCAGATTTTTTTGCAGAAGTTCGCCGAAGACCTTGCGGGGCTTCACCTTGACGAAGTCGGCAACGATCTCTTCACTCGAGCACAATCCGAGGTCGATCATCGCCTTGAACTTCTCACAGTGGCCGGCGTAGCGGATGGTCTTGTAGTCGAGCTCCTTGATCTTCCCGAGAAATGTATCGGGCAGGGTCGAAGTACCGCCGGAGGTCTGAAAAGCCTCGAGCGGCGGAAAACCCTCGAACTCAAGCGATTCGAGCTCGGTCATTGACGGCACTTCCGTTATCTCGCCGTTGCGGATAACGCGGGCGACCTCGATGTATTCATTGATAAGGCCTTCGACCGAAAATACGAGTTGGTAATCGAGCGGCGGTTCGGGCCGCTGCGGCAGGCCGCCGACGCGAATGTGGATCTCGTCGAGCCGCTCGAAACGGGCTGCGCCGTGCATTGCCAGGATAGAGACCATTCCCGGAGCAAGGCCGCAGTCCGGAATGATGTTTATCCCGGCGGCCTTTGCATCGTCGTCGAGAGCAAGCTGTGCATCGACGACGTAATTGTTGCCGCCGAGGTCGCAGAAGTTGGTTTGGGTTTCGATCGCCGCACGCGAGAGCGATTCGTTATACCAATAATTGACGCACGAGATGGCCGAGTCGTGGCCGGTCATCAGGCGGGCTATGTCCGAATGGTTGGCGGCGTCAACATGATGGGCGTCTATCCGCGAGGTGCCGACGGCCTCGGCGACCGCCTCCGCCTTTTTCAGGTCGGCATCGGCAACCGTTACCTGTTCAACGCCCGGCGAGTTGTGGACAAGATCAAAGGCCGCACCATGTCCCATGCGGCCCGCTCCGAGTACGAGAATTTTCATACGTTAAAAGTGAGCGGTGAGCTGCAAGCAGTGAGCAGAGTTGTGGACGTCATTTTTCGGATCAAGCTGTTAGCCTTCTAACTGCTTACTGCTTACTGCTTACTGCTTACTGCTTACTGTTTACTGCTCACTGCTCACAGCTCACTCTTTTACCAATCATCTATGTCGTCCGGTTCCTGGCCTGCGATGGTTTCAGCGGCGAGTTCCCAGACCTTTTTCTTCCAGTTCCGCATGCCCTCGACCAGGTTAAGCGCTGCTTGCGGATGGGCGGCGTTGCGTTCGAGCCTGATCACCTGAGCGGTAACGGTGACGGGGTCGTCAAGGTTTTCGGTGACGGTCAGGTTCACCTTTGAACCGACGGTCGGGAGCTTCCGCGGAAGGTAAACGAGCGTGCCGGCCGGGCCGACGTTTTCGGTCAAGCCGTCCTCGGTAACCTCGTTGCCTGCCTCGTCCTTCCACCGGATCTGGATAGGAAAAGATATGGCGTATCGCCCGCCTTGGCGTCTGTCCTGCATCTGGTTGGGCCTCAACTTATCGGTAGTAGAATCGCTTGCGTAGGGTGAACCCGGCGGAAAGGCATCCCGCGAGTGCGACGATAGTCTAACAGAACGGCGTATTTTTGCACAATAGTTTCGTGCGGCGACAGTCGGTAGCGGCGATTTTGACCGCTTTTCGGGGCTAGACAAGCCTTTTTTTAGATGATAGGGTTTTAAGTTGTTCCGAAGCCAATGCCGAGGAGCAGGCCGGAACCAATGTTTCGGCTACAGATAATTAGGTCATGTTTATTTATGAATAGTGGCTGTTCCCCACGGTGACATCCGCTATTTTTGACTTTTAATAGATAGTTTAATTTTTAATGGTTGGTTTTATGAAAAATTTATTGAAATCGGGCGTGCTTGTGGCGCTCTTGAGTCTTTTGGTCGTGTTTGTCTATGCACAAACGACGACCGAAAAGGCTGAGAACTTTAACATCGAAGAACAGGTAGAAGAGAACATCTCCACGGTTGAAGCAGTTCCCTCAGAAACACCGAAGATCAACAAAGAAGCAACGGCAAAGCCGGTAGTTGAGAAGAAGGAAGAACCCGCAAAGGCAGAGGAACCCGAACAAGAAGGCGAAAAGCTTGTAAAGAAGACAGCCTCATCGCGTGCACGCGGAGCCAGCAAGGGCCGCTTTGTTGCGACCGCCTATTGCCTCCGCGGACGTACCGCCAGCGGTGCAATGGTCCGCAACGGGATCATCGCCGCCGACCCGCGTGTCCTCCGGCTTGGAACCAAGGTCTATATCGATGGCGGCGGCCGTTCTGGTGAATACCTGGTTGCCGACACCGGCGGCAAGATCAAAGGGAATAAGATCGACATCTGGATGGCAAGCTGTGCGGAAGCACGCCGCTTTGGCCGCCGGACGGTCAGCCTGAGCCTCGCTCAGTAATTCGCAAAGCATACATGACCAAGGGCCGCTTCTTCGGAGGCGGCCTTTTTCATTGCTCGCCGGAAGGTGCGGAATCCTCTTTCTTAGCGGCCTCTTCCTCTTTCATTAGTTTGGCGACCTGAAAAATGTAGTGAATGCCGGAGACGACAGCGAGCAGGACAACGAAGAAGTAAACTGTCGGAAGATAGAAGCTGTAACCGGTTACCGCCGCGACGAGGACGAGCGTAACGGCAACGACCTGAACGAAGGTTGACAGCTTGCCGAGCCACGAGGGCCGGAAGCCCTTAAACCCGGTCATAATATTGATCGCACCGGCGACCGTGATGATCAGGACATCGCGGCCGATGACGGCGGCCGTTACCCAAAACGGAACTGGCAAAAAGCGCACGGGTTCGAGCACGCCCGGTAGCGAGAGCACGATAAAGGCGACCGTCATCAGGAGTTTATCGGCGATCGGGTCGATGATCGTACCGAGTTCGGATTCCTGCTTGAAGCGGCGGGCGACGAAGCCATCGATGCCATCCGAAACACCTGCAATGACAAAGACGAGCAGTGCCCAATGGCTGTTGCCGTAAAACAAAAGGCTGGCAAAGACCGGGATCAGAGCCATGCGGAGAAACGTAAGCAAATTGGGGATGGTCAGGATCATTCGGCTTTGAGTTCAAGCAACGATATCTCGGGCGGGCATTGATATCGGACCGGAAGAACGACCGTGCCGATGCCGCGGGTGATGTAAATGTGCGAATCCTTTCGGCGATGGAGCCCGGCCGAAAGCCGACGCCGCGGTATCAGCCGATCCTTGGGTGTTCGTGTGCGGACACGGACCTGGCCACCGTGGGTATGCCCGCTAAGCGTTAGATCGATGCCGCGGCGGACCGCCTGACGAAAGATCAGTGGGTTGTGGGCCAGCAAAAGCTTGAACTCATCCGGAAACGAGCCCTTCATCGCAGCCGGAAGATCAGTTTCGCCGACCATGTGGTCGTCAACCCCGGCCAGCCAAAACGCCGCCCCGCGAGCCTCGAACCGCTGGCCTTCATTGACCAGCATATTGATGCCGGCCTGCCGAAAGGCGGAAACGACAAGCGGAGCGTCCGTCCAATGGTCGTGGTTGCCGAGGCAGGCGTGAGTACCGAATTCGGCTTTCAGGCCGCCGAGAACCTCGGCGACAGGTTCGATGTATTCACGCTCGTGAGAGACGTAGTCGCCCGTAAGGACGAACATATCGGGCTTGAGCCGGTTAGCGACCTTCACCGCCCGGCGAATGTGGTCGAGCGAAGTGAACGGGCTATGGTGAATGTCCGAGAGGTGAATGACGCGAAACCCATCGAGCTTTTTCGGCAACCGAGGGAGCCGAACCTCGACCCGCTCGAGCGAAAGGCTGTTCGCTTCGTCGATGGCGTATTTGGCCACACGCGAGAGATTGCCGGCAAGTTCGCGCAGCGGCCGCTCGGCGGCGATCAATTCATTGATCCGCTCGGCGAACTTCTCTCTTTTTGCCCTTGCCGGTTTGATCACGTCAGCGTTTGAAATTATAGTCGCGGGTTCGTTAGTTTCCAATCAGCTTAAGAAACTTACGCTTGCCCACCTGCATCAAGATCTCATTATCAGAGACGCTTATCTCAGCCGCGGAGTTCGATGCTTTTTCGCCGTCGATCTTTACTCCGCCTTGCTCGATCAGCCGTTTTGCCTCGCCCTTCGAAGCGGCAAGTCCCGTTTCGGCAAGCAGCTCGGCGAGCCTGTAAGTGCCCACAGGCATTTGCTTTAGCTCGATGTCATCGGGCACTTCTTTCTGGACGAACCGGCGGTTAAAGTCCTCTTCGGCAGCTTCTGCATCGGCCGCGGAATGAAAGTCCGTAATGATCAGCTTCGCGAGCCGGACTTTTAGGTTTCGAGGGTTCTCGCCACCTTCTACCTGCGACCGCAACCCGGCGATCTCCGTCGGCGAAAGGTCGGTCAGCAATTCGTAGTACCGCCACATCAGCTCATCGGAGATAGACATCACCTTGCCGAACATCTCGCCCGGCAGTTCTTCGATGCCGATGTAGTTATTCAGCGACTTCGACATCTTGTTGACGCCGTCCAGGCCCTCAAGCAACGGCGTTGTGATGATGACCTGCGGCTCCTGGCCAAACTCGCGCTGAAGATTGCGGCCCATAAGCAGATTGAACTTCTGGTCCGTCCCGCCGAGCTCGACGTCAGATTCAAGCGCCACTGAGTCATAACCCTGCGTTAGCGGATAGAGCAATTCGTGGAGCGAAATGGGCTTTTCCTCCTGCATCCGCTTGGTAAAGTCGTCGCGTTCAAGGATTTGACGGACGGTAGTCTTGGCGCAGAGCTTCACGAAATCCTGCGCGGTGAATTTGTCCATCCACTCGCCATTGAAACGAAGTTCCGTCTTTTCGGGGTCGAGCAGCTTGAACATCTGCTGCTTGTAGGTCTCGGCGTTTGCGTTTACCTCCTCACGCGAGAGCGGCGGCCGGGTGACGTTCTTTCCCGAGGGGTCACCGATCATTCCGGTGAAATCGCCGATGAGGAAAATGACAGTATGGCCGAGATCCTGAAAGGCCTTCAGCTTGCGGATAACGACCGTGTGGCCAAGGTGAATATCGGGCGCGGTCGGGTCGAGCCCAAGCTTTACGCGAAGCGGCTTGCCGGTCTTTGCCGACCGCTCAAGCTTCGCTCGCAGGTCTTCTTCGCGGATAAGGTCAACGGTGCCTTTTCCCAAAAACTCCAGTTGTTCGTCGATCGTCATACAAAGAATGGATTGTAGAATACTTCCCGGCCGAACGGCTATCGCGGCCGCGGTTTATTGTAGCGGGCGGCCTTCGGCTTTTTCCAAATCACGTCTATTGGGTTATTCTTCTCGAGACAATTCTTTCTCCTCACGATCTCCGGATCGACGAACTTAAACCATTTTTGTGCAGGTGCGGCCGCGGCCGAACCTGTTTGCCCATCAATAATCAAAAGGGAGGTTCCGTTTACGATGAAGTCAATTTTCCGAGCTTTTTTGCTTTTGCTGCCGCTTGCGGCCATAGGGCTTGCCCAAGGTGAACCGCAGGTCAAGGTCATTCCTCTGACGCTTCCTGCAAACTCCGATATCGGTGAGATCAAAGGAAATATCTCCGCCGGGCAGACGATCCCGCTCCGCTGGGCAGAAAGCAGCAGTGTTGCGTGTTTTCCGGGAACGCGGTTCGAAATGTTTGACGGCAACCACGTCTTTTACCGGATAACGCTCCCGGCGGCATCGACAATGACCGTTACCCTCAAGCCGGAAGGAAATGCACGGCTCAGCCTCTACGGGATCAGGCAAGGGATGGCCGCCGGAGATCAGCCGCTGCGGCCAAACATCCGCTCGGCGATCTCGTGCGAGGCAAGCTATCCGCTCTACGCAAATCTGCCGTCCGGACGTCGCGTTACGAACCGCGACGACGGAACACGCAAGTTTGACTTTATTTCGGTCAACTCGCCATACAGCATCCTGATCGGCGTCGCCGGGGCCGGAAAACGGACCGAGGGTGCATACACACTTACCGTTACGATCAAGCCGCGCTAGCCGCGAATGCTCAAAGCCGGGCCGTTCTTCGATGGACGGCCGGTTTTTTTCGTTTGCGGGTGACATCACCCAAGTTTGGTATTATTATTTCCTCGGTTTGAGGCCCCATTATGAAGAAACTACTCGTTACGACCTTCGCTTTTCTTGTTCTCTCCGCAGCCGTTGCCAACGCGCAGGATCCGGATTTCCAAACCGGACTTCAGCAGTTCAATGCTAAGCAGTTCGAGGCTGCAGCGGAAACTTTCAGAAAGATAACGCTAAAAGAGCCTGCGAACGACGCCGCTTTTTTCAACTATGGTTTGTCGCTTTTCAATCTCCGCAAATACAAGGAATCCCTTCCGCCTTTCGCTAAAGCGGCACAGATCTCGGCAAAGGTGGCCAAGTATCATGAATACGTCGGCCGGGCGAATCTGTTGATCAATGATTTTACAAGCGCGGCCGCGGCGTTTTGGGATGAACTCCTGATCGAGCCCAACAACTTCAACGCGAACTATTTCCTCGGGTACTCGCTCTACAAAGCGAAGCAATACCCGGACGCGGAGAAATATACACGAGAAGCGATCAGGATCGATCCGAAACACGCGACGGCGAAAATAAACCTCGGGATGATTCTAAATGGCCAGAAACGCTATAAGGACGCCGTGGCTCCGCTTACTGAAGCGATCAAGTTAAATCCCGACTTGTCCGACGCCCATTTCAATCTGGGAAACGCCTATTACAACCAGAATCTTTATGCGGAGTCGATCCCGTATTACGAGAGGTCTGCGGTACTTTCTCCGAAATCGGCTCTTGTCTTTGCATATCTGGGAGACGCCTACCTGAACACCAAGCAGAACCAGCGGGCGGTCGAAACTTATAAAAAGTCGATCGCACTCGACGCCAAGGAAGTTGTCGCACAACTGGGCCTCGGGCTGGCATATATGAACCTGAAGAACTTCGCCGGCGTGCGTACTCAGATAGCAGTTCTTCAGGTACTCGATGCGGAAAAAGCTAAAGACCTGCAAGCACGTGCCGAGAAGGCAGGAATGCC
>ERZ761602.4956-NODE-4956-length-16282-cov-4.694213_pt1 | contig 16282 bp, 14 predicted proteins | sample MGYA00512165_ERZ761602 | MGnify/ENA primary metagenome ERZ761602 (study PRJEB28899, sample SAMN02445085) | bioreactor sludge metagenome | biome: EBPR sludge; isolation source: Thorneside wastewater treatment plant | place: Australia: Brisbane, Thorneside...
GAGCGCGCCGGCTGCTGCCGCGCCGCAACATGTCATCGCGCATGTGCCCGCAGCGGCCGCGCCATTGCCTGCGCCGGTCGCCGTGCCCGCGGCCGCCACCCCAGTCGCGGAAGCCGCCGCCGAGCCCGAACACGACGAATCCCTTGTGACCATCGAGTCGCCGATGGTTGGGGTGTTTTACGCATGCCCCGCGCCGGGCGAGCCGCCGTTCGTGAAGCCGGGCGACGTGGTGGAAGAGAATCAGGCGGTGTGTATTGTCGAAGCGATGAAGTTGATGAACGAAGTCGCAGCAAAGTTTAAGTGTACGATCGTGAATGTGCTGGTCGAGAGCGGGGAGCCGGTTGAGTATAACCAACCGCTGTTTGCGGTTCGGTTGGTTGAGTAGTACCACAATCCGTCGAATCGAATCTGAGGCCTCAAGGCCCGTAATCGTCCGCGTAATCTTAATCGTAATCGAAAGTGATTGGCTGTGACTTATGACCACGCCGATGCAATTCGACCATGAACGGCTCCACGTTTACCAGGCGAGCCTTGAGTTAGTTTCGTTGGTATTCGCAGTCGCAAAGGAATTGGATAGCATTCACCGGAATGCGCGCGATCAATTGATACGCGCCAGTCAGTCGATAACGCTCAATATCGCGGAAGGAAACTCCCGCAGATCGCATGGCGAACGCAAGCGCTTTTTTGATATTTCGCGCGGGTCTGCGATGGAGTGCGCCGCGACACTCGATGTGCTTGTGGCCTGCGGCGCAATGTCCGCTGACGTTTCTGCGCGCGGCAAGGACGTACTTGTTCGGATCGTTTCCATGCTGACGCGGATGGTGGAGACGGGAAACGTAAGAGCCCGTGAGGCGCATGATTCGTATGAAGATTCCAAGTGAATCGATGACGATTACGATGACGAATACGATTACGGGTCAAGCGCGTGATAGGAAGAGAATTTGTTCCGCAGGATACTCATAGCAAACCGCGGCGAGATTGCTGTCCGCATTATCCGGGCGTGCCGGGAATCGGGGATTACCTCGATCGCGGTCTACTCACAGGCTGACGCGGAGTGTCTTCATGCGTCGTTGGCGGATGAGAGCATTTGCATCGGGCCGCCGAGCGCTTCGGAGAGCTATCTTCACATTCCCGCGATAATCACCGCCGCGGAAATTTGCGACGCACACGCGATTCATCCCGGCTACGGTTTTCTCTCCGAGAACGCGAAGTTTGCGGCGATGTGTCGCGAATGCAATATCGGGTTCATCGGCCCGAGCCCAGAAGCGATTTCGATGAGCGGCGACAAGGCCGTGTGCCGCGCGAAGGTTAAGGCGGCGGGCGCGCCCGTCGTCCCGGGTAGCGAGGGCCTTATCAAGAATCCCGTTGACGCGCTTGCCATTGCGAAGCAGATTGGATTCCCGGTGCTTGTGAAGGCTTCGGCGGGCGGCGGCGGAAAAGGCATGCGCATCGCGCACAACGACGTCGCGTTGCAGAAAGCCGTAACCATGGCGTCGGTGGAAGCGCAAGCCGCGTTTGGCGACGGCGGCGTGTACCTCGAAAAGTTTCTCGAGAACGCCCGCCACGTTGAAATACAGGTGCTGGCGGACGAACACGGCCGCATCATAACGCTCGGCGAACGCGAGTGCACCATCCAGCGCCGTCACCAGAAATTGATCGAAGAATCGCCGTCCATGCGCCTGACCAATTCGATGCGCGCGAAGATGTCCAAGGCTGCCTATCGCGCGGCGAAGGCGATGGGTTACACCAACGCGGGCACCGCGGAATTCCTGGTTGCGCAGGATGGATCGTTCTACTTCATCGAGTTCAATGCGCGCATACAGGTCGAGCATCCCGTCACCGAAGAAGTCACGGGTATCGACCTGGTGAAAGAGCAAATCCGAATTGCCGCGGGCGAACCGTTGCGCACGACGTCCCCCCGCTTTCACGGTCACGCCATCGAGGCGCGTGTATATGCGGAGGACCCGGACAACAACTTCTCGCCGAGTCCTGGCACCATCACGAAATGCCATATTCCCGGCGGGCCGGGCATTCGCGTCGACAGCCACATCTTCCCCGGATATACCGTGCCGCGCTATTATGACTCGCTGCTCGCAAAGGTCATCGCGCATGGCAACGACCGTGACGAAGCGATCAACCGCCTTGCGGGCGCGCTACAGGAATTTACCGTGGTCGGCGTGAAGACAACCGCGCAGTTGTGCGCGAGGATACTGATGAGCGACCGCTTCCGTCGCGGTGACCTTACGCCCGATCTCATCGATCAGTTTGTGACGAAACCGAAGTAACCGCGGCGATTGCCGTGGAGGTTGGCATTTATGCGAATCGTACAACGCGCGGTCCTTTTCCTTTTCTCCATACTGCTGGTCTCGGCGGGACTACTGCTCCTTGTCTTTCCATTCAGCGATCAGCTCGGCGCGGCTGCCGCGAAAGCGACCCAGGCCGCTGACAACTGGATGATCGCAATCCTCGCGGGATCGGCATTGTTGGCGCTAGGCGTTTTTACGTTGTTGCCGTTCGATTTATTCCGGCGAAAGGGCAGGGCCATTTCGTTTGGAGCTGAAGGCGGGACCGTTGTAATTCAACTTGAATCGTTTGAAGCTTCCCTGCGCAAAACAATCGCGAAACTGCCCATGGTGAAGCGCGCGCACGTCACCGTTACGCCAAAAGAAGACAATCGCAAAGTTGGGATTGATGCAACCGTGCATCTCAAGAAACCCGCGGGCATCAGCACACGGGAAACCGCGGAACGGTTGCGCGAGTTTGTCGACAAGGCTGCGCGCAGCATACTTGGTTCCGACGAAATCACGACCGTGACCGTGCGCGTCGAGGATATTCAGATCGATTCGACGCAGACCGCGGAATCCTTGAACAGTATCTTTGCCGATGCAGAGAAGGCTGTCGTGCCGATGGCGGTAGCGGCTGCCGCGCCTGTCGTCACTGGGGTGACTTCCTACGCCAAACCCGAGCAGATTGAACCGGAAGAAACAGAAGACTTCGTCCAAGATGTTGACGACGATGCCAAGTACACACCGGCACATTCCGAAGCACTGGTCACGTACGAAGAGATGCAGCGCATGCAACAAGATGCGCCGAACGCGTCGGTTGCCGAGGACGACGAAGACCCTCTCCCCGCGATCAACGCCGAAGAGCAATCAAACCCGTCGCCTGTCACATCGTTTGAGTCATTGCGGGAAGAAAACGACGGCGGGGATGAAGAGAAGCCGGGCGAAAAGGCATAACGCCGCGCCAGGTTTGCGGCCAGAGTATTTCAGACGTTGCGCGCATGGGCGCGTTCTTTTTTTCAGATAGGGGTGGAGATTCGTGAACGTTATCGACCGATGTGAGAAACTTCTTGGCGAAGTGCAGGATCATTTGCGCGACGAGTTGTTGCCGTTCTGGCTGACGCACGGCGAAGACAAGGAATACGGCGGCTTTCTGACCTATTTGGATCGAAACGGTAACCCAACCGGCGAGACCGTCAAGACTCATCTGTGTCAGACGCGCTGCATCTTCACCTATTCCTCCGTGCATCGCGCGGGAATTGGCCAGGGAGAGTTTTTGAAGATTGCCAAGCAGGGCGTGGACTTCCTGCTCGATCATTTTTGGGACGACCAGCACGGTGGCTGGTACTGGACTGCGCAGCAGGACGGCACGCCGCTGAACGTCAGCAAGCTTACCTATGGTCATTCCTTCGCAATCTATGCGCTCAGCGAATATGGCATGGCCTCCGGCGATCCGCGCGGGATCGAGTGGGCGGTCAAGTCATTCGAAGTGTTGCAAACACTCGCCGCGGACAACTGCCACGGCGGGTACTATGAGTTCCTCGAACGCGACTGGTCGAAGAAGAAGCCGGGAAAATACGGCGGCGATCGAAAGTCGTTTGACGTGCATATGCACCTGATGGAAGCGTTTACGAATTTGTACGAAGCGACAGGCGCGCGCATTTATCGCGAAAAGTCGATTGAGATTATCGACCTTATCTTCAAACGCATCCTGCACCCCGAATTCAGCCTCGGCATTGCGCAATTCGCAATCGATTGGACGCCGCTGCGCCAGATTCTCTTCGCGGACGTGTGGGGCTCGGATCGCGACGTAGAAGACGAAGCGCGTCCGCTCGATAACACAAGCTATGGACACAACGTCGAATTTGCGTGGCTGCTGCTGCACAGCATCAAGATCCTCGATCTCGACGTGGAAAAGTACAAGCCCGCGTTGAAGAAGATTTTCGATCACGGCGCGAAGTACGGCGTGGACTGGAAGAACGGTGGCGTCTACTGCGAAGGCCCCTTCGACGGCCCGGCCCGTGAACGCAACAAGGAATTCTGGCAGCAGGCCGAATGTCTTGTCGGTATGCTTGACGCCTATTTGCTGTTCAAGGACGAGAAGTATCTCGACGCCTACGAGAATGTTCATCGCTTCACCATGGACAAAGTGATCAACCACAAAGTCGGCGAGTGGTTCCCGCTGTTCGACGAGAACAACAACCTCCTCTGGGACTACATGGGCCACGCCTGGAAGATCAACTACCACACGGTGCGTTCGATGATTCAGAGCGAGGCGCGGTTACTGAAGATCTTATCCTGAAGGCGCGGCCCTAGTTTCTTAGGAAAGGTGGCCGTGGTCGCCTTCGATCTCCACGGGCGTGATGTAGTCACACGTGAGTTGCATCTTGCCGAACCAGGCCGATAGCGCCTCTTTGGTCGGTGCTTCCATTGCGCATATCATTTTGCCTTCTGCCAGATTCAGAAAGCTTTGATAGGGCTTCACCGTTCCGTCGTGAAGCGCGGATTCCGCCATCTGATCGACCTGTTCCCGCGTGACGGCTCCAGGCGGCATGGAGTGAGCGCTCATGAATTTGGGCATGACAGATCCTCCTTGGTGAAATATGGTTGTGTTGCACCTGAATCAGTGAGCCAGTCGAGTATGGTGCCCGGCGATTCCTCATGCCAACGCCCGAAACCCCGCGTCATTCGTCCCCTCGTGCAATCGCGCCAATCGCGTGGTAGCATGTTGGGCTGTCAGGTTGGAGTCCGCCGGCGGAATATTTCGACGGCGTAAATTGAGTCGAGGAGGACGAGCATGCGTGATGTATTTATCGTAGGTGCGGTGCGGACGCCGATTGGCCGCGGTCGCGAAGATGGCGCGCTGCACAGCGTGCACCCTGTTGATCTACTTGCCAAGACGCTCGACGAGAGCGTCAAGCGCACCGGCATTCAGAAGTCCGACGTCGAAGATATTATCGCCGGGTGCGTTACGCCGATGGCAAAGCAGGGGGCGAATATCGCGCGGCTGGCGCTGTTGAAGGCGGGTTTTCCAATCGAAGTGCCGGGGGTGCAGATCAACCGCATGTGTGGATCCGGGCAACAGGCCGTACACTTCGTCAGCCAGGCGATTTCCTCCGGCGACATGGAACTCGGCATCGGCGGCGGCATTGAAATGATGGGCACCGTGCCCATGGGTAGCGACTGGGGCGTACTCGACGACGAATTCCTCGGCACCTACCCTTACCCGCTCGCGCCGATGGGCGTTTGCGCCGAGAAACTCGGCGAAAAATGGAACATCTCGCGCCGCGACGCCGACGAGTTTTCCGCGCAAAGTCACATCAAGGCCGCCAAGGCAATTGCCGAAGGCTATTTCAAGCGCGAGATCATGCCGATAGAAGTGAAGGACAACGGATCAACGCGCATCGTCGACACCGACGAAGGCGTGCGCGGCAATCCTGACATTGAGAAAATGGGCACGCTCCGCACGATTTTCAAAGAGAACGGTGTCGTCACCGCTGCAAACGCCAGCCAGATTTCCGATGGCGCGGGCGCAGTTGTGTTGGCCTCGGGCGAAAAGGCCGACAAACTCGGTCTCAAGAAGCGTGCGCGCATCGTCGCGCGCGTGGTTGTGGGCAGCGATCCCGATCTCACGCTCACGGGTCCCATTCCCGCGACGCATAAAGTGCTCGAACGCGCCAACATGAAGATGAGCGACATCGACGTGATCGAAATCAACGAAGCGTTTGCCACGGTCGTGCTCGCATGGGTGAAGGAGCTGAAGCCCGACATGGCCCGCGTCAATCCAAACGGCGGCGCCATCGCGATGGGTCACCCGCTGGGCGCAACCGGCGCCATCCTCATGACCAAGCTCGTGCATGAACTCGAGCGCACCGGCGCGCGCTATGGCCTGCAAACCATGTGCATCGGCCACGGCATGGCTACGGCAACGATAATCGAGAACTGCGCAGCATAGTCCGTTAAACTTTTTGTAGAATAATGGGGCGGATCAGAAGTGGCCGCCCCATTGTTCTGCGTGTTCGGCGGTTCTGCGAGTTTCCGTAAATCTAAATCTGGAGTCTGTCCGATGTACCTTTCCATTCGAGACGCAATGATCGCGGGCGGCGAATTTCGGACCCCGGTGGCAGGGTTGCGGCATTTGAAGATCGATGCCGTCGAGTTAAACCTCGATGATGACTTCATGGTCATGTCTCTGGATGGAGGCGACCCATACACCCTCTTCAGCGAAACCGAAGCCGAGGCCTATCGCGCGTACCTTGATGGGCTTGGCGTGCGTTGCTGCGCCCTGCTCACCTCGCGCGACTTGTCGTCCGCCACGCGCGAACAGAACGTGCAGTGGTTCTGCCGGGCCATCGCGATTGCGCAATCCCTCGGGGCCGATGCCGTCCGGGTCGATTCGGTGATGCACCAACGGGAAGCGGAACTGTCCTTCGGCGATCGGGTGGAGATATTCCGGTCCACCCTGTCGGAAGTGCTTCTTCAGACCTCGGGCAGCCGGGTTTCTCTGGCGCTTGAGAACCACGGGATCCTGGGAAACAACCTGGCCTACCTATTAAACATTTTGGAATCAGTTGATTCCGAGCGGATTGGGTTAACTATTGACACTGCAAATTTTTACTGGCGGGGGTATCCGTTGGGCGAAGTTTATGGTATCCTAAAACTCTTGGCACCGTACGCCAGACATACGCATGCGAAGAATATTGCGTATCCCGCAGATAAACGAGAAATCACGCGGGACATCGGCTGGGAATACGGGACGTACATGTGCCCCTTGGACGAGGGCGACATTGATCACGGGCAAGTGCTGCGAATGCTCGCGGGAGCGGGTTATCGCGGTGATGTTTGCATCGAGAACGAATCGCTGGAGCGGTTCGAAGCCGGTGCGGCGCGAATAGCGATTCTCGAAAGAGACGCCGCGCACATCAGGGAGTTGATTGCGAGCATTGGGCAACGGGATCCCCGAACGTAACGACGCATTGCATCGCGGGGCCATGCTGGTCATGGTGCTGTTGGGGATGGTGTTTGTCGCGCTCGGCGCGTGGGTGGGCAATTCCAACAATCTTGCGCAACGCTTCATGCTCGACCTTCGCGGTGAGCGCGCGGTTGCAACCGCCGAACCCCTGGGTCCAAACCAATATCGGCTGCGATTCAGCCGCCACGACGCCATCTACGCGCGGCAATACACGGGCGAGCTTCACGGCAGCAGCGCCGAATCGACCAAAGAATTCACGGTGCCGATCGTATTCGATCCCGCCGAACCGGCGAAGTTTCTGCCTGCCGGCCTATCCTATAAGCCCGCATTCGGGGCCGGTGCGCTGTTTCTCCTTGGTATGGCGCTCGTTCTATTCGCGCGCCGGGCTGCCCTGGCCGCGGTTCGCTACCAGGAGCTTTCGCGACAGCGGGCCGAGGAAGAGCAGCGTAAACGGGAACGCCGCAAGCAACGGAAACAACACAAGCACCACCATCACGAAGGTGGCCATCACCATCACAGCGACGCGCACCATCGGCCAGCAGGCCGCTAATCTCGGCTGCGACTTTCCCCTTTCACAGTTCGTACAATGAACGCATGAATTCCTTCTCGATTGATTACGGCGCTCAGACGCTCACCGCGACGTTGGATTGGGGTACGAGTCTGGGCGCAATTGATATCCGCGAAGCGCCCTCGCTGCATGCGCCGGAACGGGCACTGGAAGAATCGCTGTGCCGTCCGATTGGCGGCGAAGGCCATTTTCTGGACGGAATCGTGCCCGGTGATCGCGTTTGTATTCTCGTATCGGACGCGTACCGGAAGACCGGCATTGCGACATTGCTTCCCAAGTTGCTCGAAGCGCTCGCTGAGCGCGGCGTCGCTTCGGAGTCCATCCAATTTCTGTTCGCCAGCGGGATCCACCGGCCTCCGAATACCGCGCAACAACGCGAAATCCTCGGCGCGGATGTTTATGACCGGTTCGGCGCAAGGGCCTGGACACATGACCCCTATGACGACGCCGCGCACGTGTTACTCGGCACGACTTCGCGCGGAACCCCCGTGGAGATCAACCGGCGCGCAGTTGAATGCGATAGGCTCATCGTCACCGGCACGGTGGTCCTGCATTACTTCGGCGGATTCGGCGGCGGTCGCAAGGGCGTAGTCCCCGGCGTTGCGTCTGCGCGCACGATTGCGCACAACCACGCCATGAACCTGCATCCAAGCGAAAACCGTCTGCATCCCGATGTGCGCATTGGCGTCACCGACGGGAACCCCGTTGCGGAAGACATGCTCGAAGCCGCCGGCATGGTGCCGGTTCACGGAATCATTAATACGGTGCTGAATCGGCGCAACGATATTGCGGGAATCTTCGTGGGCGAAATGCGCGCTGCGCATCACGAAGCCTGCGCCTTTGCGCGCGATCTGTATGCCGTACCCATTGCGCGCCGCGCCGATTTCGTCATTGCGTCCGCGGGCCCGGCGCGCAACTACGTGCAGTCTCACAAGGCTCTATATAACGCGTATCAGGCGATTAAGCCCGATGGCACGATCATCTTCCTCGCCCCTTGCGAAGAAGGACTCGGCGGAGACCACATCGAAAAGTGGCTTCGCCTTGGCACCAGCGACGACATCATCGCGGCCCTGCGGGTGAAGAGCGAGATTTACGGCCAAACCGCGTTGTCCACGCGCGAGAAGGCGCGGCAGGCGCTGCTACTAACCGAGATGGACGAAGCAAAGGTCCGCATGCTCGGCGCGCGCAAGGCGGATACCCTCTCCGCGGCGCTCGACGCTACGCGGCGCGCGCATGGAGACCGCGCCACCTACTACGTCATGCCTTCCGCCGCGTACACGGTTCCGTTCCCGGCGGAGTGAAGCATCGGACGCGCCGGGGGCCTTTGGCCGTGGCGTTTCGGGTGTGGTTGCGATTTCGGAGGACTTGACCGAGCCTTTGTATCAGGAGATCGGGCGGTTGTAGATGGAAGTGGACTTCCTGCGAAAAAAGCTTTGAGCGCACCCGCGAAGGAACGACGGACATGGATCGAGCTTACGCATCCGCTGTTGTCTGTATCGCGACAGTGCGCGTTGCTGGCGGTAGCCCGCTCGAGCGCGTACTACATGCCGTGCGCGTGCGAGTCTGCGGAGAACCTGGCGCTTATGCGGCTCATCGACCGGACAACGTGTTCATCGAACGGCTGTGGCGCAGCGTGAAATACGAGGACGTATATTTGCGCGACTACGCAGACGGGCACGCGCTGCACGCAGGATTGGAACGTTACTTTCGTTTCTACAACAACGAACGGCCGCACAGCGCATTGGGGAACCGAATCCCGGCCCCATGCCACATCACAAACTGAAAAGAAGGAAATCTTCCGCCCGATTTGGAGCCGCTCCGCTCCAAATCGCCTCGCTTCCGCAGAGGGATTGACCAAATTCGAGACCCCTGCTACAGTGAGGCAATCGGCAAGCCCAAGCCTACCTGACTACGCTGTACTGGTATCGCTTAATCTAAACCCGGATCTGTCGAAAGATGGCGGGAAGCTCTTTTGGTCAGTTTGGCTTCGTTTGTTTTGGAGTGATAAGCGTGATCGCCAAGCACGAAATGAGGACGCTGACGCGGGCGGTTCTCAGCGTTTGAATCGCCAAAACTAAATTTAAGAGAGGCGAGAGTTGGCAAAGAACCCCCCTTCGGTCGAACGCCGCAAGATTTCCTGGGTGAAATGGACGGCCCTGGTAGCATTCATCGCCTGCGTGACTGCCGTCGGTCTTAGGTTCTACACGAGTTTCCAAGCCGTCAAGCATTCGATAGATACCGAAATACGCCGAATCCAGAACGCCGGCGAACCTGTTTCCCGCGAAGATCTCAGCGCGTGGTACACCGCAAGAACACCGAATGGGAGCAACCTCATATTTGAGATAGTTCGCCAGCACGAAGCACCAGAGGAATTCGGCGAAGCCAGGAGGTTTATCTGGAACTGGTCTGATAGCACCCGCGAGCGACCTACCGCTTCTGTTTTGGAACTGTCCAAAGCGTATTTGAGAGAGAATGAAGCATGCTTCGCCTTAATCGCTGAATTCGTTTCCTCGGCGCCCATGAGTTGTCCGGAACGCTGGACGTTAGACGAACAACATAGAGTGGAAAGCCTAACTTTTTGGAATGATTTTTCATTTCTAAGCGCGAGTCTACGGCTGAGATCAGTAGTTCATGCGGAATCGAACGATCTCGAATTGGCAATAGATGACTTGTTGACTGCGCTGCGACTAAGCGAGGCGTTCAGGGGGGTGCCGAGTCTTGAAGCGCAGGTTTCTCGACTCTCGAGCCGCTCATCGCTTTTGCGGTCTGTTGAGTATCACATCAATAACTATCCCTACAGCGAAGGGAGCTTGTCCAAACTTCACGCGGAGTTTTCCAAGCTGTACGATCATGACGCGCTACGCATAGCGATGCTCGGCGAAAGATCGAGGGTGGTAAGTTTACACTCCTGGTCTCAGCGGAACGGCCTCTCGCGAATCGATGGCAGCTATTTCTTCGCGCACTATGATTTTGAGTACCGGCTGAATGCGTACCGAAAGTTAATTGAAATGTCTGATGCTGATCCTGATTTGCGCACGCGGGAATTTGATTTTTGGTTGCATCAACTCTCCCGGTTGTGGCCCGAGCCGCGAGCAAATTGGCCCATATTACTACCTTACGAGTTTGTTCACCCAGATTTGGATTGGTTGCCGGCAACGCATTTAAACCACCCGTCAATTCATTTAGACTCCAATCATATAAAATCCAAACACTTGCTTTGGTTGCGGGGAGCACTTAAAAACTCGGAAGAGATAGAGGTGTTTGTCTTTGCTGATCGAAGGCTTTACGCGACGCTTCTATTGATCGGGATGGAGCGATACAGGCTCGCCAAGGGGGAGTTACCCGACGAATTAGATCAGCTCGTACCTGTATTTGTCGAGCGACCTCCAGTGAATCTCGTTGGAGAAGATCCGTTTGACATGACCTCCGATGATGAGTACATCTACATCACAGAAAAGGAGAAACCCGCCCTTCCAGATTCACCGGTGAAAGTCGAGATGCGAAAAAAACGTCCTGCGGCAGCGCCGTAGTACGGCCAGGCCCATGCCACAACACAAAGTGAAAAGGAGGGAAATCTTCCGCCGGATTTGGAGCTGCTCCGCTCCGGCCTCGTTCGCCTGCCCGGCGAACAAGGCCTACGCTTTACGGCTCCAAATCGCCTCGCTTCCGCAGCGGGATTGACGAAACCCGAGACCCCTGCTACAGTGAGGCAATCGGCAGGCCCAAGCCTACCTGACTGCGCTGTATTGGCATCGCTTAATTTAACCTCGTACCTGTCGAAAGATGGGGGGAGGTCAACCATTAGGCGATGAGGAGAACGGAGATGACGGCGAGAGTTTTGTGCGCACTATGGCTAAGCGCGTGCCTTTTGGCTTTGCTTGTGTACGGTGTTGCTTCTATATTTGCATCGCCGAGCGTCGCTCTATTTATATGCGTTTCGGTTTCCTATGCCCCGCTAGCCATGATGCCTTTTTCTATACTGATAACCTACCTTGTTATTTGTTTGGTTATTCGAATTGCTGTTTGGAGGAAGGGCGATCGGATACTAATTGAATTCTCGGAATCCTCTGATGCTTCTACGTGGATTACTACAATGTGGGTATTGATCCTTTATTTTTCGATAAACATTGTGCTTGCGTTCGCAAGCTCATGGGCATGGTATGTAGCCTTTGATCCAATTCCAGCTACAATAATTGCAGCCATTTCCGCTTTTTTAGCGCCAATTTTGTTAGTGGCGGGGGCGACGTGTCTTTCGATTTTGATCCCCGAAAGCAAATGGAATTTGGATGAATACAAACTAACGTCTCGTTAGTTTTCGTGTGAGTTATTGGCCTCGTTGCTTGAGAAGCGACTTCGACCGTGTCGTAGACGGTAACCTACGCACCAAGCGAAGGATTCAATTAGCGGATCCCGTGCGACCTCCGGCGCTGCGGGGGCACTTTGCTCGCTTCCGACGAAGAACGCCACCGCAGTAAGAACTATCCCGACAAAAACGCCGATTTACCTCACTTCGAAAACTCCCCTTGGCTAAGTTGGGGTATCGCTGTGGACTGGCCAGGCGGGGCCGGAGAAGGGACATTCGGCACCGGCATTTGTGGGAGTTGAGTAGGCTCTCGTTCAATCCCGGCAGTTGCGGTAACGCAGGCATGAACACCTGGAGCGGGTCGTTGGTTGCCGAGCAATTCTCAAAAGTATCCATCTTGGCACGATTCAACAGGGCCCGCTTCGCGATGCACGAGGCGCGGTGCTTATGCTACGATGCAGATGCTGCGCCGTGCGCGCCTTGTGCTGGTAATACGATTTGGCAATGGAGATCCTTCCCCATGCGCATTTCCCCGCCGTGGATAGCAATTTGTGTGTTGACGCTGCTTGCCGCCGCGTGCAGCGGCCCGCCCCAGCAAGCCGCGCCCGCAACTGAAACGGCGCCTGCCCCCGGCGCGACGGATGCGCCGAGCGCAAACATCGAGGAAATCGCATCTTCGGTTGCGCCCACCACCGCGGAGACCAAGATCATCGCCGATCTCGTCGGAGAGAAAGGTGAAGGCGAACCTGTGAAAGGGGATTGGCTCGTTACGCGATCGCCCGTCGATCCAACTACGCTGAACGTAATTCACGACACCGCCGACGCCTACGCGCAGCGCATCTGCATGGACAAAATATTCGAGTCGCTGGTCATGATCGATCCGCGCACCTTGCAGGCGACGCCGCACATCGCCGAGCGCTGGGAGATATCCGACGATCATCTGTCGTACACGTTTTTTCTGCGAAAAGACGTGAAGTTTTCCGACGGCACTCCCCTTACCGCGCACGATGTGAAGTTCACGCTCGACACCATTCAGAATCCCGCAAACGAAACCGCGGATCTGCGCAATTATTTTCAAGACATTACAAGTTGCACCGCGGTGGACGACTATACCGTCACCTATACGTGTTCAAAGCCGTACTTCCGCCATATGCTCATGATCGGCGGTTTGCCGATAATGCCCAAGCACATTTACGGCGTGGGCAATTTCAACGCGCACGAATATGCGCGCAAGCCATTGGGCTCCGGTCCTTACCTGTTTGAAAAATGGGAAACAAACGGCGTCATTTCGCTGACACGCGATCCGAACTACTGGAACAAAGAGAAGCAGCCCAATCTTGAAAAACTGGTTTGGCGCATTTTGACCGACGATCAGTCGGGACTTGAAGTGTTCATGCGCGGCGATCTGGATTCCATCGCGTTGACACCGGAGCAATGGATGTCCCGCGGGAAGACACCGGAATTCGAAGCGCGCGCAAACAAGTTCACTACCTTGTCGCGGCCGGGTTATGTGGGCGGGTACAGCTACATCGCGTGGAACATGCGGCGCCCGATGTTCCAAGACGTTCGCGTGCGCACCGCGTTGACGATGCTGCTGGACAGAAAAACCATCCTCGAAACAATCTTTTACGGACTCGGCACCGTGGTCACGGGTCCGGAGTTTTCCGGAAGCCCGGAGTACAATTCCAAGGTTGAACCCGTACCCTTCGATCCCGCGAGGGCGCAACAACTGCTCACGGAAGCAGGCTGGACGGACACCGACAACGACGGCGTTCTCGACAAGGACGGCCAGCCGTTCAAGTTTGGCTATGTCATTCCATCGGAAAATACTGAATACAACAACCTCGCAACCATCTTTCAGGAAGAGTTGAAGAAGGCGGGCATTGTGATGGACGTGCTGCCGCGCGAGTGGGGCAGCCTTATTGACAGTCTCACCAAGCGGTCCTTCGACGCGATCACGCTGCAATGGGCTATTCCGATCGATTCCGAACCCTACCAGGTGTGGCACTCGTCACAAACGGAAACCGGTTCGAACTATCCGGGGTTCAAAAACGCGGAAGCCGACAAACTCATGGAAGACATCCGCGTGGAATTCGATCGGGCGAAGCGCATTCCGATGTTCCATCGCTTCCACGAAATCGTGCATGAAGAACAGCCGTATACGTTTCTCTTCAATATCTACACCCTTGGCGCGCTTGATAAGCGCTATCGGAATGTCTACGTCTACGCGGCGGGCACGGAGCCTTCCGAATGGTGGGTGCCGCTGGAACTTCAAAAGTACACGAGCGGGGCGGCCGTGACCGCGCTGCCAGCTCCGGCAGGCGCGGCGCAATAGACAGGTTTGCGGGGGTATGAAGGCCTATTTAATCCGCAGATTGCTGCTGATTATTCCGTCTTTCATCGGGATTAGCCTCATCACGTTTCTGATGCTTCAACTGATGCCGGGCAATCCTGTCATGTTGCGGCTGCAAAAACTGCAAGGGACCATGGGCGCCGGGTCAATATCACCCGCGATCATCGAAGAAACGAAGCGGCTCTACGGCTTAGACAAACCGATCTACGTGCAGTACGGCCTGTGGGTGGGTCGCATGTGCATGCTCGATTTCGGCACGTCATACAAAGACCGCCGGCCCGTGCGCGACAAGATTCTCGAAGCGCTTCCCGTTACGCTCCAACTCAGCGTGGCGTCGATATTTCTCATTTATCTTTTTTCGATTCCGATAGGTGTTTACTCCGCCACGCACCAGCGAACGGTGAGCGACGGAATTATTACGGCATTTCTGTTTCTGCTGTACAGCCTGCCCAGTTTCTGGGTCGCCATGTTACTGATCTATTTTCTCGGCAGCGGCCAGCCATTCAGCTGGTTTCCAATCTACGGGGTGCGCAGCCTCGACGCGGACTCGATGACATGGTTTGAAGCGGTGAAAGATCGCCTCTGGCATATGGTGCTGCCGGTATTCTGCCTCACCTACGCGGGGCTCGCGCAGCTCTCCCAGTTCTCGCGATCGGGAATGATTGACGTCATCCGACAAGACTATATTCGCACGGCGCGCGCCTATGGCTTCACCGAGCGCGTCGTCATATTCAAGTACGCCATGCGCAATGCGCTGATTCCGATTATCACCTTGCTGGCGAACGTGTTGCCCGCAATGATTGGCGGCAGCGTCATCATAGAGAATATTTTTTCCATTCCCGGGATGGGACGGCTCAGTTTCGAGTCGCTGCTGGCGCGCGATTATCCGATGGTGATGGGACTGCTCACCGTTTCCGCGTTACTGACTTTGGCGGGGTTGATCCTCTCCGATATTCTGTACGCAATCACCGATCCGCGGATTAAGTTCGAATGAGCGCCATGCCGAAACCCGATGCCGGTTCGGAGCGGCGCGCGCACGCGAAGCAAAGCTATGCACGGCTCGTCGCGCGGCAGTTTCGCAAGCGCAGAATGTCCGTTGTAGCGCTTGTCTTTCTGATTCTGCTTGGAGTGATTGGGCTGTTGGCCCCGTTTCTCGCGGGTGGTATTCCGATCTACATGAAAAAAGACGGAAAGCAATACTGGTTTCCGAACCTGTTCAAGTACGACGAGCTCGTGCGGTTCGACTATTCAGCGTGGAAACCGGCGCCGGGAGATGCGTCGATCTGGCCGATCATCCCCTATGCACCCGAGAAATCCGATCTGCGCAATCGGCTTCAGCCTCCCACGCGCGCGCACCTGCTCGGCACGGATGATCGCGGGCGCGATGTGCTCAGCAGAATCATTTGGGGCACGCGCATATCGATGTCCGTGGGCTTCGTGGCCGAAGGCATCGCCGTCCTGATCGGCGTTTTCTTTGGCGCGCTGGCAGGATTTTACATGGGCAAGACGGACATGATCGTCATGCGCGCGATCGAAATCGTCACGCTGTTTCCGGTCTTCGTCTTGATCATAACGTTGATTAGCCTGCTTCCGCCGAGCATCTGGAACATCATGGTCGTGCTTGGCATAACCAGTTGGACCGGCACCGCGCGGCTCGTGCGCGGCGAGATGCTCAAACTTCGCAATGTTGAATTTGCCCTGGCTGCCCGCGCCAGCGGATTCTCCGACAGCCGCATTATCTTCCGCCATCTGCTTCCAAACGCGTTGTCGCCCGTGTTGGTCAGCGCCACGTTCGGTGTTGCCG
>ERZ761602.4958-NODE-4958-length-16280-cov-3.609861_pt1 | contig 16280 bp, 14 predicted proteins | sample MGYA00512165_ERZ761602 | MGnify/ENA primary metagenome ERZ761602 (study PRJEB28899, sample SAMN02445085) | bioreactor sludge metagenome | biome: EBPR sludge; isolation source: Thorneside wastewater treatment plant | place: Australia: Brisbane, Thorneside...
CCACCACTTTCGGTCCCCTCCCCGACCAGCCGCGCGCTTGACAGACCACCGGCGAAACCGGTCAAGCTGTCGCAAGGTGATTTCGGAGCGTTCCAACTTTTACGAGCGGTGGCGCAGCGCGCATGGTTCCCCGGCCGCCTTGCGCGAATCGGCCGACGGCACTCCAACAGAGCGGTTGGTTCAGGCCATCTGGTCGCGCCAGCGTTTGCAGCGGGATCAACTGCTGACCAGCGACGGGCGCACCGTTCACATTCTGCATCCCGGCTTTTGGAATCGCGAGGCCGGCCCGGATTTTCGCGGAAGCGTGGTGCAGTTTGCCGGCGAGCCTGCCTGCGTGGGGGACATCGAAGTGGATCTGCGCAGTGACGGCTGGCGGTCGCACGGGCATGATCGGAATCCGGCGTTTGCCAATGTCGTGCTCCACGTGGTCTGGGATCAACCGTCGCGAACGCCGACGAAACTCCCCACGCTTGCGATCCGCGACCGACTCGACGCGCCGCTCGCGGAACTCCATGGCTTGCTGGAGGGCGAATTGCCGCCCCCGTTGAGCGCGGAACAACAGGGACTTTGTCGTGCGCCGCTCCAAGCCCTCAACCTTCCGCAATTGCAAATCCTCCTGTGCGAGGCGGCGCGCGTCCGGTTGGAGGCACGGGCCAGTCAACTCCGGGCGCGGGCGCGACAAGTGGGCTGGGAACTGGCCTTGGTTGAAGGACTCTTGCGCGCGCTCGGCTACAAGCACAATTCCTGGCCGATGCAGCGACTCGGGGAACTCAGTCCGCGCTTGCGGGAAGTTCTGGCGGGCAGCGGCCGCACAGCCAGCCCGCTCCACTGGCAGGCGTTGCTGCTCGGCACGAGCGGCCTGCTGCCCGCCGAGGTGAAACGCGCCAGCGCCGGAACGAGCGATTATCTGCGTCGCGTTTGGGACATCTGGTGGCGGGAGCGCGATCCACTCGCCTCACAAGTCCTGCCGCCCAAACTCTGGCGGCTGGCCGGGATTCGGCCCGCGAATCATCCACAACGCCGACTCGCGCTCGCCGCACACTGGCTCGCGGACGATAAATTTTTCAAGCGGCTGGAGACCTGGTTTGCAAATCTCGCCCGCGCGCATACCGACGAATCAACCTCGTTCAAGCCGACGGAAATCACATCGTCGCTCCTGGCCACACTCGATCCCGGTGCGGATGATTTTTGGTCGCGCCACTGGACGTTGCGCTCGAAACCGATGACCGCCGCGCAACCGTTGCTCGGCCCGACGCGGCTCACCGATCTCACGGTGAACGTGATTCTGCCGTGGTTCTTCGTCCGCGCGCGCGAGGGGCGGAATGCCCCGTGGTCCGCGCTGGCGCAGCGTTTGTGGTTTGCGTGGCCGGCGGCGGAGGACAATTCCGTGTTGCGTCTGGCGCGCGAGCGCTTGCTCGGCCGGACGCGACGCAACGCGCTGAAGACGGCCGCCGATCAACAGGGCTTGCTCCAGATCGTGCGCGATTTCTGCGATCACTCGAACGCGATCTGCGAGCACTGCCAGTTTCCGGAACTGGTTTCCCAATGGTCCGGCACCGGGACGAATCCCTGAAAATCGCAAAGCGGGGTTTGGACAAGAAAGCGCCGGATGACCAAGAGATCATCCGGCGTGGGGAGGGAGGAACCGGGGAAGTTTCAGAACCAGTAGCGCGCGCCGATGGCGGCGGTGAAGCGGAGCTTGGTGTCCGGAGCCACGTCCAGCACTGGACCGGCTTCCAGGAACACATCGATCGGCCGGTTCTCGAACATGTAGCTCAACCCGGCCACCGCGCGAAAGCCGAACAGATCGTCCCGGTTATCCCGGAACTTCACGCGCAGACCGCCGCCGAAATAAACGGGCAGGCGGCCGGCATCCACCGGAATCAGATCGAACAGGTGGTGAAGGTAATCCGCGTGCAGATGAAAGTCGCTGTCATCGTGAACCGACCAGCCCAGGCCGGCGTCGAGGGCGCCGCGTTCCGTGAGCCAGTACTTCAACGACGCACCGGTGGGTTCGCCCAGCATCAATCCCGCCCCGAATCGCCGGCCTTCATAACCGGCTTCCGAAACCGGCTCGAGCGTGATCGAAGGCGTCGGGTTGGTCGCGGTGCCGGTGGGTTCCTGGGCGACGGCCGCTCCAGCCGCGCCCACCATCAATGCCGTGGCGATGAGAGAATTTGATTTCATGCGCTGACCTTTCAGCACGGACGACGCCACTCAAGAGCGACGCCGACCAATGCGTCGAAGCACCTGTATATCAACGCGCTGACCGGGAATGTGCGCGGTGGGCAGTAACATGCCACCGGCGACGTATCGGCAGCAAGTGGTCCTGGTTATTGCAGCGGTGGTCGTGGAGGAACCACCTTTAAGGGCGCGAAGCGCTGGGAAAATCCCGGCCGTAACGCGCCAGTAGCGCCGCGACATCATTCGGCACAACATAGATCTTTCCTTTGATGCGCTTCGTTTCGCCCGCTTCCAAACCGCCGAGCCGAAAGTCGCTGTGCAGGCAGCGGGCGACCCCTTGAAAAAATTCCTGATACGGCTCCCACGCCGTTGCGAAGATCATGGTTTCGTCGCCGCTGAAGCAGCCGATCAAACCGTTGGCCGGCGTATGCGGATTGAGTGGACGCGGATTCACATCGGTACGCGGCACGCCGGGAGCCGCCCAGACCTGACCCGGCGTGTAGCGCGCCTTCGTCTCCCACGCCGGAGTCGGCATCCGCGTCAAAACCGGAAGGGCGAGACTCTTGTCGCCCGGGGTCGGAGCGACGGCTCCCGGCAAGAAGATGAAGCACTTCGACAAGTAGTCATTGAGGTCGCCTCGGGAATAATCCACGTCAAAACTGGTGAACGCGCCAAGGCGCACGCATGGTTGGGCCCAGTGGGCTTCGGAGCGCCGGTCGGTCGGGTTGTGCGCGACGAGTTCAAACGTCACGTCGTCCACTCCGGCCGTAATGAGGTGGTTCACCACGACACCGTCGGCGAGCGTGTCCCGCAGCCGGATTTGCCGTTCGTCGACACTGGCGGAAACCAGCTCGTTCTGGTGCGGGATGAGCGTGTGCCGCACCCAGTCGGCGTCGGTCGAGTTCGCGCGGCAATAGGCTTCGAGGTAGTTGATGCGAATCTCACCGCCTTGAATCTGCGCACCGGCGATCACCAGCCAATGCCCGTCGCGACGGAGCCGCAGCCCGGACCCGGCAGCCTGTCTGACTTCCTCGCGCAAAGCCGGCACGGAATCGGCCGCGGCAAGTTGCCGGAAATTCGGCCAGCGATGGAACGTCATGAAGTTTGCGTCGTGCTGATTGCGGGCACCGCCCAGGCCGTCGTCGTGGGCGGTCCGCACCATGGCGATCAAGTCGTCGCCTTCGATGAGGAAGTCCGGATACTGGTAACCGTGCTTCGCTTGGTCAGGATGATGGATCAACGCGCAACGCACTTCCCAACTGCGCAGATCGGTCGAGCGCAGGAGCGCGAGCGTGTTGCGGATCTTGTCAGCGTTTGCCTTGTGGGCCTGGCTCGGCGGCACCCAGTTCGCCAGCGCCCAGTAACATTTGCCAACTTCATCCCAGCGAATCTGAAACTTCTTCGCGCCTCCGGGAAAGTCGATGAAGTCCCGCGCTCCGTCGAACGCGAGCGACTTGCCGTCGGGACTCACCCGCAGCGCCGCCGCCTTGCCACCGGCCGGGACGTGATGGACCCGCATCAGGTTCAGCAATTCACCGCCGGGCGCGACGACGACATTGCCTTCGAGCCAGCCGCCGAACTGGCCGTCGAGCCAGTTGAAATCCGGCGCGACGGGCTCGCTCAAGGTCCAGTTGCGTGCCGCCAGCAGATCGGCCCCGACCGGTGCCGACATGACGCGGGCGCGGAAGTGTTTGCCCCAGTTGCCGCCGGCGTCGGTGTCCTCCATCGCGCGCCAGAGCCGGCCGTTGTGCTCGATCACCGGCACGGGCGCGCAGTGAAACCGGCCGGGAAACAGCAGGCCGGATTGATCATCCTTGGGCGTAGTCCAGGTCGTGCCGCCGTCGATCGAGCGCATGATCACGATGTCGCCGTTCTGCTTCGAGTTCCCGAGGAGATACACCGCGTCGCGATGGGTGAAGATGCTCGCCCAATACATGGGGCTGACCGTGACGACGTGCGCCCAGGTCTGTCCACGATCACGCGAGCGATACACGCGCGTGACGGCGACGGAGTTCTCGGTGGACTGCGGGCCGAACTCATCGCACTTGGCGAGATACGTGCCGTCGGGCAGCACGACGAGGCCGGGCGAACCGAGAAAAATGCCGGTGCTGGCCGGCTGGTGCGTGATAATCGTGCCGGGCACGGTGGAGAAATCGGCGGCTGCCAAGGCAAAACAACCGCCCAGCAACATGGCAAGAAGGCGAGTGGACATGGCCGGTTTATGACAGGGCTGAAGCCGTTTGCCCAGCCTTCACCTGACCCCAGCATGTGAAGAAGGACAACCACCGATGGACACCGATGAACAAAGATGAAAACGAGGTTAGGATCATTTACCCAGCAGGTGAAGCGCTGCCCAGAAGCGGTTCGCCCTCTGATCTGTGTCCATCTGTGGTGGAACTCCGGTTGTTGATATTTGGGTTCAGAAGACGACATCGAACATCGCTCTCCGAGCCCCCAGCCCCCACCCTCGCCAGTTCAGCGCAGCCAGCCGACCAGATCGAAGTTGGCGATCAACTGGATGCCGGCCAGGAGGGTGAAGGCGTACACAAATTTTTGGAACAGTGTCTCGGGAATGCGCCGGTTCAGCCACACGCCCAGCCACACGCCGAGCGGCACCAGCGGCAGGTAGAGCAGCGACACCTTGAGCGTGGCCCAGGTGATGATCGCCTCGGGCGCGAGCAGCGGTACGTCGAGCATGGTTTGATCGACGATGAAGAACGGCATCTTGATCCAGTTAATCCAGAAAAAGATCAGCACGTTGGTGCCGACAAAGAGTTCCTTGGGCAGGCGTTGCGGGATGAGAAACATGCTCACCACCGGCCCCGCCCCGTGGGCGAAGGTCGAGGTCACGCCCGCGCCGATTCCGAACGGCACACCGATCCGGTGATTCGGAGTGAACGTGCCTTCCGCGCGGAAGATGGTGTCCTTGAGGAATTGAAACACCACGAAGCTCACCGCCAGCACGCCGATCACGATGTTGAACTGGCGCGTCGAGAACAGGCCGATCAACTGCACGCCCACGACCACGCCGAGCGCGACGCCGGGCAGCAGGAACTTGAGGTTGCGCTTGTCCCACTTGCCCCAGTAATGCGCCATCGAGAAGGCGTCACCCGCGCAGAGCAGCGGGAGCAGGATGCCGACACCTGCCTTGGGCCCGAACGCGAGCGCACACAGCGGCGTGGTGAGCATGCCCAACCCGCCGCCGAAGCCGGCCTTGGAGAGGCCGATGAACAGCACGCCGATGGCGGCAAAGATCCAGGAATGGGCGTCCGGCACCGACACCGTTTACGGAGCGCCGCGCGGCAAGTCGAGACGGGAGTGCGCGGATGAGTGACCTTACTCACCAGCCAGCCTCTTGATGTCGGTAACATCGTCAGGCGGCTGGGTGCCGGCATGGTGCTCCGTCCCGAATGGGTAACCAGCGGCACGCGGACGCCAGCTCCAAGGAGTCAGGAGGAGCAAGGCCAACCCAGCAAGCACCCAGGGGTTCGTCGTCAGGTAACGCGCCACCAGCAACAAAACGAAAACAGCGAAAATCACGACCCCGGCCCAGGTGAACAGATGGTCGAAAATTCGTTTCGCTAGGGAACGAGGATGGCGGACCCTGCCGACGAGAAGGTCAAACACGCAGCCGCAGTGCTGACACCGGCACGTAATGAAAAGCGCGGGCACCTCGTCATGGTCGCCGCACTTGGGGCACTGAATCTTTCGCGTAAACAACACGGACCGGACCAGCACGGTGAACAACCCCGCCGCCAGCCGCGTGGTCCCAAGGAGCATCAAACCCGTGTTCATCGTCGGTGGAACTGTAAATTCATCGTGTCTTGATCGTCCACCCGAAGCGCTTGGCCATTTCGCGAACGTAACGCTTCTGAGCACGCAGATCAGCAGCGCGGTCGGGTCGCTGGAGGCTCCGGGGACGATCAACCGGGGCTTCCTTCACAATCCGTATTCGCACCTCGTCGCCAACCTTCAACTTGCGGTCCACCCAACGGATGTGTTCTTCGGTGGGCGTGATCAATCCACCGACATGCAGGTGGAGAGCTTCCTTCGCGAGGCCGCGTTTTGTCTCCGGGTTCAACTCACGACTGCGCCGCACCCACGAGACATGCGTACCCAGAACCCCCAACTCGCCGACACCGGCGGTGCTGATCTTTTTACCGTTGAGCGAGACTTGAAATACAGGCATGGCGTAAAATGGCTTAATCCTTTCTGACCGACACGCAGATAAAGCAGCACTTCCGAATTGGCAGCGAATATCGCTCGTCCGCGCTGGCTCCGGTGATCGGGTCCGGCCGCTTAGTCATAAGACTCAAAGAAGAACTTCCCGCCACGCGTCTCGACCGCATCACGCACTGCGTCTCGATCACTCTCGTCCCCAATGAACAAGAGCCGGAGGCCGGGCAATGAACCGGCTTGCAGGGAAAGTGCGTCCGTGACGACACGGCGTGTCATGCTGCTGTTCGGGCCAGCCGCCGCAATGGCCACCTGACCGGAAGCGCCCTTCGACAGCGTGCGCGCCAGCCCACGCGCCATCCGCGAGGGCGCGATGGTGGAGAGGGTGGAAAACGTTGTGTCTGCGATCGCACCACTGGACGGCACCCACGCCAGAATCGCACGATCCTGTCCGAAGACTTTCTGCGATTTGTCAAAGACGCTCGGTGGCGGCTTTGATGTCTCTGGTGCGCTCGCACACCCTCCGGCGGCTACCGCAACCAAAAGAGCGACAACAAACGTATTGGTGTTCATAAAATGTGTAACGACCGGGCGACCGGGCGACCGCCGCTCAGGCCGCGCCCTCATTCATTCCTCCGGAATAGGCGGCCGGGCGACTGGCGGATCACCCGCTTCATCTCCAACCCGAGCAGCGCGACGGACACGGCGGACGCGGGCAGGCCGCATTGCCGGATGATGTCGTCGATGTGCAACTCCTCGCCGAGCGCGTCGTACACGGCCTGTTCGTTCGCGTTCAGTTCCAGCGCCCGCAGTTGACCGGTCTCGGCGGAGGACGGCGGCCGGTTGCTTGGCGGGAACAGATACTCGAATTCACTCAACACGTCCTCGGCACCCTCGCAGAGTTTCGCGCCCTTCTTGATCAGGTCGTGACAGCCCTTGCTGCGCGGCGAATCGATGCGGCCGGGCACGGCGAAGACCTGCCGGCCATACTCGGTGGCGAAGTTGGCGGTGATCAACGCGCCGCTCGAGAGGTTGGCCTCGACGACGACGGTGCCGAGCGTCATGCCGGCGACGATACGGTTGCGGATGGGAAAGGTCTGCTTGTCGGCCTTGCGGTTGAAGGGGAACTGCGTGACGACCGCGCCGTTTTCGGCGATGCGCTCGAAGAGTTCGCGGTTCTCCGGCGGGAACACGATGTTGATGCCGTTGCCCAGCACGGCGATGGTGCGGCCCTTCGCCTGTATCGCGCCCTGGTGCGCGGCGGTGTCGATCCCACGTGCGCCGCCGCTCACCACGGTGACGCCGACGTACGCGAGCTGGTAGGCGAGCTTGCGGGCGGTCTCGATTCCATAATGCGTGGTCTGCCGGGAGCCGACCATCGCCACGGCGTTTTTCTCGCGGCCGTCCAGCGTGCCCTTCACGTAAAGCACGATCGGCGGATCGTAGATTTCACGCAGGGAAGCCGGGTATTCGGCGTCGCTCTGGATGAGAATGTGGCAACCGAAGTCGGCGCAGCGTTTCAGTTCGGCGGCGAGGTCGATCCGCTTTTCCCAGGTGGCAATCGCCTCGGCGGTGTCGTCGCCGATGCCGCGGACTTGGAGGAGGAGAGGTTTCGACGCCTGAAGGATGGCGACGGCGCTGCCGAAGTGGGCGAGCAACTGGCGAACGCGGACCGGCCCGACATGTTCGATGAGGTTCAGCGCCACGAAGGCCTCCCGATCTTCCATGGCGCGATTGGGTAAAGGTTTTCGCGGCGCGCGGCAAGTCCGCAGTGATGGTTGGGAGCGCGCCCCCGGGCAAGGAACGGAAGGGCGACAGGAGTGTCGCCCTTCCGGATCAAGGGCGCAGGTCGATGGCCACGAGCTTGCCCTTGCCGCGTGCGTAATAGATGCCGTTGGCAAGGGCAGACTGGGCACGAGTCTCCTTGCCGAGGATCTGCGCCCGCACGACCGGCTTGAACTCACGCGAGCTGACCGGCGCGGCAAACAGTTCACCACTCTCAGTCAGGACCAGCAAGGTGTCATTCACCAGCAGCAGGGAGCCCGAGCTGATGGGGTCCATGGACCAGAGCAGCGCTCCGGTGGCGGCGTCGATGGCGCGCAACTCGGCTCCAGTGGGGAAGTCCACCCGGCCGTGAAAGCCGAAGATCATGTCGCGATGGTGGATGGGCGTGGCGTAATGACTGGAGAGCTGCGCGTCGCCGCGCCAGAGCGGGCGCACGCCCTCGCCGATCACGCGCAGCATCACCGCGCCGGTGTCGTAGCTCGCGCTGAGCAGGATGCGGTCGCCGATTACGACGGGCGAAGCGGCGTTGACCGAGGCGTGTTGCCGCGAGCGCCAGGGAAATTCATACATCACGCGGCCGGTCTGCGGATCGGTGGCCACGAGTCCCTCGCGGGTGAAGAACAGCGCCTGGCGCTGGCCGCCGATGGTCGCGGCGACGGGCGAAGAATAACCGGCCTGATGATCGGTCGCTTTCCAGCGGAGCCGGCCGGTCGCGGCCTCAAACGCAATGATCCCGTGCTGATTGCGGCCGCCGATCTGCATCAGCACCAGCCCGCCTTCGACGAGCGGCGAGCAGTTCATGCCAAAGAAACCGGTGCCAGCCTCGTAATCTTTTCGCGCGTCCACGGTCCAGAGCTGGTTGCCGGTTTCAAGGTCGAGACAGGTCAGGCGACCGGCCGCGCCAAACGTGAACACCCGGCCGTCGGCGATGGCCGGTGTCGCGCGCGGACCGAAGTCCGAACTTTGCGAATCACGATACGTGGTGGGCGAACGAAACTCCCAGAGCGGCGCGCCGGTGAGCGCGTCGAAGCACGCCGCGATTTCCTCGTCGCCCTCGCGGTGATGCACGATGAGTTTGCCGGCCGCGACGACGGGACCACTCCAACCGGAGCCGATATCCTTGCGCCAGAGCACCGGCGCTTCGCCACCGGGCCAGGTGAAGTTGAGATTGGTGCCGGTGGTCTTGAGGTTCCGGTTGGGGCCGAGGAACTGCGGCCAGTCCTGCGCGCGGGTGTCGATCGGCTGGAGCGCGGCAAAGCCGACGAGGCTCAGGGCCAGGAACCAATGGAGGGGTTTCACGGGAGTACGATAGAGGTGATTTTGACTTCCGGCAATGGCGCAACACGCAGGAAGCGGGCATTCAAGGAGCACGTCTGCGCTCTATCGCAAATCCAATGGGATCGGATGCTTCAGCCGCCAACGGTGCGCGGCAAAAAGTGTTGTACCGGCCATTATGAGAAGTACGACCCCAGAGAATCCCACGCTGTAGAACTGGTTGATGCGGCTCTGCCGATCAAGCTCAGCTCTGGTTTCCAGTGTCGGGTTATCATGCCAGGCAACAAATGCCCGAGTGTGTTCCCGACGATGAACGGACGGAGCAACAACAAAATAGGCAACAAGCAACTCGAGTATCAGCAGGATGGTGATGAGTATTCTCAAGCGTATAAAAGCAACCATTACCCATGGGAGCAAAGGTTGCCATTGATGTTCACTTTCATTTTCACCCCAGGTCAGGTGACGTACTGCGGTTCAAACACCGGACCGAGGCCGTGCTTTTCCAGCAGTTCAATGAACCGCGCGATGCCGCGCTTTTCGTCCAGGCCGAGGTGGAAGTGGATGTGCCAGCCCAGGTAGTCCTTGCGAAACTCGACATCGTACTCCGAGCGCGTGCTTACGATATAGTCGAGGGTGTCCAACCCGAAGTCGCGGGCTTCGCGGAGCAGGCGTTTTGTCGCGTCGTCCACCCGGCCCCGGCGCAGCGCCCAGACGGCGAAGACGAACGGCAGGTTGGTAAGCTCGGCCCAGGCCTGACCGAGATCCCACAATTCGTGCTCGTGCGGCGCGCGGCGAAAATCAAGGGCCGGGTTGCCGATCAGGAGGACGTAATCCAGGTGCGCCGCGTCGTGGTAGTAGTCCAGCGACTTGAACTCGGGGTGCAGCCCACGCTCGGCCAGCAACACTTTCAGCAGGTTGACGCTGGCGAGCGAGGCGGTGTCGCAATGGACCACATCGATTTCCGCCAACGGTTTCCGGTGGGCGAGAAAGACGCTCAACACCTCGCCGAGCGACGCCACGGCGATGCCGTCGAGGATGTCGTAACCGTCGTGGAGCAGCGGTTCGGTGATGCTGAGGAGCGCGGCGTCGAGCTTGTCCTCGCGGAGCAGTTGGGCGAGCTGCGACGGTGGAGCGAAGACGATCTGATCCTCCAAGCCGCGCGTCAGGGGCACGATGTTCAAGTAGGGCACGGAGCCGACGCGCATGGGGGCGAGAGATTGCTCGAGCTCCTCCTCGCGGCGGCGGCCGATCAATTCCTGTTCCCGCTGCAACCGGCGACCAAGCTCAGCGGCGGTGGAGCGACCCGCCATGCGCAGGCGGGGAAGCGGTGGGTCGGATTCAGGGTTCACAATGTTCGAGCCAGGCGGATACGCTGGCGAGGGCCAGCTTAGGTCCGGTCACGCCGGCTGTCATGGGGAAAGCTGTTGCCCGGGTGCGGCCGCCGGCACGCGCAGCCAACCCGCCGGGCGATACGACTCGCCCATCAGATGCCGGCCGTCGGTGGATACCAGCAGATGCGCATCGCGGGGCCGCCCGAGGATGTTCTGCTGAATGACCTCCACTTCATCGGCGCGCACGGCGGTGATGATCGCCACGTGCCCATAAATTCCGTTCGTGAATACGACCAGGTCGCCGGGCCGGGGAGGCATGTCACCGCCATTGCGAAATTGAAGCAACCCACGTTGCGGGTTCAACTGCCCATGAGCCACGCCTGGAGCGAAGAAGTCCTTGGCGTGACCCCAGACATCCGGCATCCGGTGCTGGTGCGCCAGGTAGAAATAGCGCTTCACAAACTCGACGCACTGCCACTTCTGCCCGAAGTAATAACCGTCCTCCGCAAAATGCCGGCCATGCGACCTGGCGATCAGCGGTCCATTATCGAAAACGGCGACCCCGTGAAACTCATCCAGCTTGACGGGTTCCCCGGTATCCGGCCGCGCGACGAGCCATCCCAGACCGATGCCAGCGGCCGTCAGCGCGGCCAACCCGGTAACCGGACCAATCCCCAGTTTCATGCGGCTGAGCATAGGAAGCCCGACGCGCGAGGAAAGTGCATTCTACTCGCCGCCAGTGCTTTTCGGCTTTCGCCTTGCAAATCCCGGCGAGCTTCCTAGCTTGACCGGCGAATTCAGCCCAGCCATGCGCACATTTCTAATCCTCTTACTCACGGCCATCGCGTGCGGGAGCGGCGACTCCCACGCGGCCGAGGAAGCGACGGCGGCTTCACCACGATCCATTGTGATCGGCAAGGACGGCGCGATCACCAACCCGGTCGCCCAGCCCCTGCCGACCGCGGAGCAACCGCCCGCCACGTTCACCCCCAGGAGCATCGAAGAGTTGACCGGGGCAACTTCGGAGGTCGTTGAAGCCATGCCTCAGCCCGCGCCGCCGGCCGTGGATTGGGAGCCGATCGTGCAGGCGATGCAGCTCATGATCGACCAGCAGAAGGTCGCCCTCAAAGCCATGGAGCAGGCGCGGGAGGATTCCATCCAGAATTCCCAGCGCAACAGCGAGGCGATGGAAGGCAAGCTGACCAAGCTGGAGGATTCCCTGGCCGCGCAGCGGACGCACGAGGCCGAAACCATTAATCGCATGAACCGGCTCGTGGTCGGCGTGGCCGCCGGATTTGCCGGCATCGGCTTCGTGGTGATGGTCCTGACCGCATGGTTCTTCATGCGGACCATGAACAAGGTCGCGGAGATCAATGCCGAGATTCAAAGCCAGTTGCTCGCCCTGCCCCACAGCCAGCCGCACCTGGTCGGTGAGGGCGGCGGGGCCAATACACCGGGCAACCAGCGGTTGCTGGGTGCCTTGGAACAACTGGAGCGGCGCATTCGCGAACTCGAACACTCCGGCACCAGCACCGCCGGCGGGGGGGCGACCGGATCATTTGACGGCGGCGGCGATCCTTCACTGGGGGTGGAAGCCGAGTTGGTGGATCTCGAATCCGAAGCCACCGACGGCTCGCCTTCGGTGGGTGCGTTGATGGCCAAGGGGCAGACGATGCTCAATCTTGATGACGCCGAGCAGGCTCTGGAATGCTTCGACGCCGTGCTGAAGCAGGATCCCAAGAATGCGGACGCCCTGCTCAAGAAAGGCACCGCCTTGGAACGGTTGCGCCGGATGCAGGAAGCGCTGGACGCCTACGATGCCGCGCTGCAACAGGATGATTCGCTCACCATGGCGTATCTGGCCAAGGGCGGCATCTGCAACCGCATGGAGCGTTATGCCGAAGCGCTCGATTGCTACGAACGCGCGCTCCGCGTGCAGCAGCAAGGCAGCGTTTGAAGTCCCACTGCCCCACGCGAACCCAAGGCCGTTTTGACAGCCGGCCCACCCTGCGGTTTGCTCCCGGCATGTGGCGTTTCCATTTGCCTGCCCTTTTGACCTGTTGGCTCGCCTGCTGGCTGGGCGCGACAACCGCTTCCCTCGCTGAAGACTCCTCACAGCCGGCACCGCGCAAGACGGTCCTGGTCTTGGGCGACAGCCTGGCAGCCGGTTACGGACTGGAACCGGACGAAGCTTTTCCTGCGTTGCTGCAACACAAGATCGACGCGGCTGGCCTGAACTTCCAGATCGTCAATGCCGGTCAGAGCGGGGACACCTCGGCCGGCGGTTTGCGCCGGATCAACTGGCTGCTGCGCCAGCCGGTCGATGTGCTGCTGCTGGAACTCGGCGGCAATGACGGCCTGCGCGGCATCTCCCCCGCAGCCACCCGCACCAACCTCCAGCAAATCATCGAACGCACCCGCGAACGCAATCCCTCGGTGAAGTTCGTCATCGCCGGGATGCGGATGCCCAACAACATGGGCGAACAGTTCACCCGCGAGTTCGAGCAGGTCTTCACCGGCCTGGCGCGCGAGAACGACGCCTCGTTGATTCCCTTCCTGCTCGCGGGGGTAGGAGGCGATCCCAAATTGAATCTGCCGGACCTGATTCATCCCAACGCGGAGGGTCATCGCATCGTGGCCCGCAACGTCTGGCAGGTTTTGGAGCCGGTGCTGCGGGCGCCCCCCCAATCAGCGACGCTCACCGACCTGTCTTCCAAAGAGGATGCCGTCGGCCCCTGACTGCTTCAGGGAAGCCGGCATGTTTGTCCGGCAGCAGACATCTGCTTTTATGCAATGCTTTACACCAGATCAGTGCTCAGAGTGGCTGCGCGAGCGCGGCATTATTGAATCACCCTACCTAACCGACGAAGCGAATGACTCGTTCTGCTTGCAGTTCGAGCCGCCTCAAAAATCGAGCCGATTGACCGCATTTACTCGCTCACTATTTGACGGATTCGGTGAATTCCCCGGCGCGCTGGTAGTTTTCACAGACTGGGCACTCTATCGCCCCGATGAGATGGCGTTGGTTGATTCAATGCGCCGAGGATACGGCGAGCAGCGTTCACTGATTGATGCGCCAGGTAATTTGTTCGGGCCGACCGAGCAGGCAGAAGCGATTGCCTGCTGCTATTTGGCCGTCATCTTCCAATGGAGTGCCTATCTGTATCTCGCATCAGGAGCAGCCACCGTTTTGTTTTGGGAAGGCGATTTGATAGATGTCTGGAGCTCTCACGAAAAGCTGCCACAAGCCATTCAAGAAATTGTTCAGACTTATGAGTTACGAGTTACAAGTGGCACCGATGCCTGACCACGTGTTTCAGCACCCGTGGCCTCAGCCCGTTTGCGTCCTCGCATCAGGGCTTTTAGCTCAGCAAATCTGACTGCAAAAGCGACCGCCCTCATGGATTTCCAGACATGGGCTGAACCGAAACACTCCGCTCGACGGCGTCCTTCCGATTGGGTTCCTTCGTCGGTCAGGCAGGCGCGTCGTGAAACGCCAGAATCGACGGACAGCTTCGGCAGAGGAAGAACAGGGTTTGGGCGGGACGGGGGTCGTCGTCCGTCGCTTCGGCGTTGACCATCACCACACTCGCCAGAAAGGGCATGTTGCCCCCGCACAACTCGCAAACAGGAATTCCGCAGCCCGGCCCGAGCACAAGCGGCACCCCGCCCACTTGATGGACCGGCGATTGCCAGTCGAATCGTTGCACCCAGCCCGCCGCCTCGGCCATGCGTCCCTGCAAGACCAGCGCACGCGCCTCGGCAATGCGCTCCGGGATCGCGTGCAGGACGACCGGCGTTTCGGGCAGCGGCGGCCAGGCTTTACCCGGAGACCAGTTCGTCAGATTCGGTTCATCTTCGGTCACCTCCCCCAACACCAGCAATTCACCCCGGCTGGTCAGCGTGTAACGCGTCACGTCGCATTGCGGGCAGCGCAACAAGTCCAGCCAGCCGACGGCGATCCGGGGCAGCTCTATCCGTGAATCCCGCGCATCCAGCCGGAGCAGTCGCCGCAGCGGCCACGCGCAGACGGGACATTCCCCGCCGTCGTCGGGCGCACCGCCCAGGCCATGCCGTGGCGCCCCGTCCGGCAATCCGGCATACGGCTGAAGGAAGTAACCCTCGACCGGCCAACTGGTAAATGGTGGTGGGCGCAACATCGCGGCAAGCTCAATGACCGGGCTGGCAACCCGTACTGCGCCTCCCGGTCACTTGAAACATCATGGACGGCATTCTGAAGCGCCCGGAACGGGCGTGTCAACGACCCGACGGGAGTCTTGGCCTGTCAGGGGTTTACGGGAAATTTGCCGTTGACAGTTGGGCGGTCGAGCGTTGTCATTCGCGCCATCGCCGCGGCCCAAACAATGCAAAAAGTGTGCGTTTTTTCGGGCGGGCCAACCAACCGAACATGAGCAAGAAGCTGAACGTGGCCATTGTGGGCCTGGGGTTTGGAGCGGAGTTCATCCCCTTGTGGCAGCAACATCCGCACACCGCCTGTTACGCCATCTGCCAGCGCGATCCCAAGAAACTCCACGCCGTCGGCGACTACTTTGGCGTCGCCACGCGCTACACGGACTTTGCCGCGCTGCTGAAGGACAAGAGCGTCGATGTCGTCCACATCAACTCCCCCATCCCCGACCACGCGTGGATGAGCATCGCCGCGCTCAAGGCCGGCAAACACGTGGCCTGCACCGTGCCGATGGCCACCAACATCGCCGACTGCAAGAAGATCGTGGACCTGGTGCAAAAGACCGGCCTCAAATACATGATGATGGAAACCGTGGTGTACGCGCGGGAATACCTCTTCATGAAGGAACTGCTCGACCAGGGGAAACTGGGCAAGCTGCAGTTCGTGCAGGCCAGCCACCAGCAGGACATGGACGGGTGGCCCAACTACTGGCCGGGTCTGCCGCCCATGTGGTATGCGACCCATTGTGTGGGTCCGGTGGCCGGGTTGATCGGGAAACCGGCCGAATACGTGAGCTGCTTCGGTTCGGGGACGATCCGCAAGGAATTGATCAAATGCTACGGCAGCCCGTTCGCCGTCGAGACGGCGCACATCAAGTTTGCGGACACGGACGTGAACGCGCGGATCATCCGGAGCCTGTTCGACACCGCGCGGCAGTATCGGGAGAGCATCGACGTGTATGGCGACAAGGCGTCGGTGGAATGGCCGCTCGTCGAGCACGAGCCGTTGATCCTGCACACCGCCAAGAAGCCCGAGCCGAAGATCCCGAAAGCGGTGAAGTGCCCGGACTACGCGAAGCGGCTGCCCAAGGGCATCGCGAAGTACACGACGCAGGGCGTGTATGACAGCAGCAAGAAGACGCATTTGAGCTTCACGCAGGGCAGCGGCCACGGGGGCAGCCACCCGCACCTGGCGCATGAATTTGCGCTGGCTTTGGTGGAGAACCGCGAGCCGTTTCCCAACGCCAAACAATCGGCCAACTGGACGTGCGTGGGCCTGTGCGCGCACGAGTCCGCCCTGGCCGGCGGCAAACTCGTCAAACTCCCCGCTTTCACGGTGTA
>ERZ761602.4961-NODE-4961-length-16270-cov-9.784891_pt1 | contig 16270 bp, 16 predicted proteins | sample MGYA00512165_ERZ761602 | MGnify/ENA primary metagenome ERZ761602 (study PRJEB28899, sample SAMN02445085) | bioreactor sludge metagenome | biome: EBPR sludge; isolation source: Thorneside wastewater treatment plant | place: Australia: Brisbane, Thorneside...
AAAGAGACACCAACTCTCCAAAATGTACCGGGCTCCGCAGAGAAAATGCCGCCTTCGCCCTGCCAGGCCCTTGCCCTGAACGCTATACGAGAGGTCTGAGATCTAATCGGCCGACCGCTGCTGAACCTCTAAGTCTAGCAGGGTTTCTCTCAAACTCCAAACAATACCGGAGACCGGACCGGCCAACGCTCATAATGAGACGGGCCGGCCCAGGCTTGCGGATAAAGCTACTTGACCTCGACCGTTGCACCGGCTTCGGTAAGCTTGGCCTTGATCTGCTCGGCTTCGTCCTTCGAAACACCTTCCTTGAGCGGTTTCGGAGCACTGTCAACAAGCTCCTTCGCTTCCTTGAGGCCGAGTCCGGCGACGATCTCGCGGACGACCTTGATGACGGCGATCTTATTGCCGCCCGGCGAAGCGAGGACCACATCAAATGAATCCTTCTCTTCGGCAGCAGCGGCGCCATCGCCTGCACCGGCACCGGCTGCCGCGACCATAACAGGTGCTGCGGCTGCGGCGGCCGAAACTCCAAAGACCTCTTCAAGCTCCTTGACCAACTCAGACGCTTCGAGCAGCGTCATTCCCTTCAAATATTCGACTACGTCGTCTTTCGTGATTGCCATGATTTTTACTCTATCTCCTAATTTAGGGTTCTCTCTGAAAAGGATGAAGGATAAAGGCTAAGGGATAAAGTTGCTCCCATATTCGCTTTCCTTCGATCCATTTACACCTGCGAAGGAACCGGCAAGGGTCAAGGTGACGCTTTCGCTCTCTCCTTTCGCCCTTATCCTTTATCCTTTCGCCTCTCGCCGCTAGAACCCATGGGGCCAAATGATCCGGTTGCATCTCCATTTCACTCGGGCCCGAGCAGCACAGGCGACCTGACATATCGCCCGGCTCGTTTTCCTTGAGTACGGCCTTTTCGGCCCGGGCAGGCAACGGATCGCCCGCCCGGGCTAAAACTTATTCGGACTTCTCGGCTTCCTCGGCCTGTTCAGCCTCGGGCGAGCCGGGATCATTGTCTTCCTCACGCTTCTCCTGAGCCTCTTCCGCCTGCTCGACCGGAGCTTCGGGCGTTTCGCCTTCTGCAGAAGCATCGCCGCCTTCGGCAGCAGCCTCAACGGCCGGAGCTTCTTCCGCCGGAGCGGCCTCAGCAGCCGGAGCTTCTTCGCTCTTTGCCTCATCCGCAGGCGTCCCCGCCGCACGGCCTTCCTGCTCGCCGATCTGCTTGATCACGACCGCAAGGTCACGCGGGACCGCGTTGATGACCGTAACGATACGCTGGGCCTGAGCATTGAGCACGTAGAGCAGCTTCGAGATAAGCTCTTCCTTTGAAGGCAGGCTCGCGATCTCGGTGACCTGTGTGAGGTCAACAAGCTTCCCATCAACAACGCCGGTCTTGAATTTATAGACGTCGGCATTGTCCTTCATGAACTTTGAGATCGCCTTTGCAAGGACGACCGGATCGCTGTCCGTCCAGGCGATAGCGGTCACGCCCTTAAGGTGATCGGTCGCCTGTTCAAAATCGGTTCCCTTGACCGCGATCCGCGCAAGGGTGTTCTTGACCACCTGGTACTTTGCACCGGCGGCCCGCAGATTATTTCTGAATTCCTGGTCCTTTGCCACCGTCAGGCCCTGAAAGCTGACGATCATCGCCGACTTCGCGGTCTGGAGCGACTCCGTGAGGGCGGCAAGGTCTCGTTGTTTTACTTCTCTCGTTTTCATTTCTCTATTCGCACCTCACTGATTAGGAATACGTTAGCTCATCGAGCAGAACGCCCGGGCTCATCGTCGCGGCAAGATTGATCTTCCTGACGTAGCGGCCCTTGGCGGTCGTCGGTTTTGCTTTGATAACGGCGTTGATCAGAACCTTGGCATTATCGGCAAGCTTGGCGTCGTCAAAAGACACTTTGCCGACCGGTGAGTGAATTACGCCAGTCTTATCGACGCGGTATTCGACCTTACCGGCCTTGGTCTCCTGGATGGCCGTTTTCACGTCCATCGTCACCGTTCCTGTTTTCGGGTTGGGCATCAGGCCCCGAGGACCGAGGACCTTACCGAGCTGGCCGACCTTGCCCATCATGTCGGGCGTTGCGATCAGCGCATCGAAATCGAGCCAGCCGCCTTTGATCTTGTCGACGATATCGTCGCCGCCGGCCATGTCGGCTCCTGCCTCTTCGGCTTCCTTGATCTTATCGCCCTGAGCGATAACGACCACGCGTTTTGCCGCACCGCCGAGGCCATGCGGGAGCACGACCGTTCCGCGGACAAGCTGATCCGCCTTACGCGGGTCAACGCCAAGCCACATTGTCAATTCGACCGTTTCGTCGAACTTGGCAAAGGCGATCTCTTTGAGCTTTGCGACCGCCTCTTCAAGCGTATGCTTCCTGCCGGGCTCGATCTTTTCAAGCGCGGCGAGGTATTTCTTTCCTCGTTTCATTTTACCTCCAGGTGTTAACGGGAAACTTTGTTTCCCTCCCTTTCCGCGAAGCTGCGACTAAGAGACGCGGCGACACGGTGATTTCCCAGCTCCGCGTCTCCGTGTCTCCACTTCGCCGCGTCGCAAAACTATTCCACTGTAAGCCCCATCGACTTTGCCGTTCCCTCGATAGTCCTCATCGCTGATTCGATGTTGGTCGTATTCAGGTCGGGCATTTTCTTCTCTGCGATCTCGCGGATCTTGTCTCGCGAGATGGTGCCGGCCTTTTCGCGGTTCGGCTTACCGGAGCCCTTCGGAATTCCCGAAGCCTTTCGCAAAAGGTCAGCCGCCGGCGGCGTCTTTGTCTCGAACGTGAACGAGCGGTCGGCATATACCGTGATAACGACCGGGATCTTCATGTCCGGGTCGTCGTTCTGCGTTTTGGCGTTGAACGCCTTGCAGAACTCCATGATGTTCACGCCGTGCTGGCCGAGAGCAGGCCCGATCGGCGGTGCCGGGTTTGCCTTGCCCGCCGGGATCTGCAGCTTAATGTAACCTTCTATCTTCTTTGCCATTCCAGATTAACGATCCCCGCACGCAGGGAATGTCCTCATTTTTAGTATCTCTGCGGCCGTTCGCCGACCGGCTTCAAAATTGTTGCTCGCCTACTCGTCCTCGGTGAAGGTCACCTTCTCGACCTCGAGGAAATTAAGTTCGTAGGGCGTTGAGCGGCCGAAGATCGTGATCGAGACCTTGAGCGTGGTCTTGTCCTCGTTGACCTCTTCGACCTTCCCTGTAAAGCTGGCGAACGGGCCGGACTTGATCCGGACAACCTCGCCGACCTCGTAAGTGAACTTCGGTTTCGGTTTCTCTGCCGCCTCTTCCATGTGGCGGATGATCTGATCCACCTCTTCGTGGCCGAGCGGGGTCGGATTCTTTCCGCCGAGGAACCCGGTCACTTTTGGGGTTGCCCGGATCGCATGAAACACGTTGTCCGGGATCTTGCCCTTATCGTCACAATCGATCTCGACCAGAACATATCCGGGGTACATAAGCACCTCGCTGACATGTTCTTTGCCGCCGCGAACATCGAGCACGGGCTTTTTGGGCAAAAGGATCGAGGTGATCAGCTCACCAAGTTCCATATCGCGGACGCGAGCCGCAAGGCTCTCGACCACTTTGTTCTCATGCCCCGAATAAGTGTGGATAAAATACCACTGCTTCATCTCAAATATCCCTATGCACCGATGAGCTGATTGAACAGCCAGGTTATGCCTTCGAGAACGTAGCCCCAGGACATATCAACCAAATAAAGGAAAATGGCGAAAAAGATCACCCCGATGATGACAATGATCGTCGTCTTGCGGACCTCATCGCTCGAAGGGAAGCTGACCCGCGACATTTCCTCGCGGGTGTGCTGGATGAATTCCCCTACGCTTTCCTTTTTCTTGCCCTTTTCCAGGGTTGCTGTTTCTGACACTCTCTATCTCCTTGGCCCAAAAGCCCGCTCGAATTTCTCGATCAACCGTTCGAGCGGACGGCCCAGAACTTAATGGCAGGGGTACCAGGACTCGAACCCGGACCTAAGGTTTTGGAGACCTCCATGCTAACCATTGACACCATACCCCTGTGGCGATTTGGGATCTGCGACTTCGGATTTCGGATTTTCGAGAGTCCAGGTCGACTGTCACTTCCCTTTTCTTAAATCCAAAATCCGAGATCCGAAATCAGTATTACTTGTTCTCTCTGTGCACCGTGTGGCTGCGGCAGCGGCGACAGAACTTCTTGAACTCCAGCCGGTTCGGCGTGTTCTTTTTGTTCTTGGTCGTCACGTAGTTGCGCTCCTTGCAATCCGTGCACTGCAAAATGATGTTATCTCTCGGCATATTACCTCAGCGAGCGGTGAGCTGTTAGCAGTGAGCAGTTTCTTGCTGCTCACCGCTTACTGCTAACTGCTTTCTTATTCAACGATCTCCGAGACGGTACCGGCACCGACGGTGCGGCCGCCTTCGCGGATAGCGAAGCGGAGTCCTTTTTCCATCGCGATCGGGGCGATCAGTTCGATCTCCATCTGGATGTTGTCGCCCGGCATCACCATTTCGACGCCCGTCGGCAGGTTCGCGACCCCCGTCACATCGGTCGTGCGGAAGTAGAACTGCGGCCGGTAGCCGGTGAAGAACGGCGTATGGCGGCCGCCCTCTTCTTTCGTCAGGACGTATGCCTCGGCCTTGAACTTCGTGTGCGGCGTGATCGAACCCGGCTTGGCGATGACCTGTCCGCGCTCGATCTCCTTTCTTTCAACACCGCGGAGCAGCAGCCCGACGTTGTCGCCTGCCATTCCCGAATCAAGAAGCTTCTTGAACATCTCGACGCCCGTCACCACCGAGTTCCGCGTCTCCCTGATGCCGACGATCTCGACCGGGTCATTGACGTTGATCGTCCCGCGTTCGATCCTTCCCGTCGCCACCGTTCCCCGGCCCTGGATGGTGAAGATGTCCTCGACCGGCATCAGGAACGGCTTGTCCGTCTCGCGTTCCGGCGTCGGGATGTAGCTATCGACCGCTTCCATCAGCTCGTCGATCGTCTTCTCCCACTTCTCGTCGCCTTCAAGCGCCTTCAGTGCCGAACCCTTGACCACAGGAATGTCGTCGCCCGGGAACTCGTAGCTCGAGAGAAGCTCGCGAACCTCCATCTCGACCAGTTCCAGCAACTCCTCGTCATCGACCATGTCCACCTTGTTCATGAACACCACCATCGCCGGTACGCCCACCTGCCGCGCCAGCAGGATGTGCTCCCGCGTCTGCGGCATCGGGCCGTCCGTCGCCGCCACCACAAGGATCGCTCCGTCCATCTGCGCCGCTCCCGTGATCATGTTCTTCACGTAGTCGGCGTGCCCCGGGCAGTCAACGTGCGCGTAGTGCCGGTTCGGCGTCTCATACTCAACGTGCGCCGTCGCGATCGTGATTCCTCTCGCCTTCTCTTCAGGCGCGTTGTCGATCGAATCGAACGCCCTCACCGTGATCTTCGGATTGTGCTTCGCCAGCACCTTCGTGATCGCCGCCGTCAATGTCGTCTTGCCGTGGTCCACGTGACCAATGGTCCCAATGTTCACGTGCGGCTTGCTCCGGTCGAATTTCTCTTTGCTCATAGGTTCTCCTATCTATGTTCGAGTCGTTTTGAGTACCGCCTTCAGGCGGCATTTCCTGTCAAATGGGCCGCCTAAAGGCGGTACTCCAAACTAACTGCTTGCTCCCTTCACTTTCGCGATGATCTCTTCGGCAACGTTTCGCGGTGCTTCCGCATATCGCTCAAAGTGCATCGACGAGGTCGCACGTCCCTGCGTGGCCGAACGGAGGTCGGTCGTGTAACCGAACATTTCCGAAAGCGGAACGAATGCGGTCACGACCTGGACATTGCCCGGACGCGGCTCCATCTTCTCGATCTGGCCGCGGCGGCGGTTAAGGTCGCCATTGACCGAACCCATATATTCTTCGGGCGTGACCACCTCGACCTTCATGATCGGCTCAAGCAGGATCGGCTTGGCCTTCTTGACCGCGTCCTGAAAGGCAAGTGAACCGGCGATATGAAAAGAACGCTCGTCCGAGTCCACCTCGTGATAAGAACCGAAAACGAGGCTCGCTTTTATGTCCACAAGCTCGTATCCGGCAAGGAATCCGCGACGCATCGCGTCCTGAACCCCCTCGGAAACCGGCTTGATGAACTGCCGCGGGATCGCACCGCCGGTGATCTTGTCCTCGAAAACAAAGCCCTCGCCGGGTGCCGGTTCGATCTCGAGCTCAACGTGGGCGAACTGGCCGCGGCCGCCGGACTGCTTCTTGAAGATCTCCTTTCCGGGTGCCGGCTGCGTGATGGTCTCGCGGTATGCGACCTGCGGCTTACCGACATTCGCCTCGACGCCGAATTCACGCTTCATGCGATCGACGATGATCTCAAGGTGAAGCTCGCCCATACCCGCAATGATCGTCTGCCCCGTCTCGTGGTCGGTCGAGACCTGGAACGACGGGTCTTCCTGGGCAAGCCGGTTAAGAGCGACGCCCATCTTGTCCTGGTCGGCACGCGTCTTCGGCTCAACCGCCACGCGAACGACCGGATCGGGGAATTCCATCGATTCGAGCACGATCTGCTTCGTCTCATCCGAGATGGTGTCGCCGGTCGTGACATTCTTCATACCGCCGATCGCGACGATCTCGCCCGCCGATGCCGATTCGATGTCCTCACGCTTGTTGGCGTGCATACGCATCAGACGACCGACGCGCTCCTTTGACCCCTTGATGGTGTTGTAAACGTAAGAACCTGAATTCACCGTACCCGAATAAATACGGACGAAAGCAAGCTGGCCGAGGTGTTTATCGGCCATCAGCTTGAAAACGAGGCCCGAGAACGGTGCCTTCGGGTCGGCCGGACGCGGCTCGACCTCGTCGGTCTTCGGATTGACGCCCTGGACGGCTTCAATATCGAGCGGGCTCGGAAGGTAGTCAACTACCGCATCGAGCAGCGTCTGAACACCCTTGTTCTTGAATGCCGAACCGGTCACGACCGGGACGATCGAAAGATTGATGGTGCCCTTGCGAAGTGCCTTGCGGAGCTCGTCCTCGGTGACCTCTTCGCCCTCGAGGTACTTCATCATCAGGTCGTCGTCGATCGCCGAGACGGCCTCAACGAGCTTTTCACGCCATTCCTGAGCGGAATCGGCGAGTTCGGCCGGGATATCGACGACCTCATACTCCGCTCCTTTGGTCTCGTCCTTCCAGACGAGGCCCTTCATCGCGATGAGGTCGATAACGCCCTTGAGCTGATCTTCTTCGCCGATCGGGATCTGGAGAGCGACGGCATTTGCGCCGAGGCGGGTAAGAATGGATTTGAAGCTGCGTTCGAATGAGGCGCCTGCACGGTCGAGCTTGTTGATAAAACAAATTCGCGGGACCTTGTACTTATCGGCCTGACGCCAAACGGTTTCGGACTGCGGTTCGACGCCGGCAACGCCGTCAAACACGGCGACGGCTCCGTCAAGAACACGGAGCGAGCGTTCGACCTCCATCGTAAAATCGACGTGGCCCGGCGTGTCAATGATATTGATGCGGTGCTCAACGCCGTTACGCTTCCAGAAGCAGGTCGTGGCCGCGGATGTGATGGTGATACCGCGTTCCTGCTCCTGCTCCATCCAGTCCATCGTCGCGGTGCCTTCGTGGACCTCGCCGATCTTGTGCGACACGCCCGTATAGAAAAGGACGCGCTCGGTCGTCGTGGTCTTGCCCGCATCGATGTGGGCCATGATCCCGATGTTTCTGAATTTATCTAAGCTGATCTGTGCCATTACAACTGTTTAACCGCCGAGACGCGGAGTCGCAGAGCAAAACAGAAACAATACTCGGCGTCTCTGCGTCTCTGCGGTAAATACTTCCCTAGAACCGATAATGCGCGAACGCCTTGTTCGCTTCGGCCATGCGGTGGACGTCGTCCTTCTTCTTAACGGCTCCGCCGCGGCCCTGAGTTGAATCCAAAAGTTCGCCGACGAGGCGGTCTTTCATCGTTTTTTCGCTGCGGTTGCGGGCGTTGCTGACGATCCAGCGGATCGCAAGGGCGTAACGCCGGTCGCGGTTGACCTCGAGCGGCACCTGATAGGTGGCACCACCGATGCGGCGCGACTTGACCTCGACGGTCGGGGCAACGGTCTCGACGGCCTTCTTGAAGACCTTCAACGGTTCTTCGCCGGTCTTTTCGGCGATCTTTTCCATCGCGCTGTAAAAGATGGCCTCGGCCGTGCTCTTCTTGCCTTCCCACATCATGCCGTTGATGAACTTGGTCACCAGCGTGCTTCCGTAGATCGGATCCGGCAGTATCTCTCGTCGTGTCGCAACTCTTCTTCTTGCCATATTCGTTAATCGTCAATCGTAAATCGTAAATCGTAAACAGAAGCTCTATTCACGATTTACTATTCACGATTCACTATTTCGCTCCCTTCGGACGCTTCGCACCGTATTTCGAACGGGCCTGGTTGCGGTTCGCGACGCCTGAAGCATCGAGCGTTCCGCGGATGATGTGGTAACGCACACCCGGAAGGTCCTTTACACGGCCGCCGCGGATGAGCACGATCGAGTGCTCCTGCAGGTTGTGACCGATACCGGGAATGTAGGTCGTAACCTCGATCTGGTTTGTCAGGCGTACACGAGCGACCTTACGAAGTGCCGAGTTCGGCTTCTTCGGCGTTGAGGTGTAAACTCGCGTGCAAACGCCACGCTTCTGCGGATTTGCCTGCAGAGCGGGGCTGGCCGTTTTATACTTGACCCTTTGGCGTCCTTTGCGAACTAATTGATTGATAGTCGGCATAAATCAAATTTGCGTAAGCCCGCACATAAGTAAGGGCGGTACACATAAGTCGAATGGACCGCCTTTATTTATCAGGCCTGTGCATTCGCTTTATTTTCAAATCAACCTGAATGAACCGCCCTTGCTAACGCGCGGGCCCGAGCATTCGCCTCTATTTAAAAAGACAAAAGCAACCCTTTACCTGACTCTTGCCGAAACTTGTTCGGCAGTTAGCTCAAGCAGCCAATGCTGATTGAATTAAGGTGGTTGCTATGTCCCTAGAAAGCCCGTCTTTGCTGTAGCGTGGCAATGAAGAGCGGTTTCAAAACCACATACGATCTCCGGGCATCGTTGGTGCGATGCCGTTTACGCTACACTTCCTGACTTGGGCTTTCAAACATCTCTGCTCCGCAGACACTCTCGCGAACTGCTCAGCAGCCCAGACCGTCAAAGTCCGAAACTTCAGATATTATGATTTTGGGAAAATGGTGTCAAGTCCAAACAGAGTACTTAGTTTGCGGAGTCGAGTTCAAGGGAAAAATCAAGAGTATAATGGCCTTCGCCCATTACGACTCGGCGCTGATTGCTGCTAAGTCCATCGTTGTCAAATCTGTTTGGATACGTTGTGAACCCACTGTGGTACCGGCCACCAATCTTCCAGCCTTCGGGGGTTTCAAATTCGACAAGATATTCACCATGTGGGAGGTCGTAAATTTCGAAATAGCCAGATTCGTTCACACGAACGGTGAAGGTTCCATGCACTCCTGTGATCTTTATCCGCATTCCGACCACGTTAGGGACATCCGGACCTAATTCCATCAGCCTACCCGAAAGTCGATTCTTCCCTTTATATTTTTCATAACTTTCCAAGAATGCAAGATCATGGCGTGACTTGATCACGTCACCAGACCGTCCGCAGAAGCTTACGCTCGACGTTAATTCTTTCGTGTCTTTCCACCTTCCCGATTCTGGAACATATACGAATCGAGGTTGAGGTTTTCCCAAATAGAACAGCCACGTCTGACCGACGAATGACTGTCCCAAGGTATAAGCGCAGGTTACGCCATCACCATTGGAAATGGTGAACCGGTCGCCTGCTGTGACGCTCCCCTTAAATACCTTCTCGATCACCACTACCGTGAAGCCCGAGTCTCCTGCTAGGACATCTTCTTCCCGCGGCGTTGGAGCTTTGCTTTCCACGATCCGCCCGATAAATACATTCTCAGAAGAATTGAACTCTCTGTCCTGTGTCGGCCGTTCGGCACACGAGCAGGCGAAGACGGATGTCGGTACGCCCAACATAAGGAATAGGAATAGGACAAAGTTCGTAGTGGAAAGCGCGGTTCTCATATGGTTATCGCCTTTGAGCAAGATATTTGAGGTAGCTTACTCCAAAAACGGGCTTTGAAACAAGATTTTTCTAGAAATGCAGAGTATGCGACACAGCTATCAAAAGCCGCTTTCTAAAATTTGGAACGATACTCTGAATTGTAGATCAATTGGAAGAACTTGCCGCGGGATCAGCTCGAAAGGGGGGTAATGCACTGCCAAATGTGAGTTTCGCTTGTTTGGAATTGGTGGTTTTTACCGCTGATTTGCCGATAGGTACCACAGAACTCACAGATTGAAGACTCAGAAGGCTGCCACGTGGGCAGCCTCCGGAATATCGATCGATTGAAATCGGATGGTTAAGCTGCGGCGCCGGTTCCGAGGACGTCGACGATGGCTTTGCCGATGTCGGCGGGTGACTCGACGACGCGGATGCCGGCTTCGGTCAGTGCCTTCATTTTCTCGGCGGCGGTGCCTTTTCCGCCCGAGATGATAGCACCGGCGTGGCCCATGCGGCGTCCGGGAGGTGCCGTTTGGCCGGCGATAAAGGCGACGATCGGCTTTGTGACGTTATCTTTTGCGTAGGCGGCGGCGTCCTCTTCGGCAGTTCCGCCGATCTCGCCGATCATTACTATGGCGTCTGTCTCATCGTCTTCCTGAAAAAGCCGAAGGGCGTCGGTGTGCGTCGTGCCGATGATCGGGTCGCCGCCGATGCCGATGGCGGTCGATTGGCCCAAGCCCAATGCGGTCAATTGACCGACGGCTTCATAGGTAAGCGTTCCGGAGCGGGAAACCACGCCGATCCGGCCTTCCTTATGTATATGGCCGGGCATAATGCCGATCTTGCACTTACCCGGCGAAATGATGCCGGGGCAGTTCGGCCCGATCATCCGCGTCGAGCGAGTGCTCAGATATTCATTTGCCTTGACCATATCGGCGACCGGGATTCCTTCGGTGATGCAGACAACGAGCGGAAGCCCGGCGTCGGCGGCTTCCATTATTGCGTCGGCGGCAAATGCCGGCGGTACATATATGACCGAGGCATTCGCACCTGTTTCCTTTACGGCATCGGCGACGGTGTTAAAGACCGGAATGCCTTCGTGGGTCGTCCCGCCCTTGCCGGGCGTAACGCCGCCGACGACGTTCGTGCCGTAGTCACGCATCTGAAGCGTGTGAAATGTACCCTCTTTACCGGTAATGCCCTGAACGATCAGGCGCGTGTTCTTATCGACTAAAACTGCCAATGTGATGTGTCTCCTGGTGGATTTACCTAAAAGCGGAATTCTACCACGCAGATCAACCTGAGTCTAAAGCGATCCGGGCGGCCAGCGGGTGAAGTTTACAACCTGAAACCGCCGCCGAATTTCTTTCAGAACTTTTTTGCCGCAGAAAGCGTTACCCCTTCTGACTCGATCAAGGGTTAGGTCAGATTCCCGGGAAAAATGCACGCGGATTCGTGCACTCTAACAGATGCGGCAGCTTTACTCATTCTATTTCGATGCGTTCTGGATCGCACTTAAATCGATCCTCGAGCATAAACTGCGGGCACTCCTGACGCTCATCGGTATCATTATCGGCGTCGCGGCAGTAGTAGTCGTCGGAGCCTCGATCGCGGGACTCAAGACCTATGTGGTCGAGACGGCCTCGAAGATCCTCGGTTCGAACCATTTCATGATGACGCGAATGGCCTCGATGGGCCGGATGTCTGATGAAGAATTTGAAAGAAAGAATCGACGTAACAAAGACATCAATTGGGAAGAATATGAGTATATAAAGGCTAATTGCCTGCTCTGCACTGAGATCGGAGCACAGATCAATTCAAATGCCGACATCAACCTTGAGGGAGTAGAGATGCCTGCGGTCCGCATCATGGGCGTTACCGGAAATATGGTCGATATCGAAGATAAGACCATAGTCGAAGGCCGATTCATGACCGATGAGGAATCGACGCGGATGACAAACGTCTGCGTTATCGGGTGGGATGTAAAAGAGAAGTTCTTTCCAAACAAGTCGCCGATCGGCGAGACGTTGAAGGTCCGCGGCGTTCCGCTTAAGGTTATCGGCGTTGAGCAGCAGCGAGGGTCATTTTTCGGTGATTCGCAGGACCGCCACATATACATTCCGATCGCGGTCGGCGCTCAGACCTTCAACCGGACCGGAGGCATACAGGTCCACGGAAAGGCCGAGACCGAAAATTTCAAGGACTCGATCGAAGAGGCACGCTTGCTTCTCCGCAACAAACGGAAGCTGATAGGGACCGAAGAGGACACTTTCGGGGTCGTCAATGTCGATGAGTTCAATTCGCAGATGGACCAGATCACTGGGGCGATAGCGACAGTCGTCATCCCGATCACGCTGATCATCCTCGTCGTTGGCGGCATCGTTGTGATGAACATCATGCTTGTCTCGGTGACGGAAAGGACGTTCGAGGTAGGGCTTCGCAAGGCGATCGGGGCGACCCGCAACCAGATAATGCTCCAGTTCCTGATCGAATCGGCATTGCTCTGCGTGGTCGGTGGAATACTGGGCCTCGTACTCGCGGTCGGGGCGACTCAGCTTGTCGGCTATCTTCTGGAGATGACGATGACCATCACGCTAGGTTACGTCGCTCTTTCGGTCGGCGTTTCGAGCGTTATCGGCATTCTCGCCGGGCTTTATCCGGCATGGAAAGCGTCGCGGCTCGACCCGATCGTCGCATTGACAAAGACCTAATTGCCGCATGATCGCGGAGGAGTTGGTACCATGAAGATCTCGACATCCTTGCCCTATGAAGTACTCAAGATGGCCTTCGACAGCATCGCCGGCCATAAGTTCAGGTCTGCCTTGACGATCCTCGGCATCGTCGTCGGGATCGTTACGGCGGTCGTCGTTGCGTCGATCCTGACGGGCATGCGGCAAAGCATCGTTTCGATCGTCGAGGATTTCGGGACGAACAACATTTACGTCTTTCATCTTTCCATGGGCGGCGGCGGCGGAAACCGGGACGAACGCAACCGCAAGGTGCTAACGGAATCAGATGTGAACGCTCTCTTCGGCCAGACGACCTCGGTCGAGGACATCGCCCTGGTGAATCCCGGGATCGGCAATTGGGGCTCGGCGTTTAACGACAACATGACCTATGAGGGCCGCAATTACCGCTGGGCAAACTGCGACGGCGTGACGCCGAATTATGACCGTATCGCAAACCTGAGCATTCGCGAGGGCCGTTGGCTGACCGAGGCGGATAACCTTCAGCGGCGAAAAGTTCTTGTGATCGGAGTCGATGCACGAGAAGCCTTGTTCCCGGATCCCAACGATTCGCCGATCGGCAAGGTCGTCAGGATGAACGGCGACACCTGGGAGATCGTGGGTGTCATCGAAAAGCGAAAGTCCGGCTTCTTCGGTGAGAATGAAGAGGACCAAAAGGTCTTTATGCCTTACAGGACATCCCGCAAGGTTGCCCCGCTGAGGGATTTCCTGCTTCTCATCGCACAAGCCAAAAACGCCCAGCTTAACGATGCGGTCGATGAGATAACCAGCGTGCTCCGCCAGCGGCGGGAAGTAAAATTCGGCGATCCGAACGACTTCGACATCAAGACCGCCGACGCGTTCATCGCACAATTTGACGGGATCATCGGTGGTGTCGGTGCCGCGGCTATCGCTATTTCGATGCTCGGGCTGCTGGTCGGCGGCATCGGCGTGATGAACATCATGCTCGTCTCCGTCACAGAGCGGACAAAAGAGATCGGCATCCGAAAGGCGATCGGTGCGACGCGGGCCGCGATCGTTTTTCAATTCCTCTCTGAGGCGATGGCGCTTACGCTTTTTGGCGGTGTGATCGGTGTCGTGCTTTCGCTCGGCATCAGCAACATTCTGATGCTTTTGATCCCCTCGATGCCGGCCACGGTCGAACCGTGGATGATCATTACGTCGCTAACCGTTTCGGTACTTGTAGGCCTCGTCTTCGGCGTGCTCCCGGCCCGCAAGGCCGCCAAGCTCGACCCGATCGAGTGCCTGCGGTACGAATAAAGCCTAACCGCAGGTGGCTTTTGTGAAGGGGTAATCCATTGCGGCGGGTTTGCCGTTGTTCGTGCCCTCAATGCGGGCAGTTAGTTTATCGCCCGAGCGGCGGTAGATGATCCGTTGCGGGAAGTCGTGTTCGGGGTTCTCGAAGACGGCCTCGTTCGATGAGCTTTTGACGAGCTTGAAGAACGTCTCGGCGGCGTTCTGCGACGGCTTGGCGACGTAGAAAACATCGCCGTCCTTTTCGATGAGGCGGGTGAACTCCCAATTGACTAGCCTGCCTGCCCGAATGGTCCTTGCCATCCCGAGCATCACGCCGCCGGCGGGCTTCATCCATTGTTCCTGCACGATCCGTTCCCGGGCCGTATCATTTATCTCCCAGCAACCGGCGATCCATGAAACCGAAGCGACAGTCGGTGCTGCCTGCGCGGTATCGGCCGGCATTGCACTGTAGCCATCCACCTGAAACATCCATTTATCGTTAGTCCGAATCCCGACGACAACAAACTTCCCTTTGCCGACGCCGATCTCCGTTCCCTGCTTGTTGAACGTCCGGATGATGTAAATGCCGACGTCATACGCCATCGCCCCTTCGACCTTGCGCTGGACGATTTCAAATGACATGGTTAATCTCGCTTCGGTTTGCCTTACTGAATCGAAAAACCTTGCAAAGTTCGCGACGACGGCGTTCAGGCCGACCTGCACTTCTTGTCCCGGAATAAGATATGCCGCGTCGGAGGTATAGATATCCTTGAATGCACCGGCATCGAGGTCGCGATAAGCTTGGCTGAATTTTCGATATACCTCATCCAGTCCGGCGTGTTTCTGAACGCCCGGGGCGAGCGTCAATTCGTCCGTAACTTTGACCTGAGCCGTGACAGCCGATGCCGCCCCGATCACGAAAAGAGCAAAGAACAACGCTGCGAATCTCATCGAACATCTCATGATCAAATCTCCTACAAGTCCGCTGTTTCCAGATAATCGGGCACCATTACATCCCAGCCAAAGCGGTCGCGGATGTGCTCGGCCATTGCTTCGGCGGCTTCGGGTTCGCCGTGTGTGGTGAAAACCTTTTTCGGGCGGTTTGGCAGGCCTTCGAGCCAGCGGAGAACGGCCTTCCAGTCGGCGTGGGCAGAGAAACCCTCGACCTTTTCGACCCGGCAATTGACCTGCACCCATTGCTTCATTATCTTCACTTCCCGCTCGCCTTCCTGTACCCGGCGGCCGGTCGTGCCCGCGGCCTGAAAGCCGACGAAGACGACGGTCGCGTTCTCGTCCGGCAGAATGCGGACCGCGTGGTGCAGCACGCGGCCGCCGGTCATCATCCCGGATGCCGAGATGATTATCCGGGCTCCTTTCATATTGTTGACCTTCTTCGATTCGTCGCGGGTCGAGGCCGTCGTCATCGAGCCGGTCCGCAGAGGATGCCGCTTGGTGTTGAGGATCGAGGCATATTCCTCGTCGTGTTCGTCGGTCCAGCGGTTATAGACCTGCGTCGCTTGGGCCGCCATTGGCGAATCGACCACGACCGGAAGGACCGGGATCCGCTTGTCGTCCTCGAGCTCGCGGATGAGGTAAAGCACTTCCTGCGTCCGCCCAACGGCAAACGCCGGGATCAGGACGGGACCGCCGCGTTCGGCGGCTTCATTAATGATGCGGGCCATCTGCGTTGCCGAATCAACGTCGCCATGCAGCCGGTTGCCGTAGGTCGATTCGACCATAAGGTAATCGCAGGCGGGCGGCGGGGCCGGATCTTTCACGATCGGCTGGTCGTAGTGGCCAAGGTCGCCGGAGAAGAGAAAACGCAGCGTCCCGCCGTCCTCGCCCGCTCCGTCAATTTCAAGAAGCACGAGGCTCGCTCCCATGATGTGCCCGGCGACGAGGAAGCTGGCCTTGATGCCCGGTGCGACCTCGACCGGAACTCCGTCGTTGGCTACGGTGTGGAGCAACTTTAGCGTGTCGCGGGCGTCGTTCTCGTCATAGAGCGGCAAAGCCGGCGTGTGCGTGGTCAGTTGGTGGCGGTTACGGAAGTCGGCTTCTTCTTCCTGGAGCCGGGCCGAATCGGGGAGCAGGATCTTAAGAAGATCGCCGGTTCCTTTTGATGTGTAGATCGGTTTGTCGTAGCCGAGCCGGACGACCCGCGGCAGATAGCCCGTGTGGTCGATTTGTGCGTGGGTGATAATGACCGCGTCG
>ERZ761602.4964-NODE-4964-length-16259-cov-8.897124_pt1 | contig 16259 bp, 8 predicted proteins | sample MGYA00512165_ERZ761602 | MGnify/ENA primary metagenome ERZ761602 (study PRJEB28899, sample SAMN02445085) | bioreactor sludge metagenome | biome: EBPR sludge; isolation source: Thorneside wastewater treatment plant | place: Australia: Brisbane, Thorneside...
GGGCGGGTGGTGTGGGAGACGGAGGCGACCACGTCGGGCGTGGTTTCGACCAGGCGTTTCACCAGGCTGGTCTTACCGGCCCCGGACGGGGCGGCGACGATGTAGGGGGTTCCGGTGGCCATGAGCGAGGTGACGGTGGCTTGCGGGGTCGAGGACCGTGGATGATGCGGGGGTCTGCGTCGAGCATGGCGGTGATTATCGGCCGGGGGACCGGCGTGTCAACTCATGAGGCGGGAACGTCCTCGGCGTAGCCGAATACTTCGATGCCCAGTTTCTCGGCAATGGCGCGGACCGGTGGGGGGACCATCGGTGAAATCGCGATCTTGCGCTGGGCTCGACGCTGGTGACGCCGCTCGTAAAAGCTGACCTTGCGGTCGAAGGTGTACATATCCGACTTGGACATCGACGATTTCAGTTCGCAAAGAATCAGGTCGCCATTTTTGATGATGATGTCGATTTCGACCTGATCGGGCGCGCCGAACACCGTGCCTTCGTCGTCGAATTCATTCACGTTCAATACTTCGACGCCAAAGCTTTTTTCCAGAATCCCCTTGAGCGCGGCGCGGAAGCTGTGCTCGGAAGCGATGCCCCAGCGCGCGCCCAGCGCGCCGATGCCCTGCTCCTGTTGGGAGCGGGAGGTCTTGATTTCTTCCAGCAGGTCGGTGTTCTTGCGGTTTTGTTCGTCCCACTTGCGGTTTTGTTCGTCCCATTTGCAGTCCTGCTCGTCCCACTTACGGGCTTGCCCCTGAGTGTGGGCATCGAACTTGGCGACCCATTCTTTCCATTCCCGGTCGTGTTCGTCCCACTTGCGGGCTTGCTCCTGGGTGTGGGCGTCGAACTTGGCAACCCATTCTTTCCATTCCCGGTTGTGTTCGTCCCACTTGCGGGCTTGCTCCTGGGTGTGGGCGTCGAACTTGGCGCTCCATTCTTCCCACTTGCGGCGTTGCGCGGCGCGGTCGGCGGCGAACTCCTGCAGCACGCGCTCGAAACGGGCGTCGAAGCTTTCCGGCGTCACCGCTGTCTGCCGGATCAGTTGCTCCAGCCATTGTCGAAAGTCGGCGTCCCGCTTCAGCAGTTCGGGCAGTTCGGCTTGCAGTTGCGTCTTCAGGTCGGTCATGGTCATGCTTTCGCTTCCTTCGGCTCGGCGGGGATTTTAGTCCACGCCCATCCGGTGTAGGGTTGGCGCACTTTAAGAGCCTGTATAAAAACTAACGCTTTGATTTATATGGCTTTCTATTCGGGCTTCCAGCCGGGTTTTGGCCTACACAGTCGGATATGGCCTAGCCCAGGAAAAATTTTTCTTAAAAATCAATGAAGAGTTTTTCGACAGTCTCTAAACCGCGCTTATTTATCCTGCTCTCCAAGGCATAAGGAAATCTAGTGTACGGAGCAGGTTGAAGGTAAGGCGGCGCACACTGCTGCAATGCAATGAGGCTGGGAGATCGGGTTTCAGCATGAAAGAAAAGGTATCTCATGCATGAAGATAGCGTGGGATGGCTGGGGACGCCAGGGGCGATCGCGGATACGCTGACCGAGTGGTGACGACGAGGAGCCCGAGAGCTGATTCGGGCGAGGGACCCGAGTGTCAAGGTGTCAAGGCGTCTTGATCGAGGGATCGGCGGGGCCGACCCTGTCCAGCCGCTTTTGGCAATTGTAAGATTCAGTTTATCCTTAGATCCGATGCGGGGCTCGGTTTCGACACCCAGGCGATGACTTTGGAGGTTCGACGATGGCGTTCACTGCCCAACAACTGGCCGAGCGGATGCCGGACGCTCGGGAATTGCTCAGCGATGAACCGGAAATGGAAAGTACGCAACACTACCAGCGACTGGCTTTGCTGGTCAGCCATCTGGAACGGTGCTGGCGTGAACGCGACGATTTTTTCATTGGCGCGAACCCGACCGCTGCGGGAAAAGAGACGGGCGGACCAGGAGTGGCGACGAGCCGAAGAAGCGCGGCGCGAGGCGGACTAGGAACGGCGACGGGCCGAACGGTTGGCGCAACGCTTGCGGCAGTTGAGGGTCGATCTAAATTGCTGAGGATTCATAATTGCTCATTAACTGCGGGCAAGTCACTCATGGATGCCGCATGACATATTGAAAATCCTGAAGTATTGCTTTGATATATGCCGATCTGCTTGCGGTTAATGAGAACTTAAGATCTAAATGGCTGATGATTGGTGATTCTTGGCGAGTTTGGCTGCTTGCCTAATATCCTTGGAGTAGCATGATGAGTTTTTTTGCTCGACAGTTCTGCGCATCGGATATGGAAAATTTTGGCGATGTTCTTTATCCAATCCTGCTCGATGAGATATTCGCCCGGCGATATCCTGGGTCTGGGTCTGGGTCTGGGTCTGGGTCTGGGTCTGGGATAGGGAAATATGCGTTCGTCTCCGGTGACGCTCCCCTCGGTGTAAATTATTCGAACGCCAGTATAAGAAGTCTTTTTGAAGACGGTATCAAACCCATGCCATTGATTATTGGCGGTGGAGATATCATAAGGACGGATGACTTGACTGTTGCTAGCCACTATCGATCGTACTATCCCGATTTGATCAGACGCCAGCAAGAGTATTCTAAACCTGTCTTGTTGGGAACAAGCGGAACCAAGGCTTTTACGATAAATTATTACTATACTCCAACCCCTGAGCTAATTAACGAGGTTTGGTTTAAAAAGGAATTGATGCCTCCATGTGAGTTTTCTTTCATGCTTTCATCGGAAAATTGTCCTGCCGCAAGCAAGGTCGCATTCTTCTCGGTTGGGGTTCCTTTTGAAATTGATGTCAGATATCGTGATTTGGTTAAATCCACTTTCGATAAGGCTGCCTGTGTATATGTTAGAGACGGGCAGTCAAGGGAAAAATTATTAAAGGCAGGTGTAACGAATAATATTATCGTTGCGCCTGATGTGGCGATATTGGTTTCCGACCTGTTTCCAAAAACTGGACTGGCTCGTTTGAAGAGCGAGGCTTTGAGTAGCATTGGGTTTAAGGGTGATGAAAATTACTTTTGCTATCAAATGAGCGAGGCTGGGGCCGATAATATTCGCCAAGTAGCACAGGCGCTTTCGATGGTTACAAAAAAATATGGATTAAAAACCGTACTTCTGCCTTTGGGGCCATGCCATGGAGACTTGGCGGTCTTACAGGCGGTTTCCAATCTTGTTCCCGACGTGGCCAGGGTGTTGAGGACCAAAAACATATGGCATATGCTGGCCGTGATTGCTCATTCAGTACTGTTTGCTGGCGTAAGCTTGCATGGGAATCTTGTCGCATATTCATACGATGTTCCACACTTGTTCATGCCTTTAAATGTGGATAAGATAACCGGCATCATGGATATTTTGAAAATTACACCCCAATGTCGCTTGAAAAGTTGGGAAGAACTGCGATCCGGTATGTCAAGTTTACTTGAATCGGGGGAAACAATTATTAATAGAAGTGGTCGTCTTGAGTCGATGAAAAAGACGATAGCGGCTGTTTATGCGCTTCTTGATTCGATTTCACAGCCTTCGCTTGGAATGGCGTAAATCTTTTGATGGCATTATGAGACGCCTACTGTTGCATCTCGGGATGCATAAGACTGGGTCGGCTGCGGCGGTGATTCCCAAATTGCCTCCTGTGAGATTTTCCTCTTGATTGTCAAATTTATGGATTTTCATTGAAAGAGAGTAATCCAATGATGCAGGTATTAGTGGTTGGCGCCAGCAAGACTGGCACTACAGTTATTTCGAAATCCATTCAGCATTCAATTCCGAATTCCTCTTATTACATGGAGCCTAAAACTATTAGTGAAGTAGAAAATTTATCTAATTCTAAACGACCACTGGTAGTAAAAATCCTATATGGCCACTGGCGACGCCGGCTTAATTTATTTAACGCTATCGCTCTAGGTGAAGTTGAGTTCAAACCTCCTTTCAAAGTCGCCATCATTCGCGATCCGAGAGATACCGTGATTAGTAAGATGATGTATCGCCATTATAATTTTATAATGAATGGAGCAAAGCGAGACCAGGTTGATCGCTGGATCGACTGTGTCCGCCGTAAGGAAAGCGCGCCGGAAAGTTTATCCATAGCTCGTATGTTTCAAGAAATGTCCATGATTTTTAATGTGGAAAAAGAGCTAAAAGACGCTGTTGAAGATGAAGTAAGATACTTGGATTGGGTATTCAGTCACGGAGAAAATTTTTTTGTGCTACGGTATGAGGACTTCGTGGCTGAAAATATCAGTGGCCTGGAAAATTATCTTGGTGTCGAGTTATCAAGTTCGCGAGATATTGGTCCATATGGGCGGGTCCGGAGGACTAAGAAATCAGGGAATTGGAAAACGGCCATGTTGCCGGATGATATTCATCTTATTAGAAAATATTTTGGGCCCATGCTTGAGAGACATGGTTATGATGATTGGTGCCTGTCTGAAAAGAGCCACTTTGATCCAGCCCATGGAACTCAGTATATCCAGCGTATAGCACAGGAGGCATATTCTGCTGTTTATAATAACCATGGGATCGGCCGCAATGAGCTATGTCCTTGCGGTAGTCGGAAGCGGTTCAAGCATTGCTGTGGAGAATTAACCTCTTGAAAAATTGGGATGGCCTGATTCTAGCCGCCTTGAAGATCATCCACGCTTAACCATCGATTCAAGCATCCATTATGAATTTGCATCAGCGAAATTTCGATCTTGAAAATCAAAATTCATTAAGTCAAATTGCTCGCTGGATACGACCCGCGAGTAGTGTTCTGGATATAGGCTGTGGTCCAGGGATTCTGGGGCGTTACCTCACCGAATCTTTGAATTGCCGGGTAGACGGTGTCGAACAAAACTCCGCCGCCGCGCAATTGGCCACTCCTTGGTACCGTCGCTTGATAATGGCCGACCTGGAGCAAGCTGCCTTAACCGATCTGTTTCTGGGCGAGCAATACGATTATATTGTTTGCGCCGATGTTCTGGAGCATTTGCGTAACCCTGGGCACATCGTTACCGAGGCGATGAGGTTATTAGCCGCCGATGGTCGGTTTTTGCTTTCTATTCCCAATGTTGCTTATGCTGGCCTGATAGCGGAGCTACTGGCTGGGGAATTTCGCTATCGCCCTCTAGGACTTTTGGATGAGACTCACTTGCGGTTTTTTACCCGAAAATCCCTGGATCGTTGGCTATCCAATTATGGGTTAAGTATTTGTCGACAGGAAAGTTTGACTCTAGATATTGCTTTCTCCGAGTTTGATCGTAGTCTGGATGGCCTCTCGCCAATTCTTAAAGATGCTCTGCTGGCGCGGCCCGATGCTTTAACCTACCAATTTATTGTCGAAGCGGAAGTTGCTTCAAATATCGCTACTTCAGTTCTGAATCAATCAGGTCAATTATCCCTTTCGGTTGTCTTCAGCACTCGGAGGATTGACTTTCATTTTATCGATCATATCAGGAATACTGTCGGCGTTCCTGATGCCGAAATCATTCCCTACGTCAACCAGGGCGAGTTTTCACTTACCGAGTTGTACAATAGAGGATTGAAGGAATCAAAAAATGACATTGTCGTCATCGTTCATGATGATATCGTGTTCAATCACGATCATTGGGGGCAAGCTCTACTCAAGCAATTTCAGGATACTGACTATGGTATATTAGGCGTTGCTGGTACAACCGATTTGATAAAGGATAGCGACGGGGTTGTTCAACCATGGTGGGCAATGGCAAATAGAATGGTGGGGAGGCTCAAACATGGAATCGATGGGAAGGTGATCGATAGCTTTTATTCGAACCGCTACGATCATCCTGTCCAGGTTATTTGTTTGGATGGAGTATTCATTGCTGTGCATAAAGGCAGGATCCAAGAACAATTCGATGAAAAATTTAAGGGATTTCATTATTACGATATTTCCTTTACTTTTGCGAATCACTTGGCTGGCGTTAAGGTAGGAGTAACTTTTTCAGTTGATTTGACTCATAAATCTGGTGGCAGTCAGAGCAAGGAATGGTGGGAAAACCTATTGCTTTTCTCAGAGAAATATGAAGACTTGTTGCCTCATGGAATAAATCCAACGACAATTGAGTATGATTCATCGGCAATAAATAAATTCAGCTCTGGAAATGCTCTTGTTTCGGTCATTATTCCTACAAGGAATAAAATAGAGCTCGTGCTCGATAGCATTCGGTCGATCGTCAAGTATACCCATGTCGCCCAATATGAAATCTTGATCGCTGATACTGGATCGACGGATGAAAACAAGAAAATATTGGCGGATGGGATAAAACGAATTGATAGGACAACGAATCTGATTGGGATAAGAGTCGTCGAATATGACTATTATAGTTTTGCGAGGATCAACAACGATATGGTAAAAAATCATCTTATGAGAAAAAGCAATTATATTCTTTTTTGCAACAATGATATCAAGCTTTTGAATGATGCCATTGATCGTTGCTTGCGCTTGTTCAGGGAAAAGAAGGGTGTTGGAACCGTAGGCATTCGATTGCATTATGGTGACAACTCAATTCAACACAATGGCATGGAGGTACAATTTGGTCTTGACAGGATGGTTTTGTTAACCCATCGAAATATAAATAGCTATTATCAGTACGATCGGGATATTGTGGAAGTTGTTGGAAATACCGCGGCTTTCTTGATGATAGAGCGATCGGTGTTTGAAAAATACTACTTTAACGAAAGCTACAAGGAGTGTTTTGAGGATGTCGAACTGAATTTTCAAATGCTGAAGGCTGGCAGGAAGAACTATAATATAGGTCATGCGGTTGCTTATCATTATGAAAGCCAAACGAGGAAGGAAGACTCCGATTTTTATAATAAAATAATGGAAGATTATCAAAATACCCTGCTTCCTTTCTTCAGAAAGCACTGCGTCCCGCTATTCTTCACCCAGTTGTTCGAAGGCGCTTTGCGCGCCTCGCGGGAGGGCTGGTACCAAACGGCGTTGGAGATGGGTGAGTTGCTGTTGGAGCACGCGCCCCGGCATCCCGATATTCACCACTTGGTCGGCATCATTCATGGTCGGGAGGGTGACCAAGCCGCGGCGGTGAAGCATATCCGCCAAGCTATCGCCTTGAATGGCCAGAACCCGTCCTATCACTACAATCTGGCCGAAGCCCTGCGGCGCCAAGAGGATTGGAAGCAAGCCGAACAAAGTTATCGGCAGGCTTTGCGACTGGCGCCGGGCATGGTCGATGCCCATGTCAATCTCGCCAACCTGCTCAGGGAACAGGGTCGCCACGACGAAGCCTTGGCCTGTTATCGACAGGCGTTGCGACTCAATCCCAATCAAGCGTTGGTGTACTGCTGCATGGGTGACATCCTGCGCCAGCAGGGGGGTTACGATGCGGCCATGGAATGTTTTCAGCGCGCCATCCAGCTCCAGCCTGATTTGGCCCATGCTCACCACCATTTGGGTATGGTGTTGAGCCATATGGAAAACCGTCTCGACGAAGCCGCCCAGTGCTATCGGCAGGCGCTGGGTTATCAACCAGACTCGGTCGAGGCTCGGATCAATCTGGGCAAGATGCTGGAACAACAGGGTTTGATCGAGGAGGCCCAGGAGTGCTACCAGCAAGTGCCGGCCAGGGACGTGGACCATGCGTTGTTCCTGCTGCGCGTCGAAAGCCTCTGTCCGCCGGTGCCAGCCAGCCATGCCGCTATCGACGGCTACCGCACCGCCTTGCGGGCAAGGTTGGAGCAATGGCGCGAACCACCCGATTTGCGGCTGGATCCGGGATCATTGCACGTTAGCGGTCTGGAACCACCATTGGCGCTGATTTACCAGGGCCACGACGACCGGCCGCTCAAGGAGGCTTGGGCCGCTCTATTTCAACATCTCCTGTCGAAAGTCGAACCATCGCCGCTGGCCGGTCATAAGCCGCATGTGGGCTTCGTGGTCACGCATGGCCATGAAGGGGCATTTCTGAGAGGGATGGGCGGACTGTTGAATCAATTGTCGGATGAACGGTTCGATCTGACGGTGGCTTGTAGCCAGCAGGGTCGCGAAGCCTTGCTCCGGGCCAGTATTCGCAATCCCGCCGTTCGCTATCTACCGCTGCCCGATCGCTTCGATCACAGTGTGGAACGGCTGCGGCAGGCGCGGGTCACGGTCTTGTATCACTGGGAAGTCGGTACGGACAGCATCAATTATTTTTTGCCGTTCTTTCGGCTGGCTCCGGTCCAATGCACCGGCTGGGGCTGGCCGGTGACCAGCGGCATCCCGGAGATGGATTACTATCTTTCGGCCCAGCACCTGGAAACGGCTGATGGCGATGCCCACTACAGCGAGCGATTGGTGCGGTTTCAACGTCTGCCGGTCTACTTCCATCGCCCCAAACCGCCAGAGGCGCCAGTGGAGCGGGATCGCTTCGGCTTGGCTGCTGGCCAGCGCCTCTACTTATGCATGCAGAACCTGCGCAAGATCCATCCCGATTTTGATGAATTGCTGGGGCGGTTGCTGCGCCGCGATCCCGACGGAGTAGTGGCTTTGGTCCAGGATATCCAGCCGGCGGTGACAGCGGCCCTGCGCCAACGCTTGCGGACCCATCTGCCCGATGTGGTCGAGCGGGTTAGGTTTTTGCCATGGCTGACGCCCGAGGACTATCTCAGTCTGCTAGCCGCGGCGGATGTGGCGCTGGATACCTTACATTTCGGCAGTGGCATCACTGCTTACGATGCGCTGGCGGTCGGTCTGCCGATCGTGACGTTGCCAGGGGCGTTCAGTCGGGGGCGCCATGTTCATGCCGCCTATCGGCAGATGGGGTTGGACGAGGGGATTGCCACCGATCCGACGGATTACATCGAGCGAGCGGTGCGGTTCGCCAGCGAGCCGGACTACCGGGCGGCGTTTAGCGCGCGGTTGCGTGAGGCGAGCACGGAATTGTTCGAGGATCGATGGGTGGTGCGGGAGTTTGAGGACTTTCTGGAAGCTGCCGTGGCAGGTTGGTGAATTCGGGAATTTAGGGGCGTTTTTGTACGGCTTCAAGTTGGATGTGAACATGATCGGGAGATAAATCCGCCTGATAGCGTTCGTGGATCTGGACATAGGCGGCTTCCAGGTGTTTGGTAAAGAGTTCAGTGTCAAACAGTGGCGTCGTGAGCCGGTTTGTTTCAAGCTTGCGCCTGATTTCCGCCAGCTTGCTTGGATGCGTTGCGAGTTCGATGGCCAACCGCTCGTAGTCTTCCAGGGTATGCGTGATCAGTTCGGGTAGGTGAATGGCGTTGAGCAGGCTGGCGGCAACCCGACTGGCGAAGGATTCGCCCATGCAGGTTAGAACCGGCAAACCGGCCCACAAGGCATCGCTGGCTGTGGTGTGAGCGTTGTAGGGTAGCGTATCAATAAACAAATCCGCTTGTCTGTATCTCGCCAAGTGCTCTGATAATGACTCCATTCGCTCGGCGAAAATCAGTCGCGCGGCGCTGATTCCACGCCGTTCGGCTTCCTGTCTGAGATTTTTCGAGGAGATTCTATTATCTTCTCGCAACCAAAGTACGCTGCCGTTCACGGCTTTCAGTAGCCGCATCCAGACATCAAAAATTACCGGGGTGATTTTATAGCTGTTGTTGAAACAGCAAAACACAAATCCAATTTCCGGTAAGCCTAAATCTGGGCGAATGAATTGGATATCCGATATTGGACGGCGTCTATCGTTCACCATGTAGCTGTCAGGTAAATAGATAACCTTTTCACTGTAGTGCCTTTGCAGTCCAGGCGGAATCAGTGTAGGGTCCGCGATAATATAATCGATATATTCCGCTCCCATCGTCCCTGGAAAACCTAAATAGTTGACTTGAATCGGCGCCGCCCGGTGGGCAAGAATACCAAGGCGACTATCTTTGGTATGGCCACCTAGATCAACCGCGATATCAATTTGTAAGTCCCTCGATAATTGAGCCACTTCCCGATCACTTTTATCCTGAACATCCAGGAATTGGTCGAATGCCAGCACCAACCTTTTTCTTATTTCACTATCAGCGTGATAGCCAAATGAAAAGGCTATGATCTCGAACCTGGACCTGTCGTGCGTCTCGTATAAGCCGACTGTCAGATAGGAAACAGGGTGCTCGCCAAAATCAGCGGAAAAATAACCAATACGAATTTTCCGCTCCAAAAGGCGTTTGGATATCGAGCCAAGCGAATAATTGGCGGGATACTTATGCTGCGCAAAAAGTTCTGCGGATTGTCTTTGTAATCCAAGGGAATCTTTGATGCTGAGCAAATGAAACGGAAGCGTTACTGTTTTATTGCACAGGATTTTGTCTTCAAATTCAATAAATTGAGCCTTTACCCCGTTCCAGTCGCAAATCTGCATCTTTGTGGATAATAATAGGCCATATAAATATTCATGGTCTGGATTTAGTTGGAGTGCTTTATTATAGCTTTGTAGCGCGGCATCAAATTGCTTGAGCTCTTGAAGCACAATACCACGGTTGATATAGGCCTCCACGTAGTTAGGCATGACGGTAATGGCCCGCTCATAATTGGCTAGAGCGGTATCAAATTGCCTGAGTTCCTGAAGCACGGCGCCAAGATTGTTGTAAGCTCCCGCGTAGTCAGGCTTGATAGCAATAGCGCGTTCATGACTAGCCACGGCGGCATCCAGTTGCTTAAGCTGTTGAAGTACAACGCCGCGATTGCTGTAAGCCTCCGCGTAGTCAGGCTTGATAGCGACAGCGCGTTCATAACTGGCCAAGGCGGCATCCATCTGTTTGAGTTCTTTTTGCACAGCGCCAAGATTGCTATAGGCAGGGGCATAAACTGGATTGATTTGAATGGCTTTATTAATCAATTCACTTGCGGCTTGATAGTTTTTTTTCTGATAGGCGATAACTCCACTTAGATGTATTGCATCGAAATGCCTGGGTTGGATATTGAGTACTTTTTTGTAGAATACCTGAGCTTGATCGAGTTGACCTTGTTGATGAAAAGCCACCCCTCGCGCAAAGAGATCCTCAAGTTGCGCCAATTTTTGGTTAGTGACGGTACAACTGGGAGTGGTTTTTTTGGTTTTGGCCATGGTCACAACGCCTTTATCAATTTAGCTCAACAACTGAAGATTATTAGGGTTGGATATGAACATGATCGGGAGATAAATCCGCCTGATAGCGTTCGTGGATCTGGACATAGGCGGCTTCCAGGTGTTTGGTAAAGAGTTCAGTGTCAAACAGTGGCGTCGTGAGCCGGTTTGTTTCAAGCTTGCGCCTGATTTCCGCCAGCTTGCTTGGATGCGTTGCGAGTTCGATGGCCAACCGCTCGTAGTCTTCCAGGGTATGCGTGATCAGTTCGGGTAGGTGAATGGCGTTGAGCAGGCTGGCGGCAACCCGACTGGCGAAGGATTCGCCCATGCAGGTTAGAACCGGCAAACCGGCCCACAAGGCATCGCTGGCTGTGGTTCCCGCGTTGTAAGGAAGAGTATCCAGGAACAGGTCAAAGGAGCGGTACCGGGCCAAGTATTCCGGACGGGGCAGCCATTTCCCGAATATTATTCTATGGTTACCGATCCCCCGGTTTTGGGCTTCCTTGGCGAGATTCGCCATCACCCATTCATTCTCGGCATAGAGGAACAGCACACTCCCATCGACGGCCTTTAATATTCGCATCCAGCTTCCAAAGATGGTGGGCGTGATTTTGTAATTGTTGTTGAGGCAACAAAAAGCGAAACCATCCGCTGGTAATTCCAACTGTTCACGGGAAAATTTTTCATTCGCGATAAGCCTTTTTGAGTCATTGACCTGATAGCTTGGAAGATAAATGATTTTCTCGGAATAATACTTCTGGTACTCCTTAAGAATGAGGGTCTCGTCCGCTATAATATAATCCATGTACTCCGCGCCCATCGTGCCCAGATAACCCAGGTAGCTGACTTGCACTGGAGCCGCCCGGTGGGCAAATATACCGGGACGGCTACCCTTGGTATGACCGCTCAAATCAATAGCGATGTCAATTCTTAAGTCTCTGGATAGTTGGGCCACTTCCCGATCGTTTTTATCGCGAACATCCAGGAATCGGTCGAATGCCAACGACAGCCTTTTTCTTATTTCACTATCAGCGTGATAACCAAATGAAAAGGCTATGATCTCGAGCCTGGCTCTGTCGTGCGTCTCGTATAAGCCGACTGTCAGATAGGAAACAGGGTGCTCACTAAAATCAGCGGAAAAATAACCGACACGAATTTTATCTTTTGGGGGATGCCTGGATATCAAGCCGATTGAGTGACTGGCTGGATACTTATGTTGAACGAAAAGTTTGGCGGCTTTTCTTTGTAGCGCAAGCGAGTCTTTAACTCCAAGCAAAGGAAATGGTGGGGTGGCTGGGTTGCCATGAAGAATCTTTTTTTCGAGTTCCAGGAGCTGTGTTTCGATGTGATCCCAGTCGCAAATGAGCATTTTTGCGTGCAATCGCATTCCATACAAAAATTCATAGTCTGGGTTGATTTGAAATGCTTGATCGTAGCTTTGTAACGCGGCGCCAATCTGCTTGAGATCACTCAGTGCATTGCCACGATTGTAATGAGCCTCGGCGTAACCGGGCCGGATGGCGATGGCGCGCTCGTAACTTGCCAGGGCGGCATGGAATTGTTTGATCTCTTGTAGAACAGCACCAAGATTGTTGTAGGCTTCGGCAAGATTGGGTTGGATGGCGATGGCGCGCTCATAGCTGGCCACGGCGGCATCAAACCGCTTGAGTTCTTGGAGCACAACGCCGCGATTGTAATAAGCTTGGGCATAGTCGGACTTGATCGAAATGGCGCGTTCGTAACTGGCCACGGCGGCTTCAAGCTGCTTAAGTTCATTCAATGTGTTGCCAAGATTATTGTAGGCTTGGGCATAGTCGGGCTGGAGGGCGACGGCTCGTTCGTAGCTTACCGCGGCGGCATCGAATTGTTTGAGTTCTTGTAGCGCAAGGCCATGGTTATTATAAGCAACGGCATTGTTTGGGTTGATATCAATGGCTTTGCTGATCAGCTCATATCCAAGCTGGTATTTTCCTCTTTGACAGGCAATGACTCCGCTCATATGCATCGCATCGAAATGCCTGGGTTGAATGTTAAGTATTTTCTTATAGATTGCCTGGGCTTGGGCGAACTGTCCTTGTTGATGCAAGACCAGTCCTTGCGCAAAGAGCTGCTGAGCCTGCGTCGATGTTTGGTTGGCAACGATATGGTTGGCAATGGGCTTTTTGGTTTTAGCCATGATTATACAGGTGTTCGGCTTAGCGCGAGTGGTCTGGATCGCGCGGCGAAGGGGTTGATGCACCAGTTTTCAGATAGACAACGCCGCCCGGCGCCTGGTGAACTCTTTCGAAGCCAATGGCCTTGAGCCTGGCTTGACCGGCTTCGCTGTCAGCCAGCATATAAATCATGTTGGGATGGTATCGCAAGACCCGCTCCGACAGTCCCGGAACCTCGCCGCCGAGAATGGCCGGAATATCATCCAGGTACTTATTACCCGTCGGGATTTTTTCTCCCTCCACCTTGGCGATTTCCAGATTCAGCAGGCCGGTCGTGTCCACCAGGGTGATTTCGCGCGGCGAAAATCGCTCCCGAAGGAAATAGGGGAAATAGCCGCCCTGATAGGTGACGATGGTTAGATGGCCCTGTTGTGCCAGGTAGTTGGATAGTTCATGGTCGATGAACGGACGAATCGCGTAACCGTCGCGCTGGTGGGCGCAGTTGAGGCCGATGGTGGCGTCGTTGGGGCGATCTTGAAATTTCGCGAAAAAATTGACGGTCAGGCGGGTGGAGCAGTCCTGCGGCGCGCGATGGCGCCATTCGTCGGCGACCACCAGAACCAGCAGGACGGTCGCGGCGAATGACGTCGGCCGACGGCGAGAAGCAGGCGTCAGGGCAAGAAGCTTTTCGCCCAGCATGACCAGCAACAACATCTTTAACGCCAGGGCCGGAACGAGAAACCGGTGATATTCCATCCAGTCGCCCTTGACGAGGACGATGAAGGCTTCGTAGGCGCAGATGAGCAGGGCCGGAACCAGGAAGCGACCGTCCGGCGGAGGAAATTTCCGGCATGGTGGCAAGAGGCGCAGTGCGGCGTAGCCAGCCAGTGCCATGGAGCAGAGGGTGGTCGCGGCCAGCAGAACGCCGATTGGTCCAAGGGTGTAAAACCCGGTCAAGTAATTCCAGCCTTCCCGGAATCCACCCAGGTGGCTGATCGAAACCTTGGCATAGACCGGATTGGGAAAGATCGCACCGGTCATGGCGTGGCGGATGGCGAACAGGGCAGCGAGAAAAGACAGGGGAAGGAGAATCGCGGCCTTGATGATCGGTAGGCGCCGGTCTGGCAGGGCTGGCCAATACAACCCTGTCAGGATCAGGGTCATGCCGATCAGCCAGAATCCCTCGGGTCGGCACAGGATGGCGAGAATTTGGACGAGGGCGAGCGAGAAATAATGACGGTGGGTTACGTCCTTGGCTGGGTTGAAGACCCGGATGGCGAGGGCTGTGTAGAGGAAGATAAACAAGGCATAGTAGGGAGTTTCCAGTCCGCCCAGACTCCAGTAGGCGAAACTGGGATTGAAACCGAGCAAGGCGATTGTGGCGATGGCCGCGCCATCTGGCAGGTGACGAAAGAAGATATGCCGGTTGAGCCAGATGGCCAACAGAGTGGCTAGGGCGGCGGCTCCGCCGAGCAGTTTATTGGTCAGATAATAGGTGTCCGCGCAGCACAGGTAGGCGAATTTAGCGATCAGCGCGCCGAGGAGGCTGGAGGAGATTTCCTGGGCTTCGCCGTTGTAGTTGATGAACCACGGCCCGGCGCCCAGCGTTTTCCCAGCCCACAGGGTGATGAAGACATCGTCCCGCCCCGCGCCCAGATACTGATAAAGGGTGTTGAGAACGATCGACAGCAGGACGCAGGAAAACAGGAGGGCGGTTCGCCATTCACCCCTCTTCCCCACGGAGGAAGAGGGGTGGAGATCAGGGGGGTGATGATTCAAGACAGGGTCCCATCATCCCCGCCCAACATTCGCCCTAAAGGCATTCGCCCTGACACCCCTCACCCGAGCGCCGGAACGTGCGAATGGACGAATGATCCACCAGAGCCGCTTCGCTCAACAAACCGGTTTGGTCATCCCGACTGGTGATGGCGAAGCCGACTGCCGGCAGGCCACGTCGCTCCCTGGCGGCGTTGACAAAGCGCACGTCCATCCAGCCGAAGCTGAAATTCTCCGGGAAGTTGATGGTGACGGCGTTCGGTGAGCCCAGGATGCCGCCGGTGCTCGACGCATCCAGAATTCTGGCGGTACCCGACGAACTTGAGGTTGAGCTTCGGTCGAAGGTCAGCACGTTGGTTTCATAACACAGTTGGGGGTTGCCACCCGGCGAGAAGCCGGCCCCCTGGGACGCCTGTTCCTCGCGGTTCAGGAGGGTGAAGAGCAGGGGGTCACAGGACACGCCACGCCGCACGGTGGGTTCCACGCCCGTGTCCACGAACATCTCGGTGAAGGGATTGGCTTCGGCGGGAGGAGAGCTATTACAGCCCGCGTCGGTACCCGCGCAATTCCCGCGTCCCGCGTTGCGCCCCGCATACTCGTTACCGGGATCGTTATCGACGAAGAAACTCTTGGTGGGGAAGGTGAACACCCAGTCGGTCGCCGTTACCCAGCCGGCTGCCGGGTTGGTGCGCCGCGACCATTCGTTGATGACGTTGGTTTTCTCCAGCGCGAAACTGACCGCGCGAGCCCTCCCGTTAGCATTACTATACAACGGCTCATCCATCAGGTTGAGAGTGGCGCCCGGTGTGTTGGCCGAATACAGGCTGGGCTCGTGCCAGGAATCGGAAAAACCACCGGGACCGGCGAGGTTGGGCGGCAACTGCAAGGTCACCATCGATCCATTATTCCTCCCCTCCCGGAAGTTGGCCAAAGCGGTCGGCAGACCCACGGCGTTGAAGCCCTGCGCCCCATTCACCAGGGCGAACGTGCCCTTGAGCGGGGCAAGCGGGACCCATCCTCTTTGAGTATCGGGGGCGGGGTTCCGAGCATAATTGCAAAATTCGCCCCGCAAGGTGTTGGGAGTGCCGCTGGTGGTGCTGGTGCAAGGAAAAGCGGTCGCATCATAAGCGCCCAGCTTGGTGGGATCCTGGAACGCCGCGACCAGCGCGGCACACCCCGGCGGGGCAGCGCCGTTGACGTGGATGGCGCCGCGAGCCAGCGGGAATGGATCGGGCGTGACGGCGGCGCCGACCGGGGCCGCGCCCATCATGATCATCTCAACGTAACCCTCGCGCATCCGGTCCACCGTGGTCGGCCCGCCGTCGGC
>ERZ761602.4967-NODE-4967-length-16238-cov-7.387073_pt1 | contig 16238 bp, 15 predicted proteins | sample MGYA00512165_ERZ761602 | MGnify/ENA primary metagenome ERZ761602 (study PRJEB28899, sample SAMN02445085) | bioreactor sludge metagenome | biome: EBPR sludge; isolation source: Thorneside wastewater treatment plant | place: Australia: Brisbane, Thorneside...
CGGCAGAGCCAAGCCGCTTTTCCTTGTATTTCCAATGGGCGGCGACGCCTTCCTCGGCGATCTGGTGCATGTCCTGCGTGCGGATCTGGACCTCGAAGGGTTGGCCGCCGTCACCGATGACGGATGTGTGGAGCGACTGATAAAGATTATCCCGCGGTATGGCGATCCAATCCTTGAATCGCTCGGGCACCGGAGTCCAGGTATCGTGGATGACACTGAGGGCAAGATAACAGTACTTACGTTCGTTTTCGGTGATAATGCGGGCGGCGATCAGGTCATAGACCTGCTCGATCGCGATCTTTTGCTTTTTGAGCTTTTTCCAGAGCGAATATAGCCGCTTGACGCGACCCTGCACTTCGATGTACGGAACATCGTTCTCTTTAAGCCGCGTCTCGATGGTGGCGGTGATGCGGGTCAATGCTGCCTCGAGCTCGGAGCGGCGCGATTCGACCTCTTTCGAGAGCCTTTCGTACTCGGCAGGATATAGATTCTGGAACGAAAGGTCCTCGAGTTCACCGCGGATCTTACCCATACCGAGCCGGTGTGCGATCGGGGCATAGATGTCGAGCGTTTCCTGGGCGATGCGGGCCCGCTTTTCGGGCTTGAGAAACTGCATCGTTCGCATGTTGTGGAGGCGATCGGCCAGCTTTATAAGAACGACGCGGACGTCCGTAACCATCGCAAGTACCATCTTCCGGACGTTCTCAGCCTGCTGTTTCTCTTTTGAAAGATTGCTGATTTGGGCGATCTTTGTCAATCCATCGACCAGCGATGTGATCTCGTCGCCGAAATAGCTGCGAATGGTGTCAAGATCGACGAGCGTATCTTCGACGACGTCGTGGAGGAGGCCGGTCGCAACACTCGTCTCGTCCAGCCGGAGATCGGCGAGGATCTTCGCAACCGCGAGCGGATGAACAAGATAGGGTTCGCCCGAGGCACGCGTTTGGCCTTTATGATGAAGCGCGGAAAAAAGATAAGCACGCCGGATCAGATCGATATTCGAGTTCGGGCGGTTTTGCTCTACCTTTTCGATTACGTCATCGATACGGATCATAAGAAAACCCTTATAACCATTCTATAGCTATAGGGTGTGTTTATACCAGAGTTCTCCGGCTACGTAACCGGACAGGGATAGGATAAGAAAAGAGGCCAGCCAACCGGCCAGCCTCTAATATATATATCGCTGTCAAAAAGTTAGCTGCCGGCTTTCGCATTTGCGTTAGAATTCTCAGCCTCACGCTCGACGGCAATACGGCGGTCCTTTTCGGTCTGGATCGACTTGTTCAGTTCGGACAATTCGTTGAACCTGGTACGTGCCGCAGCAGTCTCGGCTCGAAGACGACGGGCATCATCTTCGCGGCCCTCCATCTCAGCCAGACGAGCGGCCTGGTTCAGCATCGCAGCCTTATAAGACCGGGCGGATTCAAAGACCTTTACCAATTCGTGCTTGGCATTAAGATCGGCGAGCGGAAGCGCAGTGAGATCAAGATTCTTAACGGCTTCGACATCCGGCGGTTCGAGTCCGATGGCCTTATCCGCATGAGCCATACCATCTGCAACGCACTTCTTGAGGCGTTCGAGGTCTTCGGGCTTCTCGGGCTTGACGAAAATGAAGACGTCCTGGCCGTCACGTTTACCGGGCTTCTTGGTAGCCTCGGTATCGGTGATCTCATTGGCACAGGTATTTTCGCGGGCAGCGAGCGAGGATAAGGCCTCAGCACGGTTCTGTGGTGTAAGCCCCTCGTTGTTAGCACGCTCGGTCACCCAGGCACGCCATTCTGCCTGCCTTTCCGGGGTATCGAGCAGGCTGGCGACCGCCTTGTAGGCACTTTGCTCGTTCGGATCATTGGCGAGGGCCTTCTTGTATTCCTCGATGGCCTTTTCGGCAAGCGGTTTATTCTGACGGTCACCGATGTACATCGAGTGGATCGTCCGGGCGAGGAAAAGCTGGGCTATTCTGCCTTCTTCCGTCTTTCCTTCGGGGTCGCGGGCAGCGGCCAGGCGGAAGAGGCGTTCGGCCTCGGCAAATTTCCGCTCTTTATAAGCCGTTGAACCGTCAACCACGTCCTTACGCGAGAGGATTCGATTGTAAGCCTCGCAGCCGGTTGAAACAGCGACCAGCGCACCTAAAAATACAATTACCCCTAAACGAGAAAATCTCATTTTAGACTCCATATAAAAAGTACCGCCCCGCGGCTCTTAGCCATTTGCGATGCGGGGCGGTTTTGCGTTTATTCTGCTGATAGATCGTCGATCTGCAATCCGACGGGTTGAGCCTCAGCGAGCTTGACCGCGTCGATGACCTTCACAACATCTCCATACCGAACGAGAGTCGGTGCCTTGATGAAGACGGTCTTTTCGATCTCATTACTGTCTTCACGCCGGACATTGTTCTGTTCGCGTTCGGCAAAGATGGCTTTGAGTCGCTCGGTGAGCTGCTCCGGTTCATCAATGGTTCCCATCGCTTCGTTGTTAAGCAGAAGCTCGCGGCTCGTCCGCCGGATGGCGACAACGAGCGTAAGCGGGTTCGGCTTGACCTCGATGTTCTGCTGATTCTTCGGCTCTGCAGGAACCTTGGCCTCGAACCGGCTCGGCTTGAGCGGTGTGATGACCATGAAGATGATGAGCAGAACGAGCAGAACGTCGATCAGCGGAGTTACGTTAATGTTTGGTGTGGCCCCATCTTTCGAGCCACCGGCTGACATTCCCATGTTTTATTCTCCTCGCAGCCGCAGAAAATCTGCTGCCGCTCATAAGATTAGCTGCCTTCGCCGCCGCCTCCACCGCGTTTGCGGTCAGCGACCAGGCCGATCTTATCGATATCCTGCTTGCGAATGACATCGATCGCCTGAACGACCGTACCATAATCGACCTCAATACCGGCCTTAATATAAACGATGCGTTTATCGGGAGCCTTGTCCCGCATCATCGTCTGAATCTTTTCCGCAAGCGTATCGAGCGGGAAAGGATCCTTGCCGATATAGAAGTTGCTGTTGTCCGGGATCGAGATAACGACCGATGTATCCTTTGATATCTCGGCGTCCTCGACCGGAGTGGCCATATCCTTCGGAATATTTACGGCGACTCCCTCGTTGAGCAGCGGTGTGACGATCATGAAAATGATCAGCAGCACCAGCATGACGTCCACCATCGGGGTCACGTTGATATCCGAATTAAGTTCATCGGTTCCACCGACTTTTGCACCCATTGCTTAATTCTCCGAATTTGCCTTGGGCCGCCCCACTAACGGAGCGGCCAAACGATACAAACTACTAGCCGTGCAGACGCTTGGTGCGCTGGCGGATGAAATAGTCAACGAGCTCCGAGGCCGAATTTTCCATTTCGACGCCAAAGCTGGTGACCTTGTTGGTGAAGTAGTTGAACAGCCACACGGCCGGAACTGCCACACCGATACCGAACGCCGTAGCGACGAGAGCTTCGGCAATAGCGCCGCCGACCGCCGCGATACCGGCCGTTTCAGCCTGTGCGAGCGAGACGAACGCCGCGATGATGCCGACGACCGTTCCGAAAAGTCCGACGAACGGAGCGGTCGAGCCGACGGTTGCAAGGCCCGAAAGGCCGCGCTTGAGCTCGGCCGTCTTTACGGCGATGGCTCGCTCAAGTGCGCGCTTCGAGGCTTCCATCTGGTCGGCCGTGATCTCCTCGTTGCCAAGGTGAGCACTGAATTCCTTGAGACCGCTCGAGACGACCATGGCCAGGTGCGAGTCCTTGTGCTTGTCGCTGATGCTGATGGCTTCGTCGATGTTGCTGTTCTTCAAAGCCTGAGCCACTTTCGGGGCATACTGCCGCGACTGCTGCTTTGCTTTGTTGTAGGTCAAAAGACGTTCGATGCCGACGGCGATCAGGTAAACGGACTGAACGAGCAGCACGAAGATGACCACCCAACCCGGGATCGTCAAGCTCTTGACGATGTCGTAGATGCCGAACTGCATTTGGCCGGCGAAGAAAAGCAGAGCGGCTGAGAAGTCGCTACCCAGCAGGCTTGCGATTAAAGTCATTGTTTTTCCTCCAAAGAAAATCGTGAATGTCTATGATTGCAGATCTTGTTCTTAAAATTCGGGCCGCACCGAGCAGAAAAGAGCGGCCCGAAGTCTTGTTATAAGGTTACGGTGCAACAAAGTTATAGGTAATAATACCCTGCACCTTTACCGGCTGGCCCGAAAGCATCGTCGGGCTGAATTTTGCTCCGCGAGCGGCCTGTACCGCGGCCTGGCGAAGCAGCGGATGTCCGCTGACGGCGCTTGCCGAGATCACATTGCCTGCCTCATCGATGACCACCTGGACCTGAACGGCACCATCGGCACGGACGGCCCGGGCTGCCGGCGGATACGGCGGCTTCGGAAGGCTGCGGGCCTTGCCGTTGAGCACACCACCCGAGATCGGCTTCTTCGGAGCCGGCGGCGGTGGCGGTGGCGGTGGCGGCGGACCTCCACGGTCAGCGTCTCCTCCTCCACCCGGACGGCCGCTGTCGCTTCCAGTTCCCTGGGTGTTCACCGGGCCTTTGTAGTCCGGCGGAAGCGGGTTTGCGGCAGTGTAATTCCGGTCGCCCAACACAGTGAGGCGGTTCGGGTCGCGCGGCGGGATCGTATTTTGAACGGTACTGACCTTGTCCGGCGGCTTCGGCGGCGTCTCGGTCATGCTGGCGATGATCTCCTTTCGGACATCAACGTTCGGGTCCTTCTGGGCATCTTTCGGCTTCTCTTCCTCCGGTTCCGGCTTCGGCGGTTCTTCGACCACCGGCGGTGCTACCAGAGTCTGGAGCGAAAGCTCGCCATCGCCCATTCCGTAGTCCTTTGCAAAAAGGCTGTAAACCCACGAACTGAGCAATACCGTTGAAAGTATCACAAATGTCGTAAGCAGAAGCCCGCTTTTGCGCCGGTTCTCTTCGGAATGGCTGGTTGATTCTACTAATTGTTCTAACATCCTGGGTCCTCCCTTTCTTTCCGGTGCCAAACTCGAGGTCAGGGAATATCTCGATCACGCTACGATTTCGATGTAAAAACACCTGGATCGCGTTGTAAACGAACCTGCTGGCCCGGGTGGGGCCGTGCAAGGCTCCCGAGTCCGTTCTCCAAAATACTAAAGATCTTTCTCACTAAATGCGGGGCTAACTGGATCTTTGCCGGCCACGATAAACGACAAACCGTTAGCAATTCCCAACCTTTAAGAAAAGGATGCAAACGGAGAACGAAATAAATTGACCAGCAACACGCAAAGTCTAATTATTCGACTCCAGAAAGTCAAGGTAAAATCGCCAATTTTCTGTAAGCGAAACTAATTCTTTACAAAAACTTAATAACCAAAACCCTTGCCGGGGCCGCGGACTTCGGTCATCGGGTAACCGGCCTTCGAGTTACCGGACGCCGCGAGGCCGAAGCCAGCTTTTCGCCGCTCGCTTTCTCTGCCGTTACGTCCTTCATCTCGGCCCGGCCGATCTTGCTCTGCCACCAGAGGGCGATCGGGCTGGCAATGGCGATGGTCGAATACGTACCGACGATCGATCCCACCAGAAGCGCAAGCGAGAAGGTCCGTAGAACCTCGCCGCCAAAGAGCACGAGGGCAAGTACGGCAAGGAACGTTAGGCCGTTGGTGACGATAGTCCGCGACATCGTCTGGTTGATCGATTGGTTCGTCAACTTATAGAGCGACTCTGTCCGGTTGAGGTTCATGTTCTCGCGGATGCGGTCGAAGATGACGATCGAGTCATTGACCGAAAACCCGACCAGCGTAAGCATCGCGGCGAGTACAGTAAGGCTGACTTCCCATTGAAAGACCGTAAAGAACGCAAGCGTGACCAGAACGTCATGGAACACAGCAATGACGGCACCTGCCGCATAGGTCCAGTCGTAACGGAACGCGATGAAGAGGAGGATGCCGACCATGCCGAGCAAGGTCGCGATAACGGCGGCATCTCGGAGCTGTTCGCCCGCGACCGGGCCGACAGAGTCGGTCCCGACGATCTTGTAAGCAGCGGCCGTGTCCTGTTCTAGTGTTTGATCGGGAGCGGCCTCTTTACCAAACGTATCGAGAGCACTCTTGACCTTTGCACGACCGACCTCGACCTGTGTTCCGGCCGTGGTTATGCCTGTCTCGGTATTTGGGTTAGCGTTCGCTTCCGGTGCGGGCTGAGGAGCGGTGGTCTCCTGACCTTCGATGATCGGTATCTTGATCAGCTTCTCGTCGGTCTTGTCGGTCGAATCCTGGATGACGGCTTCGTTGATGCCGACGTTGTTCAGGGCGGTGCGAACCGCATCTGCGGTCGGCTTTTCGCGAAACTTGACGGTCAACACCGTTCCGCCCTGGAAATCGACGCCGAGGTTGAAGGCATCCGTGCCGCCCTCGGTCAATTGACGGCCGGCCGCGGAGATCAAACCGGCAAGCAGGATCGCTATTGAGATAAAGACGAATGGCTTGCGAAGGCCCATCCAGTCCACTTTCAGTTCAGTAAAAAATTGAAACATTGCAAATGTTTACCGACCCGGCCGCGTCAGTTACGCAAAAAGCCGGAGGCTCGGTCAGATACTCAAAGATTTCGGTTCCGGGTTGCGGCTCAAAAGCCATCCGTAAATGGTCCGCGAAACAAAAACGGCTGTGAACAGGTTAATTAACAACGCCAAAATAAGCGTTACGGCAAAGCCGCGGATCGGGCCGGAGCCATAAAGATACAAGATCAAGGACGAAATGATCGTCGTCAAGTTCGAATCGACGATGGTGATGAACGCCCTGTCAAAGCCGTTCCAGATCGCCTTTGAAACAGCGACACCTGCCCTCAGCTCTTCTCGAATGCGCTCGAAGACGAGGACGTTCGCGTCAACCGCCATGCCGATACCTAGGATGAACCCAGCTATCCCCGGCAGCGTCAAGGTCGCGCCGAACATCACGACAGCGGCTCCGGTCAGGAGCATATTGAGCGTAAGAGCGACGACCGCGTTGATGCCAGATGCCCGGTAATAAAAGAGCATGAACAGGATAATGAACGCCAGGCCGCCAAGCGAAGCACGAACGCCGGCCGAGATCGAATCGGCACCGAGGCTCGGCCCGACGGTTCGCTCCTCAAGGTATTCTATCTTTGCCGGAAGCGCACCGGAACGGAGCGTCAGGGCAAGGTCCTCAGCAGTAGCCTTGGTGAACTGGCCGGAGATCTCGCCCTGATCGAATATTTGTGAGCGGATATATGCGGCCGATTTCACCTCGTCGTTAAGCACGACGGCCATGTAATTGCCGATGTTGCGGCCCGTCCATTCGCCGAATTTCTGCGCACCGGCGGGCTTGAAAGAGAACGATATCTGGTAGTCGCCTTCGCTGCCCGTCCGCGAAACAGCCTGGGCATCGCGAAGTTCGCTGCCGTCAACGACTGCCGGATATTCGACGACGACCCAGCTCGGGGGCGGCTGTGTTCCATCGGCATTCGGACGTGCATCGCGCTCGGCGTAAGGCAGAACGCGGCGGTTCGGCGGCAGGGCTCCGCCTAGGGATTGAAGTGCCGCTTCGCGGGTCGGATATGTTTGAACAGGCGACGGATTCGGCGGGCTGACGATCTTCATCAGCATCAGGTTCGATTCCGCACCGATCAGGTTCTTGACGCGTTCCGGGTCTTCGACGCCCGGCATCTGAAGCAATATCTGAGCAGAGGCTTCGGCACCGTGCCGTTGAAGTGTCGGTTCCTTTACTCCGAAAGCGTTGATGCGGCTCTCGATGATCTTGAGCGCCTGCTCGACCGCCTGATTCTTGAGGTTTGTCTGAACGGTCGAGGGAAGCGACCACGAGACGGCATTTGCCGAAACGTCCTCGGACCAATTGAAAAGATCGACCTTTTTCTTGACCTCTTCGGCAACCGCGGCCCCTTGGGCGTCGGGCCCGAGGTTTAGTGTAATTTGGTAAGTCCCACCCTCGACAACAACGTTGCTTCCCGTCACCGGGAGCTTTGCATCCTGTGCGGCGGTCAGCGCGGCCTGAGCGTTATTTTCGGTCAGGGTCTTGAGGTATTCGTCCGTCTTCACCCGCATCACGAGGTGCGAACCGCCCTTGAGGTCGAGCCCAAGGTTGATGTTCTGTTCAAGGTTTGCCTTGATCCCGGCCCAGGTGAAGTCGGCTCCGGTCGGCGTCCGCCGCGGGCCAAAGACGAAGTAGATCCCAGCCAGGGTGACGGCAAGGATTATCAGAGTCCGTACTTTCAAACTCTTACTGTTCATATTATTCCGAATGTGCTTTTGCCCCGGTGCCGGGCGGGATATGCCGGCCGGGGATCACCGTCCCGAATAGGCTACGGCTTTTTGCCGACAACGGCACTTTTTCCGATCTCGATCAGCGTTTTCTCAGCGCTCAGGATGATGAAGCTTGTTTCGCGAACTTCTTTTATCTTTCCGATCACACCGCCGTTTGTCACGACCTCGTCATTGATCTTCAGCCCTGCGATCATCTCCGATAGCTGCTGTCTCTGCCGCTTTTGCGGAAGGATGATAAGGAAATAAAAGATCGCGAAGATCAATACGAACGGAAGGAGAAATCCGAATCCGCCCAAGAATCCGCCGTCCTGAAAAAAGAGTAATAGGTTCATTGCTTACACTGACCAGAAAGTAAAAGATTCATATTATATAGTAGCCCCTTGATTATCAAACGTCGCGAGAGGCATTCTCTTCAAATCCGGCGAGTTGCTCCTGCTTGAAAGCCGCATATCGGCCCTCGCGAATAGCTTTCCTTGCCCCGCGCATAAGTTCAAGATAGAACGCAATGTTATGGTGCGAGATCATCGTCGCGGCCGTCATTTCACCTGCCTGATAAAGATGCCGAAGATATGCCCGCGAGTATCGGCGGCAAACCGAACAGCCGCAGCGGTCATCTAGCGGAGCTTCATCCAGAGCAAATTTTGCGTTGCGGATGTTGATCTTTCCACGCGATGTAAATACGCCGCCGGTCCTGCCGTTTCGGGTCGGCATTACGCAATCGAACATATCAACGCCGTGGCCGACCGCCTCAAGCAGATCCTCGGGAGTTCCGACGCCCATCAGGTAACGCGGTGCATTTCTGGGCATTTGATGAGCGATATGGTCAAGAACGCCGTACATCACCGGCTTTTCTTCCCCAACGCTCAGGCCGCCAATGGCGTAACCATCAAAACCGATCGCGACCGTGCGTTCAAGGCTCTCGCTGCGAAGGTCGTGGTGGCCCGCACCTTGGATGATGCCGAAAAGTGCCTGCCTGCCCGCGAGAGCGTGAGCCGTAAGTCGGCCTGTATCTTCGCCCGATTCTTGTAATTCAAAGAACCGAGTTTTCGAACGCTCGGCCCAGCGAAGAGTAAGCTCCATGCTCTCGCGTGTCTTTTCGTGGCCGGCGTCTCCGGGCGGGCATTCGTCGAATGCCATCACGATCTCCGATCCCAGAGCTGCTTGGATCTCCATCGAAACTTCCGGCGAGATGAATTGCCGGCTTCCATCGAGATGCGAGCGAAACTCGACGCCTTCCTCGGTCACTTTCCTGAGTTCGGTCAGCGAAAAGACCTGAAAACCGCCCGAATCCGTCAGCAGCGACCGCTGCCAGGTGGTGAATTTATGCAGCCCGCCGAGCTGGCGGATCGCGTCAGGGCCGGGGCGAAGAAAAAGATGATAGGTGTTGCCGAGAATTATCCGGGCGTCGATCTCATCCTCAAGCCATTCGAACCTAACGCCTTTGACCGAACCCTGCGTCCCGACTGGCATAAAGACGGGCGTTTCGATGACCGAGCGGCGCGTCCGAAGCGTGCCCGCACGTCCCCGACCGTCGGTCGCCTCAACTTTCCATTCAATGGCTTTGTCCGAGCTTCCGATCATGGTTTTTCACCGATGAGCGGCCAAATGACCGGTGCTCCAACGGCCGACTCGGAAAGTATTGTTCCGTCCTCGCCGATCAGGACCGCTGCGGGAGCTCCATGAAGCCCGAACTCGACCGCCATCTTGTAGTTCTTATCGATCAGCACCGGCGACTTCAGTCCCCATTCGGCGAGTTCGGCGGGTTCGCCATCTGCCAGCACCACGAACTGCGGCCGGTGCCCGTTGTTCTCTTCCTCTCGACGCTTTATGTCTTTCACCACATCCTGACAATAGGTACACGTCAGCGTAAGAAGAAACACCATGCTCCGCTTGCCAAGGAGATCGACTTTTCTAACCTCGTTGCCGGAGATGTCCTTAAGCGTGAATTCCGGTATCGGTTTCCCGATCTTCGGCTCGCGGGTCTTTACGAAGTTCGAACGAAAATAAATGTACTCTCGGCTAAGGTCTGCCTTACGGAGCTTGTCTATCAATTCGCGTATCGCCTGATCGCCTGCGGCGGGATGGCTTGCAATGTTCCCGTTGGCATCGACGAAGATCGCCGTCGGCGTCCATTTCGCATAGACCTCGTTGGCGAGTTCTTTTTCCTTTTGGAGCAAAAGGCGAATGTCCGAACCCTCTGAAAATTTGTCGGCGTTATCGGCTACGCTCCCCCGGCTTATGTAAACAAAGCGAAGCCGGCCGGCGAGTTCACGCTCCCACTCTCGAAACTCCGGAAAAAGTGCCTTGCACGGATTGCAGTCCGGGCCGATGAAGATAAAGAGCATCGGGCCGCCCTCGGCGAAAAGATGATCGAACGTGAAGATCTTTCCGTTGATGTCGGGCAACCTAAAATCCGGAAAAGGCGAACCGATGGCTAGGCCGTCGGCGGGGTCGCCGGCATCTTCGCGTTCGAGCAAGGGTTCGCCGCCGGAGAGAAGCTCGAGCGTCTCGACCCGCCTAATGATCTTTTCCTGATTGGCGAGGATCTGCTTTGCATATCCGGCGATCGCTGCCGCCGCACAGAAAAGAGCGGCAAGAACAGCAACGATGAAATATTCGTGTGCGGTGATGGCGATCGCTGGTCCTTGTACCGCTCGGCCGGAAATGAACAAGAGAACGGCGGGAACGAGGAAAACGGCATTTCTAACAAGGCTCCAAATGCTGACCGGCTCGCTATGCAATTGCCCAAAGCAGTGGCAATCCGGGGCATTTCCCTTCGCTATCTGATAGCCCATTCCGGCGGTGAACGTGGCGAGAAGCAGTGTTGCACCGATCGCGGCAAACCACGAAATACTCGGGAACAGCAATGCGAAGGCAACTGCGAGCTCCGCTACTGCAAGCGCGAGCGAGGTCGCCGGAGCTATGTTCTCAGGCACACCGAAGTCGGCCATTGCCTTCTGAGCACCGGCACGGTCCTGCAGCTTTCCGACCGCGGCAAGCGCAAAGATCGCGGAAAGCAGGACACGCAGTATCAAAAGGATCTCTTCGCTCATTTTGCCTTGGTCTTATGCCTCTCCTTGATCTTCAGCGGCGTGGCGAAAAAGCCGAACGCCTCGCGAAGCCGGTTCTCGACGTACCGCAGATACGAAAAGTGCAATCCGGCCTTACTTCCGCCGGTCGTGAACAAAATAAAGGTAGGCGGACGGACACCGCCCTGGGTGATGTATTGCACCTTGAGCCGGGAAACGCCGCCCTTTACCGGAGCCGGTGTCGCTCCGCCGCGGGGCTGCGAGATATTTTCTTCGAAGAACTTGTTGAGCCTTCCGGTCGAGATGCGAAGGTTTCGCGCCTCATTTGCCTCGACGGCAAGTTCAAGGACGCGGCTCACCCGTTGGCCCGTAAGGGCAGAGATCGGGACGATCGGCGCCCAATCGAGGAACTTCATATGCCGCCGTATCTCGCGTTCGAATTCATAGATAGTGTTCGTCTCTTTCTCCTCGACGGCGTCCCATTTATTAAGTGCGATGATCACCGAACAACCCGAATCGACGGCAAGCCCGGCAATGTTCGCATCGAGGTTGGCAACCCCTTCTTCGGCGTCGATCACAAGCACCGCAACGTCCGCCCGTTCCAGAGCCTTTTTTGCCATTATCACCGAGAGCTTTTCGGCCATCTCGGTCGTTTTTCCGCGACGGCGGATACCTGCTGTATCGACAAGCAGAAACTTGTTGCCCTCGAACTCAAGCCCGGTATCGACCGTGTCTCGAGTAGTTCCGGCGATCGGAGAAACGATGGCCCGCTCTTCCCCGAGCAGCTTGTTCAAAAGCGACGATTTGCCGACATTCGGCCGTCCGATTATCGACAGACGAATTTCCTCGTGCCGTGCCTCCTCGGGATCTTCGTCGAAGCTGAGCACTCCGATGACGGCATCGAGCAGGTCGCCGATAGACGTTCCGTGCTCGGCCGAGACCGGAAACATCTCAAAGCCGAACTGATAGAACTCCCCCGCCTCTTCTGTCGCGGTTTTCGATTCCGCCTTATTAGCGGCGATGAAGATCGGCTTCCCGAGATTTCTCAGAAGAACGGAGATCTCCTCATCGAGCGGTGTAATGCCGGCGCGCGAATCGACGACCCAGATCACCGCTTCGGCCTGATCGATGGCGTAACCTGCCTGTTTGAAGATGTTTGCCGGGATTATCGCCTCGTCATCGGGCACGATGCCGCCGGTATCAACAAGCTCGAACCGCTTTTGCGCCCACTCGACCTCGCCGTAAATACGGTCGCGAGTGATGCCCGGTTCGTCGCCGACGATCGAACGCCGCTCGCCGGTCAGCCGGTTGAACAGCGTCGATTTGCCGACATTCGGCCGGCCGATAATTGCAACAAGCGGTAGTGCCATTCTTCTGTATCGGAACGGGCCGCGTCGCTTCTCGAAGAGATTCACACGAACACGTCCGGTGTGGTAAATTGCTTACGGTCAATCAAATAAGCAAACACTATTCATACAATTTGGCTCCCTCAGTTGGCAACACGGAGTTATCGAAATGCTTGAAAACAACACATCGCGACCGGCCCGGAAGACATTGATCTCCGGTGGACTCTGCCTCGCGGGTCTATTTTTCGTTATGGGCTGCGGCTCGCTCGAACGCTTTACCGGAAGCTCAAATAGTGCTGATTCTCCGGCAAATCCCGGCCCGACGAACACCGATTCGAATCCGGCCGATCCCGCGTCGAAAACCGCTTCGCTCGGCAACTGTGCAAATGAGTATTACCCGATCGGAGGCCAAACGGCTGATTATCGCATTACCGGATCCGCACCGGGCAGCTACACGTTGACGCAAAAGCTCAACGACCCGAATTCGTTCAACGAGACGCGGGTGTTCGATTCCGGTGTGAACGTAACGACGAACTGGATATGTGATCCTGAAGGCCTACGAAACGCGCAGTATGGAAGCAACATCTCGGTAGAAAACTCCAATTTCAATATGGAGACGATCGAGAGCACCGGGCTGACGATCCCGAGGGAGCTTTCGGTCGGCAAGGCTTGGGATGCAAGCTACAAGGTCCGGGTGAAAGGCACGCCGGGCAATATGCCGATCGGCTCGGACGGCAACGTCGTTGTCAGAAACAAGGTCGTTTCGCTCAACGACAAGGTGACGGCGGGCGGCAAGGAATACGAGGCTGCGAAGATAGATACCGAGATCACCATCAACCTGACGATGGGCGGGCAAAAGGCGCCGGGGATGACCATCAAGGGTACGAACTGGTTTGCGAAAGGTGTCGGGCTGGTCAAGCAAGAGGTCCGCTCGCCCTACGGCGTGCAGGGCGTTGAGCTGACCGGTGCGAATTGATCACTGGGCCTTCGTAAACTCGTAAGCGACGTGAATATCAAGCCGGCCCGGATGCACTTCGGGCCGGATCGCTTTTGCGACCATCCTCATTTTCGTATCACCCTGCAGCGGCAGAAGAAACGATAGCTTGTCGAGGCTGATCATTTCGATCGGGTTTATCTTGCGGTCGATAGAGCTTTGCACGAGCCGGGCGATGACGCTCCCGCCGACGCCGCCGGTTCCGTTTAGGTTTACGTTGGTCACGCGGGCACGGGCGATGAGCCGCTGTCCGGGCTCGTCAAATTCGAGGTCGAGCGTCGTGTCCGCAAGCCCGGCGAACTGAACGCAGCCGACAAGCGGCGGATTATAGCCGCCCGAAAACGCCAATGGAGCGGAAATCCGGCCGTCGCGGAAAAGAACAGCCGTCCGAACGCCGGCATTATCACGCCGCAGCGTGATCGCCTCTTTGCAGGCCGCCTTCGGTTCGGGCAGAAACGAACGCGGGTAGGAAATGGTCAACGCCGACCATGGTTCATTGGCAAGCGGCCCGGGTTTCGCACTGTTTCCGGCGATCGAAAACTCCGGCGGAGCCGCATGCGCAAAGACCGAATCGATGACCGTTTCGAAGAATTGCTCGCCGAGCGAGATGGTTATCTCGGTCCGTTGGCCGTAAGCCCCGGCCGAAAATGCAAGCATCAAAACCGGTAGAAACCCTAAAGCCCGAAACCTTTTCATACTTTCCGTCCTCACTTTGAACCCTTTCTGAGACGCAAAAATCGAGAGATGAGTTGGTCGGTCAGATGCCGGAGCGCACAATATCGTGGAGCCGCAGCATTCCCGTACACTTCCCTTCGGCATCAACGACCGGCAGAACGGAGATCTGCGACGGGCGGTCTTCCATCGCGCGGAGTGCGTCAAAGGCAAGCGAGTCTTCCGACGTCGTCGTTGGCGAGCGGGTCATCATTTGCTCGGCATTAAGTGATGACAGTGCCGAAGGGTCGGTCCGCTCGATGGTCCGGCGCAGGTCGCCATCGGTAATGATGCCGATCAGTTCCGAGCCATCGACAACATTTACCGCGCCAAGAGAGCCATCCGAAATTGCCTTTACGACCGAGAGCCAGCCGTCCGCGGGTGCGACATTCGGGCTCGGGTGCATCAGGTCGCGAACGCGGAGCGTAAGCCGCTTGCCGAGCCGGCCGGCAGGATGATTTGCCGCAAAATCTTCGGCGGTCAGGCCTTTTGCTTCCATCACCGTCATCGCGAGAGCATCGCCGAGCGAGAGAGCGACGGTCGTCGAGGTGGTCGGTGCGAGATTGAGCGGGCAAGCCTCGCGGTCAACGCTTGCATCGAGCGCGACGTCGGATTCGCGGGCGAGCGTCGATGCGAGATTACCGACGATGGCAATGATCGGGACCTGCCGGGATTTGAGCGTCGGCAGGATGGCGATGATCTCGTCTGTTTCGCCGGAGTTGCTGAGGGCGATGATAACGTCGCCGCTCGTCACCACGCCGAGGCTGCCGTGGAGCGCGTCCGAGGGGTGAAGATAGATCGCAACGGTCCCGGTCGAGGTCATCGTCTGGGCGATCTTCTGGGCGATAACGCCCGACTTCCCAACGCCGAGAACGACGACCTTTCCCGCACAGCCGACCAGCAGTCCGACCGCTTTATCCGCGTCGGCCGCCGTCAATCGGCCCGCCGCCCGCTCGACCGCCGAGGCCTCAAGCATCAGCAATTCGCGGATCTTTTCGAGATTTTCTGCCACGAACGGAAGTTTGCGGAATCCGCCCGCGTTTTTCAAGCCTACATTTTTCTTTGCACCTGTTGTATCATCGTGCGCCTGACGAACTGACATTCGTTCCTCACCAACCATGCCGCGACCGCAAAAGGGCCTCGGCAATGCGTCAAGTCGGCAAGACCAAGGGGCAAAACCCTAACCTGGAGAGCGAAGCGAATGAGCACATTCACGATCTACATAAAGCGAAAGGGCGGCGAAATGGAGGCGGCAAATAAGGCAGCACTTTTACTCAAGACCTACCTTTCGTCAATAACGAATACAACCATCACCGGAACAGACGTAAAGGTCGTTGACGACGGCACGTCACCTACGCTGCTCGATACGGACGTGATCGTTTACATGGTCCGCAGCGTCAGCAAGAGCGTCATCGCAAAGCAGGGCGGCAGCGTTGCGATCGCCGAAGCGAACGAGGGCATTCTTGGGCTCACCGATCTAAACAAGAAGATCTGCGAGGTCTATTTTGACCGGATGTATGAAGGAAGCCCGAAAGAACTTTCCGGAGCCGTCTATCACGAGGCGGCGCATATCCTTTCGAACATGGACAATGCGATGCACAAGAATCAGGACGGGTTCTTGAAAGATGCACCGGATTACAACGGCTCGCCGACAACGAAGAACCAGGACTTCATGAAAAAGCACGTCGGCAAGGCCGTGAAAATGAACGGGACTTACTAGACGAGAGCGAGTTTAATGAAAGCCGCCTGTATCTAAGGGGTCTGCTTTTTGCCAGATTCGGTCCAGTCTCCGTGATCTCTGCGTAAAACTCAGCGGCCTCTGCGTTTATAAAATCTTTAACGCAGAGACCGCCGAGTGATTCGCAGAGAACGCCGAGGGCCGTTTGAAACTACCCGGCAATCCCTCCTGTCT
>ERZ761602.4969-NODE-4969-length-16236-cov-6.621902_pt1 | contig 16236 bp, 14 predicted proteins | sample MGYA00512165_ERZ761602 | MGnify/ENA primary metagenome ERZ761602 (study PRJEB28899, sample SAMN02445085) | bioreactor sludge metagenome | biome: EBPR sludge; isolation source: Thorneside wastewater treatment plant | place: Australia: Brisbane, Thorneside...
CCCCGAAAAAAAATAAATCGCCGCAAAGGGCGATTTATCTGGCGGTCCCGACGGGATTCGAACCCGCGATCTCGGCCTTGACAGGGCCGCATGTTAGGCCGCTACACCACGGGACCAGATGATTAAGCGGTCGGTAGTTTACCATGAGGGTATGGGCATGTCAATACAAAAGCGTGGATTGGCAAATCAGGCGGGTCATCCTCCTATTTTGCTTTGCCTTTTTGCAAATTGCGCGTCATCGAACTTGACACAATGAAAGCCCTGTTCTAAAATTGTTTCGATGGTTTGAAAACCGCGTCCCGGATTTTCCTGGGGCGTAAACTTTTCCCCGGAGGGCTGGCTTGTCCAAGAATCGCACACAGCAAATGGTGGACCGCCTGCGTGAATTGCAGGCTTCTTCGCCGGATATCGAAGCATCGGCAATCGTCAGTGTGGATGGTTTGAGCATCGCCTCCGCATTGCCGCAAGGCGTGGAGGAAGATCGTGTTTCCGCCATGTCAGCGGCGATGTTGTCCCTTGGCGAGCGCATTTCGGGGGAATTGGGCCGCGGCTCGCTTGAGCAGGTTTACATCAAAGGCTTAAAAGGCTATGTGGTCCTTATCTCCGTGGGGGAGGAAGCGGTTCTGACCGCCCTGGTACGCGAACAGGCCAGGCTTGGCCTGATCTTCCTAGACATGCGACGCGCCGCCGAAGATCTGGCGAAGTTGATTTAATGGAGACATCATGAGCCCCATCCAAAAAGCTGGTCTGTATTATCCCAATAAATTTGGCTTGATTACCATCAAATCCCTCGAAGAGGTGATGGGCAAGAACGGCTTGAACGCCATTCTTAACCTGGGAGGTCTGAGCCACTACATAGAAAACTATCCCCCGGACAACCTGGATAAGGGCTTTGATTTTGCCGAACTTTCCGCGATCGGTTCTTCTTTGGAAGAAATGTATGGACCGCGCGGCGGGCGGGGACTTGCCTTGCGGGCTGGGCGCGCCACCTTTGCGGATGCGCTTCGGAACTTTGGCGCCCTGGCTGGGGCGGCCGACCTGGCATTTGTCGTACTCCCGCTTCAATCCAAGCTCAGGATCGGTCTGCCGGCTTTCGCCAAGATCTTCTCACAATTGAGCGACCAGCAGACCACCGTCGAAGAGAAGGATACCGAGTGGGTGTGGACGATCCATAAATGCCCATGTTGTTGGGGACGCAGCGGCGTGGATAAGCCCGTTTGCTTCATCTCCACCGGGTTGCTGCAGGAAAGCCTGAAATGGGTTTCCGGCGGGAACGAATTCCGCGTCAACGAATCCAAATGCGTGGCGATGGGTGATCCGGTCTGCGAATTCATCATCCAAAAAGAACCCATTTCATAGGATGTAAGGCGCGAGCATGTCAGAGACAAAGTCGAAGATTCTCATCGTGGAAGACGATCCTGATGTGGCTGAAATGCTGACGGCCTATTTTCGCTCACAGGAATACGAAGTCTTCACTGTAAACTGGGGCGAAGACGGGGTGCGCTCCGCTGTACAGGTCAGCCCGGAACTTGTGATCCTGGATATCCGTCTGCCCGATATCGACGGATACGAAGTTGCTACTCGCTTACGGCGTGACCGGCGCACTGCAGACATCCCGATCATCTTTCTCACTGAAAAACGTGACCGGTCCGACAAACTGCAGGGTCTTGAGATCGGCGCGGACGATTACATCACCAAACCGTTCGATGTTCAAGAACTCCGCCTGCGTGTGCGGAATGCACTCAAACGTGTCAGTCAAGGTTCGTTGACCAACCCCATCACCGGCCTGCCTGAAGGCGCCCTCGTGGATGAAAAACTATCCGAAGTGTTGGGGAAAGACAACGCCTCCCTTTTATATATCTCCATACAAAACATGGGCACGTTTCGCGAAGCCTATGGATTTGTCGCCTCGGACGACGTTCTGCGGGCGATCAGCCTGATGATCGTCAATACACTGCGTGAATTCAGCCGCCCCGATGATTTTCTCGGTCACTTGAGCGCAACCGATCTTGTTTTAGTCGTGCCGCCCTCGAGTCTGCAAGTGCTCAGAGATAAATTGAAATCGCGCTTGGAACAATCGGTGGAATATTTCTACCCGTTGAAAGACCGCGAACAGGTTGCGAAACGCCCCGACCGACTCGGCGCAAAACTGGCTGAGTTTGCCTCCCTGAAGAATTTCACCGCGGATGTGTCACAGTTCAAGGCAGGGTTGACTAACGCCTCGTAAATAGGAATGGAATTTGAAGATTACCATCGTCATCCCGACATATAACGAAGCGGAGAACCTTCCAAAACTGGTCTCCGCTTTATTTTCGCTTCCACTCGACCTGCGCCTCCTCGTCGTGGACGATAATAGCCCCGATGGGACGGGAAGACTTGCAGAGGAACTCTCTGAAGCGCATCCGGGCAGGGTCGAAGTCCTGCACCGCCCCGGTAAGATGGGACTCCGCTCAGCATACCTGAATGGGTTTCAGAAGATCTTCAATGGCGACTCACAGGTCATTGTCCAGATGGATGCGGATTTTTCCCACGACCCTGCTGCGTTGACCGAGATGGCGAAACTTTTGGAAACGAACGATGTCATTCTCGGCTCGCGCTACGTTTCCGGCGGCTCGGTGGACAAGAAGTGGCCCCTCTGGCGCAAGTGGCTTTCGGCCTTCGGCAACTTCTACGCTCGAAGCATTCTTGGCTTGCCCCTACACGACGTCACCACCGGCTATCGCATGTGGCGCACGGAGACGTTGAAACAAATCCCCTTTGAGCGTATCCAATCGAGCGGATACATCTTCCTGGTCGAGATGATCTATCTGACCCACTGCCTCGAATTCAAGATCGGCGAGTCGCCCATCTATTTTGCCGACCGTAAATTCGGCAAATCCAAAATGTCATTCAAAATCCAGATCGAAGCAGCGATGCGAATCTGGCAGGTGTTGTGGAACTACCGTGACCTGCGCAAGTCTGGGAAGCTGGCGAGGATATAATCGCTCTTCCTCAATCCCGACCTCTCTGATACAATACCGCCCGCAAGCCGAACCTCTAATAAGACCTCGGCATTTCAAGCCAGGTCTTTTTTCTCGTCAATTACCAATTACTAATCTCCAGCCTAGAATTCAGACCATACGAAAGAACCCCATGCTCTCACGAACCGACTTACGAAATATCGCCATTATCGCCCACGTTGACCACGGTAAGACCACACTTGTGGACGGGCTTTTACGTCAATCGCACACCTTCCGCGAAAACCAGCATATCGAAGAACGCGTGATGGACTCAAACGACCTTGAACGCGAGCGTGGCATCACCATCCTTGCCAAGAACACCGCCATCAGTCTCGTCGATCCTGCCACCAACCAGCCGGTCAAGATCAATATCGTCGATACGCCGGGCCATGCCGACTTCGGCGGTGAGGTCGAGCGTGTCATGAACATGGTGGATGGCGTGCTCCTGCTCGTGGATGCTGCAGAAGGTCCCATGCCGCAGACGCGCTTTGTTTTGAAGAAGGCGCTTCAAATGGGGCATAAAGCCATCGTGGTCATCAACAAGGTGGACCGCAAAGATGCCGAGCCGAGTCGCGTTTTGAACGAGACCTTCGACTTGTTCATCGAACTCGGTGCGTCTGAAGAACAGGCGGATTTTCCCGTCATCTACGCCCAGGCGACGGCGGGTAAAGCGGGTCTCAGCCCGGACCTCGGACCGGATCTGCAACCCATGTTCGATGTCATCCTCAAGCATGTTCCCGCTCCCAAAGTGGACGTGGATGCCCCATTACAACTGTTGATCACCACTCTCGGCTATGATGACTATCGCGGTGTGACCGCCGTTGGGCGCATCTTTGCCGGGAAGATCAAAGCCGGTCAGAAACTCGCGCGTATCAAACTGGATGGAAGCATCCTGCCGGAAACTGCCCGCTATCTTTACAACTTCAAGGGTCTGAACAAGATCGAAGTTGAAGAGGCAATTGCAGGCGACATCATTTCACTTGCCGGGCTCGAAGATATCGCCATCGGCGAAACGCTGGCTGACCCCGCCAACCCGATTGCGCTTCCATCGATCAAGGTCGAAGAACCGACAGTTCGCATGACGTTCGGCGTGAATACGTCTCCATTCTCCGGCAAGGAAGGCAAGTGGGGCACATCCCGCAAGTTACGCGAACGCCTCAACGATGAACTGCGCACGAACGTCTCCCTGCGTGTGCAGGATACCGACTCTGCGGAAAATTTCCTCGTTTCAGGGCGCGGCGAATTACATCTCGGCATTCTGATCGAGACCATGCGGCGCGAAGGATATGAGTTCCAGGTCTCGCGCCCCGAAGTCATTTATCACAAGGCGGACGACGGTGTATTGCTTGAACCGTTTGAAGAAGTCCACATCGAAACCAGCAACGAAACCGTTGGGGCTGTGGTGGAAATGCTTGGGGGGCGGCGCGGCAAAATGATTGACATGCAGGATTCGGGTCAGGGAACGACGCGCATGGTTTACATAGTTCCCACGAGAGGTTTGCTCGGCTTCCGTTATCAATTCCTCACATCGACGCGCGGCGCAGGCGTGATGAATACGATTTTCCACGGCTATGATGAGTTGGCAGGTCCAATGAACACAAGACAGAGCGGATCGCTTGTAGCTTGGGAACCCGGTACGACCACGGCGTATGCGTTGAAGTCTGCCGAGGAACGCGGCATGTTGTTTATCGGTCCGGGCGTGGATGTGTACGAAGGCATGGTGGTCGGTGAGAATGCGCGCGCAAGCGATATATCGGTCAACGTTTGCAAGAAGAAGCATCTGACGAATATCCGCGCAGCCCGCGGCGACATGGAGATCCGCCTGACCCCGCCCCGGCAAATGTCTCTCGACGAGGCAATCGAATACCTCGCTGACGATGAACTGTTGGAAGTCACACCTGAGAATTTTAGAATCCGTAAACGGATTTTGAACACCGAAGAACGCGGCAAACAAACCAAGAAGGCAAAGGAACAGTTTGGGGAGGAGTGATCCACAAAAACGAAGCGGCGTTGGTAATTTGCCAACGCCGCTTCGTTATTTCATGCAACCCTTACGGTTTGATGAACAACCCAAGGTGATTGCCGACGGGTCTTTCTTTGCCGGGCACGTTCATCTCGATGGGAGAATTCAGGACACGAGCTTTCCCATCGAAGCCGCGCATGACCATGGCAGAGGACCCGCCGCCGTCCATGTTCGCGCCGGTGTGGACTCCGTATGAAATGAGCAATTCTGCCAGTTCGGGGAAGGTCACCCCTTCGCTATAGCCGGTCTGCCGGCCATCTACAACCATCAGGGTCAGCCAGCGCCCGTTCTTGCTCAAGCCAAGCGCTGTGCGCGGATTAGGAACTTGCGCCGCGAGATTCTTGACCACTTTGCCATCGACGACCACCAGACGGTCGCCGGAGACCGCATTGAAGACAGCGGGTTGTTTCGGGTTGATCGACACCTGGTTCTTTTTGCCGATGTGGATCACGGGTTGTGCGGTTTTCTTGTTGGAATATATTTTTCCACGCGAAGCAGCATAATCGCTGATCCGTACCGGGTCGCCGCCGTTGGGGCACAACTTCGAAGGGATGAAGGATGCATCGAGATAACCGAAGTATCCGCCGTTGATCGCGGCGTGTAGTTTGAACTCTTCAAGGAATTTTGAGGTGGTGCGTGTGCAAAGCACATCCGTATTGTTTGCAGAGGGGGTCACCAGAAATTCGAGTTTTTGCGCTTGCAGGTCGATGGCAAGGACATGCACAACGATCGGGCGCGGCGAGGTGAGGTCCTTGCGCAGGTAGGTCACCCCGGGGAAGAGGATTTGCGTGACCGAATCGGGTCGTTTCGCTGTGCTGACCTGAACCAGATAATCACGCGAGCACCAGCCTGTTGAACCGTCGAGTTTTTGGGTCTTGACCCAGCCTGTATTGGATTCATCCAATGCTGGAATAATGTCATTTTTAAATAGCGTGCCAATGATCTTCGACGTCAGGTTCGGCGACTCGCGCAGATTGAGCGTGGGTGCGTTGATTTTGTACCAATTCTTGTCGTTGTATTCCGGCACGGTCGTGGATGGTGGGGGGCCACTTGACGGATCATGCACACTGATCAGATACTCTCCGAAACTCCAGCCCAGTTTTTTCCCATCCTTACTCCGCACTTTGAGCCATTGGTTGTCAGGGGAGGCATCCAGTTTTTCGACAAGCTCGCCAAATGTAAAAGCACCGATCGCTTCGAATTCGAGACCAGGTCCTGTGCGTATCTTGAGGGATGATGCTGTAACGCGATACCAATCGATATCTTCATCGTCCGGCGGATTGGTCGTCCCTGAGCCTGTGTCGCCGCCGGTTCCGCTCCCGCCTGAGCCTGTATCTCCCGAACCGGTATCTCCATCGTCTGGGGTTGTCCCGCCCAGGTTTTGCAGGTAGGCGGCAAAACTCCAGCCAGTCAAGCTTCCATCCAGTTTGCGGATCTTATGCCAGGTCTCATCAGCATTGGATTCGAGCCGCTCTACAACCTCGTTCAGTTTGACACTGCCAAGTTGATCGTAGGATAACCCTGGTCCGGTGCGGACTTTCAGCGACGTAACCGTAACGCGATAGTTTTTCCCGGGCGGGGTTGGTTTGGGCGCCGGGCCCAGTACAAGGCTGAATCTTTTTTCGAAGGCAGCCTGATCACCGTTGAAGTAATTCAAATCGATGTTGAGGCTTTCCACGCCATATTTTGGTCCATCGCCGTTATCGGTATATTGCCAAAGAGTCCAATCGTCCCAGGGCTTGGGGATGTTGGGGCTGGTCGGGTTATAGGCGGCGATCCACAGCGGGTACTGCTTGAAATAGTTCAATGACGCGGTCGGGATGCCTGTGGCGACGGTATTTTCGAGCCAGTAGTAATAACCGGTGTAAACACCGATCTCCTTCCCGGCCGGGATCAGTTGTTTGAAACGCTCGAGGAAGTCGTACCAATGCTTCCACCCTTTGTAGGGACCGCCATAATTATCTTCGAAATCGCCGAAGAGGGGCAGTTCGCCGAAATCGCCCTCGAACATGGATGCCCATTTTTCAGCCTGTTGTTTCGGGTCGATGCGGCTGTCGTAGAACCAGTATGCCCCGCGTGGAAGCCCGGCTGCTTTCGCCCCGGTCCAGTTGGCTTTGAAGTCACGGTCGCCCCACAGGTTTTGCCCGGCGCGTACGATGATGAACAGGGCACTCTCGCGCATCTTCGTGAAGTTCACGCCTTGCGGGGTTTCCGGGTCGTCCTGGTAAAAGCTGATGTCGGGTCCGATGATGTATGCCATGAGGGTCTCCTTGACAATGCAAGCTTGAGTGTTCTCTTTTTGATAATTATACCCAAGCGGGCGCTGGAAATCGAAACAGGACTCGAAAGTCTCCAGACCTTCGAACCAATGATTATTTCATGTCAGCACACAATTGAAAAAAGTTTACTGGATATTTTCGAAATAATGGATGACGGGTATACTGCCGGGTTTCCCCTCGACAGCCATTACATCGACCTGCCATCGGTCAATAGCGTTTTCAGCGGCGTAGTGGGCGGCGGCGTTGAGCATGTGTCCGCGTTTGCGCGCCGTGATCTGGTGTTCGGGGAAAAAAGATTTCGATGATGTCAGGGTCTTGACCTCGACAAAAAGGACAAGTCCGTCCTTTCGGGCAATGATATCGATCTCACCATATGGGGTGCGGACGTTACGGGCGGCAATTTCACAGCCCTTCTCTGCCAGCCATGCGGCGGCGGTCTCTTCACCCCAGGCGCCGGTCTCCTGGTTGTGGCTTGTCATGAAAGGAACTTCTCCAGGATGCCGCGCAGGCGCGAATTGAGATTGTCTTTATGTCGGTTCGTATCCCGCACAACACGCTCGTATCTTTCCAGCATGACGCTGGTTGTACGTTCGATGGCATATGCTTGAGATGCCTCCCGCGCCGCCCGGCTCATCGAAGTGCGCAGCTGGGGGTCTAGGCAAAGGCGGGTGAGTTTGGCGGTGAAGGAGGGCAGGTTGTGCGAAGATAAAAACCCGGTGACGCCGTCCTGCACTGTATCCCCAACACCGACAGATTCGATGCCCATGATCGAAAGCCCAGCACCCATGGCTTCGATCACCGAAAGCGGGTGGACTTCCGTCACAGATGCCGTGGCGAAAATATCGCACATGGCGAGGTGGGCGGGGAGCTGGTCGTAGGGAATCCTTCCGACCAGGTGGATGCGGTCTGGCAGGTTTGTTCTCTCGACGTGGGCGCGGATTTCCTCCTCGAATTGCTGTACTCCGCCGCCGATGATGAGCAGGTGAACGTTGGGGACGGCTTGGGCGACCCCTGTAAATGAATCGATCAGGAAGGGAAGGTTTTTTTCGAGGGCGACCCTTCCCGCATAAACGACCAGAACATCATCCGGCTTGTAGCCAAGTTGCTCGCGCGGGATCGGCGCTGTATCTTGAAAACTTGCCAGGTTGACGCCGTTCGGGATGATCTCAATGTGACCCTCTACTTTAAGTTCGCGCAGAACCTTTTCCATTCCAGGTGAAGGCGTGATGACCAGGTCCATGGCTTTGCAGAAGGGCGGCATGTAGGCTTGAAGCATTCCCAGGCTGACCTCCTCCGGCATCATGGGCAGGTAGGCTTGAGCGTACAGGTCGTAACGGGAATGGTTGGTAAAGACGATGGGGATATTCGCCGGGCGGCAGTAGCGCAGGGCAAGGCGTCCGCTTAAAAAAGGATGATGAACGTGGACGATGTCCATCGTTTGCAACAGCTTTTTTGCCTGGTTGGAATAGCGCAGGGAAAGAAAAAAACCTGAATCCGCCAGCGGCAAGCCGGGGCTGCGGATAATATTCCTTTCCTCGTCTTTGTAATCCAGGTCGCCGAAGGTAAAGACGAAGACTTCATGCCCTGCTTTTTCGAGGAATTCCTTATTGACCTCAACGTAGTTTGTGATGCCGCTGATATAGGGTTTGTAACTATCGACCATCATGCCGATTTTCATAATAATGATGCTACGTCATGCGCGGGCGGATGTCAAGGTAAAATAGTACCCATGCCGGAAACCATCGGTCAACGATTGAAACGTGAACGCGAGGCGCGCTATCTCTCGCTCGAAAAGGCGGCAGAGGAAACCCGCATCCGCCGCGTCTTTTTGCAGGCGCTCGAGGCGGATGATTTTTCCGTCATGCCGTCTGCCGCGCAAGGGCGCGGTTTTTTGCGCAACTATGCCGAATATCTCGATCTTGATATCGAAGAACTGATCGCCGAGATCCAACGCAACCCCATCCCACCCTCCGAAGTGAGCGGACCGCTGCCGCAGGTGAATCTTGCAGAGACGGAGATTCCTCCGTTGACCGATATTGAGGAAGAAAAACCCGCGCCTCGTTCTTTAAGCCGATTGTTGAAGCGCAAGCCCAAAGCGAAACCTGCGCCGGAAGCGGTTCAAGAGCCGGTCGAAGATTTGCCGAATCCACCGTCGGCAGGGATTGAGGTTGATGGGGCGGAACAACCCGAAGTCCGCGATGAGGCGAAGCAAGGTTTGTGGAGCAGGGCCACAGTTTGGTTCAAGAGAAAGGCTGATAAGGAAGATTCGTCCCCGGCGGTTGTGATTCCAGAAGGGAGTGTTGAACAGACGCCGCCTCAGCCCGCCGTGCCGGACAAACCCGCCGACTTGATCATGGTCGAGATTGGGGTGAAACTGCGTGAACGGAGAGAGTTGATCAGTCTGACGGTCCCGGAGGTGGAGCGTCATACGCATTTGCGGGCGAATTTTGTGAAGGCGTTGGAAGAAGGCGCATTCGATAAACTGCCTTCGACCGTTCAGACGCGCGGGATGCTTTCGAACTATGCGACCTTTCTCGACTTGGATGTAGATGAGATTTTGCTGCGTTATGCGGATGCACTTCAAGCGCGAAGGCGCGAAAAATACGCCGAGACCCCACGCGACCAGATCCAGACCCAGGTCAAGCCGGTCATGCCCATGCTGAGAGCGTTCATTGCGGGAGATTTGATCTACGGCTTGTTGATGATCGTCGCATTGGCGGCGTTGGCGATCTGGGGTGTAGGAAGGATCGTCAGTGTGCAGGAGGAAGTGGAGCCGACTGCGCCGTCGATTGCGGAGGTGTTGGTTAACCAGCCGGAGCCGACTGCTTCGGGCGAGGTGGTCCTTGCAACAGAAACGGCAGGAATTGGAACGTCCGTGCCGGAGGGGGAAGGGTTGGTCTCGCCGGAGGCAATTGCTTCGCCTTCGGATGCCAATGTGGTTGTCAGTGTCTTTGCGCTGGAGCGGGTATTCGTGAAAATTCTTGTGGATGGAACAGTCGCCTTTGAAGGCCGGATGCCGCCGCGTGAGACGAAAGTGTTCGAAGCGCAGGATCAGGTGGTGATCCTGACCGGCGACGGGTCTGCTTTGAGAATCACCTATAATGGGACCGACCTCGGGTTGATGGGTGGACCGGGCGAGGTCGTGAGCCGCGTATATTCGATCTCCGGTGTGGCAACACCAACCGCCACCATCCCGCCGACGGCGACAAATACACCGCTGACAACTGCCACAACTACACCAACAGCTACTCCAACGGGAACACCAACACCGACGGGGACGCCGTAATTTGGTTCTCCAACGACCCCGGTTGTTGGACTCTTGTAAACCATTAACTTTAGGATAAAACGTGACGAAACAAACTTTTCATTTAGTCTCTCTTGGATGTTCGAAGAATACGGTCGATTCGGATTCGATGGCGCAGCTGCTCTCGCGTGAAGGATTCCGCTTTGTGGAAGATCCGGCGAAGGCTTCGGTGTTAATTGTCAACACCTGCGGATTCATCGGACCTGCAAAGGATGAGTCGTATCGTGTGCTGGGAGAACTGGCACAAGGCAAGAAGAAGAATCAAACGCTGATCGCGGCGGGATGCCTGACTCAGCGTTACGGCGTGGAGGTTGCGAAGCGGGTTCCCGGCATAGATGCCATCCTTGGCACGCGGCGGTGGATGGACATTGTGCAGGTTGTGAACGACGCCCGCAAGGGAAAACATCCTGAACCGATCTATCATTTGCCCGATGCGCCCACAGTCGGCTCGGACGAACATGACGCCATGCGCGTCAGTGTGACGGGACCGAGCGCATACCTCAAGATTGCGGACGGCTGTCGGCGTCCCTGTGCGTTTTGCGCCATTCCGCTCATCAAAGGTACGGCAGTTTCACGCCCGGTCGAGTCCATCGTCCATGAAGCGCGCACCTTGCGCGATAATGGCGTGCGTGAGTTGATCCTGATCGCTCAGGATTCGACCGATTACGGCCATGACCTGGGGATGAAGGATGGGCTGGCGACCATGCTCGAACAGTTGACCGATTCCGTGCCGGATATGGATTGGATCCGCATCATGTACGCATACCCCGGTTACGTTACGGATAAATTGATCGAAGTAATGGCAACGCGCAAACAGATTTTGCCCTATCTCGATATTCCGCTCCAGCACGCGCATCCCAAGACCTTGTATCGCATGAAGCGCCCCTCCAACATGGACTGGGTTTACAAAACGCTCGGTAAAATGCGCACGAATATCAAGGACCTTGCCATCCGTACCACCTTTATCGTCGGCTACCCCGGTGAGACGGATGAGGAATTTCAGGCCTTGTATGATTTTGTTGAGGAAATGCGCTTCGACCGTGCCGGAGCTTTCCAATTTTCCTTCGAGCCGGAGACCACATCCGCGCCGTTGGGTGACCCCGTCCCTGCAGAACTCAAGCAGGAACGCCATGACCGTCTGATGGAACTTCAGCAGAATATTTCCCTGCAGGTCAATCAGACTTATGTTGGCAAAACCTTGGATGTGCTGGTCGAAGGCTTTGACAATGGCATCTCGGTCGGCAGGTCCTATCGGGATGCGCCCGAAGTGGATGGGTATGTGGTAGTGGAAGGAAAGGCAAAGGTGGGGGATATCGTCTCTGCGAAAATTACCGGTGCCTTTGCGTACGATCTGACTGGGGTTTTGGCAGAACAGCAGAATTTGATCAAATTGTAATAACAAAATTTGAGAATCAAAAAGGCCGCTGCAAAATTCAGCGGTCTTTTTTTACCGCCAAGCTCGCGAAGGACGCAAAGAGACTATTTTTAATACTTCGCGATCTTAGCGTGCTTGGCGGTAAGACAGATCTATGAAACTCTTGCGAGGGCTGTTGCTCCCAATATCAATGCAGAGAGTAAAAGGTTAATTCGCAATAAGAGTGTTTCTCTTTTTTGCAGGCGGACGAGTTCGGATTCGTCGGCTTTGTCTTTTTTCAGCAAAGTCCGCTGAATGGCGGGCAATACTTCCCATGTTTGGATGGCGCTCGCAACCACCATCAACACGGCGACCCCATGTTTGAACAGGATCGCCAGAGACCATTGTGTGCTGACGGATAAAAACCCATCATAATGCGGGCTGGTGCTTAATTGGAAAAGCCCGGTCACAAGCAGGATGCCCATGCAGAACCATGCCAGTGGTTCGAGCCGCTTTTGCAGGGCCGAGATCAGGCTGAGTTGGTCGGCCGGTTTCAAGGCGCGGGTCGAAGCGGGCAGGAAGAGCAGATTGATCGCCGCCAGGCTTCCGATCCATACCACAGTGGCGAGCATATGCAACCAATAGATGACCGCAAGTACCGGCGTGGAAGGCGTTTCCATGATTGGCTAGGGAGTGGTTGTGGGAGTCTCGACCGGAGCTTCTGTGGCACTTTCCACTGGGGCTGGTTCCGCCGGGAAGCAATTTGCGTACGCCTGGTTTTGGCGCCCCAAACTGGCTTCGTCCAACAGACCTACACTCGCGGCTTTTATGTACTGGTCGTAAGCTCCGCAGAATTCCTGTTCGTTGAACAGCTCTTCGGCGAATCGTGACGCTGCATAAACGTAGCGTTGGGCGGCGGTCATGGTGCCATCCCACATGGTGGGCCACCCGGCAGAAACCTGCTCAAAGTTATTGGAGGCTTGTTCCCAGTCCAGTTCCCAGAAACTTGCTCCCACCATATAGGCACGGGCGCCGTCGCGCAGACCCCTTGCCGTATTATCGAGCGGACCAAACCGTTCGGCGAGTGTCAGGAAGTAAATGCCGCCTTCAAGATTGCCCTCTTTTGTGATCAGGTCATATCCCTTATTGCGCAAGGCGAAGTAATACATACCGTCCACTTGCGCAGCTTTGTAATTGGGGTCCATTTTACGGATGGTGTCCAGAGCCGTGAGTGCATTGGTCCAATCCTGGGCGCGGATGAGTTCCTGGGCGCGCAGGTAGGCATTTTCCGCGCCGCTGAAATCGGGTGTGGCGGTGGCGGTCGGAGCGGCAGTGGGTGTGGGGACGTTGCTCAGGACCAGCACCTCGGTCAATTTTTCCTGTGCCCCTGGGAAGTTCGGGTCTTTTTGAATGATGTACTCGAGTCGTTGCCGGGCATTTTCATAACGACCGAATTGAATATCGACCAAGGCAAAGGAAAATTGCTCAGAAAGCTGTTGGATGAGGATGGCATCTTCCGCTTGCACGCGCGCATTTACGCCGGAGCTGTAACCGCCAAATCCGCCCAAACCGAGCAGCAGAATGAAGCCCAGTAAACCCGTCAGGATGGATTTCCAGCGTGACCTTTTTGGGGCTGGAGGAGTTGTTTTCGGTTCTTCCACAGTCGGGGTTTGATTCTCCGTCTCAATCGGTTGACGGGGCTGTGTGTCGTCCACTTTGTACGGTTTGATCTTTTTTGTGCCATCCGGATCGGACGGCAGGTTGGGTTGTGTGGATTCAAGTTCTTCAGACATGGGCGTGATTATACATTCTTTTGGATGTTGGGTATTTTTACTAATTTACGGCTCACAACTTCAACACCATCTTCGCCTCAGACCAGACGATGGCAAGCGCGATAAATCCACCGACGATCATGCCGATCAGCGCAGTGACGATCGCCCCGCCGGGCAGATAGAGCGCGACAAGATAAGTCACCACACCTCCGACGAGGGCGGCGACCAGCCCCTTGAGGATGGCGGGTGTAGTTTTCAGTGGTTCGTGAGTGCGGGCTGAGAGCCAGCCGAGGATAATAATCGCTTCGATGAGCAGAGCGATCTCTGCAAAGGCGATCACAGGCGCGCCGATATTCCTGAACATCGTTATGCCGAGAATGCCAACGACCAAAAAGATGAGCAGACGAATGCCGACGGCGTATAACGGAACCATCGGTTCTTTGCGGGCATAGAAGGCGCGGATGGCGATCTCGTGGATGGTGTAGCCTGTCAATGTGGCGAGATAGGCGCGGGTCGTCCAGGTGATGAGAGTGGATATGCTTTCGTCGAAGCCGAAGACGCCGCGTACGAGGGGATGGATCCCTGCAGCCATGACAGCCCCAATGGGCAGGGTTAATGCGATCAGCACCCGGAGGGCACGTTCGACCGTGGCGCTGAATCCGCTCCAATCACGTTTAGAGGCGAGCTCCGAGAGGGCAGGCAGCATGGCGGTGGCAATCGCCGTCCCAAGGATCGTCTCCGGCACTTGCATCAACATCCAACCGTAGGTGAGTGACGTGACCGCGCCGACTTGATCCAGCCGCGAGGCGAGGTTATCTCGTGCGATGAAAATGATTTGAATACCAGCCATTGTGAACAGGCGTGGTGCCATTAGTTTGAGCGCTTCGATCAGACCGGTGTGACGAATATCGAGCGAGGGCGTCCAGCGGAAACCGTACATAAACAAGCCCGGCACTTGAATGAGCAGGTGAAAGGCTGCGCCAAGGATCACGCCATAGACCAAACCATAAATGCCGAAGCGCGGCACAAGGAAGATCGCGCCGATGATCTGACCGACGTTGTACATGCTGGGCGCAAGCGCGGGCAATGCAAAATGCTGATTGGCTTGCAGTGATGCCATCACTAAACCGCTGATGGAAAAGATGACCGTGCCGATGAGGTTGAGGCGCATCAACTCGGCGAGCAGTTTACGCTGTTCTTCGCCGAAGCCGGGCGCGATGCCGAGATTGGCATCCACGATCTGCTGGGCAAAGATGGCGATGATGATGGCGAATCCACCTGTCACTAAAAAGCCGACGTTCGCCACGCGTGAGAACAAGTCCCAGGCGGCGGCGCGGTCTTTGGTGGTGAGGTATTCGGTGAGGAGCGGAATGAACGCCATCGCCAATGCGCCGCCGGAGATGAGCGCGAACAACAAATCGGGCAGGTTGTTGGCGGCATTGAATGTGTCGAGCATGTGTACTTCATCCGAATACTGGCGCGAGATGATGCCCGCCCGCACGAACGCGAGAACCTTGTCGATCAAAAAGAAGAACGCAACGATAAGAGAATTACGGGTAAGTTTCGTCATGCTAATGCTCAGCGTTTTGCGGCAGTTCGATGCCGGGGAATTTATCAGCCAATACATGCGTTTTGTGAATCAAAATCGGCAGGCATTGCGCGCAAATAAAATTCTCCTCCCCTTTGAACGTCAACACAAGCAGGGGCGTTTTTTCTTCACTGCGCATGCAATTTACACAAACTTTCATTTCGCTCATCAATTTCTCCAAACTTAAATCTCAAATCGGAAATCGTAAAATTACAGCGTGCCCTTATACGAGCCGCCGTCCACTTGTAACATGACTCCATTAATGTAGGATGCGGCAGGGCTGACCAAAAACACCGCGGCATTTGCAAACTCTGACGGCTGCCCCATCCTCCCAAACGGAATCTCCGCTGCCTGCCGCTTCGCCTCTTCTTCTACCGTGGAGTTGTTCGTTTTGACCCGGGCATTGAGCAACTCTGCGACTCGTTCTGTCTCCGTCCAGCCGGGCAATATCGAGTTGACGCGAATGCCCTCCCTGCCCAATTCCAGCGCAAGTGATTTTGTCAGTCCCACCGTCGCCGCGCGGACGCTGTTCGAGATCAACAGATTTTGAATCGGCTGTTTTACCGAAACCGAAGTGACCGTAAGAATGCTCGGCGCGGATGATTTTCGCAAATGAGGCAATGCCGCCTTTATCAAACGGACATGTGCCATCAGGCACAGGTCGATTCCGCTTTGCCACGCGGATTCATCGAGCGAGTCGATGCTGCCGGGCTTGGGTCCGCCGGTGTTGGTGATGAGAATATCCAAACCGCCAAAGGCGTCCACGGTTTGTTGAATCAGTTTCTCCGGCATGTCTGGCAAACTTGCATCGCCCACCAAGCCAATGACTTGTGAGCCTGCGTCGCCGTGGCGCCGTGGCGGCATTTCCTCTTTTATTTTATCCGCCGCACTCTTTACCCGTACTTCATCCCGCCCGT